>Ga0209215_1000004_pt1 | contig 336559 bp, 297 predicted proteins | sample TexAe_OM2H0_M2_FD_187938 | JGI IMG/M metagenome (GOLD analysis project Ga0209215, IMG submission 187938) | Forest soil microbial communities from Davy Crockett National Forest, Groveton, Texas, USA - Texas A ecozone_OM2H0_M2 (SPAdes) (version 2) | ecosystem: Environmental > Terrestrial > Soil... | reverse complement strand
CGCTTCTACCAACCTGCTCTTCTACCCGGTCGAGAACGCATTGATAGGCGGAGAGTTCATCTGGGGTCGGCGGGAGAACTTCCTTGATGGTTTCAAGTCCGACGATTTCCGCATCCAGTTTGCGTTCAAATACAACTTTTCGAAGAAGTGGGCCTTTTGATCGTGTTGGACCGCAGGAGAAATTACGAACGAATTTTTTGATGAGAAAAGACGAAAAGTCCATAGCTGGGAAGCGGCAAATATGAAGCAATGCTAGCGACGATGAGAAGTCAGAACTCGCAAGCAGCATAGAGAGGTTTGAAATGAAACCAATAGTTTTGCGAACGGGTTGCAAACGACAACTACCGAAATATCTGGCGGCGTTTTTGTGCACGGTTGCACTGCTCTTACCTGGTAACGCAAGTCTGTTGGCCCGCCAACCGCAGGAACCGGCGGCCCAGGAAGCCGTCAAAATCCCTGCGGACCAACTTGATTCTCTGGTGGCACCGATTGCGTTATATCCCGACAACCTGCTCAGTCAAACGCTCGTAGCCTCAACTTATCCGCTGGAGATTATTCAGCTGCAGCAGTGGTTGGAAAAAAACCAAAGTATCGCAAAAGACCAGGCGAAACTAGCGGAAGCAATCAAGAAACAACCCTGGGATCCGAGCATTCAAGCGATGGCTCCTTTGCCGGATGTCGTCAAATTCCTGGCAGATGACATTCAGTGGACCACCGATCTCGGCAACGCCTTTTTGGGGCAACAGGGTGACGTAATGGATGCCGTTCAGCGCATGCGAGCTAAAGCTCAAGGCACTGGGGCCTTGAAGGACAACCAACAAATGAACGTTGAGACCCAGACCGTACAGAGCAAGCAGGTGATTGTGATCGAACAGGCGAATCCTGAGGTTGTCTATGTGCCCTCTTACAACCCGACGGTTGTATACGGAGCGCCGGCATATCCATACCCGCCAATTGCCTACCCGTCGACAGGCGCAGTGATTGCTGCGAGTGCGATCTCTTTTGGCGTAGGTATGGCGATGGGCGCGGCGTGGGGCGGCGGTTGGGGTTGGGGTTGCGGCTGGGGCGGCAACGATATCAACGTCAACATGAATAACAACTTCAATCGCAACACAAACATCAGTGGCGGTAATCGTGTCAACAACATTCAGGGCGGCAACCGCGTTAACAGCGGTAACAAGTGGCAACACAACCCATCGCATCGCGGCGGCGCACCATACGGTGATCGCAACACAGCAAACAAGTTCGGTGGAACGACCCGAGGAGATTCCTTACAAAACCGTCAGCGGTCGGCCCAAAGAGATGTGGGCCGTCAAGGTGGAAATCTCGGCAGTCAGAATCGCGGTGGCGTAGGTGATCGTGGTGGCGTTGGCGATCGAGGAGGGGTAGGTGACCGCGGCGGCGCCGGAAATCGTGGAGGCGCGGGTGATCGAAGCGGAGTTGGCGATCGAGGCGGCGCTGGTGACCGCGGTAGCGCTGGGAATCGCGGGGGAGCCGGCGATCGAGGTAGCGCTTCGAACCGAGGAGGCGTAAGTGATCGTTCAGCTGGTGCGAACCGAGGAGGCGTAAGTGATCGTTCAGCTGGTGCGAACCGGGGGGGCGCCGGCGTTAGTGATCGATCGTCCGGTGCGAATCGAGGAAGCGGATCGCTTGGCGGAGGTGGTGGAGGTGGAGATCGCGTTGGCAATCGCAGCGTGCCTAGTTCGGGTGGAAACCGAGGTAGTAGTGGATTTGGTGGAGGTTCCGGAGGCTTTAGTGGATCCAATGCCCGCGCCAGCAGCAGTCGAGGGTCTTCAAGCATGGGAGGCGGTAGTCGCGGCGGAGGGGGTGGTGGTTTTAGCGGAGGTGGTTCACGTGGCGGCGGAGGTGGCGGAGGCGGTGGACGTGGTGGCGGTGGTGGAAGGAGGTAACGAGTTATGAATAGCAAAACGATGACAATCGACAGACGTGTTTGGACAGTGTTCTATGCTTCGGCATTAACCATTCTGGCACTGTTTGTATTGCTGGTAAGTGCACAAATAACATCCGGGCAAACTGCTCCAACGTCGAAGGGCAAAACCTTCGCGACGCCGGACGAGGCAGCAAATGCTCTGATCGATGCAGCGGTAAAAATCGACAAGACAGCGCTTGCAGAAATTCTAGGACCTGACAGTTACGACATAATTAACACAGGTGAACCAGCGCGGGACCAGGAAGTATTGAAAGAGTTTGCCGCACAGGCCCAAACAAAAACCAACGTCTCGTTGCCCTCAAAAACCGCGCGTATCGCCATCCTTCAAATTGGGGAAGACAATTGGCCGTTTGCTGTTCCAATCGTAAAAGTTGGTTCGAGGTGGGCCTTTGATACGAAGGAAGGGCGGCGAGAACTTCTCTACCGCCGAATTGGAGGTAATGAGCTCACCGCAATCGAGATCTGCCGTGGCTATGTTGAGGCGCAACATGACTACGCCCTGATCAAGCATGGCAGTTCGGGGGTGAATCAATACGCTCAACGCATTATAAGCACACCAGGAACTCAGGACGGACTGGCATGGAAAAATGCCGATGGAACATGGGACGGTCCGATAGGCGAAAAGGTAGCCGCGGCAATTGAACGAGGATACTCCAGTCGAACGGAGCCCTATCACGGTTACTTCTTCAGGATCTTAAAAGGACAGGGACCAGCGGCACCACTGGGCCAGTTGGACTTTGTTGTCAAAGGCGTGATGATTGGCGGCTTCGCGCTTATCGCGTTCCCTGCACAATACCGACTCAGTGGCGTTAAGACATTTATCGTTAGTCACGACGGCGTGGTCTACCAAAAAGATCTTGGTCCTAAGACACTGGAAGTGGCTGCCGCTATAGATGCGTTTAACCCAGATAAGACGTGGACTCCAGTCTTGGATGATTAACGACATGAGTATTTTTCTGTGCAATCTCCGAGTTCTCTGTGTCTCCGTGGTTATGAACCCGACGTTTACTCACAGAGACCAAAGACGCAGGGTTGCACAGAGAAAGCGATACTTCTCTCCTGGAGTTAGGTAAATGAAAAGCTTCGCCACGGAGTTGGCGGGCGAGACAATAAATCCGTGAAGGGACAGAGCGAGGCGGAGACTAGCCGCTCTAAGTGACCTTTGTTGATCGACTGGATCTATGACGCCGAGTAGAGCAGAAGACTAGTAGAGCAGAAGAATTGAGACTCGATGGAGACGCTGGCAACGATAGAACTGACAAGCAAACGCGATTCGCTCCGCAGCGTCCGAGTGGCAACCGTTGCATGGATTCTGACAGCGGTCTTTTTCTTTTTTCAATACGCACTCCGTTCGGCGCCATCGGTGATGATGCCAGAGCTGTCTGACGCTTTTGGGCTCAGCGTACTCGGCGTATCGTCGCTTGTTGGATTGTTCTACTACGGCTATTCGCCCTTCAGTCTGGTTGCAGGCGCTGCCATGGATCAGTTTGGAACACGGCGATTGCTTCCAGGAGCTGCCGTGGTCGTTGGATGCGGTGCACTCTTATTTGCTACTGGTAACCGAGAAGTAGCGAGCGTAGGAAGGTTTCTACAAGGAGCCGGTGGCGTCTTCGCTCTTGTTGGAGCTATCTACATAGCAACCAAGAATTTTCCCGCTTCTAAAGCTGCGACGTTAATCGGCGCAACTCAGATGTTTGGTATGGCCGGAGGCTCAGCGGGCCAATTTGTTGTTGGCCCACTGATTGGAGGAGGCCTCAGTTGGAATGCTTTTTGGGCGGGAATGGGAATTTTCGGTCTAGTGATCGGCGTCGTCCTTTTCTTTCTGATCCCAAAAGAAGAAAAACACCCAGGAAGTGGGTTAAAGAGTACAACCGCAGCGTTCGCTACGGTTTTCAAGAACCCGCAATCGATCTTATGCGGGCTGATCGCAGGATTACTATTTATCCCTACAACTATTTTCGATATGGTTTGGGGGGTCCGTTACCTTCAGGAAGGCCATGGCATCGACTATGGCACCGCGGTCATGCGCTCCGCGACCGTACCGTTTGGTTGGATCATCGGTTGCCCGTTGTTTGGATTCATTTCGGATCGATTGGGACGTCGCAAACCGGTAATCATTGTAGGCGCGATTCTGCTTTTCATCTGCCTGGCCTGGATACTCTTTGGACCAACAAACATCCTTCCGCCTTACATGCTTGGCCTTTTTGCCGGAATCGCGTCGGGAGCAGCGATGCTGCCCTACACTGTGATTAAAGAAGCCAACCCGCCACAGTTTGGTGGGACGGCGGCAGGTGTCGTCAATTTCTTGAACTTCACCTTCAGTGCTTTGCTCGGACCGGTCTTCGCATGGGCTTTGCTGCGTGTGTCTGGAGGAGCAGTAGCAATGGAACTGCAGCATTACCAGCAGGCGTTTTTGCCACTTCTTTTTGGCGTGGGAATAGCGACCCTGATGTCTCTCTTTTTGAAAGAAACTGGACCAGCAGCCCGGCGTCTCCCAGAACAATGAAAGGTATTTGACATGAGTCAACAAGTCGGAATTTGAAAATATGAACGACTTTCTGGCGCGGTGCCAGGGTCTGGAGCCGGTTCCAACTGCAGTGACACACCGGCGGAATTAAGGCTGGGCGTGGGGAGTTATCAAACCACTGCTCGTTGGACCGGCTCTCAGGATAAGGAAACAGCAAGCTCTGCCGGATCGATCTCGGTGATGTGGAGCTTGTGGTTGTTCCGAAAGCGTCAGCAGCAAAGGCCGTAGAACTCATTAAAGAAGGTCGGGCCGAGATTTTGCAAGGCGGCATTTTGGATGGACCACTCGCATTTGACAATACGATCATCAAACAGGCGGCCCAGACGAAGGGTATTAAATCGGGCGATCCCGACATCCTGCTCGCTCAAGATCTTGAAGCGGCAACATCCTCGCCAAGCAGCACAGCTTTCTGGCAAATGCCGACAGTGCAGGAATGGTTTTGGGAGCGAAAGTGCCGGTGATTCTGACCAGCCGTGCCGACAGCGTGCGGTCACGGATTGCCGGCGTTGCGATGTTGGTTGCGCACGCCCGTCGAAAAAAGCTGTTAGGGGGTTGGTATGGACGACTACGCACTCGTACTAAATGCAGGTTCATCGAGTCTGAAATTCTGTGTCTTCCAGAGACTTGTTGGAGAAGGCCGGCGTTTAGAGGCACGCGGCCAGATCGAAGGAATCGGAACGTCGCCGAGTCTATCTGTTAAAGATGCGAACGGAGAAAGTTTGGCTAAGGAAGATGTTGCCGTTCGCGATGGACGCGAGGCCGTTGACCGGCTGGCCGCGTGGCTTCGTTCCAAATATGGTGGATCGAAAGTCGTCGGTATTGGACACCGCGTGGTTCACGGCGGTGTGCGTTTCAACGGTCCGACAATATTGAACCCGCAAGTCATCAGCCAACTACGTAAGTTAGTTCCACTAGCTCCGCTTCATCAACCGTACAACCTCGCAGCTATTGAAGCGGCGTTCGAACGTTTTCCAGGGGTACCACAGGTCGCTTGCTTCGATACAAGCTTTCACCGCGGACACCGCGGAGTTGCGGAACTCATTCCGCTTCCGCGGGAGCTGCGCATGAAAGGTTTGCAGCGTTACGGTTTTCATGGGTTGGCCTCCGAATACATAACCTCAGTCTTACCTGTGATTGCGCCTGAGATCGCTGACAAGCGCGTAATTGTTGCGCATCTTGGACATGACGCAAGTTTGTGTGCGCTCAACAAAGGGAAGAGTGTTGACAGCACGTTCGGGTTTAGTGAGCTTGATGGTTTGTGTATGGGCACCAGGCCAGGCTCTCTGGATCCAGGAGCTGTCTTGTATCTCTTTCAAGAACTTGGCCTCTCAGCGCAAGAAGTCGAGACGTTGCTCTACCAGAAATCCGGGCTACTCGCAATCTCAAGAATCAGTGACGATATACGCGATCTACTTGGCCGAAGTGAACCGGAGGCTCACTTGGCGGTTGACTACTTCGTTTATCGAATAGCTAAGGAGATCGGTGCTCTGGCCGCCGTTCTCGGAGGCCTTGACGGACTCGTGTTTACAGCCGTCATTGGAGAGAGCTCAGCAGAGATTCGCGAGCGGATTTGCAAAAAGTGTCGCTGGCTCGGCCTCGAACTCGATGAAGCAGCCAACGCTACTCGTGGTCCAAGAATATCGAGACAACGTAGTAAGGTCTCTGTGTGGGTAGTACCCACGAACGAAGAATTGATGATTGCGCATCATACCGGGTCGCTGCTGGGCCTGGCTAAGGCTGCGTCTTAAGGAACCGGAGAGAGCCTTGGCGTTGATTGACGATGCAACTGACAAAAGGAGAAACGACATGGAGATCAACTATCGCGATCACGAGCGGAATGCGGGTCAACGACTTAGCCAAGGTGCCACTCATTTCCGACCTACGCCGGTATCCTTGGTCGTATAGCAGCAAAAGCAACTCGCGAGTTACACCTGAAAATAGATTGGCTGCCAAATGAGATTGAAGGTCCTTGAGGATGGGAGTCCAAAGCTTTGTGACTCAAATTTTCCTATAAGTTTTGACAGTATCTTTCTTCGCTACTTGCACTAGGATCGCCGCTAACTTCGAACCCCCAGAATCTCCGCGCAGTGTGCCGTTGTGATCAATAAGCATTGTGAATCAACGTGACTCGAAAGTCAGACCGTGCGACATCTGCGAGAAGTGTCGGTTCGAGGAACTTGAAAGGAGAATGTAATGCCGGTTAATAATCCACAGGAAATGTTCGTACTACTACTGAGCGATGTGCGACGAAAGACGGAGCGTTCGCTAGAGTTCTATCGGGAGGTAAGCAAGCTCGCTGACGAACCCGACATCAAAGAAGCGATCGAAGCAAGAGCGTTCGTGGCACAAGGGTCGCTTGACAAGATTGATCAGGCGTTCAAGCTCATAAATCAGAAGCCTGTTACGCTTACTGGTCGCACCGAAGAGGTCTTTGTCGAGGACTTCCGCAGTGAAGTTGCCGAAATCAAGACGCCAGTTGTTAGACGAATCTTCATTTTGTCTAAGCTGATGCATTTGACTCATTGGCGCATCGGAGAGTTCGTGGCCTTGGTCGCAGCTGCAGATATGACAGGACACTATGGCGTAGGCGTGTTGTTGGAGAGCTGCCTCGGGGATTATCTCGCATTCGTAGAGAGAAATCGTCGGCTTATCAGGAAGTTGGTAGAGGCCAAAGCCGCCACTAGGGCGACAGGAGGATAAAGCAGAGCAGGGAAAATTGTTCAGGCTGAAGTGCAGTATGCTTGCCTGACCTTAACCAACGAATCCTCGACGCTATCAGGGCAAACAGATGGGCCGATAAGCGTCGGGGATTCGTGCGTTATCTCAGTCCTTTCTGAAGGAATAACCACTTCAATACTCATGAATATATTGGGAAGTTTGAGAGCGTCGATCAGATCATTGACGCGAGGTCACCATATTTCGCGGAACCCGCTATATATAGTGCTGCAAACGCTTCGATGCAGTTTTAGGAAAGTCCCTTTAACCTCTTCTGGCCCATCATTTATACCGTCGGCTCCATCATTTGCTTCTTTGGCCCGCCATTTGAAAGAGGAAGCCACTATCAGAATCGCGCAACTAGGATTACGGCGACAGTCGAGTTGGAGGTCTCAACGACCTAACAACAGAAGCTGCCAAGTATGGTGATCGAGGTTAGCCGAAAGTAACTTGCCGATTACACAGATTTGACCCGATGTCATTAATGGAGTGTTGACAGCTGATGATTAAGAACACCATTTCTGAAACTGTTTTGTCGTGCAAGAAACAAATTGAACGATCAGTTGATGGACGCCAGTTCTGCAACTCACTCGCTTTGCCAGAGGATATCACTGCAAGGCAACTAATTTGGTCGTCCCGTAAACCGGACGATTGGGAGATCCTCGTTTACAAACAGGGTGAGAGTTGGGAAGCGTGTTTCTTTCGCTGGCCCATCCATCACGAACATGCAGTCGGCCCTTCATTCGATTCAGTTCGGCAAAGGGCTGAGCAGAGAATACGTGTCCTCGAAGCGCGCCGTCTAAAGACCACTGAGTGGCGGCAACCAATGTATTGAAGTTGGCCCGTCGGCTGTGGAAAACAGAGAATCTGGATGCCAGGAACCAAGGCACACCATAACGAAGGAAGGGCAAGATGAAACTACACAAATACGTTACGTTGATCATGGTGGCAATCGCTCTCACAGTTGCGACATCGAACGCTCAAGTGAAGCAGAATCTTACAGACCAGCAGCTGACAGACCTTCTGGGCCGCATTGACACGAGCACAGATAGTTTCGCCAAAGCTGCGGACAAGGCGATGGACAAGTCAGGTTTTAACAATTCGTCAAGGGAGGACGACCTCAACAACATCCTGAAGAAGCTCAGAAGCACAACCGAAGAGTTGAAGAACGATCATTCGGGGCCAAACACCAAGAGTAACTTAACAACCGTGCTGCACTATGGAGTGTCGATCGAGAACTTCTTGAAGCGAAACCCACTGGACGGTGTGCAAGACGAGTGGACAACCTTGCGGTCAGATCTCGGCGAACTGGCGACTGGTTTCAATATCACGTGGGATCAAGGGCACGCTGTAGGTGCTCCCATAGGAGAAGCCGATATCAAAAATCTGTGCCAGCACATTGAAGATATGGCGGACAAATACAAACTGACGCTCGACGCTGCGCTCGATAAGTCAGCCTTGAATAACACCAAGGCTGAAGACGAGATTAACGCCGTCAACGCCGACTTTCGCAAGGCGACCCGTACCCTCGAGGATAATCGCACGAAGGACAGCGCCGCGCAGGACGCAAAAGACGTTCTTGTTAAAGGGAAACGCATCAACGACTTTCTGGAAAAACACAGTGCGAAACTCACGCCGGAAGTGCAGAGTGCCTGGGCCGCGGTACGGACCGACTTGGACCGACTTGCGCGCCTGTACGCAATCCAGTGGCAGTGGCAGTGATTTCAGTGACACGTTGCTAAAGGAACCGAGGCCTGGCAGCGCGATTCGATGTTGAAATAGAAATGCCTGAGGTTGGGGTTCAACAGCGGGGGCGTGATGGCAACTTTTACAGGAGGAAAAGTAGGCCAGCAACCACACCTCCGTGAGTGGGCCGGATCTAAGGGGCAGATCCGGCCCACTCAAAATGTCCAGGCAGGCTGAGTAAAGTTCGGACCCTCCGGAGATGAAATGCAGTTAGCAGCCCATATTTTTGCCATTGCGATCGTCCTTAGTTACTGCTAATACACGGTGCTTTCGATTCCCGGAGCGACAGCCCAGCGTTGCCTGAAGCTAACAGGCTGGCTCTATAGTCATCTAAAAAGAACCGCTCCTGCGTCAACTCAAGCGCCATTTATTGAGTCAGCTCAGCCATAAGCTTGATGAATAGGAGAGAAAATGGAACGCGTTATCAGTATTTCACAGCCACGAATCTCATCGCAGCGAGAAGATTTGAGAACTATTTTCTCTGCACCCGAACGACTTCGCGGAAGTCTATTTGGGTGTTGGCACCGTCGTTTGAGTTGGCCCATCACCCGCGATGGCCAGACTTACCGCACGTGTCTGAAATGCGGAATGTGTCGAGGCTTTGATCCAAAAACGTGGAAAACTTTTGGTTCTTTTTACCGCCGGTATTAACGCGATCGAGTGATCAATCCTGATCTCTCGCTGAGCGACGTTCGCCACAATCCCGACCAGATATTTTTCAAGATAGGAACGGAGGCTGTTGGGATGGCCAGCGATTGCATCGGCTTCGAAGTAAAAAGTGACAACGATGACGGCACGTCTTTGCCGCTTGAGGCGATACAGGTGTTCGACGTCACCAACAAACAGTCTCTTGCTGATCCCACCGGTCGGGCTGATGGGGTTGGCGAACCGGGATCTCTTGAAGCGGCATATCCAATCAACTCCCCTGGTTGACCGCAATCTAATGCTCAGCGCGCTCTCGATCAACTCCGAAGGGCTGCGCAGTTCTCGAGCTTGATGATGCCATAGAAACTTCGGCTCAACGCAAAACGAGCGGGCCTATAGTTGCCCAGGTCGATGTATCCACGCATACAAACATCCAACCGCAATCGATAACAATACGACGCCCGCGATCAAAACCCCGTGTGCGTTTGGCCGACGACGAGGACATGACCATTAACGTGCACATGTTGAGTTCAGAGGTTCCTGGCCAAGCTTGAGGAACAAGCGAATGAGTTGGCAATACACGCTGGGCCAGGTAACGCGCCATTCCGGGTTTTCTCGCAAGTCTGGAACGAGTTCGGTTATGAATCCTTTTCGGGATCAGGGCGCCCATCGTCATCGCTAAACCTATCGGCTGGTGCTGCGTACCAGTTGTCTTTTAGCACGATTGCAGGCACTTCACGGTCACCCTCATAGTTCGGCGTCATGATCTGGACTTTATACTCATTGAAATTATCGATGATGTTCTTATGCAAGTCCGAATAGATTCTTCCCATCAATTGAGGCTTGTTTGTGTAGGCATTCAGCTCGTAAGTGACGCAAAACTCGGCTAAGGTTTTCTGAAACACAAAGGGAGCGGGTTCTTGCAAAATACCTGGTGTTCTTTCGGCAGCCAACAACAGCATTGCGCGCACTTGCCGCCACGGTGCTGTGTAACCAACTCCCACTGTGGTGTGTAGAATTAGTCCTTTCTCGCGCGCCATAGCACTGTAGTTGATCACATGAGTGTTGATGACTTTCGAATTTGGCACACTGATGATCTCGTTCTTTGGCGTTTTAAGATGTGTTACCTGCAGGCTTGTCTCTACGACGTCTCCAGTGAAATCCTCAATCTTTACACGATCGCCAATCTTAAAGGCCCTCATGTAGGTCATCGTAAGACCAGCGATTACGTTGCTCACAAATGAGCTTGAACCAAGGGACACTAATAATCCGAGGAATATCGAAACTCCTTTGAAAGCAGACGAGCGGGAGCCTGGAATGTACGGGTAGGCAACTGTTAGGGCAAACAGAATCACCAGAATCTTGACCAGCTTAAAGGTGGGCATGGCCCATTCAGGATAGAACCTGGCGATTTCAATTGTGCCGCCTTCTATACCCCGAAAGAATACGTGCATCAGTTTCACGACGTATCTTGTGACTACGACAAGAATCGCAATAAAGAAAAGGTTTGGGATTTCCTCACGTAAAGAGTGCCACATGAGGTTCAGCGGATCGGTCGTATAAGAGAGCAGGAGGCCGGCTACATCGCGAGTACTTGGGAAAAAACTGAAGACCAGACCAATGTAAAAATAGAGCAAGAGCGTGATGGCCAACAGGCGCGGTAGTTTTAAGAATCCTAAGATTGCCGCTTCAAGTTGTTGGAAATGAGGTGTTTCGTATTTCGTTAGGAGCGGGCGCGGTGCTTTTTCAATCCAGGCTATACAGCGAGATCTTGAGACTCGATAAAACTTTTGAATCAGGATGAGCAATGCGAGAAAAACGATGGTGGTTAGCAGAGCAAACCCGGAAGCTTTCAAAAAGTTTCGGGTGCTGTGTTCCCGGCGATACTGCTGGATGGCAGCTTTGATCTGTTCAGCACGCTCTGTCGCAAGTTCCTGGCGGCTACGACCTTCGGCTTGTGCGTCGGCATCGAGAATCAAAGTGATGATGACGTCGCCCGCGGTGATGTCGGTACTGATGTCGGTATCGCTGACTCTGATTGAATCGGGTCTAAAATAAGGATCCGCTGCAAGTCTCTGGATCCGCGGACCAATGTTCTTTGCCCGAGCTTCGGGTGTTATGGATTTAGCGGTTGTACGAACGTAAAAAATGGTTCGGTCATCGAGTTGGACCGGCGCCGGTTGTTCCGGTGTGGGCGAGTTTGACTGTGCGAAAACTGCGGCGGCAGCAATTACCAAAATGGCTACGCCCAGGAGACGTGTTTTAGTTTTGGCGGTGTTTGACATAGCCGAATTCTGGTCATTTCCACGGGAGTCGATGAGCGGAGCTATCTCAGAGCGGTGTAGTGCTGGATTCGCGGAAAACGAGTGTCAGATTCTTGCTTGGCCATCCTGGCAACCACAAGAACAAGACCAATAAATCGAATCAGAAGGTGTGCGATCTCGCTATCTTCAGGAAGAAGAGGTAACCGCACACCTTCCAGCCGTGCGATTAGCTGGCCAGACTCGCACGCACTTGAAACACGTGGTGGATTACTCACTCTGAAAGTCTAGTCTTGAAATCTTCAGTTCCATCAGCTCCGAATCCCATTCCCAAATCTTACACACCGGAGTAGCCACTACTACTCGCAAAAGTGCTAGTTAGCCAAGGGTGGTGTCAGGTTTCTCCTGTCAAAGCTGACAGTTCCCAAAGCTCTTCACTGGGAATAAACTCGAACTCAGATATTTTGGAGACTCGGGTTCGAAAGGAGTTCAGAATCGCGGCAAAGCCTACAAACGGTTAGGCGCTTGGGCGGTCGTAATTCATCCGTATTTTTACGGGTTGTTGTAGCTGGGTCTGGAAGCGTAGAGTAGCGTACAAAAATAAGAACAGTTTTGTATCGCTTCAGGTATCGGGCCGAGTGCGGCGGACGATCGAGATCAAGCGGAACGTGATCTATCCTCGTGCACTGCCCCAACCTGATTAGTCCGTTATCTGAGAAACTCCCAAACTTCCCCCTCCTCCTGGGGTAAGTGTCCTCGCCAAGGCACTGCAAAAGTCCGGGAGTACCACCAGCCCAACACTCAATCGAGAGTCGCGATGATGTCTCCTTTCTACATCTGCCAGCAATTTGCGGCGCTATTTTTGCCGCAGGCTGTTGGATGGTTGCTTTCCTTTACATTCTCGATCGCACCCTCGCCTTTCCTTGCAATGCAAGCTATTGCCAGACCGACGACTAAGAGAGTTCTGGTTCTTTACTCCGTAGTAATTCTGCTCAGTCACGTAGTTCACGCTCAGTCCACAGCATCCATCGAAGGTCAAGTCACTGATCAGAACGGTGCCATTTTACGCCCAGTTGAGATCACTGCAGTCAGTCCCACGAAAGGGATTGCACGCGTGGGTGCGACGGACGATGATGGTCGGTATCAAATTGCTGGTCTTCCAGTTGGTTCCTATCGAATTGAGGTCAGAGCCCCGGGATTCCAAACGCAGATAATCGAGAGTTTGACGTTGGAGGTTGGTCGTAGGGTCACCCAGAACTTTCAGCTTCAAGTGGGTGAGGTTTCTCAGGCAGTCACGGTGTCGACAGCCAACGATTTGATTGAGCATTCAAGTGTTTCGATTGCTCACGTTGTGGATCAACTGATGGTTCAGGAAACGCCGCTCAACGGTCGCTCCTTTTTGGATCTCGCATTGAGGGTCCCGGGGTCAGTTACCCCGCCACAAGGTGCTTTCTCCGCAGCGCCAATTCGAGGTTTGGGATCTCTGGCCATTAACACTGGTGGCAATCGTGAAGAGATGGTCAACTACCTGGTTAACGGCATCACGCTCAACGATTTGACCTTTGGCTCGATAAGTTTCCAACCGTCTATCAACACGATCCAGGAATTTAAGGTCGATAACTCAACTTTCAGCGCTGAATACGGTCAAAGCGGAGGCGCCGTAGTGAACCTAGCGACACGCTCCGGTTCCAATGAATTTCACGGTGAAGTGTTTGAGTTCTTTCGGAACGACGCGCTGGATGCGCGTAACTTCTTCGAACTAACTTCTCAACACCCCGCGCCCTTTAAGCGTAATCAGTTTGGCGGCAACATGGGGGGGCCGATCATCAAGGAAAAGTTATTCTTTTTCTTCTCTTACGAGGGGCTGCGCCAGCGCCAGGGACTCAACCTCAACAGCGTTGTCTTAAGCGACCCAGAACGCGCGTCGGTGACTGATCCGGTGATCGCAAAGTTAATCGAGTTCATACCACGAGCCAACTTAGTCGACTCGTCCGGCACGCCGCGGTTTGTCGGTACGGATAGCGCTCCCGTTGACGTGGATCAATGGACCACAGACATCAATTACGTTTTAAGCGAACAAGACACCCTGCACGGATACTATGCGATTCAACGCGTAGATTCGCGGGAGCCCATCAGAAGTGGTAACACCATTCCTGGCTTTGGCAATAACACTAACCTTCTGCGGCAAATCTTCACATTGAACGAGACGCATATCTTCGGTCCGAATCTCGTCAATGAGGCTCGAATGGGTTTCAACCGTTTCTCGTCTTCCAACGACACGAATGCGCAACTTAACCCGGCAGATTTTGGTATCCGAAATGGCATCGACGCTCCTATCGGACTACCTCAAATCAATGTTGCCGGCGGGGCTCTCAACTTGGGCGGTCCCTCAAACCAGCCATCTGGACGCGGCGACACAACCTTTGTCGCAGCAGACAACGTTAGTTGGCTCTCTGGACTGCATTCATTGAAGTTCGGTGGGGAATACCGTCAGTTTCTAAACAACAATTTCCGGCAAGGGACGGGCACGTTCAACTTCCCAACCGTCGCGGAGTTCCTGGCCGGCGCCGCAAACTCGTTCAGTGTGACGCTCGGTAGCCAATCAAGCAGTATTGCCCAGGGTGCACTGGGTTTCTTTGTCCATGACAGTTATAAAGCGCGACCGAATCTGACACTGGACTTTGGTCTGCGATACGAATGGAATATGACGCCGAGTGAGCGTTATGATCGCTTTATCGTATTCGATCCCGAGAGCGGTTCGCTTATCCGCGTCGGGTCAGGAATCGATGCCATTTATCACGAGAACAACAAGAACTTTCAACCGCGCGTTGGCTTTGCGTGGAGTCCCTTCGGCGGGGGTACAACAGTGTTGCGTGCTGCGTACGGAATCTATGCCGACCAACCGATGACTAGCGTAGTGACGCCAACCAGCGGAAACCCACCTCTGGCGATCCCGCTTACCTTCACCGGCAGCGTCCGTCTCGACAACGCGATCAATGTGGCTGGTACCGTCAGCCTTGCCCCTCAAACTGTGGACCATGACTTCGACAACGCTTATATGCAGTCGTGGAATTTGAACGTGCAGCATCAGTTCACCCCGTTTGTACTGATGGTCGGCTACATTGGATCGAAGGGCACACACCTGATTACTCGACGCAATATCAACCAGCCCGTGAATGGCGCACGTCCGTATGTAACGTTGTCCAGTTCGAGTCCGATATTACCGAACACCTCGCTTGGGAATATCACCCAGGCGGAAAGCTCAGGCAATTCGAGTTACAACGCCCTTTGGATGACAGCCAGACGGAGGCTTACACGTAATTTGCAATTCGACGCTTCGTACACCTGGTCCAAGTCACTCGATTACAGCTCATTCAGCACGCAAGGAGTCGTGGCCCAGAACAGTTATGATCTTCACGCGAACCGCGGTCTATCGGACTTCGATGCACGTCATCGTTTTGTCATCACTGCATTATACGAACTACCATTTCACCAAAATCGATTGGTAGACGGATGGCAGATTTCAGCGATCGTGCAGTCGCAAAGCGGCAACGCATTCAATGTCGTCACTACCAACAGTACCGTTAACGGCGTGGCGGGTACTCTCAGGCCTGACGTTAATGGTCCCATCAGTATCCTCGGCCGTGTTGACGGCTGGTTCGACACTTCAGTTTTTACGCCGGTCGCGCATCTTGGCAATTTGGGTCGAAACCTGGTGATCGGTCCCACGTTCAATAACACAGATTTTTCGTTCTCAAAGACTACGAAACTTGCGGAGAACCTTCGGATACAACTGCGTGCAGAATTCTTCGACCTCTTCAATCACGCAAATTTTGGCCAGCCGAGCAACGTAGTCGGCAGCCCGGCGTTTGCGCGAATCACGAACACACGTTTCCCCACAGGTGAATCCGGTTCGTCACGACAGATTCAGTTTGCTATGAGGTTAATGTTCTAAGAGGATGACGATAAGAGAGAGGCTTTGAAAATCGCTCGTCTACCGCTGTTGCTGGTTTTGTTGGCGCTGGTGTGGCTGCCATTGCTAACCCGCGCTCAGCAATCGCCGGCACCCAAGAGAGTACTGGTGCTCTACTGGTACGACCAGAGCTTCCCAGGCCATAAAATATGGTCCGAGAGTTTTCAAGCAGTCCTACAATCTTATCCGGAAAACCTCGAATACTATCCCGAATACCTGGAGGTAAATCGGTTCCCGGGAGAGAACCAAGCTGACATTTTGCATGACTATCTCCTTAAGAAGTATTCCGACCGCAACATCGACGTCGTAGTCGCACACTCTGACGCCGTGCTAAGTTTTCTTTCCAAATACAGTGACCTTTTCCCGGGCGTCCCGATTGTGTTCTACGGCAGCAGTCGGCCTCTACCCAATGAGATCCAAGCCCACCCCGCAATGACTGGTGTCGCAGTGATCACCAGCTACAAGCAGACTCTCGATCTCGCGTTGAGCTTAAATCCGGATGTGAACCAGGTATTCGTCGTTAGCGGTTCACTCGAAGCCGACAAGAGGATTGAGGTGATGGCCCGCGAAGAACTTCGAGACTTTGAGGGCCGAATACAAATCAATTACCTGACAGACCTCTCTCCAAGCCAATTGATTGCCAGGACCGCAAGTCTGCCGGAGCGTTCGATTGTCCTCTACGCCTGGCAACAGGCGCGTGATGATCGAGGTAAGGTCTGGGAGACAGGAGACATTCTCTCTTCGATTTCCAAGTCCACTCCGGTTCCTATCTTTGGTATGTCAGCTCCTTTGATCGGTCGGGGAATCGTGGGTGGTCACGTACGCACCGTGGAATCTTCGGCTGGGAAAGTGGCGGAATTGGCGCGAAGAATTGCCAACGGCGAGAGGGCACAGGACATCCCGTTCCAAAACGCGCCAACTGTCCCGATGTTCGACTGGCGCGAGTTGCGACGCTGGAAAATCAGCGAGGATAGCTTGCCCCAGGGTAGCGTGATTGAGTTTAGGGAAGTGACATTCTGGACAGTGTACAAATGGTACATTGTCGGACTTACCGCAGCCTGCATCATTGAAGCGTTGCTTATAGCATGGCTGTTGGTCATGAGGGCCAGACGCCGCCAGTTGGAAAGAGAACGTGAACGTCTCTCGTTAGTGGTTGAAGATCAACATCGGCGTTTAGATGAGGTTGTGTCTAACGTTCCTGGTGTTGTTTGGGAAGTGCGTATTGATCCCAAGACTGGGGAGCACAAAACCTCCTTTGTGAGCGAATACGCAAAGAAGATGCTGGGTTATGGCGAAAGGGAGTTCTTATCAAACCGGGGCTTTGGGATGAAGCTGGTCCATAGAGACGATCGTGAAAGAGTAAGCCGTGAATCTGACGCTGCGCTTAGGGGAAAAGGTGGATACGTCCAGTTTCGATGGATAGCTAAAGACGGGAGAACGGTATGGGTTGAGACGCATTTGGCCCCGATCGTGGACGAGGCAGGAACACCCATCGGCATGCGTGGTGTCACCCTGGACATAACCGAACAAAAGCTGACTGAAAAAGCACGCCGGCAGAGCGAAGAGAGAAATCGAGCTATTCTCAATGCGATTCCTGACCAGGTGTTTCTGCAAACTCGTGATGGTGTCTATCTTGACTATCATCCGCAGCGGCCCTCGGATGACCCAGTACCTACCGAAGCACTTCTTGGCAGGAACATGAGCGACGTACTTCCGCCACAGTTGGCCCACGATTTGTCAGTGTGCTTTGAACGCGCTGAAGAGGACGATGCTCAAATAGTGGAATATGCCCTTCCGTTCAATGGAACGGAGCGATGGTTTGAATCGCGAGTTGTGCGAAGCGGAGAGAATATTCTGAGCGTCGTTCGCGACGTGACCGCACGCAAAACTGCGGAAATTGCACTGAAGCAGAACGAAGCTCAACTGGCCGGAATAATTGGATCGGCTATGGATGGCATCATCACTATCAATGATCGCCAGGAGATAGTGCTGTTTAATGCGGCAGCCGAGAGGATGTTTGGTTGTTCTGCGAACGAATCGATCGGTCAATCGATCGACCACTTGCTGCCCGAACGCTTCCGCAGCGCACATCCGGAACACGACCCGATGTTTGGTGAGAAAAACTTTACGAGCGGTTCTATAGGGATGGCGGGCGCTTTATATGGACTGCGGGCGAGTGGTGAGGAGTTTCCTGTAGAAGCCTCAATCTCGCAGCTGGAGTTGAGTGGTGAAAGGTTCTATACCGTCATCGTTCGTGACGTTACTGAACGTAAGCGTGGCGAGGAGGAATTGCGCCAGAGTGAAGCGCGATTCAGAAACATGGCAGACTGCTCGCCGATGATGATCTGGGTAGCAGGCACAGACATGCTTTGCACATACGTCAACAAGCTATGGCTGGATTTCACAGGACGGACAATCGAGGAAGAAATAGACACTGGTTGGGCCGACGGAATACACCCTGATGACTATGCAAGCGCTCTCGAAATCTACAACTCCGCTTTCGACCGCAGAGAGCCATTCAAAATGGAGTACCGACTGCGCCGAGCGGATGGGGAATATCGTTGGGTTTTTGATTCTGGTGCGCCGCGTTTCTCGTCTGAACAAGAATTTCTTGGTTACATCGGTTCCTGTATTGACATCACCGACCGCAAACAGTCGGAAGAACAACTACGTTGCGCCCACGACGAATTGAATCAGTTGAAGAACCTACTTGAGGCGGAAAATATCTATCTTCAACAAGAACTGCAATTGGACCAGGCGTTTGGAGAAATTGTTGGCCAATGCGATCCGATCAAATACGTCCTCTCCAAGATCGCTCAGGTTGCACCAACCGACGCGACTGTTCTAATCAGCGGTGAGACTGGCACTGGAAAAGAATTGGTGGCACGAGCGATTCATGGCGCGAGCACGCGAACGGATCGTCCGCTGATCAAGGTTAATTGCGCTGCTCTATCAGCGAGTCTCATCGAGAGCGAGTTGTTTGGCCACGAGAAGGGCGCATTTACGGGAGCAGCGGCTCGCAAACTCGGCCGCTTCGAATTAGCAGATGGTGGGACGATCTTCCTGGATGAGATTGGGGAGTTGCCGTTGGAGCTACAGGTCAAACTACTGCGAGTTTTACAGGAGGGTGAATTAGAAAGGGTCGGAGGCTCCAGGACCATCAAGGTAGATGTTCGGATTATTGCCGCGACGAATCGCAACCTGAAGCAGGAGGTCGACAAAGGGACGTTTCGTGAAGATCTCTGGTATCGCCTGAATGTGTTCCCCATAACTGTGCCCCCCCTCAGACAGCGCAAAGAAGACATACCTCACCTGGTTGACCATTTTGCAACCAAATTTGCAAAGAGATTGGGGAAAACGATCACCTCAGTTTCGCCCCGTAGCATACAGAGGTTGCAGGCGCACTCCTGGCCCGGAAACGTTCGGGAACTTGCAAATGTGATAGAGCGTGCCGTAATCCACTCCCAGGGCTCAGTACTATCTCTTGCAGATAGTCTTGAGCAGGCTAAAGAAGAATCGCCTGTCCAGAGAAGCCTCGAGGAGATGGAGCGGGAGTACATTATTCGAACACTTGAAAACACCGGATGGAGAGTCGATGGATCCTATGGTGCCGCAAAGCTTCTTGGACTCAATGCCAGTACTCTCCGGGCTCGTATGAATAAGTTCGGAATACAAAGACCTCATGCCATGGTCAAAGGGTCCGACGGCTCTTAAAAACCTCGCTCCCTCTTAAGTGTTAAGGATTCCGCAATATATTGAGGGCAACCAGTGCTTTCGTTGCTTATCTTCCGCCAGTCGGTTATCTCCTAACTGCCAGAAAGAATAGCCTTAGGTTGTGACGACAAGTCCCGGCGTGTTTTGTGCACGCGTCTTGCACTACTTGAGAGATAGCTAAACTAATCACTCTTTTTGGGGCTCCGGCGACACTCGCAATCACAAATAGTTTGTGTTGGCGGGGATCGGGATGCGGACCAATCGCTGGACTCGCGTCTCTCGTTTAAGTGCCATCATGATTGTAAACACGACGAGAATTACTGTGATGCCCGACAAGCGCAAGGAGTTTTTTCAGACGATTAACCAAATGCTTGGACCTATTCGCGCCTCTACGGGCTGCCTCTCCTTCAACGTTTACGTAGACAGTACCGATGAAAATTCATCCTTGTTGGTCAGTGAGTGGGATACGGAACACGATTTGAACATTCATCTTCGCTCGAATGACTTTGCTATTTTGCATGGCGCCATGGCCGTCCTGGGTACTCAAATAGAAGAGTTCAGAGCGCTTATTTTCTCAGGCAGTAGGCAAAAAGGTAATAAAGAACCCTTTCAACATGATTTCGCTTAACGAGACAAATTCCTGCAGGTGAGGACAGGTTTCATGGCCCAAGTTTCTAATCAAAGTATTCAACCAGTTTACCCAAGGCGTTTGGCGCAAATGCCACGCCGCGAGAGGACTCCGGTGTTGGTAAGCCAGCAACGACTGGCTATTCCTAACGAGTTGTTAACAACAGTAGCGCTCAGAACCAGTGAGGTAACTCTCAATCGATTACTCCAGACCACTAAGATTCTGGTTTGGGAGGCTGAGGCGGAGGCTGAAAGCTGGCGCTTCACTTATGTGGGTAATCAGGCGACAGAGATCCTGGGCTATCCAATTAGTGATTGGTATGAGCCGGACTTTCTTGACCGTCACCTCCATGCGGAAGACAAACACGAGATGTTTTCTCAGCAGCAGGCCGATCAGTATGATCTTACGTTTCGCATGATTGCGGCCGACAGGAGGGTCGTTTGGTTTCACACTCTGATCAGCGTTACCTCCAGGTTTGATCAGACCCGACGGATGTCTGGTTTCATGATTGACATCTCAGAGCGGAAGCGAGCGGAAGAAACTTTGAGAGAACTGAGCGGTCGACTGATGGCCGCTCAGGAAAAAGAACGGAGTCGCATCGCTCGTGAACTCCACGATGGCTTTAACCAGAGACTGGCTCTGCTGGCGATCGAGTTGGAACAGCTCGGGAAGCAAACCGCGAAAGACCCTGAGAGTCGTCAATTATTAAGGAAACTTCAGAAACAAACTCAAGAGATTTCAGGCGACATTCACCGACTCTCCCATCAGCTGCACCCGAACAAATTGGACCATCTGGGATTGGCCGCAGCCATGAGAAGTCTTTGCGAAGAGATGTCTGAGAGCGCGACGCTGAAGGTCGTGTTTTACCAAAAGGGTTTTTTTGCAGCAATTCCAAAGGAGTTGGATTTGTGCGTTTTCCGGGTTGCGCAGGAAGCGCTGGGCAATGCCGTGAAGCATAGCGGAGCACAAACTGTTCGAGTAGCACTTTGGAAAACCAATAGTGTTGTTCGCCTCTCTGTTTCAGATGACGGATGCGGCTTTGATGCAAAGTCCGAGATGAATCAGGGCGGACTTGGTTTCATCAGTATGAAAGAGCGGGTGCATATTCTTGGTGGAGAAATGCAGATTAGATCGCAGCCGCGGTGTGGTACACGCATCGACGTCGCTTTGCCGCTGCGTACGGCGACTATCGTTGATAAGGAGTCGGAAAATTGAGTCGATTCCCTACAAAGCAACAAGGAATGACCCACTTCTAGTTGCAGCAGACTCGAAATTGAGTGCTTAACGGAGGACGTTATGAAACCGCCTAGTGTGATACTGGCAGATGATCACCCCCTGATTTTGGACGCAGTTAGAAATCTGCTTGAACCTGAGTTTGAAATAGTGGCCATGTTCACAGATGGTCAGTCCTTGATAGAGGCTGCTCCGACCCTTAATCCGAATGTGATAGTGCTGGATATCGGAATGCCGACTATGAATGGGTTAATCGCCGGCGAGCGGCTCAAAAAGTTGATGCCCAGAGTAAAGCTGGTTTATCTGACCCAGAATCAGGATCAGGACATAGCAAAGGAGGCTTTTCGAATCGGAGCCTCGGCCTATGTTGTAAAAACTTCAGTGGCTTCGGATTTAGTTGGTGCGATTCGTAAGGCGGTACGCGGAGGTTTCTACGTTTCACCGCTCGTCACAAAAGGGATAGTTGGACCAGTCATGCACACCTTCAAAAAGGGCAAGCATAAAAACCGCTTGACCTTACGCCAGAAAGAAGTGCTGCAACTACTAGCTGAAGGTTACTCCATGAAAGGGGCGGCTTTTATTCTCAACGTCTCCCACCGAACGGTGGCTTACCACAAATATACGATGATGGAGCATCTTAGTATTCGCAGCAGCGCGGAACTAATCGAGTATGCAATGAAGCGTTCACTAGTGGCTGTCTAAGAACCAACGACGAACGCTTGTTGATGAATGTCTAAACGCCTCCCATGACCTCAACATTTGAAGGTTTGTTCCATGAGAATGACGCGATTCAGCGTTAATGGACCTTCAGCCTTACCCAACCCAAGAGGCTTCAATTCTGTCTCAAGAACATAGGATCCTGCTTCTTGCCAATTTTTTCGAACACGTCGCGGAGCTTTCTCAAAACTTCCTGTTACTTTTGCGAGTATTTTTCCGACAAGGACACTCTAGTATGGTGCTGTGACTCGGGCTCTGAGGGGCTTTTAGGAGCGTGTCTTTCTGAGTCTGCGATTTTCCAGGTAATGAAGAGGCAAAAGGAGCCGTAGTGGCGCGCAACCGCATCTTGTTAGCCGAGGATCACGAGGAGATGCGCGATTTTGTGACAAAGCTGCTTGAACGAGAATATGAAATCGTTGGGGCTGTGGGAGATGGCCGCACCTTTTTGGAGGCGGCCTCAAAGTTGAATCCCGATTTATGTCTCCTTGATATCTCGATGCCCACTATTGATGGCATACAAGCTGCGGCGCAACTAAAAGCGAGTGGTTCAACCGCTAAAGTAATAATGTTGACCATCAGTGAAGGTGAGGATTTCGTGAGTGAAGCTTTTAAGAATGGAGCCTCCGGTTACGTTATTAAGAGGCGAATCGCAACAGACCTGGCTCTTGCGGTAAAGGAGGTGTTGGCTGGACGAACATTTATTTCATCACCCTCGACCTTAGATATCGAAAAGTCTCGCCCTCGTAGGAAAAGATAAACAGGGTCAACAAACAATCCGGTAACCTGGTTTGTAGGTAGCTCGGGGTTATCTGGTTTGCGGAATACCCTCAATATCGACGACAACCGCTTTCAAAGTTTAATGTCCGACATGCTTTAGCTTGTCGGTCCCGCTCCACACTCAAGTTCAAAGAGTCAACGACGACCGACAAGCTGAAGCCTGTCGGACACTTGGATCGAGAGTTGTTGTGCTGCACGACCGGTCTCAGCATCGTTGCGGAGGATCACTGAATGATCAGAGGGATCTCCGATGAAACTTGCATGTCGAGCAGTGCATAAAGACGGCGATCAATCTGGAAAAACAGCGCCACTTTTTTTCCTGGGATAACCTTTTCGAACAGCGGAATGTATTTCTGACGCGTCTGGTCCCTTGCAATCTGAATCTCGACCCATCGCTTGATCATGCTGCTTGCTTGAGCATCGGTGATTGTCTTCTGATTAGCGGCATAATCCTTGATGACTGAGAAGAACTCGTCATTCCTCTTAGTCATCTCAGCGACGTATTCGTCATAGACAGGCCAAAATTTGGTTGCTTCCGTCTCAGTCAGCGGTATGTTCGCGGCGATTATTTTCTTTTTCTCTGCCCGAATGTCGCGACGAAGCAAAGCGAGGTCCTTTTCAACCTCAACGCCGCTAGCGGTTTCTCTTTGGGCAAGAGCGGTACTGCTAGCAGCTACGAAGGCTAACGATAGAACGAAACACGAAAAGACTATCTTCATCATCTGACTCGCTTCCTGGATTCCTAATCTCGGATCGACCACACTTACGATTCGCGAGCTTAGTCGTTGCTCGGCGCGAAAGATCCTGTCAAAATTAACAGGGATCCCAAGTTAGGCGTCACTAGAATCTCACTGTGTACCTAGCGCAGTTTCTATTTAGGCCGGAATGAGCTGCGCCAACCCGGTTTCAATTTGTAATCCAGTGGCTCCGACACCGGAGTCCAACTCTTGTCCGGATTGAAGCGATCGATCGCCTGAAAGAGGTCGAGCGTCTTTGGCCCCAGATCTTTTTGATAGACCACGCCGTCGTGGCTCACCATGAAGGTCTGCACTCCGGTGTTTCGATATTGCGCCGGCGCCGCAATTAAGGCGAAGCCGCCAATCATCACACCCTTCACAACAAAATCCATTTGCCCCAACGGCGCCGCGGGTCCCTGGCCTTTCAGGACTTTGAAAAAGTACCCGTGATAAGGCTCAGTGCGGCTCGAGTAGCCACGAGCAATCGCCTCCGCCACGTTCTCACCGATTGGGCCACCCCAGGTCCCGTCCGGATTCCGCCAGGCAAGGCCATCCTGCGTGCCGGCCGTACTGATGATTCGCTGGGCGTACTGATTAACACCCGAGTTGCCGTGTTTCAAAAGAGCATAATCATGTTGAGCTTCGACATAGTTGCGGCAGATCTCGATCGCGTCCAACTCGTTGCGACCGATGCGCCGGAGAAAGAGTTCCTCACGGCCCGCGTTGGTATCGAAATACCAACTCCCGCCGACTTTCACGATCGGGATCGGAAGAGGCCAATCCTCGTCGCCGACGATAAGAGTCGCGCGAGTCTTTGCCTTATTTAGGTCTACCTTCATCTTCGCGCGGGCCTGAGCAGCGAAAGCCGCAAGGTTTTCTTTGTCGTGGACCGGTTCGCCGGTGTGAATCATGTCGTAACTGTCCGGACCAAGAATTTCTGTCAGGGCCGCCTCGTCAGACTTCTCGGTTGCCTCAACCAATGAATCAGCAGCTTTTTGTGCGGTCTCAAAGGCCTTGCCTCTCGTCGCCGCTGTCGTTATTTGTGTGCGCACCGTGGGCGTAGTGATCAAGACGAGTAGGCCGACCAGCGCAGCAGCGCCGACTCTGGAAAGAAGTTTTTGCCGACTTGAATTTGAAGACATGTGTACCTCCTCGTTGTCTATTTTTCAAACTCTCGCTGCGCTGCGAGAAAAGTTCGCTAGAAAACTAGTTTCAGTTTCTTACCTGGTGGACTGATGCAAGAGGCGCTTCGTCGATTGCGCGGGGACAATACGAGCACATCGAGGATCTTAAACCAGCCCAGACCATCCTAAATCAACTAAGTCTTTAGCCTTTCCCTTTCAGTTATATCCTTTGACTTTAAACGACTTCGTCGATTCGGTAAACTCGCCTGAAAAGGTTGGCGTCGGCGGTTCGATTTCGTCCCTGGCCATCAAAATCTTCAGCAACGCAGATTGGGAAATATCCTTTCAAAGCTTAATGTCCGACATGCTTTAGCTTGTCGGTCCCGAGCGACACTCAAGTTCAAGGAGACAACAACGATCGACAAGCTGAAGCATGTCGGACACCGACAACGGAGGTTTTTGACACTGTCCCTACTAAAAAACTCCAACTGCCTGTAATAATTGAAGTCAGGGGAATCGCTTGATAGACTCCCGTCGCTAATTTCCCAAGCAACAGTAGCCAAGTACATGGACCCGTCGCCGAAAGCCAGCTTCACAAAGTGCCGCACTCTCCTTGAGATCTATGACGAGCTCAATAAAGAAACCGCAGAAACAAACTAAAGCTGGACCGATGACTTAATCAATTGGACCAAACCGTTGCACTTCCAAATTGAATTTGCGACTAACCATTGACGACCAACTAATGACAATCATGAATAATTTCAGACACTTGACTCCAAGACAGACTCGCCTGCGCGAGTGCTTGTTCGTGACTATTAGTGTGGTCGCGATGCTTGTGACTGCTCCCAGCCGTGCTGGCGGCCAAACCATCAACATCGATCGCGTCGTCGCAGAACTCGAACCTGAGATTCAACGCACACTGATCGCCGGGAATATCCCTTCCGCCTCCATCGCTTTGGTTGCCGGCGATCGAGTGATCTGGACCGGCGCTTACGGTTACTCAAATCTGTGGGCTCGCACTCCTGCCACACCGAGCACGGTTTATCTGATCGGCTCAACCTTCAAGGCGATGTCCACGATCGCTCTACTCCAGCAGATGGAGCAGGGCAAATTCAAACTCGATGACCGCGTCAATGACTATCTGACCGACTTCAAGATTCAGGGTGAGGATCCCCAGCATCCGGTCACCTTTCGCCACCTGCTCACGCATACCTCAGGCCTGCCGGGCGACTTCGGCGCATTTCCTGTATGGGGCGACACTGTACCGCCAACGCTGGAAGAGTATCTTCGCAAGTCACTCAAGGTCACCAAACCTCCTATGACTTCTGTCGTCTACTCGAACATGGCGTATACGTTGATCGCTTATCTAGTGCAGAAATTTTCAGGCGTCCCTTACAAGCAGTATATTCAGGAACACATCTTCACGCCGCTAGAGATGACGAGCACAGCGTTCGAGCCGCGACCGGAGATGGACGAACGCCTCTCAGTTCCTTACACCGTGGAAGAAAAGACTGGAAGCCAGGTGGCGGCCGTGCGACTCAAGGCCTCCGTCTGGCCAGCGGGCATCGTCTATGGCACAGTGCTCAATCAAGCCAACTGGTTGATCGCGAATCTCAATGGTGGAGTCTTCAAGGACAAAAGGATCATCGGCACGCAGACTCTGGAACAGATGTTCACGCGCCAATATGATCAATTCAAGGGAGGGATAGAAGGCATTTGGGGGAATGAAACCGCCGGGTTCGGACTGACGTGGTGGACACAGGTGCGCGATGGCGACCGCTACATCGCGCATAGCGGTAGCGTTCCCGGGTATACGGCATTCCTGCTGGGCAACCGCGAACACAAACTCGGCTTCGCTATCCTGACCAACGGCAATCGGGCGCATCCCCATCTCTTCAAGTTGGCCGATCGGGCGATAGATCTGCTCAAGAAGTACAGCAGCACAGAAAAAGTAAACACACAGCAATGACTAGCGATGGTGCTTTGTTGCGGGTGGTTCATTATCTTTTATGTCACCGCCAGTATTTCGCTGGGTTTTGTCCAACGAGCGCAAATGAAGCAACGTTGAAGGGAGAAGCAAGAAATGAAAAAGGATTTGGGAGATGACGCATTGAATGAAATATTCCGCGAAGCCCGCACGCACAGCGCCTGGCTCGATAAACCTGTCAGCGATGAGATGCTTCGTCAATTATATGACTTGATGAAATGGGGGCCGACCAGTGCCAACGGTAGCCCGGGGCGACTCGTCTTCCTGCGCACTCCGGAAGCGAAAGATCGTTTGCGTCCGGCGCTGGCTCCCGGAAACGTGGAGAAGACGATGACTGCACCGGTCACGGCGATCATCGCTTACGATCTGTTGTTTTTTGAAAAACTGCCGAAGCTATTTCCACACGCTCCCGGCATGCGTGATCTATTTGCGCAGAATCCGCAACTCGTCGAGGAGACTGCAAAGCGCAACTCTACCCTTCAGGGTGCCTACCTCATCATCGCGGCGCGCGCTCTTGGGCTCGATTGTGGCCCCATGTCAGGTTTTGATAACGCGAAGGTGGATGAGGAATTTTTCGGCGCGGGCAAAGAATGTGAAGGCTGTGAACAGGAGTTTTTTCCCGCTGGCCACGTTAAGTCGAATTTCTTATGCAACCTTGGCTATGGCGATGAGTCGAAACTTTTCCCAAGAGGGCCACGGCTGGCATTCAGCGAAGCGTGTACGCTTCTATGAGAGAATGCCGTTTATTAAGGTTCCGAGATTCTCGAGGTCAATCTTCGAGGGCGCACTCCTGAGCTAATTCGAACCAAGCATGATTCATCTCAGCAAAGTCTCAGCACGGCTCTTCCTTTAGGCACACTACAGTAAAGCCCTGCGAGAACTTCTCTTTCCGTCAGTGTTGGCTGATCTATCTGATTGATTGCCGCCAACGTCAAACTCTCGAAAACACAACTCACAAGAGTGAAACGAACAGCAGTCAAAAAACAGAAGTTCTAAACAGAACATTGAAATCCACACGCGCCCGGAGCTGACTAAACTCATAGAGTCAGAGGATGAAGCGACGCTTCGCGGCGACATGCTTCGAAACTAGATGGGAGGACCTATCGTGAGCAATCATGGATCACTTCGTTGAAGTTGCCCGTTTGCGTGCAACGGTCAGGGATCTTATCAACGAGCTGGGAAACGCCCAAAAAGTGCTGCGCGATAAGGAACAAGAGCTTCGCACGGCGCGCGACGAATTAGAAATTAAGGTGGTGGAACGAACCTCCGAATTGCGGCGGAGCGAAGCCTATTTGGCTGAAGCACAGAGGCTAACGCACACGGGCAGTTGGGCCTGGAGCCCCGACACCGACGTCAGGTATTGGTCGGAAGAATGCTACCGCGTTCTGGGTTTTGATCCACGGGATGGCGTGCCTCGAATCGATGAACTCATCCAGCGAATTCATCCCGACGATCAACACGCATTCCGAGAATCTAAGAAGAGGGCCAAGCATACAAAGTTAGACGAAGAAGTGGATTATCGCATTGCGCATCCGGATGGCGCCGTCAGGGACATTCACAGCATTGGTCATCCTGTTTTCAGTCCTTCCGGCGATCTCATCGAGTTCACAGGTACAGTGATCGACATCACTGAGCGCAAGCGGGCGGAGGAGGAGCTGTCCGCCAGTGAGGCTAAGTATCGCCATCTGGTAGATACAACTCCAGCGTTTGTATCCACTGCTTTGCCGAATGGTGATATGGACTTTTACAACCGCGGCTGGCTGGAATACGTCGGCCTCCCTCTAACAGATTTGCTCGGATGGGGATGGACCTGCATGGTCCATCCTGAAGATGTAGAAAGTATTGTGCCCAAATGGCGCGCGGCGCTTGAAGCCGGAGAGTCTTTCGTGGGCGAGACGCGCGTTCGGCGGGCTGACGGGGAATATCGCTGGTTCCTTCATCGTGAAGAACCACTGCGCAATGAAGCGGGAGAGATCGTCAAATGGTACGGCTCGAGCATAGAAATCCAGGAGCGCAAAACTGCGGAAGAAAAAATCCGTGAACAAGAAACAGAACTTCGGCAGATTTTGGATCTGACGCCGCAGCACATCGGCGTACTTGCGCCTGAGGGAAGCCGACTCTACGCCAATGATACAGCGCTCGAATATTTCGGCATCACTCTGGAGCAATGGCGCGACCCAAACGCTCGCATTGAGATCACTCATCCAGAAGATCGAGAACAAGGCCTGGCGGAAAGAAACAAACGATTTCTTGAGGGGGAGCCCCATGAATTCGAAACTCGTTTGCTGAGGCACGACGGTGAGTTTCGCTACTTTCTGGTCCGCCTGACTCCACTCAAAGATGAACGGGGACAGATAACACGATGGTACTGCACAGCCACGGACATCGAAAATCGTAAACGGGCTGAAGAAGAAATACGAAAAGAGAACATTGCGCTCCGTGAAGAGATAATCAAAGCATCGACATCGATGTTTGAAGAGATCGTCGGCCACTCGCCTGCTTTGCAACAGGCGCTCGTTCGCGTAGCAAAGGTGGCGCCAACAGACTCAACGGTACTCATCACCGGCGAGACAGGCACGGGCAAGGAGTTGATCGCCCGTGCTATTCACAAGTCCTCGAAGCGTGCTGATCGCGCTTTTGTGAGCGTGAATTGCGCCGCCATTCCTCAGTCACTAATTGCTTCGGAACTATTCGGTCATGAGAAAGGCGCGTTCACGGGTGCAACTCAACGCCGTCTTGGCCGTTTCGAATTGGCAGAAGGTGGCACGATCTTTCTTGATGAAGTTGGTGAGCTTCCTCTGGAGACTCAAGTCGCGCTGCTTCGTGTGCTGCAGGAGTGTGAATTTGAACGTGTTGGTGGAACTAGATCAATCAAGACAAACGTCCGAGTGATAGTCGCGACCAATCGTGACCTGCCAGCCGCCATATCAGCCAGCACATTTCGCGAAGATCTTTTCTACCGCCTTAATGTTTTTCCTGTTGAGATTCCTCCCTTGCGGAATCGCAAGGAAGACATTCCACTGCTGGTCCAATGCTTCATCGATCGCTATGCCAGGGAAGCAGGCAAGAACATCCGGAAGATAAGCAAAGAGACACTGGATTTGTTTCAAGCGTACCCGTGGCCCGGTAACATTCGTGAACTGCGAAACGTAATTGAACGCTCAGTCATCGTCTGCGAGACAGAGAGTTTCTCGGTTGACGAGAGTTGGCTCTCGCAACAACCGTTGCGCGCATCGCCACCCAACCAGCTCGAGCTTCGGCAAAGGGTTGCCGAAAGGGTTGCTGTTGAGGAGAAACAAGCGATCGAAGCAGCTCTCGCAGAGTCCCGCGGCCGAGTTTTTGGTCCTTCAGGAGCAGCTGCCAAGCTTGGTATTGCCCGATCTACTTTGGACTTAAAAATTAAGACTCTCAAGATCAACAAGAACCGCTTCAAACTTTGATATCCGACATGCTTTAGAGCCTCTTGCAAAAGATACTCTCTTCACTCCGGAGGAGTGCGATGTTTATAGCAATGAGTGCAATCCGCACGCGCTCCGTAGGAGTGCCATGTGGAGTGCTGTAAAAAGAAAATTGAGTATTCCGAGTTTCACGTGAGAATCGACATAACCATGCAATGCGCTAAACATGGCACTCCTCCGGAGTGCGAGATGACTAAAGCTCACTGCTATAAACATGGCACTCCTATGGAGTGCGAGATGACTAAAGCTCACTGCTATAAACATGGCACTCCTATGGAGTGCGAGATGACTAAAGCTCACTGCTATAAACATCGCACTCCTCCGGAGTGAAGAAATGACTTTTGCAAGAGGCTCTTTAGCTTGTCGGTCCCGATCCACACTCAAGAGTCAACAACGACCGACAAGCTGAAGAAGCATATCGGATACTTGTATCGGACATTTCCGGAACCCTTACTAAAGACGAAATTTGACCGGCCCTGATTGATCGGAGTCTCGGTCAATTGCCCGAGACTTCGGGCGTTTTTCCCCGCTCCCTCTTCTCTATTTTCAATAACTTACGAATGGCAGCGTGATTGCACTGCATAAGGTGCGAGGTTTGAACCATGGACCAGATGTTAAGAATCCAGAGAGAGAAGTTGTTCTTAAGATTATTGGTCGATTGGATAGAGAGAACCTAGCCGAATTGAATAGCTAATCGACTCAATAGGTCGATAGCCATAACTAGGAATGATGAGGATACGATTATGAATGACGAAACACCCGAGAAGATTGGCGTACGCGAAGGCAAAGACATCAAGCAGCCGAAACCTCTACCTGCACCGAACAGCGACTTCTACGAATTCGCAGAGACCTTAGACCCGGAGGAGCGGGCGACCTTAAAACAAGTACGAGCGTTCATGGAGACCAAGGTCGCGCCGATCATCAACAAGTACTGGATCGAGGATTCCTTTCCGTTCGAGCTGATCCCAGGCATCAAGGAGTTGAACATCGGCGGAATGGGAATGGAGGGATATGGGTGCCGGGGAGGAAGCCTCCTGCTGACGGGCCTGACCGCGATGGAGATAGCGCGCGTGGACTGTTCGATGTCGGGCTTCTTCGGCATCCACAACGGCATGGCCATGGGCTCGATCTACACCTCGGGAACGGAAGAGCAGAAGCAGAAGTGGCTTCCGTCGATGGCCCGCTTCGAGAAGATCGGCTGCTACGGTCTGACCGAGCCGCTCGTGGGTTCCGGGGCGAGTCGCGGCCTGATGACGACGGCTAAGAAGGAGGGCGACACCTGGGTCCTCAACGGCCAGAAGAAGTGGATCGGCAACTCGCCCTGGTGCGACCTATCGATCATCTGGGCGCGCGACGTCGCGGACGACCAGGAGAAGGGCTTCATCGTCGAGAACAAGACGACGCCGGGTTTCAGCGTCGAGAAGATCCATAACAAGATCGCGTTCAAGGTGGTTCAGAACGGCCTCATCACGATGAAGGATTGCCGCGTGCCTGCAGAGAACCAGCTTCAGGGCGCCATCTCGTTCCGCGACGCCGCACGGGTGCTACGCACTCTGCGTTTTCTCGTCTCGTGGCAGGCGGTGGGATGCCAGATGGGAGCCTACGAGCATGCGCTCAAGTACGCTCAGGAGCGTTTGCAGTTCGGCAGGCCGATCGCCTCGTTCCAGCTCATTCAAGATCTGCTCGCCAAAATGCTCGCGAACGTCACAGCTTCACAGTGCATGGTGGTGCGCACAGCGCAACTGCACGCGGAAGGCAAGCTAACGGACCATCATGCGGCACTGGCCAAGGCGTTCTGCACACTCAGAATGCGCGAGACGGTCGCGTGGGCACGCGAGATCCTCGGCGGCAACGGCATCAGCACCGACTATAACGTGGCCCGCTTCTTCACCGACGCCGAGGTTATCTACAACTACGAGGGTACATACCAGATGCAAAACCTGATCGTCGGCAAAGCGATCACCGGGTTCAGTGCGTTCGTGTAAGGAGGTTCTACCATGGTTGAGAATGTATTCAGTGGACTGAAAGTTGTGGATCTGGCGAGCTTCATCGCCGGCCCAGGCGCAGCGGTGATCCTGTCCGACTTTGGCGCCGACGTCATCAAGGTGGAACCGCCCACGGGCGATCTTTATCGGACGGTGTACAACATCCCGCCGTACCCTCGCGCCAAGGATAACTATGCCTGGCACCTGAACAACCGCAACAAGCGAGGCATGGCGGTCGATCTGAAATCGCCTGGCGCGGCGACGATTCTGGAGCGCCTCGTCAAATGGGCGGACGTGCTCATCGTCAACACGCCCCATCCCGCGCGCAAGCGACTTAAGTTGGAGTACGACGATGTTGCGCAGTGGAATCCCCGTTTGATCTATGCGGACCTCACCGGCTACGGCGACAGTGGGCCTGACGCCAACCTTCCAGGATTCGACATCACGGCGTACTGGGCCCGAAGCGGCCTCTTGTCGCTGACCCGAGACGCAGGCGCTCCGCCGACAGTGCCGGTAACTGGCAGCGGTGATCATGCGACAGCGGTTGGCTTGTTTTCTGCGATCGTCCTGGGCCTGTATCGGCGCGAGCGCACAGGGAAGGGTTCCTATGTCACAACGTCGCTTCTCGCAGAAGGTGTCTGGGCCGCAGGGATGATGAACGCGGCCGCCCTGACTGACGCCAAGTTCTTCCCGCTGCACGACCGTAAGTCTCCTCCAAACGCAACGCTGAATGTGTATCGGACCTCAGATGACAACTGGTTCATGCTCGTCGTCACGCCCGACAAACTGGCGGCGCTGGCAGAGACAATCGGCCGCGCGGACTTGCTGACGGACGCGCGGTTCAGCGACGCCGCGAAGTTGGCTGCGAACATGGCGCAGCTAACAGAAATTCTGGACGAGGTCTTTAGCGCACAGCCGATGGCCCACTGGCACGATGTCCTTGCGTCGGCCCACATCACGTTTGACGTCGTGAAGGAACCGAACGAGGTCGTCAAGGACCCGCAGTTAATGGAGAACGGCATTGTCGTTCCGATCGAGGGCGCTGGGGAGAAGTTGAAGTTCACGATCAGCAGCCCCATTCAGGTACACGGCGTGACCAAAGTTCCTGCAAGGCGCGCCCCGGCACTTGGAGAACACAATGAACAGGTTCTCGAACAGCTCGGGTTTAGTGCTGCCGAAATCGAGGACCTCCGCGCGAGCGGTGCCATCCCGGACGTTGAACCGGCAAGAAGGGCGCTGCGATGATTAGAAAGCTATTGTCCGCGAATCCTGCGCGCATCGGACGGTTCGACGGGCCACCAGAGAGCGATGCAATTCCTGACTCTCTTGTCCGCGGAACGCCAGGCGACCTGAAGGCCGATCTCATCGCCCTGCTGGGAAAAGAGAACGTCCTTCACAGAGCAATCGATCTCGTACGGTATGCTTCCGATGCCAGTCCGTACCGTCTCGTCCCTCAAGTTGTCGTGCTGCCTCGAACCACCGATGACATCGTCAAGCTCTTCCGTTATTGCCGTGCGACCGGGAGGCACGCAACGTTTCGAGCGGCGGGCACGAGTCTCAATGGTCAATCGCAATCCGACGGCATTCTGATCGATGTGCGCCGTCACTGGTATGGCGCCAAAGTGGAAGATGACGGCCGACGCGTTCGGACACGTCCCGGGATGATCCTGGGCCATATCAACTCACTGCTGGAACGGCACGGTCGCCGGCTGGGACCGGATCCAGCGAGCGGGCATGCTTGCACGATCGGAGGCGTGATTGCGAACAACTCCGGTGGCATGCGGTGCACCGTGAAAACAGATGCCTACCAGACGGTCTCCTCGCTCAAGTTCGTAACGCCGTCCGGCGCTGTCATTGACACTTCGAGACCCGATGCGGAAAAAGAATTTGCGCTGGCAGAGCCGGAGCTTGCCGAAGGCTTGCTTGAGCTGCGAAGGGAGCTTCTGGCAGATCCGGTGCTGGCGGATCGTACGCGTCGCAAGTACTCGATTAGGAACACGCACGGATTGCGGCTCTGTGCACTTCTCGATGGTGAAACTCCGCTGGAGATTTTTCGACGTCTTCTCGTCGGATCGGAAGGCACACTCGCGTTCATCACTGAAGCGGTAGTGGAGACGATTCCAGCACCCCGCGTGACAAGCGTGGCTTGGATCCCGGTTCCCACGATCGACGAAGCGATCGCTCTTGTTCCTGGCCTCGTCAGCCTCGGTGCCTCCGCCGTCGAGCTGATGGTCGCTCCGGCGCTCACCGTGGCTGGTCAGGCGTTTGCCAAAACGCCTTCGTACTGGAAGTCCCTCGATCCCAAAGCCGCTGCCCTGCTCGTCGAGATCGGAGCCGAGGACTCGGACTCGCTCGAAGCAACGCAGCACCAAGTCCTCGAGCTCGTGAGCACCGCAAGGCTGATCAATCCGGTCGAGTTTACGAGCGTCGAAGAGGCCATCGAGCTCGCCTGGCATGTCCGCGAGGGACTGCTGGGTTTGGTCGGCAAGAATCGCCCGGAAGGTTCGACGCTCATCACGGAGGACGTGTGTTTTCCGCCGGAGCGTTTGGCCCAAGGTGCGCACGACGTGCAGGAACTACTTGCCAAGCACGGATTCATTCCTGGTGTCGCGGGACACGCAGCTCACGGGAACCTCCATTTCACTCTCGTCGCGGATCTCGGTGACGCCGACGGACTGTCACGATACGCGGCTTTCATGACCGAGCTCGTGGATCTCGTCATCAAGAAACATGATGGCTCTCTGAAGGCCGAGCACGGAACCGGCCGGAACATGGCGCCGTTCGTCGCCTCAGAATGGGGTGAGAAGGCCACCGCCATGATGTGGCGGATAAAACAGCTCGCCGATCCTCACGGGATTCTGGCACCGGACGTGATTCTGACGCGCAATCCCAGCCTTCACCTGGAGAATCTCAAGTCATTCCCCAAAATCGAGGGGGTTTCGGGTGCCTCACAATGCATCGAGTGCGGATTCTGCGAACCTGTCTGTCCCAGCCGCAATGTCACCATGACACCGCGTCAACGGATTGCGCTGCGGCGAGAGATGTCGCGCCAAGAGGGTGACTCCGCCATGCTGGTCCAACTCCAACGAGAGTATCAGTACGACGGGATCGAGACCTGCGCGGGCGATGGCATGTGTTCCATTCCCTGTCCGATCGAAATCAACACCGGCGCATTGATCAAAGAGTTCAGAGCGCGCGAGAACAGCCCTGCCGCAGAGTGGGTGGCGCTGCGCCTCGCGCAGCACTGGAAAGCAGTTGAACCGTTGGCCCGCGTGGCCCTACGGGGAGCGCATGCGTTTTCCTCCGTGTTTGGAGTGAAGCCGCTGACGGCTCTTACCGCTGCTGCGCGAAAAGTTGTCAGCCCAGACCTCGTGCCCGCGGTGCCTGGGCCAATGCCACGTGCCGCTTCCGGTCTGCCCAAAACTGAGAGGAACGGTGCAGCGGCAGTCTATTTCTGTGCATGCATCAACCGCATGTTCGGTCGCGATCCCGCCGGGCCGGCCGCTCCCTCACTGCCGGAAACCTTTGTCTCTTTGTCCAAACGCGCTGGTAAGCCGCTATGGATCCCGCCCGATGTCGGTGGCCTGTGCTGCACGACGCCGTGGAAATCCAAAGGCTATCGGCAGGGGCACAAGTACATGGCCCAAGCCGTTGCCGATGCGCTGTGGCGTTGGAGCGATGAAGGAGCTCTTCCGATCGTCGTTGACGCCGCCTCGTGCACGCTTGGTCTCATCGAGGATGTCGCGACAGAGCTCGAAGGAGAGCAAAAAAAGCAGCACGAGAGCCTAAAGATCATCGACTCGATAACGTGGTGTCGTGAACTTCTGCCGAACCTGGCAATCTCGCGTACGCTGCCGCGGGTCGCCGTGCATCCGACGTGCTCGATAATGCACCTCGGGCTGGCAAACGCGCTCGAAGAGATTGCGGGTTGCCTGGCTGACGAGGTCGAGGTCCCGCTTGGCACAACCTGTTGCGGCACTGCCGGCGACCGAGGCCTATTGCATCCTGAGTTGGTCGTTTCAGCGACGCGGGAGGTTCGTTCAGTGCTGGATGCCCAGCCCTGCGACGCCTATCTCTCAGCGAACCGAACCTGTGAGATGGGCCTTCGGCACGCGACCGGACGGCCGTATGAATCGTTTATTTTTCTGCTCGAGGAACTGAGTCGTCCGGAGGCGGGCTAAAGGATCACTATCATGCGAATTATCAATTTCGAAACAAATGGAGTCCCGGGAATTGCAGCGAACGAAGGCTCGGGTTGGCATGGCCTCACGCAGCGGGACGTCGAATTTCCAGGCACTCTGCCGGAGCTGATCACACAAGGCGCAGATCTGTTGCGCATTGGCAGAAGCCTCGGGCAATCGCCGGCAATCGACCTTAACGCAGTCCGGCTTCTGCCGCCTGTGCCCGTACCGCCGAAAATTCTGTGCGTCGGTCTCAACTACGATGATCACCTGGAGGAAAGCGGGCTGAAGAAGCCGGACTATCCGGAAATCTTCGCCCGCTTCGCGACGAGTCTGATCGCTCATCAAGAGCCGATCCGGAGACCCCGCGAATCAGTTGCGCTCGACTATGAAGCCGAGTTGGCTGTGGTGATCGGAAAGCCGGGGCGCCGCATCTCCAAGGAGCAGGCCCTCGATCACGTGGCGGGCTACTCCCTGTTCAACGATGCGTCCGTGCGTGATTTTCAGCTACGTACGCCGCAATGGACCATCGGCAAGAATTTCGATGGCACCGGATCGTTCGGTCCGTGGCTGGTGACGCCCGATGTCGTGCCACCTGGGGGCCGCGGATTGCGCATCCAGGGCCGTTTGAATGGCCACGTGATGCAGGATGCGAGTACAGACCAGCTCATCTTCAGTGTCCCAGCGCTGATTGAAATGATCAGTGTTGCGATGAGTCTAGAGCGAGGTGATGTGATCATCACCGGCACGCCGGGTGGCGTCGGAGCGGCGCGTAAGCCACTTGTGTTCATGCAGCCCGGCGATATTTTTGAAGTAGAGATCGAGGGGCTCGGTGTCCTGACCAACCCCGTGCAGGAGGGCTGAGAAAAGGTGCAGGGCAGGAACTGCAGTGTCAGTACATTGTGGATTTCGGACCGCAGGCCTCGCAGTAGGAGAACATAGATCATGCCGAAATGGGCATCACAGAAATGGAGCTATTCGTATGGGATATTCTGATTACAAATGTTTCCGGTTCGAGTTCGAATCTGGCGTCGCATTCGTCAGCATCGATCACCCGCCGATAAATCTGCTTGATGAAGTTCTGTCGCAGGAGTTCGACAAACTCGGTAGGGAACTCGAGGCCGATGAAAGCGTCCGCGTTGTGGTCTTGCAGAGCGCGCTTCCTGATTTCTTTATAGCCCACTCTGGTTTGGGCCGGGTCGGAGCAGCTGCCAAAACAGTATCCGCTACGCGCAGCTTTCGTCTTACGCAGATGATCGGCGAGCGGTTCAGAAACATGCCGAAGGTAACCATTGCCAAAATCGAGGGACGGGCCCGAGGCGGAGGAAGTGAGATCGCGTTGGCCATGGACATGTGTTTTGCCGCCGTTGGCAAAGCGATTTTTGGCCAGCCAGAGGTGGCGATTGGGCTTGTTCCGGGTGGCGGCTCGACGCAAAGATTGCCACGGCTCATCGGGCGGGGACGCGCTTTGGAGGTGCTCCTGGGCTGCAATGATCTCTCGGCGGAGTTGGCAGAACGTTACGGTTATATCAATCGAGCGTTGCCAGCGGCGGAGCTGACTCCTTTTGTCGAGACGCTGGCTCATCGCATCGCCTCATTTCCTGCGCATGCCATCGCTCACGCCAAGGCGGCCGTGGATAAGGGAGCATTTAGTTCACTGGCAGAGGGGCTTCTTGTGGAAGCCCATGAGTCCGATTTGAGTGTCGCGAGCGAGGTGACGCAAGCGCGCGTGAGGGAAGTATTGAAGGTCGGCGCCGAAACTTATGAAGGCGAGCTGGAGATGGGTTTTCTATCGAGACTCTCTCCTCACTCATAGGTGGGCAAAGCTCGAACAATCTCGGGAAATCGTCAGTAACCATTCCTAACTGTAAGCACAGCCAAATCACCTACGCGCTCTTCTTCGTAAGGCTTCGACAATTGCACATTGTAGTGGTCCATCAGCCACAATTCAGGAATTATTTCCGCGACTAATTTGCCGTCGTCGAAGACTCTTACCATCGAGCTTTCCGAGACCACGATCGCAACCGCATCAGTAACTTGAGAGATCGAAGCGCCCGCCAGATGACGACTGGCCATGCCGTAGGGCAACGCCACGTCTGAAGCCATGGCATCGAGATAACGACATGCGGAAACGACGATGCCATGATCTGACACCACAAAAGCTCCATCGAGTTGCGCGAGTTCCTTGATTGTGCCGCGCAGATTTACATCTCGTATTTGTCGGTCTTCTTCTTTGTGCCCTGCAAGTGGATCGAGGATCAGCGGACGGGAATGTTTTAGCACCGCCTCGGCGTCACCAAAAGTGAAGAGCGTGCCAATGCGGCGACCTTCGCGACCCTCACGGGCAATCTCAACAGCAAGTTCAATCACGGGCTCTAGGTTCTTCTTGTCGCACCTACGCACCCGCCGGCAAATTGATTTGAACATACCTCCGCCGCTGCCATTCGTCGATCCTCGTTCAGCTGTTGGCAGCGACTGATGCGCTGACCGAGCAACATCAGTTGTTTGTTCCGACGGTTGCCCAGAGTTGTCAGAAACAAGCAGCTCGTCGATATAACACCAACGCCAACTTTCATCTAGTTCAAGAGATTTAATGACGGGATGCTGAGTCGAGTGAAAGTGCGCGGTCGCATGTTTGTTTCGTGAATCATCACAACAACCGACATGACCGCACGTAAGACATACGCGCAGATGTACCCACTTTTCGCCGCTTTGCAGGCACTCTTCACACCCTTGCGTTTCCGGCGAAATCGTCCGGGACTGTTCAAGATGGGCGCAAGATGTCATGCGGGCGCGGCCTCCGTAGTCTGAACTCGTTCACTAGTGGATTTCACCCTTAGCGACTCTTGGATGCCCGCCACCTCAAGAGTGATGTTTTCAATCAACGTCTCGCCCTTGCGAACCACCACTACCTTGCTAACGGTTTTGAATCCCTGGGCGCTCACCTCGAGCGTGTATTCGCCGGCCGATAAGTTCGCGAATTCATAGGCTCCCTGATCGTTTGACGACACTTCTATCGGTTGAGTCGTTGCGTTTAGCTTTAGACTCGCACCGGGGATGTTGTAGGACTGCCCGTCCGGACCTTTGGTGATAATTGCGCCACGGACTGTGCCAGTGAGGGGTTGCTCTTCTTCAGGTGACATCGGCTTTGATGGCGACGTCACGGGAGATGGCGTGGGCGAAGGCAGCGCGTATTTCAAATATGCAGCGTATTCTGCTGCAGCAATTCCGCCTTTGATTCGAGCGCGCTTCTCCTCAAGTAGGTCCAGTTGTGTTTGTATTTCATTTCGTTCAATCGTGAGCACTTTGCGCCGGTACTCACGAAGCGCTTCCGGGTGTATCGATCCAATTCCTGCCACAGCAATTTCAATGTTTTCTGGCTTCAGTTGTTCGTCGAGCTCCTCAAGGCGAATTCGTGCCTCAGTTTCGATCCATTCAATCTCCATCAATTGTTGTTTGAGATTTGCGATCGTATCGTCGGGACTGCTTGTTTCCTGGGCTGTCACAATAAACGCGGACGCGAATACAAGAACAATTAAGATGATCGCCACTGCCTTACGCATGATTTCTCTCCCACTCTAGTAAGAGCAACAGACGTTCCCAAGCAAGGTCAAATGTCCGATATGCTTTAGCTTGTCGGTCGTCGTTGACTCATTCCTCTCAGCTTTCAGTTGCATCACGGCCGACAAGCTGAAGCATATCGGACATTCTTAGTATTTCCACGATCACCAAATCGGAAGAGGAGAGTTGGCTTCGTGATTTCGCGAGTCGAGTCACGAAATCACGATCATGGCTGCTTCTTGTAGTGACTGTAGATGTTCTGGATCGAAATGATGAGGAAGGTGAGTAGCGACGGTCCTAACGTGGTCGTTGTGTGGAACGTCGTCGTTGTTGTTGCCATTCTGAGATCCAGCCCTTGACGATTGTGGCCGTATCGCGGTGGCTTTGAGTTTCGGTTTTTTCAACACGGTCATTCGAGAGGTCCGTCGTATTGCGGGGCGTATCCTTTTTAATAATCCTGACTGTTGGACGCATGACTTATCGTTCCTTATCGTTGTCGCGACCACGACAATCTTGGTGGCGACCACGATAATTCATTAATTACGTATACATAACTTCCTAATGCAACAGCCTTGCCACAGACTTCGCCGCAGCCTGCATCGTCCCAAGCCTTTATTTCTCCGGGTCAATGGCGGATTTATTGAAGAAAATGAGTCGGTGGTTTCGGAGGCGCTATTTGCGATTCATCGTTACGTGATGCAGCTTCGTGTTTTTCGTGAAGAGTTTCGTGAAATCACGATGCGTTGAGGCGAGCTCATCGTTCTACTGGAGCCGACAACGTCACCACTTTCCCTTCGCGTAGGACTTTCACAATGAGGTTATCTCCCAGTTTGAGCGCCCCTATGTTGCTAAAAATGCGCTGATAGCAGTCATCGCTGACACGTTCACCTGGATCGGCTTTGAAGGAGGGCGTAATTTGAATTTCGTTGACGCTGAGAATTACATCACCGCCAAGGATTATGTCTGTTCCTTGTATGGTGGCGCGCATCGTTCCGGGATTGAGGCCAAGACTCGAACCAATAGAGCCTGCGCCGACGCGTTGGACCAGATAACCCGCTGGTTGCGGCAAGTTCAACACCTTTGCCAAATCACCTGTAACAAATAAACCGTCGATGCCGGACCAGAATGGTGGGCGATCTAACAGGAAGCGCTTGGCGGTATTCGAAGCAATGGCAAACGCCAACCCCTCTGAGCCTCCGGAGCGGCTCATGATGCGGCTGACAATTCCGACTACTTCACCATCCGAATTGAACAACGGACTGCCAGAGCTACCGCCGTTCACTGCAGCGTCTGTCTGTAAGAATTCGGCTGATGTGGAACTCTCCTCGTTCGTGTTAAGCAAATGCCGTCCGCTCAGATGCCCAGCCGTAAGTGTCTGACTGATCCCATACGGCGCCCCAACTACGAAAATTTGATCTCCAACTTCTACCTTGTCTGAGTCGCCCAGCGTCGCGGGCACGATATCCCTCGGTACTTGTTTGAGCTGTAATAATGCAACGTCGGACTGCACATCTGAGCCAATTACGCGAGCAATGATTTGCTGGCCGTCTGGGAATTCGACGGATGCAACGTCAGCGGTCTGCACCACATGCGCTGCGGTCATGATTTTTCCGTCAGCGGAAATCAGGACTCCTGATCCCAAGCCGTCGATGATGGAAATTACTTGGTTGGAGGAGTTTGACACGTCTATCTCCTTGGTTCTGACGGTTACAACTGACTGGTGGACCTTGCGAAACGCCTCGCGAAGCTGTTGACCGTTTGTAGTTGTTCGTATACCTGACATGATCAGGAAACTCAGCAAGAGTATTAATCGAGATCGAGCTGCCATTAGTGTCACTCTCTTTCGTCGTGCATCATCTAGCTCATGTCGAAAGAGCAACAAACGTTCCAAGCGTGAGATTCAGTACATTGAGATGTCCGACATGCTTGAGCTTGTCGGTCATCGAGCACATTCAAGTTCAGAGGCACGAGTTCAACGACGATCGACAAGCTGAAGCGTATCGGACACTCGAACATCGTGATTTCACGAAGACGTTCGCGAAACCGTGATGACCGAGTTTTGACTTTTGCAGGAAAAGAAGAGCAGCGGAGTCTAGTCAATCTGAGTGAAGAGAACCTGGGCAGTCCTCCTGATCCATCCACAATCTCACGTAGACAGGCACGTTTTGGATCGCGATATTCCTGGAGCGCGCGGCACAGAGAAACACAATTGCCGCGCGATCTACAAGAGTAACCTTAGCCAAATCAAGAGCCAGTTTCTTCCGTCTAGTACCGGTTGGCGACAACGCCTTATCCACTTCAGGAACATACTCGGCAGTGAAACGACCGCAAAGATTAACCGTAATGAATTCGAGGTTTTCGTTATTCGTCGTAATCTTAAGCACGCGCTCAGAACTCCTTAGCGTTAACTCCGCAGGAGCTCTGGCATGTCGCGTGCCAAGTATTACTTAAACAGGTGCTTGTTGATTTTCAGTGACCGGATACGGGATTCGAGGGTCGACGCTGGCAGGCCAAGCCGAGCGGCGGCGCCGCTTGGTCCATAAACTCGGCCATGAGTTTCGCGAAGGACTGCTTCGATCTGTGCCTTACGATCGTGATTGCCGTTTATTAATTCCTTCGACGCAGTATCGGTTGCAGTTTGAACTTTGCTCTGAAGCATACCGGGTTCGAGACGCATTACTCCGCCTTCGGCGAGAATCACGCAGCGTTCGATCACGTTCTGCAATTCACGAATGTTTCCCGGCCACGAATATTGCTGCATCGTTTCCAGCGAACGCTTCTCGATTTGGCTAATCTTCTTTCCCGTGCGCGCCGCCAGCCGCGTCGCGAAGTAATCTACCAGCACAGGAATATCATTACCGCGTTCGCGCAAAGGCGGAACCTCAATCGGGAAGACATTCAGCCGATAAAAAAGGTCCATGCGAAAGCGACCTTCATTAACTTCCCGCTCAAGATCGTTGTTGGTAGCTGCAATCACCCGAACGTCCGTCTTGATCGTTCGGTTTCCACCGACCCGTTCGAACTCCCTCTCTTGCAGCACCCTCAAGAGCGCCACTTGTATCTCCGGGCTCAGCTCTGCGATCTCATCAAGAAAAATGGTGCCGCCGTTGGCCGCTTCGAACCGGCCAATCCGTTGTTGCATCGCGCCCGTGAAAGCGCCTTTCTCGTGCCCGAACAACTCGCTGGCAATCAGTTCAGCCGGCAATGCGGCGCAATTCACTTTGACCAGTGCCCGAGCCGAACGGTCGGAGCGGCGATGAATAGCGTGCGCGACCAATTCTTTGCCAGTTCCAGTTTCACCTGTGATCAGGACGGTCGAGTCAGTCGGCGCGACCTTTTCAATCGCGGCTACGACTTTCTGTAACGAACTCGACGAACCGACAATCTCTTCGTAAATCGATCGCTGAACGATCTCTTCCTGAAGGACGTGATTTTCTAACTGTAGCTGTTCTTTGAGCGCCTTGATTTCTTCATACGCCAAAGCGTTCGACACCGCGATCGCCACGATCTCCGCAACGTTCTGCAATAGATCTATTTGCTCGTCTTTGTAACGCCCTTCTTCTTTCGATACGAACGCTAGATCGCCTATCAATTCGCCATGCTTGACGAGCGGCAGACATATGTAGCTACGAAATCCGTTAGTGAAACAAGTTTCGTCGTAGGCAAAGCGGCGTTGAGTTTTGAGATCCGTAACAACATACGGCTTGCCTGACGCGAATATCTCGCTGACAGGATGCTCGCTCACCTGGAACTTTAGAGGGTTATCAATGTTCGGAGAGTAACGCTTAACGAGGCTAGCCATGGATTCGCCGGGCTTGCGTGGAAAACCTTCGATATGCGTAGAGTATGGTTTTAGGATCTCACCGTCGACTACGCTGACACCAACCACATCGAAATGAATTATCGCCTTGAGTGTTTCATTCAGCGCTGCAAGCACTTCGGGCATTTCGAGATGGGCGCCGATCGCCTTGGCGACCTCAAGAATGATTTGAGCGTTGGCTTTAGATATCTCAGAGAGAGCCGAACTCATGTTTGGAGCCTACCAGTGATCAAGAAGCGACTGCAACCGATTGATTGAGTTGCTAGCCAGCCGTGTCTTAGCAAAAGGCGAAGTGGTTTCCGTCTCTTCAACCCTTTCGTGATTTTACGATTGCATTCGCGAAATCACGAATGTTGTGAGGGCCGCTGCTCGCTGAATTCACTCAAGTCCCAGCCAAATCAAATCGGTTGTCTAATGAACTCACTCGTTTTCAGGCCTTTTCAAATCGAGAGTCGAGTGGAATGTCCGTTGCAATGGTGCCAATCCGCGAAGCAGGAGAGATTGTTCGCTGAGTAACGACGAATCAATGACGGAGCAACTTGGTAAATGTTCGATGACAGAATTCCGCGGCCTTGGTGGAACAGCCGCGGTGGAGGGAGAACAAGCAATGTTTGACGTGGCGGACCATTCGGTAATTGGTTTTTACGCGCAGCAAAGGCGACGGTCAAAGTCGCTCAACATCACGTTCTGGGTGCTGCAGTCTCTTGCAGCGGCAACATTCCTGATCGCTGGCGCGACTAAGCATGCGGGCGCAATAAATCTCGCGACGTTTGAAGGGATCGGACTAGGCCAATGGTTCCCGTATTTCATTGGAGGACTGGAAATGATCGGCGCGATCTTAATCTTAGTGCCGAGAACGGCTGCACTGGCGGCGGCGGTACTTGCTACAACGATGATTGCTGTAATTGCGATGCATCTGTCGATCGTTGGCCCACCTCCGATTTCCGCAATCGTAGTGCTTGTGGCGACTGCAGCAATAGCCTGGTATCGCGGTGTTTACGAGTGAGGCAAAATGTTTAAGAAACACTCCATTGCAGAGCGAGACGGTTCGGATCTTCGGGCGTTCGTGTTGGCCGGGGGCGACGGAACTCGCCTGCAAAGTTTGACACACAAGATCGACGGTGATGGGAGACCGAAGCAGTTCAGCAAAATTTTCGGTGGTAAGAGCCTGCTAACTCATACGAGAGACCGTCTGCGGCCGATCTTCGCCGATGATCGGGTTGCGTTCGTGGTGACAAGAGACCACGAGCGGTTTTACTCGAAAGAACTTGCTGACGTCGACGATTCACGGATTGTTGCACAACCATCGAATCGGGGAACCGGGGTCGCAATTATCGCGGCACTGCTCCGGCTGTTGAAACTTGCGCCTGGAGCGATCGTCGGTTTCTTTCCGTCTGACCATTACTTCGCTGACGACGCAGCATTTGGTGCGACAGTTCGATCGGCGATTGAAGTCAGTCGAAAGCACCGCGACTCAATCATTTTGATAGGCGCGAAGCCTCAATGGCCCGAAGTCGAATATGGTTGGATTGAACCCGGAGCTTCGATGACGACTGGGAGCGGGATTCCGTTATTCAATGTGAACCGATTTTGGGAAAAGCCCCCACTTGCGACGGCGCACCAGTTGATGAAAACTGGTGGCCTCTGGAACACATTCGTTACGATCGGACATGGAAGTGCATTTCTGAAACTGTTAATTGAAACCGTGCCATCGGCAGTTTCTGAAATTTCAAAGGCGCTCGCGAAGGGAGAGCCGGAGGTCGCCTATCGCGATATGGAAGCGATCGACTTTTCAAAAAATGTATTGAGCCAGGATCAGCGGCAGTTACTAGTGATTCAAGACGAAGTTTCGGGATGGGCCGATTTAGGCAATCCTGTTCGCGTGATCGAGACCTTAATCCGCAATCGAATCGTACCCTCCTGGTTGCGCGAGGCGCGACGTTCCGCGTCTGCTTGAGGAAATCAATGTCCGATATGCTTCAGCTTGTCAGCCATTATTAACTCGTTACTGTGAACCGACAAGCTAAAGCATGTCGGACACGGAATATTAGCAAACCGAAAACAAAATTTATGGCCAACCCAAGTTCTCCAACTGTCGCGCCCGGCGGCCCCGGTATTGAGCCACGCTGGACTCGCGGCGCCAAAGTCGCGGTGGGTACTGCATACTCAACTTCCAGTCGCGTGTGGTATACGCTCGATCATGGATGCATAACCGAGGTTTACTTTCCAACCATTGACTCGCCACAAATCCGCGACTTGCAGTTCCTTATAACGGATGGGGAAACTTTTCTTCATGATGAGCGCAGGAACTTTGTTGGCGAGATCGACTGTGTTTCAGAAGCAGCGCTTGGCTTTGAAATAATCAATCGAGAAAAAGAGGGCCGCTACACAATCTACAAAACAATTATCGGTGATCCACATCAAAATTGTTTACTGGTGCATGCTCGTCTAGAAGCTCCACCGGAGTTGTTGCAGAAGCTACGCATGTATGTGCTTTGTGCGCCGCACCTTGAAATCGGCGGATGGAACAACAACGGTTACGTACTTCATGTCGGACGCGGTAAGTATCTTGGTGCGCAAAAGGGAAATACGTGGCTAGCGATTGCCGCCAGCGTTCCTTTTAATGAACTCTCTTGCGGATACGTTGGTGTAAATGACGGCTGGACCGACTTGGCAGACAACTATCGACTCGATTGGCAATACCAAGCGGCGCTCGATGGCAATATTGCGTTAACAGGTGGGCTCGATCTTTCTCGAAGCACGGAACTCACTGTTGGTTTGGCATTCGGCACCACCCAACATAACGCCCTAAGCACCCTCGCGCAATCCTTAAGTATCTCGTTTGAACAGACGCGTGAGTCGTTTGTTCGTCAATGGGAACGAACGTCAAAGCGTTTTGCTCTGGGAGCGTCCTCAACCGATTCCAAATTGTTCGAACGAAGCGTCAATCTACTTCTAGCGCATGAGGACAAAACTTATCCCGGAGCCATGATCGCGTCGCTCAGTATTCCCTGGGGTGATGAACAAAGCGATGATGCAACCGGCGGTTATCATCTGGTATGGACGCGTGATCTGGTGAAGTCGGTCTCCGCATTGCTTGCCGTTGGGGATTTGAGCACACCTTTGCGCGCGCTTATCTATCTTGCGGTTTCGCAACGCGAGGATGGTGGCTTCTATCAAAATTTCTGGATCGATGGGCGGCCTTACTGGTGGGGCATTCAACTGGATGAGGTAGCCTTCCCGGTTTTGCTCGCGTGGCGACTGTGGAAACACGATGCGTTGGGAAACTTCGATCCTTTCCAGATGGTTCGTCTTGCCTGTGGGTTCCTCATCCGCGAGGGACCGATTACGCCGCAAGACCGTTGGGAGGAAGCGCGTGGGTATTCGCCATCAACATTGGCGGTCCACATCGCAGCTCTTGTATGCGCAGCGGAGTTTTTCGCCGATCGAAGCGACGAGGCCACGGCCGCATTCGTTCGTGATTATGCTGACTTTCTTGAATCGCATATCGAACGATGGACGGTAACGACGGAAGGAACACTAGTACCCGGCATCGCCCGCCACTACATTCGGGTGAATTCTTGCAGCGCTGTTGACTGCACGGATGAGGATCCAAATCACGGGACACTGGTACTCGCAAATCAGCCTCCTGGCGCGCGCACTGAGTTTCCCGCAAAAGAGATTGTCGATGCTGGTTTTCTCGAACTGGTTCGTTATGGCATCCGCAGCCCTCACGATCCGATCATTCAGGATTCGCTGCGTGTGGTCGATGCTGTGCTTAAGGTGGACACGCCGCATGGACCATGCTGGCGACGCTACAACCACGACGGCTTCGGGCAACGAGAAGATGGCGCAGGCTTTACCGGTTGGGGAAAGGGGCGTCCATGGCCGCTGTTGACAGGTGAGCGCGGGCACTACGAAATCGCCGCCGGACGAGACGCCACTCCCTTCCTACGCACAATTGAGCAATTCGCGCAGGGTATCGGCCTCATTCCAGAGCAGATCTGGGATGGTCCAGACTCGTCTTTGCAGCATCTCCATTTCGGTGGTCCTACTAATGCGGCAATGCCGCTCCTGTGGGCGCACTCTGAATACATCAAGCTCCAACGGTCCGCTGCCGACGCCAAAGTCTTTGACCGAATTGATGCTGCCTACGATCGATACGTGGTCGGAAGTTTGGAACGTAACTCAATCGAGGTGTGGAAATTCAATCGTCAGGTGCCCGCGGCGCACGCAGGTACGCTTCTACGCATTCAAGCGGACAAGCCATTTCTACTACATTGGACCGGTGACGAATGGCAGAGTTTGACTGACACACCCTCAACGGCTACGACGCTTGGTATTGAATTTGTAGACATTCAGGTCCCTCAGCTGGATGGGTCGATACACTTTACGTTTCTATGGACGGAAGAGAACCGCTGGGAAGGCAGAGACTACATCGTAAAAATTGCGCTCGACATGAAGCAGTAATTGTTGGCCCATCTACGTTACGGCTTAACTTGATACCGACTTGGCGTAGCGATCCGATTCCAAGCATTGATAGTGACGCCGATCCATTCGATCGCAGCAATCTCCTCATCTTCTCGATTTTCCATAAGTAGACCTCGTGTTGCGCAGACCGTTGAGAGGGTTTCGCCGCGCTCACGTTGAGCGTGACTGCGAAAACTCTCGTCATACATATTTGTGCTCCTTATCGTGCAACTCAGGCATCGATTCCGCTCTTTGGCTTTTACAAATCAGCTGTCGAGGCGCCCATCTTCAAAAACAGTTGAAATAGTGAGATGTCGCCATTTCTCAGCTTCGCTCGCGCGAGCAGCGTCTGCTTGCTGCACCCGCTTCTCTGCATCGACGCCGAGGATCAGCCGCACCGGCACCTCATCGCTATTTGCTAGTTGCAGAATTACGTCAGCGATCTTTCGCGGATCGCCTTCCGAACGTCCTTCGAGGCCACGCAACATTTTCAGGAACGAACCGACTGACGCCTCGTAGTCCGGTAGCAGATCCGGCGCATTCTGAACGGCGCGCCGTGCCCAGTTGGTCCGAATACCACCCGGCTCCAGTGTGCAGACCTTGACTCCGAAGGGCGCGACTTCCATCGCCAGTGAGTCGCTGAAACCACCCACAGCCCACTTGGCTGCGTGATACGGCGTGTTACCCGGAACCGCGTGCCGGCCACCGACCGAAGACACCTGAAAGATGTGACCCCTTTTCTGCTTACGCATCACCGGCACCGCGGCACGTGTTGTGTACACCACACCGTAAAAGCATGTGTCCACAATCGCCTGAAAGTCCTCAGCACTCATCTGCTCGAACGGCGCAAATTGCCCATAGCCTGCGTTATTCACCAGAACGTCCAGCCGCCCGAATGTATCCACCGCCAACTGCACGGCGGCCTTTGCGGCGGCCTCATCGCGCACTTCGAGCCTGACAGGCTTCACCGGCGCGCCGTACTGCGCCACCAGGGGTGCCAGCTCTTCCGTCCGACGCGCTCCGGCTACCACCCTGTCCCCTGCGGCCAGCGCCGCCTCGGCGATATCCCGCCCCAATCCGTTTCCGCTTCCCGTTATCAGCCAGACCTTAGACATGAAAATCCTCCGTTCTTTTTCTTAGCCTTTACATTAGACGAATGATGGGCTTGATCGTGCCGCCATTTTCGCTGTCCTTGGCAGCCTGATTGATTTGATCGAGACCGTAAAACTTGAGCAGTTTCTCGAACGGGAAGCGCCCCTGCGCGTTGAGTTCGATGAGCTGCGGTATAAAAATGTCGGGAACACTCTCACCCTCAAGAATGCCGCGTATCGACTTGCCAGGTATCATCAGGTTGTTCACGTCAAAGCTCACCTCTGTGCCTAATGGCTCTGCCCCGACGATGCCGCATGTGCCGAGAGATCCAAGTGCCTCGATAGCCTGATGCAACGCTCTGGGGTCTCCGGAGGCCTCTAGCGAATAATCGACTCCGCCACCAGTAATATCTCGGATCGCCTCGACTGGATTTGTCTGTTTACTGTTAATGGCATGAGTCGCGCCGAGTTGCTTTGCCATTTCCAGCCGCGAGGGCACGATGTCTATGGCGACAATGGTTGTTGCTCCAACAGCCCGTGCTGCCATGATCGCTGAGCATCCAACTGCGCCCACGCCGAAGGAAGCGAAACTTGTACCCGGTCTCACATTCAGAGCATTCATTACGGCTCCGGCTCCAGTCTGAATACCGCAGCCGAGCGGACCGAGTAGTTCGAGCGGTACGTCAGTGCTGACCTTGACCACGTTGCGTTCGTTTGCGAGTGCGTATGTCGCAAACGACGATTGCCCGAAAAAGCGATCATGAACTTTCTCGCCTTGGCCGTCGACCGTAGCACTGCTGCCATCCAACCGCGTTCCACCGAAGCAGAGTGGGAACGTCTTCTCGCAATGGGCCATCCTTCCCAAGCGACAAGGCTTACAACGTCCGCATGTCAGGAACGTGAGCACCACGGAATCGCCGCGCGTGACTTTGACAACATCCGCTCCGACGCTCTCAACGATTCCTGCGCCTTCGTGGCCTAGCACGATTGGATGCGGTACGGGGTAGACCTTGTCACGTGCAACCAGATCTGTGTGGCAGAAGCCGGTGGCCACGATCTTGATCAATACTTCGTCTCGGCGCGGGCTTTCCAAAGTTAGGGTCTCGACGTTAAAAGGCCCGCCTTTCTCGCGCACAACAGCGGCTCTAATCTGTGTAGTGTTCTTGCTCACGAACTTTCCTCCTCCGTTGAGGCTCAGTTGTAATAACCTGCGCTACTTTCACGCGACCGAGCACGGCACGCTCTCAACCCGCCCGGGATCATCGGGCGCGCCGCCGCTAAGCGGATGCCGCGCAGTTGCTGTGCTGGATTGTGTCTCTCCTATTTACCCTCGGACTTCCCGAAGAATTGCTTCTCGCTGTTGTTCAGGCACACTGCCAGATCAATTTTGGGTTGGTAAGTTCCCGTGCGCCGGGAGCGCCAAGTTCGCGCCCATACCCTGAAGACTTGAAGCCTCCGAACGGTGCGCGGGGATCGGAGCGAGTGAAATCATTTATGAATACCATTCCAGACTCGATCTCGCCGGCAACGCGACGGGCCTTGACGAGGTCCCGGCTCCAGACCGCAGCGCTGAGACCGAAGTCAGTGATATTGGCGAGGCGAATTGCCTCTTCCTCCGTCTTGAAAGGAAAAATCATAGCCACGGGACCAAAGAATTCTTCCTTGGCTATCGCCGTCTCGGGCGGCAGCCCCACAAGCACTGTCGGCGGGTAGAGATTGCCGGGACCGGCGGGGATCTCACCGCCAGTTAGAATGCGTGCTCCAGCCTTTACCGCATCGAGCACCTGGCGATGGAGGTTCTTGCGGGCACCGGAGGTGGCCAGTGGGCCGATCTTGATTCCTTCCTTCATGGGATCGCCCATTGGAAGCGCCCTGGATTGTTCGACAAACGCCTTGGTGAAGTCGTCAAAGAGAGACTCCGCTACAAGGAAGCGCTTGGCGCAAATGCAACCCTCGCTGTTGTTGAAGTAGCGCGACGTCACAGCGAGCTGCACGGCTTTCGCAAGATCAGCGTCCTCCAGAACGATGAATGGATCGGAGCCGCCGAGTTCCAGCACCACTCTCTTCCCGGCTTGGGCCGCTTCCGTCGCGACGGCACGGCCGGCGCGGACGCTACCAGTGACGGTGGCAGCCCGCACCCGCGGATCAGCGATCACGGCCGCACACGCCTCAACCTGGATAGCAAGGTTGACGTAGAGTCCTTCGGGACCACCGGCGTCGCGCACAAGGGCCTCCAGCGCCTCGGCGCAACCTTGGACTGATTCGGCATGCTTGATAATCGCGGTGTTGCCGACAAGAGCGGTGGTGTTGAAGAAACGCAGTACCTGCCAGAAGGGTACGTTCCACGGCTGAACGGAGAAGATCGGTCCTATCGATTCATATATGATCTGCGCCGGTATGCCGGGGATGGGCTGTGGCTTGAGATAAGCCTCTCCCGTTTCGGCGAGGTGGCGCGCGGCCCAGGCGGATTTCTTGATCTCGAAAATGGAGTCCGTCAGCGGCTTGCCCATCTCGGCGGTGATTAGTCGGCCATAGGTTTCGGTCCGCTCTTCCAGCAGCTCGGCGAGCCGAGTTAGGAAGGCGATTCGCTCCTGCAGTGTGGTGCGGGACCAATGCCGCCAGCCGTCCCATGCGCGCTGCAAGCGCATGTCGATCTCCGCCTTGTCGTGTTCCGGATGGACACCCAGCAGTTCACCAGTAGCCGGATTACGTGATTCGAAGTTCATTGAAGCCTCCCTGCCACTTTCTGTGGCATATTCAGTTCTATTGCGTGTTCAATAATTATTCCTATTACTCTACTCACAAAAATTAGAGCCTCCCGGCATGGGACGATCAGATCACCCTGAAATAGCCCTCATCGTTGAGGATGTGCCGGGGATAATCCTGACGCTCGGAAATAAGTTTTCTGATTTTCTCGAGGAACTTCGGGTCCTGGTTGTCACCTCGATAAACGGTCATATCTTGGGCCAGCCAGGCAGGAAGAGCTGCGAAGCGGTGCACCGTTTGTGTTTCTAGATACCAGGTAATATGGACGAGCGCGCCACTCTCCTCGTACCAGACCGTGGTCTCAACTCCCGGCGCCACTCGCTGGTAGTAGAAGTGTTGGATGGCATGCCGTCCAGCGTGTGGCCCCTCTTTCAGGGTGTAGTCGACAATGTCTGGTCCAACGATGGCAGGTTCGAAAACCCAGCCGTTGGCAAAGTGCCAGCTTAGTCGTGCGCCAAGGATGGTATTGAGCATATTGATAACACCTTTCTTAGATCCGAAAACATAATTGAGTCGTCATTGAGTCGTCGGTTTCGAGACGGTACGTAACGTCTCTCTCAGCAACTCCAGGTGCAAGAGGCAGACCATTCGGAAGTGATTGAAAAGATAAAAGAAGAGGTGAGAAAGGCCGCTTGTGAATTTGGTGAATTTGGTGAAAATTGCGATTTCACCATTACTCGGAAAGGCCTAGCTGAGTTTGAAGTGGCTTTTACGAATCCTTAATCTCTTAATGCGGTACTCCAAGGTCGAAGGTGGTATTTGGAGCCTCGCCGCAGCCCCGTCCTGGCCAGACACTCGCCCTCGACTTCCCGCGAGTGCGCACTCAATGATCTGCCGTTCACGACTGGCGTCCTCATCGGCGTCTGAAGACTCAGGTTGTTGCGGCAAGCTGACTCGACGGGAATCCTTGGACAACCAGGCTTCATCGACGCAAAACACGTCATCAGAACTCACAATGACGGATCTCTCAACAACATTTTGCAGTTCGCGAATGTTGCCCGGCCACGGATAGGACCTGAATAGTTCGATCGTTCGCCTGTCGATCAATTTAAAGTGCTTGCCCATCTTTTGGGCAAATCGATGGACAAAGTATTCCAGCAGCATCAGAACGTCGTCTTCCCGTTCGCGAAGTGGGGGAACCTGAATCGGGAATACATTCAGCCGGTAGTAGAGGTCCGGACGAAATGTCCCGTCTGCAACGGCGGCTTCCAGATCACGATTAGTTGCTGCTATTACGCGGACATCGATTTTAACGGGTTGTGTGCCGCCGACGCGTTCGAATTCACGTTCTTGCAACACCCTTAGGAGTGCGACCTGAGTGTCCAGGGGCAGCTCGCCGATTTCGTCGAGGAAAATGGTTCCTCCGTTCGCCAGTTCAAATCGACCGAGGTGGCGCTGCGCGGCCCCGGTGAACGCGCCCTTTTCATGGCCAAAGAGTTCGGAAGAAATCAGCGTTGGAGCAAGAGCTGCGCAGTTCACGCTCACGAAAGCGCGTTCCGAACGACGAGATTCCTTATGGATGGCGCGGGCGAACAGTTCTTTACCGGTTCCAGTCTCTCCACTAACAAGAACGCTCGAATCGGTGGGAGCAACTTTCATGAGCCGAGAAAGAACTCCTTGCAACGCTGACGAAGTGCCGACGATCTCTTCGAACATGAGCGCCTCGTCGATCTGCTCTCTGAGCACTACGTTTTCGTCGTGCAGTTGATCTCTCAAACGCTTAATCTCTTCAAACGCTTTCTCCAAGTCAGCTCGCGCGCGATGGTGTTCAGTGACATCTATTGAGGCCCCGACAAATTCCACGACGTCGCCGCGTTCGTTTAGGATGGGATGGCCGATACTGCGGGTGTTTTTGATCGTTCCGTCTGGAAGAGCAAGCCGAAAATCTGCCTCAAAATCAGTTTTTCCAAGCAAAGCCGCAGCGTAAGCTCGTTCGACCTCGGGACGATCCTGGGGATGCATCCTCTCGCCGAAGAACTCCGTCGACGATGCTTCATCTTCGGCTTCAACTCCGAACATCAGAAGCCCTTCCGGGGAGATCGTCACCTTCCCCGACAAGACATCATGTCTCCAACTGCAGGTGCGGGTCAGCCGTTGAGCCTCGAGCAAGGATGCTTCGCTCGCGCGGAGGGCATCTTCGACACGTTTGCGCTCGGTGACATCCACGTCGGTACCAACGTATTCAATAATATTTCCGGTTTCATCGAGAACTGGGTGTCCGATCCCGTGGATGTGCTTTACCGTGCCATCAGTCAGGACGATCCTGTAATCTTGCACAAAATCAGATTTCTCGCGGCGTGACTTCTCGATCCGTTCGTTAAATGTGTCGCGATGTTCCGGGTGCACCAATCGAAGGAACTCTTCCCGATCTGGAAGGTCGCTTCTTTGAGGATCTAATCCAAAGATTCGTGGCATTTCGTCGGACCAGTAAATACACTTCTCCGCGGCAGGGCTATAGGCCCAACTGCCCGTCTTAGCTAGTCTGTGCGCCTCCGACAGATAGGTCTCGCTTTTCCGAAGGGCATCCTCAGCACGCTTCCGCTCCTCAAGATCGGTATTTGTTCCGTACCACTTCGCGACTTTCCCCGATCGGTCGCGCAGAGGGCTACCCCGAAAGAGAAACCAGCGAAATTCGCCGTCGAAGCGGCGGAAGCGGCCCTCCACCTCGTAGGGCTCTACAGAATTCAAAGCATCCCGGAATGTTTCCAGAATTCGTGGCAGGTCGTCTGGATGAATTGCAACCTGCCATCCCGATCCCAAAGCTTGCTCTGCGGATAGACCCGTATAATCCAGCCAGCGCTGATTGAAAAACTCTGCCGAGCCATCTGGACGAGCGGACCACGCCAACGTAGGGATGGTGTCGACTACAAGGCGAATGTCGTGTACATCTCCAGGTTCATCGACGCCATGCCGCAAGGATTTCATGGGCTGATTATTGCTCCACATAATTGCGTTGTTCCCTAAAAGCTACGCACCTAGAGGCGCGTTGTCGCGGATTGAGGATTCGGGAATTCTATCGACTCTGCTGCGCTTCGGACTGCAGTCAGCATCTCGTTCCGAATCAATCCGCTGAATGGTTTGATCAGCCTCCAGTAAGCAATGAAGCGCCTCTTAGTCGGCAAATCGGCGCACAACACACGGGTCTCGGTCCTAAGCTCAGTGATGCCAGCTGAACTTGGACCTACGGTGAAGTTCATTGCCGCCTTCGCGGTTCCTGGAGGAGAGTGCTCACGGAAGCTTGTTGGACTAGTTGCGTTCAGTTCTCCGCGAGCGAGCCAAAACCGACCTACGGTGCCGAGCAAAAGTTCCTCGTTGGGCTGTTCCCCCAGCAGTGTGAATCCTTCGGCCAGCATGTCTTCGAGAGTAAAGCGCTGTCGCCCGAACTCTTTACGAAAGCGACGCCAGGTTTCGAGTGGCGCCAAGGGTAACGAAGGCAGTGTGCGAAACGCGTAGAGTGCTCGCGTGATCCCCCAATAGTCGAAGTCGGTGTTCCACAAGCTGCTGTACACTCGTCCCGGCGAGGCGCCGATGTGGGTGGTACGGCATATCCGGACGTCGAACTCTGGCAAGAAGTTGTCCAAAAGTGTCTTCAAGCTATTTTCTTATGGCTGCGCCACTACCTCACACCAGAAGCCCACCGCCATCAACCACAACAACCTGGCCGGTGCTGTAACCCTCTTGCATAAGGAATAGATAGGCTCGCGCGATTTCCTGGGCCTCACCTACGCGGCCAACTAGGAGCGACTTTCCCACGCCCTCGTACATTGCCTCTCTGTCACCGTCCTGCATGTTCTGCCAGAGATTCGTTCGCACAATTCCCGGCGACACTGCATTGACACGAATCGGCGCCAATTCAACCGCCAATGCACGCGTAAGCGAGACAAGAGCTCCGCATCCAGCGGCTGCAACCGTCCAGGCTTTATGGGGACGATCGCCCGCGATACCGGTCGTTAGTATGATCGATCCACCTTTCTTGATATTCGGAATTGCATATTTTATGGCGGCCAAGGCTGACCAGAAACGAAGCTCAAACGCTCCCCTTGCTTTCTTAAGGTCCATCGCGCCAATCTCCTGTATTTGCAGTGTGTCGCCAGCCGTGTAGACGAGATGGTCGAAGGCTCCCAGTTCCCGAAAAAAACATTGAATGGAAGCCTCGTCGTACAGATCGAGTGTGTGCCCTTCCGCATTGCCGCCGACACTTGCGACGGCTTTTTGAACCCGCTCCGCGTTGCTCGAAGCGATAATCGGGTGTGCACCTTGCTCAACTACCTGCTGCGCCACCGCAAGACCTATCCCCGATGAGCCACCGAGCAGTGCGATCCTCTTGTTCGATAGGGTCGCTTCATTTTCGATTTGTAGATTCTTCTTTGTCATTGAAACCGCTTTGCGTGCTGGACTTTGTTGTTGTTCGATCATCGCGCAACCCTTCAATACGGAAAACTCGGAGATCGGATGACGAATCACCCGAATCGTGCAGGCCCGACCAGATTTAGTCGGGATGTTCCGCACAGGCGCTCATTACAAATACAAATACGATCACGAGCACCGAACACTTTTTGATAAAAGACCCTTTCGGACTTTTCGACCCTACTCCTTAGCACATCGAAGCTCTTCCCAAAGCTTGCTCTGAATCGCTGGATTTTGCTCTGTACGGTAAAGGTTTAGATCACATTCGGGGAAACGCCTCCTACAGCGAGACTCCGACCAGGCCTTGGTCTGGTCCTACGAACACCTTCTGCGCAAAAGATCATAGTTTGGAGCAAATAGAGGGAAGCACCGGTGGAGAGCGAATCTTATGATCCAAACCTTTAGAGTAATAGTGGAGGAACTGACCGCCCTCAAAGTGTGCTGCTACGCTCAAGCAGAGCATTGGCGAGATTCATGTGAGTGGCCCTGACCTATCTTCGCTTGCGTAATGAAGGACGCGCGCTCGCAGAGTAAACCGTGCTGAAGACGATCGACTCGGCGTTGTCAACAACTATCCATGACGAAATGTTTCAGCAACGAAGTTTGCAATTACGCGGCTGAGATACAAACGGAAACCGTCATGGTCCTATGAGCGCTCCTGTGTCGCGAGCTTGCTATCGTATTGAGTGAGGTAAATGCAATGACTCGTGGGTTAATTCATCCCTACATTATTCGAACGCTTTTGTTCTCATCCATGTTTCTCGTTTTGGGCCATTCAGTTCTGGGCCAGTCGCTCACAGCCGGTAGTGTAAGCGGCACCGTGACCGATCCGAATAACGCCGTTGTGCCGAACGCTACTGTGACGATAGAAAACGCTGTGACCGGGTACACGAAAACTGTAGTCACTGGAACTGACGGTTCCTTTCGCTTCGACAATGTACCTTTTAATAGCTATGTCGTGACTGCGTCGGCGACCGGCTTCTCTCCCACCAAACAGACTCTGAACGTACGCACGTCTGTACCGATTAGTCTGGGGATTTCAGTATCCATTGGAAGCACTACCGAAACAGTAACAATCACGGGTGGCGCAGCTATGCTTGAGAACGTTCCCTCGGCACATACCGACGTGGATAAGAGTCTAATCGATAGACTACCGACTAGATCGCCGGGAAACGGTTTGAGCGATGTTGTAACCCTGGCGGCACCTGGCGTTGTCGCCGATTCGAACGGATTCATGCACCCGCTCGGCGACCACGCAGAAGTCAACTTGTCGCTCGACAATCAGCCGATATCCGACCAGCAGAGCAAGGCGTTCTCGACTGAGATTCCCCTAAACGCTATTCAGTCAATGGAAGTTGTTACGGGCGCAGCACCCGCTGAGTATGGTGATAAGACGAGTCTTGTGATTAATGCGATAACACGCTCGGGTCTCAACCAGAAAAAGCCGACAGGCAATTTGAATGCTCTCTATGGAACCTTTGGTACGACACATGAGGACGCGTCGCTTGCCTATGGAAACGCGAAGGGAGGAAACTTCGTGGCCTTAAACTTTGAGCGTTCAGGTCGCTTTCTCGATGCTCCGGAGTTCACTGTTCTGCATGATAGAGGCAGGGCACTGAATCTCTTTGACCGCATTGACTACAGTCCGAACTCAAAGGACACTTTTCACCTAAATCTGTTTTTGGCCCGTAACCGTTTTGAGACTCCTAACGAGTTTGACCAACAAGCAGTTGGTCAAGATCAAGGGCAACTCGTTAACACGGTAAACATCGCACCAGGTTACGTCCATATTTTCAATCCAACAACGGTATTGTCGATCAACCCTTATTACCGTGTTGACAGTGTCAAATACTCCTCTAGTCCCGATCCGTTTTCAGATCAGCCTGTGACCTTTAATCAATCGCGAAGGTTGAGCAACGTTGGGATCAAATCAGATTTGTCGTATGTAAAGGGAAGGAACAATGCCAAGTTCGGCGTTCAGTTCTCTCACACCTTTCTTACTGAAGGATTTCAATTTGGCATAACCGATCCAGAATTCAACGACCCCGCCAGTCCAGATTTTCTGCCTGGCCTGTTGCCCTTTGATCTCACTCGAGGCGGAAGTTTTTTCACCTTCCACGGTCATACCGACATCAAGCAAGAAGCTGTGTTTGCTCAAAATAGTCTTACTCTGGGTAATGCAACAGTCTTATTAGGCCTGCGTTTCGATAACTATGACGGCATCTCCCACGGCAAGTTGTTGCAACCCCGTCTTGGTGTCTCCTATCTGATCAAGCGGACGAGCACGGTTCTGCGAGGTTCTTACACTCGTAATTTTGAAACTCCCTACAATGAGAATCTAATCTTGTCGAGTGCTACGGGCGCCGGCGGGTTGGGGAATGGCATTCTGGGTGGCACAAGCAATCTACCGTTGGGGCCCGGCAAACGTAACCAGTTCAATGTCGGTTTCCAACAGTCGCTCGGTAGCCATCTCATAATCGATGTCGATTACTTCAACAAGCACACCATTAATGCCTATGATTTCAATGTGCTCCTTAATACTTCGGTCACATTCCCAATCTCCTGGCAATTGTCTAAGCTCGACGGAATTAGTACCCGCGTTAACTTCACAAATTACAAAGGGCTTTCGGCCTTCATGGTCGCCGGACATACAAGAGCACGTTTCTTTCCACCGGAGAGTGGTGGCCTGTTCTTCAATTCAGACCTGCCAACGGGAGTCTTCCGTATTGACCACGACCAGGCGTTTCAGCAAACGACACAAGTGCAGTACCAATTCCAACAATGGAAGAAGATTGCTCCGTATCTTGCCTTCACGTGGCGCTACGATAGCGGTCTGGTGTCTGGGGCAGTGCCCGATTTTGCCACAGCATTGACCTTTGCAGCTGACCAACAGGCGCAGATCGGTCTTTTCTGCGGGAGCACCTTTGCAACTCCGACACAGGCGATCACAAGCTGTAATGACACAAATCGCGGCGCCTTGCGGGTGCGTATTCCCGCCGATGGAACGGAGAATGATGACCATAATCCACCTCGCATCGCACCTCGCCACCTGTTTGATTTCAGCGTGGGAACGGACAATCTCTTCCGCACGGATGGCAAGAAAGTCACGTTGCGATTCACGGTTCTCAATTTGACCAATAAAGAAGCGCTTTACAATTTTCAATCAACATTCAGCGGAACACACTTTGTTTCTCCACGGTCATTCCAGGGTCAAATCGGTTTGACTTTCTGAATGCCAGCGGCTGTCTCAAAGTCTGATTAGCGCAACGAGGAGCGCCATTGGCGATACTCGTCTCGACTTTACCCTCTGCACCCATCTTCGTTTTAGCAAATCGTAGTTAAATTAAACAAAAAAGTATAAGACCACATGACAGGCCAGAGCCTAGCATCCTGGCTCACCCGAAGAAGCACGATGTTGCGAAGGAAGACAATTGCGAGCGGTAAAGCTTCGTAATGTGTTGGTCCTAATTTCGCTTGAGAAGCGATTCGTCAACTCAATAACCCACAACGTTCCGCAACTCCTTATGCATTTGCGTAAGAGACGAAGGAGGAAAGGACTTATGAGAATAGCAAGAACAGGAAAATTTTTGAGTGTTGCCCCACTGGCATTGGTAATCGGGATAGGCAGTATGGCGATACCGAGGCAAGAGGTCAGATGGGAGTCGTTTGTCGGAAACATTCGAACCGGCGCCGTAGGCGCAGTGGGCTCGGGTACAGGAGCAGTGTCCGCAGCAGGTGCGCCTTGGGTGTCAACGGGCGGCGACGCTCGTGTGGATCTCGAGTCTGGAGATTTACGTTTCCGAATTCAAGGCTTGGTGCTTGCGGATACGAACTTCGTCGGAACTCCCGGACCTAATCCCGACGTAGTGGGAACTTTGGTTTGTGATACCAATGGAAGTGCTGGCGGTGGCAATTCAGTTCTTGTCTCAACTCCGCCAGTCCCCCTCAGTGCGCAGGGAGAGGCCGAGTTTAAGGGCAATCTCGGAGCGTTACCTGCTGTGTGCTCGACCGAGCCTGATATTGCTTTTCTGGTTCGGAGCACCACTGGTGTTTATTTCGCCGCCGGGATCGTGCGCACGCCGTAGCTTGCGCTTAAGCTACGCCAAATATTGAACTCAAGGGGGAATGATGATCATGTTTGTTAAGAGATTGGGATTAGTGTGCCTGCTTCTGGCAGCGCTCTCTAGCTTCGGTATCACCGCTGTGGCCCAGGCGGTACCGCAGCAGTTCGTCGTCAATTATGTGGAGATCAAACCCGCGGACACCAAGGCCGGGAGCCAATTACTCCAAGAACTGGCCGCGCGCGCCGAGGCCAGTCCTGGTGTCATCCGCTTCGACGTGGTAAACCAGATCGACCGGTCCAACTTCTTCGCCCTGTTCGAGATCTGGACCAGTGCGCAGACGTACACCGATTTCAAGAACTCGTCCGCGACCCAGGCCATCGTCAACCAGCTAATGCCTTTGTTGCAGACCCCGCTCGATGAACGGCTTGGCAATCTGCTCACGGGCGCCGTGAATTCTCGCGATCGTCACGCGGAAGCCCGTCAGATTTTTGTGATCACGCACGTGGATGTCGACCCGCAATTTGTGGGCCAGGCGCAACCGTTGCTTGATACATTCGTGAGCGACAGCAGCAACGATAACGGAGTCCAGACGTTCGCCCTGCTCAGCCAAACGCCGACCACGAACCACTTTCAGCTCATCGAGACCTTCGCAAACATGAAGGCATTCGATGCCCACGTGAGCGCTCAGCACACGGTGGATTTCCGAACGAACACACAACCGTTTTTGGGCGCGCCCTACGATGAGCGGCTCTATCAGTTCGTCAACAGGTAACGTATGAGTTGATCGATCAAGTGTCTCGACTCATCTCCGAGGGCAATCAACCAACGTTGGTACGGCGGCCAGAAATCAGCCGCCGTACGAACGTTACTGTCTACCAGTGCGAGAGATTCGTGCAGCACAGGTTATCCAGTATATGCGCGGCTGACTCTCTCCCTATGAGACCTAACACTTTCCACTAGGACCCAGCGTCTGTGTTCATGCGCTTTGATCGCCGTAGAACGACGTAATGGTTACTCATTGCGAAGTGAAACTAGAGGATCTACCTTGGTCGCCCTCCGGGCAGGAACGAAACTCGCCAAGAGAACGAGTCCCATTAAGAACATCGATAGTAAAATAAAGATCACCGGGTCGAACGTGCTGACGCCAAACAGTAGGCTCGACATCGAGCGCGTCAATACAAACGAGAGAAGCAGCCCGGCGACCACACCAAGGAGTGCAAGAACGATCGCGTGCGCGAGTATCAGTCTGAAGATGCTATGTCGCTGCGCCCCGAGTGCGATGCGAATTCCAATCTCGCGATTACGTTGCGTGACTGCATACGACATCAGACCGTAGATGCCTACGGCGGCCAGTACCAGAGCCACGCCGCCAAAAACACTCAGCAGGAAAAGGTTTAGTCGTTGTCGGGCGATCGACTTCCAGACAATGTCATCCATCGGTTGCAAGTCGGCGACTGGTTGATTGCGGTCCAACACCGAAACCCGATTGCGGATCGCGTTTGCTAAAGAGCCTGGATCGGTGGTGGTCCTTATCGCAAAGAAGACCGACTGGGAGCGCGCGTATTGTGTCAGCGGGAAGTAAGCAGTCGCGCGTTGGGGCTGGTCCAAGCCGACATGTTTTACTGATCTGACAACGCCGATCACTTCGAGCGGTGTCTCCGATCTAATCCATTTGATTCGTTTGCCGACGGCAGCCTGGGTGGGCCAGAAGCGCTTTGCCAGCGATTCGTCAATCACGGCGAGCGGTAGATCGTCCGCTGTGTCTGAATCGGTAAAGGTACGGCCTTCAACCAAAGAGATGCCCAATGCTTTGAAGTAACCCGGCGTCACGCCTCGCAGATCTACTGATTCGGCAGGCTGATCTCGCAGGGGCGAATCGTCAACTGGAGAAAAACCGCTGCTCAACAACGCGCCACTCAGTGGCAGCTGCGTCACACCGCCGACGGCCTGCACTCCCGGCAGCGTTTCCAACTGTTTCTCGATTCGTTGCAGAAAGCCAACGCGGTCGGCAGGTTCCGGATAATTAGCAGGACTCAACTGCAAACGCATCGTCAACACGTTTGTCGGGACAAAACCGAGGTGCTCTTTTTGCAGGTGGAGGAAGCTCTTGACTAGCAGTCCGACACCAATCAGCAGTACCAGCAGTACGGCAATCTGGCCCACCACAAGCGCAGCACTAAAACGATGGCGACCGCGTCCCATCGAAGATGACTTCGAGCTGTCGTTGAGCAATCTACTAAGGTTGAGCTTGGTAGCGTGCCATGCAGGTGTCAATCCAAAGGCGATGGCGCACAGGATCACTGCGAGCGCGGTAAACCCTAGTGTCCAGGCGTCGATTCTTGAATCCTGCAGCAGCGGCAGCTGCGCCGGACTGAGTTTGAGCAGGATTCGTATTCCAATAAATGCCATCAACACGCCGAGAGCACCACCGACGGACGCGAGCAGCAAACTCTCCGTTAATAATTGGCGAACAATCTTCAGCGGTCCTGCGCCGAGAGAGACGCGAATGCCGAACTCTCTCTCACGCGCCGCCGCGCGCGCCAGGAGCAGATTTGCAATATTGACGCAGGCGATGAGCAGCACTAACACCGAGGCGCTGAACAGTATGATCAATGAAGGCTTTAAAGCTTGAACGACATACTCGTGAAAGGGAACGATCCGCAAGCGAAACTGACTGTCTCGCGGATACGCCTCCGGATACTGCTGCTGTAAATTGAGAGCAATGGCATTCATTTGAGATGCCGCCTGGTTCAGCGTAACGCCGGGTTTTGTGCGCGCGAGAACGTGCACGCTGCGCAAGTCGCGATTAGTAGTTCCTGCAGTCGGCGACACACTTTCAAATGGCACGAACACGTCGATTCGTTCGGGGAATACACTGCTTGGTGGTGGGATTGTGAAGTTGGCTGGAAGCACGCCAATCACGAGAAAGGGCTCGCCATCTAACGTCAGCGCCTGGTTGAGGATGCCTTCATTGCCACCGAATCGCCGTTGCCAAAAACCATGACTCAGAACGACTACCTTTCTGGCACCCTGCTGATCTTCCTCGGGTAGAAACCCACGTCCTTTCTCCATGTTCACCCCGAGTAGCGAAAAGAGATTTCCCGAGGCGCCGATTGCCTGAAGTTGTTCGGAATCAGCAGGGGAGGTGAGATTTAAGTTCAGGTCTGTCAGCGCCGCGAAATCTTTGAAAAGTGTTCCCTGCTGTCTGAAATCTTTCACTTCGGGCGGCGAGAGCCAAATATCATTCGCGCTACGTGCCTCAAACCTGGCCCAAACGATCATTACTTCATCCGGATTGCTGTAAGGCAATGGACGAAGCAGCACAGCGTTGACCATGCTGAAGATCATGCTGCTTGTGGCTATACCCAACGCCATGGCGATGATTGCTGCCACCGTGAAGGATGGATTCTTGAAGAGAAGACGGATTCCGTAACGCAATTCCTGGGTGCCTAAGCTCATTATTACACCTCATTCTCAGCGTCATTCAGGTTGATCGATTGTGCGTGCGAAGTTCAAACTCCAGCTACTGCGAAATGATTAACATCGATCTACTTCGAATACCAACAAGTTTCTTTGTAAGAGGAAAGGCTGAATACAAGACGAAGCAAATCGCTGCTTGTTTGGCCCGTCGACAGGAATGAACCATTCGGAGAGAGCAGACTGCTCGACTGCAGTCTGCTTCTTAACTATTGCTGAACACTTGATAATTTCAGACGGTCGGGATTGTGCCGCCGTCGATCACATATTCGCTTCCTGTAATCGACGAGGCACGGTCCGATGCCAGGAAAGCGACCAACTCTGCGACCTCTTCAGGTCGATTCGGCCGGCCAAGTGGAATACCGCCGAGTGAGTCCATGATGCGTTGCCTTGCTGCGTCCTTACTGATACCGGTGCGTTCCGCAATCTCGTTCACCATTCCTGCAGCAGCATCTGTTTCTGTGTATCCGGGCGCCACTGAGTTCACGCGAATGCCTTTCGAGGCGACCTCCTTAGAGAGGCCTTTACTGTAGTTGGTCAGCGCTGCCTTGGCTGCTGCGTAAGCAAGAGTGGCATCGTAAAGTGGCAGCGTTCGTTGAATCGAAGAGATATGGACAATCACGCCGAAGCACTGCTTGATCATCGATGGAAGAAACGCGCGGTCCAGTCGAACAGCAGCGAATAGGTTTGTGTCGAACGCTTGCTGCCAATCGTCATCCGTAAGCGCTAGTGCGCCACCACCCTGCGCGGCCGAGCCGCCGACGTTATGAATCAGGATGTCGATTCCGCCGAGGCGCTCGGTAATAGCTTTAACTATTTGATCGATTCCGTTTGCTGTGCTGATGTCAGCCTGGACGAAGCCGTCGTGCGAAGTACCACTCTGCACGGATCGTCCCGTTGTAATCACCTGGCCGCCTCCAACAGTGAGTCGATCAACGATAGCTGCGCCGATACCGCGAGTTCCACCGGTTACTAAGATGCGCTTGTCGTGGAATTCTTTTTCGTTGGCTGACTTGCTAGACTTTTTTAGTTGGCCCATATAGTTTCGCGACCATCAGAGCGCAAAGTTATTAACTGAATTAGGAGCGGTAGCGACCGATGTTGCAGGGCAGTTGGGAAGTCTGCGTCTGCTGCCGGTCGCCCTGTAATTAGCAACTCCATCCTACGACTTCTAAGCAAAGCATTTTCAGATTCAGGGGATGATCTCCAACGATTTAATCTTTTCGCCATCCAGTTCGAAGAAGAATCGAAGATTAACCGGGCTGCCTTGAAAGTTGCCGGTTAGACGACTCGTCACAACTACTTTTGGGTCTTCTTGATCCATGGCCAAAAGTTCCGTCGTGTATTGATACTTTTCCGAGGCGTGAGCCTTCCATTCTTTGATTGCAGCTCGACCATTGTAGGTTTGCCCTTCATCTTCTACGACTGCGTCTTCGGTGAAGCATTGAGATAACGTTTCAGCGCCATCTTCGTCAGCCGCGAAATAGTTGGCAATGGGTTTCGGCAGATTCAGTGATTGCATCATGCTCTCCTCGATGATTATCTGTGATTAGCAGTTTCGAGGAAATTGTCGCGCGCGCGACACTTTCATACAATACGGATAACAAATACCGCATTGGATAAATTTATCCCGATAGCGTAAACCAGGCCCGATTCATATTCTTAGTTTGGCGCGTTTCGGTATGTATAAGAGAAAGACTCCAATTGAACTGAACTGCGGACTCGATCTGGTCAGGGAAGTTTTGAACGGAAAATGGAAGATACACCTTCTGTATTTCATTTCCGAAGGTGCAAAGCGGCCCGGAGATTTACAAAGAAAAATTCCGCGAGCAACGCGCAGGGTACTGAATGTTCAACTGAGTGAGTTAGAAAAGCACGGACTGATATCAAGAACAATCTACGCGGAGATGCCTCCTCGAGTGGATTATGAGTTAACCGCGTTGGGACAAACCGTGCTGCCGCTAATAACTGCGTTGGGGAAATGGGGCGACGATCATCAGAATCATTTGCGTAGGGTGATTACTCAATCGGCCCGCTTCTAATTACGTCTCAAAGCTGAAGACCTATAACGTACAAACCTAAATGAGAAAGATTATCGAACTATTCAATCAACAGATGGAGTGGGTACAACCGCGCGCACTGAAGATGCATTATGAGTTGCGCGCGAGCGGTGAACTCGTTGCGACCCTTCGGTTCAGAAGCTCTTTCGGTTCGTTCGCGACCGGGGAGAGCGCGGATGGCTGTTGGACCTTCAAGCGAGTCGGGTTTTGGCAAACCAGAGTGACGGTGCGATTTTGCGACGGAGAGAACGACATAGGTGCCTTTAAGAACAACACCTGGAGCGGGGGTGGTACCCTAGAACTCTCTGACGGACGAGTGTTTCCTGCAACTACAAATCTCTGGCAAACCAAGCTCGAATTTCAAGATGAATCAAACAATAAGTTGATTCAATTTAAGAGCGGTGGCTTGCTACATCAATCCGCGAAGTTAGAGATTCAACCCAGTGCTGTAGGGATACCAGAACTCCCCTTCATTATAATGTTGGGCTGGTATCTGATAGTAATGATGAGTGCGGACAGCGCAATGGTGGGGAGTATCGCAGCATCGACGTAAGAAGGTTATTAGAGAGGAATACTCTTGGTCACATGACGTCTCTTGAGGGATGCCGCAAGTTCAGTCACCAGAAGTTGATCCTCTGCGGACAGCGTATCGAAGTCATCACGGAAGAGTTGCTGATCTACCGTCAACCTCCGGGCATTCATTAATCCCTCGCCGCGCCAGACTCCATTCTGTTTCCTGACAACGGTCAGTTCCATTGAATCTCGCCCGAGTGACGACTTGGTTTGACCGGGTAGCGTCACCCTGACGGTCGAGTGCATCACACCGAGGACTGGGGTGAGGAGGCGCACAAACTTCACTTCTCCTTCAAGACGCGATCCTTTCATGACGGTGTCGAAGATCCTCTGAGTGAACAATGCGATCTCCTGACGCCCCTTCAGATGGGTTCCCTCCCACGCGACGAAATCAGCGTCGTCGGTGAACGGAGCTGCAAAGGCCGCACCGTCGCCCGCATTCCAAGCGTCGATCATTTGCTGATGGATACCGCGGATGGCGTTCTCGTCAGCGGCGTTAAGAACACCAGTTTGAGTTGGCTGTGACTTCATAGCTTGCTTTAGAAATCGCCAAGGTGATTATTGCCCGACGAGACCGGAGGTTTTCCTGACACCTGGTTCGTTTTCGCAACGGGCGTGAAGGCTGTCTGGGCGATCAAACTCCAAACCTTCCTGAAGACATTAGAACGGTGAAGAATCCAGGTCTTCCATTCCTTTGCTGAATTCCACTGTGTCTTGCGGAAGGTGGAATTTTTTTTTGGAAGGGAACTCTAGCTTTAACCACGCGGGAAAGCGTTCAAGATTAGACGACGATCTGGCCAACAATCTCGTCGTCAGCGTTCAGGAATCGCGTGTTGCTCCTGGAAGCAAGACTCCAGATTCTTTAGGTCTACCGGAACGCGCGCTTGTGATCCTTCCGGGGCAGCCCTCAGATATTGGACAGGCCACGAAATCTGTTGCACTAAGTCACGCGCTGCTCGCAAAGGCCAATACGGATCTCGTAGGAATTCGCGAGCGATGACAACCGCGTCCGCCTGTCCTGTAACGAGGATGTGCTCGGCTTGAGTGGGTGATGTGATCATCCCTAACGCGCCAGTGAGGATATTAGCTCCGCGGCGGATCTGTTCTGCAAACAGCGTCTGATAACCTGGCCCAACCGGGATCTCTGCTTGCGGTACATTTCCGGCGGAAGAGCAATCGATCAGGTCGGCTCCAAGTTCTCTTAATTGGCGGGCGAGTTCAATCGACTGCTGAATCTCCCAACCACCTTCGGTCCAATCGGTCGCCGAAATGCGCACGAACAGTGGCGCTCCCTCCGGCCACGAACCTCGAACGGCGGTAACAACCTCGCGTAAGATTCGCGTGCGATTCTCGAATGAGCCGCCGTAGGCATCTGTTCTCTGATTGCTGAGGGGTGAGAGGAACTCATGAATCAGGTACCCATGAGCAGCGTGAATCTCGATCACTCGGAAGCCCGCTTCACAGGCACGGCGCGTCGCGGCGGCAAAAGCAGCAACAATGTTTTGGATGCCATCGATAGAGAGCGCTTGCGGCATTGGATACTCATCGGTAAAACGCAACGCGCTCGGTGCAACGACATTGTTCCAACCCCCTTCACTCTCGGGAACCATTCCGTGCCCTACCGACGGGGCGTAAGTGCTGGCCTTGCGACCGGCGTGCGCCAACTGCATGCCAGCTGCGACACCCTGCTCATGTATAAACCTGACGACTCGAGCGAGCGGCTCAATGTGATTGTCCATCCAGATGCCCAGATCCTGCGGACTAATCCGGCCCTCCGGAAGAACCGCAGTTGCCTCGGTAAGCACCAGTCCGGCGCCGCCTACGGCCCGACTGCCCAGATGCACAAAATGCCAGTCGTTCGCATAGCCGTCCGTGCTTGAGTACTGGCACATCGGCGAAACGAATACGCGGTTTGTGAACGTAACGTCCCGAATTGCTAGCGGATCAAAAAGATGAGTCATAAGTTATTAACCTCCGCTTACTCTTGCTCCTGAAAGACCTGCGCGTAGGTCTTTCCATAGGGATAAAAGCGACCGTGTTCGCCCCGTTCCCACTCGGCTTTGAGTTCGGGTGTCGTGATGTCCCAATCCGGACGACACTTTCTCAACACTGCCCGCAAGTCTTGTCGAAGCTCTTCCATAGTTGGCCGGCCAAAAAACCAGTACCCATTGTAGATCTTAAATATCACGAGACCGGGTTCGAGAACGATGACATGCGGGATCATGGGATTGTGCTCAGGGTCTGTGTACTCAGCGATGTCGAGATCCTTCTGAACCTTTCTTGCGGGATCGGATAGAAAGGTCCAATGAGCACCGACACCGGTCCGGTTTTCATTCGTCGCCAGCATGTTGTCGGTACTGATCGTCACCAGCCGGCAGTAACCGACGTCCATCTCGCGATGCAGTTGGACCAGACCCTCGGTCTGACGCCGATCCTTTGGACAGTATCCCCCACGGCTGAGCACCAGAATCAGGGGATCCGGACCCTGTAGATCCGACAGCTTGCGACGTTTGCCTGTGTGATCGGTCAGCTCATAATCGGGAAATACCGCGCCAGCAACAATCTCCGCTCTCATTGGACTTACCTCCTTTGACGACACTCTGTATTCTTTGTAATGCCTGACGTATTCTCACGCGTTCAAGAACAGCGTCGCGTGGTTATTATCTCCCCATTGGCCCTCCGAATCCCACCTACGACAGTAGGTGGATACTTAGATACTTTCTACAAGCGGAACACTAACTCTTGCCCGGCTCTTTCCAGGGGTATAAGCTGACTCACTGATAGTTCTTGGAAGCTTGCATTCTCGTTAATCCCGACCAATTCTCCAATGCAGTTACGGCATTTTCATTCAGCCGACCTGGCTGATGAACTAGCTATGGATTGTGGAGACGAAAGGGGAAACCCATGAAGAAACTAATCGTGGCTTTGTTGCCACTCTTGGCGATATTTCTGATGTCAGGTGTCGCGCTGGGTGACACACTCTATCTCCGTGATGGTCGATCATTTCGCGGCACTTTAATCGGCTACATCAACGGTCGCTTTGCTTTCAAAGTTATTGACACAACTCGAACTACAACTCAGAGGGAAACTATCGCGAGGGACGAGGGAGAAATTCGGTTTTTCCGACCCAATGAAGTCGAGCGCGTGGAGATCGAAGGTCGATCACTCGATGAATTGAAGTTTGAAACTCGCACGGTCGACGTGCCTCTTGGTCCGAACTGGATCGATTCAGGAATTGACCTGCGCCGCAACGAACGAGTCCAAACAACAGCCTCGGGAACCATTCTTGCAGGTCGTTCGAGAATTACGCCTGACGGATTGCGAACCAGCGATCCCTCTTCACCGCTTCCCAGCGCAGCCGAAGGTATGCTGATCGGCGCCATTGGGAACGATCAAACTGCACCTGTGCTGGAGCTGGGCGCGTCTCGAGAGTTCGTCGCCGATCGTGATGGACGCTTATTCTTGACCGCGAACCGCGGTACCTACACCGATGCTCGCGGCTCATTCGTCGTACAGGTAAAGCGTGAGCGCGATCAGGCGGCGATGGGTGAAGATAACCGTACCGACAATCCATATGGCAATCCACGGCCACGCAATCGTACGCGAACGAGGGAATCAACAGCCACACGCACGCCAGTGGAAGTGGTTATTGATGTTCCCGGCATATCGCGTGGTACGGACACAAACATTGACGTGCGTGCAGGAGATCAAATCACCCTCACTACGACCGGAACTGTAGTTGCCGGCCGTCGCATCGGAGAAGTTGGACCGGAGGGTGGAAAGGTCAGTGGTTTCGGCGCGATAGTAGGAACCCGTCCTATGCCAAACTCAGGACCAGGTGCGTTGATTGGCTACGTTCTTCAGCCAAACGGCCAGGCGAGTCAAGCGTTTCTAGTTGGAACTCAACTAACGCTCAGTGTCCCAGTTGATGGCCGTCTTTACCTCGCGATTAACGACGACGACTACAGGGATAACGCCGGCGGGTTCAAGGTGAAGATCAGATACTGAGATCTACCTTTAATCATTTGCCATATATCAAAGTGTAAGTCGAAATACCGTCCACGGGAGTGGGTGGATACTTTCAAATCCTCTCTATCAGACTTGCAGCGACGTGAGATCGAAATCCTACCAACTGCCGTTGGTGGGATTTGAAAGTGACGACCATGAAAGGCATTTCGTAGAAAGGATCTGAACGAACCACCGACTTCCGTGGGTGGGATTTTGAACTTGTTGTGCAAAGCTATGAACTAACCTGCCGACGCAGCCCTGGCTAAAAGGAAAGGCGCGGCGGTTGTGGGAACCGCGTGGCTTGCCAAGCACTTGGCTGCACCCAAACACTGGCGGCTGCTGCAGACTAGCAAGATTGGTACTAGCTCCGCAGATGTCTGAGAGATATGCACCGAATCCTAATAATTTGCGACGATTTGAAATCGACTAATACGTTGCAGCAGTCTCTACAACTTCGCCCTTGTTTAATTGAGATTGCCGAAGGTGATGCCGACGCTTTACATCAACTGCGCCGACTCCCGTTTGACCTGGTGCTGACTAGTCCTAAGAGTACGGTAAAAGAAGACTTGGCCCTGGTTGACGAAATGGAGGCCATACGGCCAGGTCTAAAGACGATCATCCTGGCACCGGAGGCCACTCAGGAAGATGTGATCGCTGCGCTGCGTGCCCGGGTGTTTGCCTGCTTTAGCAGCCCATGCAACGTTGATGAGGTCGCTGCAATGGCCGTACGCGCACTGCAAGCGGATGAATGGCGAAGCTGCATCGAGGTCCTGTCAGCGCAGCCCGACTGGATTGCCCTGCGCGTGAATTGTCAATTGTTAACCGCCGAGCGATTGGTACGTTTCATGACCGAACTGAGATCGGATCTACCAGATCCCGATCGATTCACCTTGCTTACAGCATTCCGCGAGATTCTGTTGAATGCCATGGAACACGGCGCGGCCTTCGATCCTGACAAAGTGATCGAAGTGGCTGCGGTTCGCACTCAACGCGCCATTGTCTATCGCTTTCGTGATCCCGGCACGGGCTTCCGCACCAAACAGTTGCCACACTCGGCTCTTCATAACCCGCCAGAAAATCCGCTGGCCCATGTTGAGTACCGAATCGAGCAGGGAATGCGACCTGGCGGTTTCGGCATTCTTTTGGCGCAACAGCTTGTCGACGAACTGATCTTTAACGAGTCTGGGAATGAAGTTATTCTGATTAAGCATACTCTCTAAATTGGTCTAAGAAGTAGAGCGTGAGCTTGAAAGATCTTTTTCCAAATTCACGCTCTTTTCTAGTCTTATCTAAATCGCGTTGCCGTTTGAGTAGAGCAGGCCCTGAAGATTAAATTGCCGTTTGCGTCAAGAACTTCGAGCGTATCGGCCGAGGTATATTCATTGCCGCTGTGACTGAGGCTGATAGCTGATCTGATCACATTTGTTCCTGCGAAAGTGCGGTCAAAATTAAAATTGAGGAATCGAAAGGCGGCCGAGTACTGTCGACCACTTTGACGCTCCCATACACCATGACCGGGCAGTCGCACCAAACCTGGACCACCAAGGTCAGTTTCCTGCATCGTGCCGCCCTGGGCATAGGTCAGGAGTGCGGGAAAGCTAAAGGGGGCCGGCGCACCGGTTTCACAATCCCGACCCGTTATCTTCGCGTCCCACGACCCTACCAGGGATGGATCGTTTCCGGCTTTCTCTTGCGCGGACACCCAAAATTGTGCGAAAACTGCCACCAAAATGGTTAGTGACACGCCGCCAATGGCCTTCAAAATTTTTCTTTTCATCTTTTTTGCTCTTCCATTTTTTTATTTCAGCCCCAGATACAATGTGCGGCTGATGAATGTCACAATCACAAAATACAGTTCTGAAAATCCTTAGAAACGTCCTGAAAACTTTGTGAATCGTCTGAAAACTCGAATGAATGAGCCTAAATTACAGATCTACGAATTCGACAGATTTCGCGTTGACGTTTCAAAACGACTGCTAACAAAAGGCGAGGAGCGGATTCCGCTCACGCCAAAAGTTTTCGATACGCTTCTTTATCTAATTCGGCATGGCGGGAAGGTGATTGAAAAAGACGAGTTGATGCGCGAAATATGGACTGATTCGGTTGTTGAGGAAAATAATCTCAATCAGAACATTTCAATCCTGCGGCGAGTTTTTGGCGAAAAGCCGGGCGAACAGCGCTTCATCGTTACTGTTGCGGGACATGGTTATCGTTTTGTTCCTGAAGTCAGATCAATTTTGAGTTTATCTGGCATCGCGGATATTGAGACCGACGAAACGGGTTCCAAAATTGAAGCAAGGAAAACCGAAGATCAAATCACAAACGATGCAGCGCAAGACATAGATGTCAAGAATCCGATCCAAGATCGGAAAATCAAAATACAAAATCGAAAATGGCTTGCCGGTTTTGCGCTTCTGAGTGTTTTTGCACTTGGCGCATCCGGATTTTATTTGCGGAGTTCAAACGACAAATCTATTGATACGCCTATAAAGACCATCGCTGTCTTGCCCTTCAAGCCGCTGGTTGTCGAAAACCGCAACGAAGCTCTGGAATTTGGGTTGGCGGACAGTTTGATTTCAAAACTCTCCGGCGGCGAAGAGATAGTTGTGCGCCCTTTGAGCGCGATTCGCCGATACAACTCAGTCGAACAGGATTCTTTGACAGCGGCGCGCGAACTAGGCGTCGAATCGGTTTTGGATGGAACGATTCAAAATTGGGGCGACCGGATAAGAATCTCGGCAAAACTGCTCCGCAGCAGTGACGGTAAGCAATTGTGGGCGGGACAGTTTGACGAAAAGTTTACCGATATCTTTGCGGTGCAGGATGTGATCGCGGAAAAAGTCGCGGCGGCCTTGAAGATCCGGCTCGGAGGGAATGAGAAAAAGCATCCGACGGAAAATGTCGAGGCTTATCAACTTTACATGAAGGGACGTTACCACCTGGCCAAAGGAACACCGCCGGACACTCGAACAAGTATTTCCTATTTCCAACAAGCGATTGAAATTGATCCGGGATACGCGCGCGCCTACCTCGGACTTTCGCAGGCATACGGCGTACTTGGCATCTTCGGCGAAATGCCCACCGCCGAAGCGTTTCCTAAAGCGAGGGCGGCAGAGCAAAAGGCGCTCGAAATTGATGATACGCTTGGCGAAGCTCATGCCGCGCGCTGTATGGGATTATTTTGGTCTGACTGGGATTGGCATGCCGCCGAAAAAGAGTGTCTCAGGGCCCTGGAAATTAATCCTAACAGCGCTGATTCCCATGGATATTACGCGATCGTATTATCCAATACCGGGCGACATGCGGAAGCTCTTGCCCAGGCGAAACGTGCCCGCGAACTTAACCCTCTCGATCTGGGAATCAGCGCGCTCGAAGGACAGTATCTGCTGCACGCCGGACGCGCTGACGAAGCATTAATTCAATTGCAGAAAACATCAGAACTGGAACCGAAATTTCCGCTGTCGCATCTTTTTGCCGCCAGCGCGTATATCGAAAAAGGAATGTTCGCCGAAGCGATTGCTGAATCACGGAAAGAATTTGAACTCTCCGGCAGAAATGATATCCCGTTCGGCACCTATGCGCTGGCAAAATCGGGCAAACGTGATGAGGCGCGAGCGGCACTGCAAGAACTTTTAGACGTATCCGCGACGAAATATGTTCCGCCTTATAACATCGCGTTAATTTGCAACGCCCTGGAGATGCGCAACGATGCGCTTGGATGGTTGGAAAAAGCCTACGAACAGCGCGACCCCAAAATGACATTTCTCAAAGTCGAACCGAAATGGAACAACCTCCGAAACGAACCGCGTTTTATTTCTTTGATGAATCGTATGAAACTCTAACAATAAAATGAAGATGGTTTCCCTACGTCACTAGGGCACCCTTCAGTAACCCCTTCAAATCAATCATTCAAGCTCTTCTGTCGGACCGCGTACGTCCTCGTGCGCAGTCGCTCGGTAAAGACATCTTCGAAAGTATCAAGAGTAATCGTCACCAGCATGCTGCTAACCATGCGCACGAGACGTACGCGGTCCGACAGAAGAGCATGCTCGTCAATTCGTCACTAGCTACTGAAGGGTGCCGTCAGGAAAATTAGATCCTGCTTTCGATCTTATTCAAAAGGCGCGCATAATCTTGCGGGAGGATTCGGTGAAACCAGTTCCACAGATACTCTTTACGATGACTATCGTATTGAGCCTTCTTTGCTTTGGTCGCGGCGCCGCCGAGGCGCAGCGTAGGCCCCCGAACATCCTTGTCATCGTCGCCGACGACATGGGATATGGCGATATTGGTATCCACGGAAGCAAGGACATCCCTACCCCAAACATTGATGCTTTGGCCAAAGGTGGAATCCGCTTTACCGACGCTTATGTCAGTGGCCCGTACTGCAGTCCCACTAGAGCAGGACTGCTAACGGGTCGTTATCCCCAGCGGTTCGGCCATGAGTTCAATCTTGATACTTCTCCGGCCTCCAGTCATTTCGGCTTGCCTCTCGGTGAAACCACAATGGCAGATCGTTTGAAGGCTGCCGGTTATACCACGGCGCTGTTTGGCAAATGGCATCTTGGATCAGGTGAGAAGTTTCATCCTATGGCGCGCGGGTTCGATGAGTTCTTCGGATTTCTGGGAGGCGACCATTCATACCTCGACTCTGAGGCAGCAAGTCGCAATCCTCTCCTTGACGGCAGAAAGGTCGTAGTAGAAACGAAATATCTAACCGACGCATTCGCCGACCGTGCGGTAGCCTTCATCAAGCGACAGAAGTCGCAGCCGTTCTTCCTCTACCTGGCGTTCAACGCTGTGCACACTCCAATGCAAACTACAGACAAGTACCTTGCGCGATTCCCGCACATCGTTGACCGGCAGCGACGCACCTATGCTGCGATGCTATCGGCCATGGACGATGGCATTGGGAAAACGCTGGCCGCGTTGCGGGCGGAAGGGCTCGATGAGAACACACTGATCTTCTTCTTAAACGACAACGGCGGACCGACCATGGCGGGCACCACGATCAATGGCTCAAGCAATGCGCCGCTGCGGGGCTCGAAGCGCCAGACTTGGGAAGGAGGTATCCGGGTGGCGTTTATTATTCGTTGGAAGGGTCATCTCGTCGAAGGTAAGACAGATGCGCGTCCGATCATACAACTCGATATGTTACCTACCGCGCTTGCGGCAGCCGGAGTAGAACCGCAACCGCAGTGGAGACTCGACGGTGTTAATCTGCTTCCGTTTCTCATTGGCAAGATGTCGGGCCAACCGCACGAGGCGCTGTACTGGCGTCTGGGTCAGCACATGGCAATTCGCAAAGGCGACTGGAAGCTAGTGAAGACTGCCGAAGGTCCGTTGAAAGAGGTCGATCCTTCCACATTCGACTATCTATCAGGCGCGGAACTTTACAATCTTGCAGAAGATATCTCAGAAACAAGAAATCTTGCGTCCGCACATCCGGAGAAGGTTAAGGAATTGTCTGCCGATTGGCAGCGATGGAACAAAGAACTTGCGAAACCGCTGTGGTCACCCCACTGAAGGGGCGAGCCTGATAAAAAGAGCAAGCGAAAGTAAAAGAGCAAGCGAAAGACTTCTTCGACCATCTGCGATGCGCGCACATCGACGACCCTTAATCGGCGCAAGCCATCCTAATGTAATTTCGCAATCAAAAATCTGGTGCAGTACAAATCTCTAAAACGTGACTCACTTCTATCTTACCTGGACGACTACCTGCAGCGTGGTTCAGAGATTATGTTTGCCCATCGACGTGGCCTGCGCACGAGCCGCTGGTCCTACAAAGAACTTGTTGTCACTGCGCGGCAAACTGCTCAGGAGTTGCATTCGCGCGGCATCGGTGGAGGCAATGACGAAACGAAGCAAGGCGATCGCGTTATTTTGTGCGGACATAACAGTCCCGAATGGGCAGCGGCATTTTGGGGTTGTCTCATAGTTGGCGCGGTGGTGGTGCCGCTTGATAGAGAGTCCACCCTCGAGTTTGCTTCTACAGTACAACAACAGACCGGCGCGAAGTTGGTCATCGCAAGTTGCGACGCACAAGCCATCACACGACTAAAGGTGCCGCTCATCAAACTTGAGGACCTGAGGGACCAGGTCAGTTCACACCCCGTAGACCCAATAGCTTCGCCGAACGCAAACGACGATCGACTCGCCGAAATTATTTTTACTTCCGGTACTACTTCAAGTCCGAAAGGCGTGATGCTCACGCACGCTAACCTCCTTGCAAACCTACTACCGCTCGAACACGAGATCTCGAAATACTTGAAATGGGAACGATTCGTTCATCCAATTCGATTTCTGAATGTCGTCCCATTGAGTCATGTCTTTGGGCAGGTCATGGGCCTATTTGTTCCGCAGCTGCTTGGTGGCGAAGTTCATTTTCACGCCCACCTTAATCCTGCGGAAATTGCCGAGCAGGTGCGAAAGAACCGGATCTCGGTAGTTGTACTAGTGCCGCGCGTTCTCGAGTCGCTGCAGCAGTGGGTTGAACGCAAGGAGTCAGCGAATGGCGAAACGAACAAACTTAGCAGTCAAATTACCTCGGCTGAGCACTTGAACGTTGCACGTCGTTGGTGGAAATTTCGAAAGGCGCATCAACTCTTTGGTTGGAAACTTTGGGCCTTTGTATCTGGAGGTGCAACGCTCGAGGCCCAAACGGAGAAGTTTTGGCAAACGTTGGGTTTTGCGGTGTTGCAGGGATACGGCATGACTGAAACCGCATCTCTCGTATCTGTTACGCATCCATTCCATGCAAGCCGCGGTTCGATAGGTAAGTTGATGCCTGGCTACGAAGTAAAGCTTGAACAGGGTGGAGAAATCGTAGTACGTGGTCCAAGTGTGTCGTGTGGGTATTGGACGGCTGAGGGTCAGGCCTCACGAAAGTCCGACGACTGGCTCCGCACGGGAGACATTGGCAGTATCGATGAGTCGGGCAATCTGCATTTTAAAGGACGCGCAAAGGAGATAATCGTAACTGCAGCTGGATTGAACGTATACCCGGAAGACCTCGAGAACGCGTTGAACATTCAGCCGGAGGTACATTCAAGCTGTGTACTCCAGTGGCATAGTCGAAACGGCGATGAACCGATGGCTGTGTTAATCCTGAACGACCCGCGTGCCGACGTCGAATCAGTAATTGAGCGCGCAAACCGACGTCTCTCAGACTATCAACGCATCAGACATTGGCGCGTCTGGCCTAGCCTGTCTTTTCCGCTTACTACCACCCACAAAGTCTTGAGGAGGGAAGTCGCAGCGAAGATCGAAGCTGAACTGAAGCTAGACGACTCACACGCTCTCAAGCCGAAGAGCTCTGTTGTTGCTGAGGCAGCTCGCATCACTGGCCACGAGCCTGCGGTACCTGACGAGGCATCACTTAAGTTGACGACGGATTTGAAGCTGGATTCGCTTGGAAGAATCGAGTTGCTTAGCGCACTTGAAGATAAGTATCAAATCGATATTGACGAAGCAGCTTTTACCGACGCAACAACTGTTGCTGATGTCGAGCGCATAGTGCGCGGCGAAGTTGATGAAGGCTCGAGGCCGTATCCTTACCCGACCTGGTCTAATAGATTTCCAACCACGTGGATACGTGTTCTGCTTTTCTACACGATTATTCTGCCTATTACGCTCGTGATGAGCAGAATGCGTATTTTTGGAGTGGAAAATCTGAACAACCTCAATGGACCAGTTCTGTTCATTGCTAATCATGTGACGCTTGGCGATCATGCGCTGATTCTCGCTGCGCTGCCCACACGGATGCGCCATCGGTTGGCCATTGCGATGGAGGGCGAGCGGTTACGTGACTGGCATAATTCCGCTTCGAGACTCGGATTGCTGGTGCGATTTAGACTGTTCACGCAGTACGTCTTAGTAACAACTTTTTTTCACGTATTTCCATTGCCGAAGAACAGTGGGTTCCGTCGGAGCTTTGCTTATGCAGGCGACTGTGTCGAGCGTGGGTTAAGTGTGCTGGTGTTCCCTGAAGGCCTTCGCGCACCGCGAGGTCAAATGCACCTGAGCCAATTCAAAGCTGGGATTGGATTACTGGCCGCGGAACTCGACATTCCGGTTGTACCAGTGAAACTCAGAGGTCTCTATGAACTGAAACGGCGACAACAATACTTCGCTTCCAAAGGTATGGTTTCGGTCACGTTCGGTGAGCCGCTTAGCGTCGATCGTTCGTTGACTGCGAAGAAAATTGCGGAGCAGCTACAGCGACGACTGGAATTGACGTAGCCAGGACCGCCAAGCCGAACAATACGCGAATATCGATGACGTTGGGGGTAGCTATGGTTAGGTGTGCTCCTAGCGTATGATTTGCTCATCAGAATGTCTTGTCCCGGCGCTACAATCGAGCAACCGGGATGGCGGACAGCTTTCATCGCACCGCCCTTGCCATTAACTACCCGACACTCGATCAGATACTCAACGTGAGGCGATGGGTCGACACGCTCTCGGACTACTTTGTCTGCTGCTAGCGCTACAGCTACTAACAGTCATCTCCTTTGGGGAGCAGTTGCCGGTTAAGACATACACAACTGCCGAGGGACTGCCGCGCGATGCCGTAACGCTCATTAGACAGGATTCGCGCGGCTTTATCTGGGTGGCCGCCGGTGACGGCATATCGCGCTTTGATGGCTACAAGTTTACGAACTACACAACGGACGACGGGCTTCCGGATCGCCGCGTGAATGATTTCCTTGAAACAAGGGGCGGCGACTACTGGATAGCGACTGGTGGTGGATTGTGTCGCTTCAATCCGAATGGACTGTCAAAGCTAGGGCGCGAGAATACGACTGCAGTTCAGCACGATGAAAGTGGCTTGACGATTGAACCGATGTTCGTCGTTTTCAATCCGACTGAAAGACCGCTAGTTTTCAACGCCCTGGAGGAAGACGAGACGGGAGTGATCTGGTGCGCCACGAGCGAAGGTTTATACCGGCTTGAAGTTTCGCCGAATGGGAGAACGCAATTTCATTTTGTCGATCTTGGAAAGCACGCTGGGGAATCTTCTCCTCCGAACGTGGCCGCCGTGCTCAAAGATCATCATGGTGCGTTGTGGTGCGGTGTCGGTGAAGTCCTTGACAGGGTATTGCCCGACGGACGCGTTGAACACTACTCGAAGAAAAACGGACTGCCTGGACCAATCATCTCGCTGCTCGAAGACCGCGACGGAAATATATGGGCCGGGACGCGAAGAGAGCTGAAAGGCGACCTTTTAGAGCTGGTCGCAGCGCCCGATCCGTCGCGTCCCATCGTCGCGCGAATCTATGGAACGACGCAGGGGCGGGCGGCGACCGGCTGGGTCAACTCCTTGCTGCAATCTCGGGACGGAAAACTGTGGGCTGCCACACCAACCGGACTCTTTTTTATCTCACCCTCAGACAGAGCGCGCACGCCGGAGCTTCAACTCTACGATGCTAAAAACGGATTATGCACGTCGGTCTGGGAAGTGACGGAAGACCGCGACGGTAATTTATGGGTCGCTTCAGCGTGCGGCGCGCAGAAGATCGCACGCAATGGTTTTACGGGGTTTGGTCAGGCCGATGGGCTTGAATGGACCAACATTAACTCCATCTTTGAAAACCGTGAAGGCGCGTTGTTCGTCATCAGTTACTCCTCCAGCAACAATCATAACGAGCGGATCATCAACCAGTTCGATGGTGCACGTTTTCAGAGCGTCAAGCCGAACCTGCCATCGAACATATGGTATTCCGGTTGGGGCTGGGGCCAAACCATCATCCAGGATCATCTGGGCGATTGGTGGATACCAGGCTTCGGCCTGCATCGCTTTCCGAAAGTTGAGCGCATCGAAGAACTCGCGCGGGCGCACCCGCAATTCATGAGGACACTGGGCGGGGACTATGACCACAGTGAAATCTTTCGTCTCTACGAAGACTCGCACGGCGACTTGTGGATGGGGATGACGGGCGGACATTACAGTCTGCTGCGTTGGGAGCGCGCGACCAACCTAGTTCATGACTACACTGCAGAGACGGGCGTTCCGCCGAACACCGACTTCACCGCCTTTCGTGAAGACCGTGCGGACAATCTCTGGATCGGCACTTCTGAAGGCGGAGGTCTGCTGCGTTTTCGCGACGGCAAGTTCAAGCGTTTTACCAGGGAAGATGGGGCACCGGCCGGCTGGGTCATCTCGCTATATCTGGATCGCGTCGGACGGTTGTGGATTGCTAGTCAACTGGGCGGGTTGAATCGTGTAGACGACCCGACGGCAGATTCTTTGCGCATCACTGCGTACTCGACCCACGATGGACTTTCGAGCAACAACATTCGCTCGATTACTGAAGACGAATGGGGACGCATCTATGTGGGTACAGGGCACGGCGTTGATCGGCTCGACACGAGAACCGGAAGCGTCAAACAGTTCACCGTCGCTGACGGCTTGCCGAAAGGCGATATCGCGTATTCTTACTGTGACCGGCAAGGTGAGTTATGGTTTGGATCTGCATTCGGCTTATCCCGGTTGACACCTGAAAAGCAGGAGTCGCTCATTTTGCCGTCGGTTTATCTCACCGGATTACGCATTGAGGGAGTCGCGCGGCGCGTGTCCGAACTCGGCACAACCGAATTATCAACTTTTGACCTCGCTTCCAATCAGAGACAGGTGAGCGTTGACTTCATCGGACTCGGCGCTAGTCTTGGGGAAAAACTTCGCTATCAATACTATCTCGAGGGTGCGCAGGAAGATTGGAGTACGCCGACGACCGATCGTACGATCAACTTCGCAAGTCTCGCGCCAGGCGCCTATCGCTTCCGCGTCCGAGCCCTCTCCGCGGACGGTCGCGCGAGTTCCAAACCCGCCACCTTTGCCTTCAAGATTGCTGCACCAGTCTGGCAGCGCAGATGGTTTCTGGCACTTGTCTCAGTTGTTGCGGGACTGGCGATCTATTCCATTTATCGGTATCGACTAGGGCGGTTGCTCGAGCTCGAACGCATTCGCACCCGCATCGCTACTGACCTGCACGACGATGTTGGCTCAGGATTGTCTCAGGTCTCCATCTTGAGTGAGGTGATCATCAGACGAGTCGGCCCCGAGAAGGATGTTGCGGAGCAGCTTTCCGCAATCGGATCATTGTCGCGCGACCTGGTGGATTCGATGAGCGATATTGTTTGGGCCATCAACCCCGGTAGGGACCGTCTCAGCGATCTTTCACATCGCATGCGTCGCTTCGCCAGCGACGTCTTCAGCGCCCAGGGATCAGAGTTTACTTTTGACGCTCCCAATCCGGGTCAAGACATCAAGCTGGGCCCGGAGATGCGACGCGAGCTCTACCTGATCTTCAAAGAAGCAGTGAACAACGTTGTCCGACACTCGGGTAGCACGGCAGTCAAGATCACTTTCATGATCAACGATGGCGCTCTCGAACTGTTAGTACAAGACAACGGCAAGGGTATTGATCATGAATCGGATAACGAAGGCAATGGCCTGACGAACATGCGCCTGCGAGCTCAAAAGCTTGGAGGTCAGCTCCAGATTAACTCAAATAATGGCTTCGGCACGGTGGTAATTCTGATAGTGCCGGTAGGTGGTCGCCGCTGGTTCGGGCTCGGATTGAAGCGAAACGCCAATCGCTAGCGTCTGACCACTCCAACACTTGCGACTACGTGCTTCCGCCCGCCTCGTTTGCGTGTCAGCAGGAACTGAAACATCTAACGTGAACAACCGAGCTGAACTACCTACTTATGTGGTGTCTTCAGATCTACACTTTGTTATGCTGCCATCTCGGCCTGCCGCGTTGGTCCAACACAATCTTGGTTAGGGAGGAATAAAACGTCAGCTCAAGACCTTAAGGTCGCCATCGTTGAAGATGTGCGGTCGCTGCGGGATGGACTGCGAATGCTAATTGACGGCACGGACGGCTTCTGCTGTGTCGGTAGCTTTAGAACGATGGAGCAGGCGCTCGACCAGATTGGCTCCAAGCTTCCAGATGTAGTTCTGGCGGATATCGGTTTGCCCGGAATGAATGGAATTGAAGGCGTTCGCCTATTGAAAGAGCGGCATCCCTCGCTAACAGTACTGATGCTCACAGTGTACGAAGACGACGAGCGAATTTTTGCTGCACTATGTGCCGGCGCATGCGGTTATTTGGTCAAGAAAACACCTCCAGCACGACTCTTGGAAAGCATCAGAGAAGCGACTAACGGAGGCGCTCCCATGTCGCCCGAGATTGCGCGTCGAGTGGTGAGTCTATTCCGTGAAATTCGCCCACCGGAGCATGCTGACTACCATCTAACCCCGCATGAACTACGTGTTTTGAAACTGCTGGTGGAAGGTCACAACTACAAGACTGCCGCCACCGAGCTAGGCGTAAGCCTCAATACTGTCTGCTTTCACATCAAGCAAATCTACGAGAAGATGCAAGTCCACTCCAAGTCAGAAGCTGTCGTCAAAGCGCTTCGCAATAGGCTCATCGGTTAATCAACCAATCTCAGTATCGCTCGCCCGCGTCATCGGCATGGCGTAGCGCCCTCGATCTCTTCACGCTACCAATACATGTGGTGACTACCGAGATAAACATGGCTACTGTGCAATCACTCTTGAAAGATTGTTTCCTCACCTTATTAGGTTAGGAACCGCAAAAATTAGATCCCCCACTTTCTTCGCAACGTCGTGAACATGTTTGTAGTTCTCGGCACCTTCAGTCTTGAACGTTAAACCTAATTTTGAAGAGGTATAAATCATGGCAAATAATAATGTAATTGCTGACTCGAGTGATCTGGACATTGCTGCAGTCTTAGGCACTCACCTGGGGCCTGGCGGGCCTGGCGTACTCGGAGTTAGCCCAGCCAATGGAGTGATTGGACGAAGCACTGGCGATGGACTCGGTTCCTCTGGTGTATTCGGCGAGGCCGTCGATGGGCCCGGTGTTTCGGGGGCCAGCACCGGTTCAGTAGGCGTTGATGCGAAAACTCAGAACGGACCCGCTGCGATGCGGGCCGTCCACGGTGGTAATGGACCAGGAGTCCTCGGCGTCAGCAAAGGCAATGGCGAAGGAGTCCACGGTGTTTGCCAGGGCAGCGGCTTTTCCGGTGTTTTCGGTGAAAGCGCAACTGGACCAGGTGTTGCTGGGTCAAGCACTACTTCAGTAGGCGTCGATGCGAAGAGTCAAAGCGGGCCTGCCGCGGTGCGGGCGATCCATGCCGGGAATGGTCCAGGAGTCCTCGGAGTCAGCAAAGGAAATGCCGAAGGAGTCCATGGAGTTTGCCAGGGCAACGGCTTCTCTGGTGTTTTCGGTGAGAGCGCAACTGGACCAGGTGTTTCTGGATCCAGCACTACTTCAGTAGGCGTTGATGCGAAAACTCAAAATGGGCCAGCCGCTATACGGGCCGTGCACGCCGGAGGCGGCTTTGCCGGGGTGTTTGGAGGACATGTGCATGTTACGCGGGACCTCCAAGTCGACGGCGACGTGCAGTTGACAGGCGCGGACCTTGCCGAACAGTTCGGAGTGGTTGGACAGTTGGTTGCCGAGCCAGGAAGCGTGGTCGTGTTGGTAGGTGATGACCGAGTCCGAGTCAGCGATGAGCCTTATGACCACCGCGTCGCCGGGATTGTGTCCGGTGCTGGGAACTACCGACCCGGGATCGTCCTTGACCGTCACTCCGATGTTAATCGCTGTGCGCTTGCTCTATCGGGAAAGGTCTGGTGCAAGGTCGATGCTGAATTCTCGCCGGTTGAAGTCGGCGACATGCTGACCACTTCGCCAACCCCGGGACACGCCATGCGAGCGAACGATCCAGGGCTCGCATTTGGTAGCGTCATCGGCAAAGCGCTCGGAAGCCTGAAGTCGGGTCGCGCGTTGGTCCCGGTTCTCGTCGGTCTCCGATAGTTTGCTGCATACAGAAGTGACGAGCGTCAATCGGGAAATTCCCGCTTGCTTCGAGGCCAGACTACTGGTCCAAGGATGGAAACCATGAAAAGCCTACGTCGCGCTATTCAGCGACATCCCGAAATCCCGATCGAAAACGCAAACGTTAAGGATTTGGTACGCCGCTTTGGAGTGGTGCCGCCCAATTCGCTCCGCGCTTTGCTTATTCGAACTGGCCCTTTCGACACACCCACCGATGCCTTTCGTTTCGGAAACAGCTATCCGATAACCGAAGAGAATGGAAAGCAGATCCGCAATCGCTTCCAGAGTGCATTGAATATGGTGGTGGGTGTCACGGAGAGCCGATTCAAAACGCCTTTGGATGACTTTGACCTGAACGTCTCAGGTATCGGGCCAAAATTGAGTATACCGGATGTGATCAAAGGACAGGTCCTGCAGCGAGTAGCTGCAGATTTGATCGGGCAGCTGGGAGCAAAGATCGCCGGCGCCATACCCGGAACTTTCGGCCGCTGCGGGGGTATGGCCTTCGCGGGCTATGATTTCTTTCTTCATGGTTTTCCTGTTGATGCACGCCTCGGAACCACTCCGCCTGCAACGGGAGTATTGGGTGACTACATTTTCGAGCGTTTGCTGGATAGCCTCGAATTGAATGTGGTTCGATTCGTCGAGCTGGTGGTGACGCTACATATCCTCCCTGTTCTCGGCAAGGGTGCGACGATCGCGTTGCTCGCCGCCGCCGGAAGCGCCGGGGGACTCATCGGCACGGGGATCGGTGCGCTCGTCGGCACGCAGGTCGACATCTTCAAACTAGGCGGACCTGGCAGCGCGTTGGATGAGACAAAAGGAGACTGGCCCAATCTCAAGCGAACCCTGGACCAGGAGGCTGCGGTGCCGGTCGGATATATCTTCGGAACCAGCGCTAATCCCATCGACCAGCATCAAGTTCTTGCGATTGGGTATAAGGACCATGGTAATGATACGGCAACCCTTACCGTATGGGACAACCGTGAAGTAAACAAGCCCCGAGACCTGGCACTGGACTTTCGTGGTAGCGAACTGCAGGTCGGCAATGCTTTCAGAGACGAGGTCCTGAAGTGCCTTTTCATGGAGAAGTATTCGCCACAGATGCCTCCTCTTAGCCTGAAGCTAAGTTAACGTTTGGTGGCATAGACCTTCAGTCTGTGACTCCATGTCGGGAAGAAATAACAGACTGAAGTCTGTGCCACTGGGAGATTCGACATGACAAAATCCCTGAGACAGGTTGCTTCGGAAATGGACCCTCTTGCTGATAAGCGGAGCGGTGTACAGCTTAAATCCCTATTGAAACAACATCGGTGGCTGACTGGAACTCCGTCCAACCGCTTGAGGGAGGTCGTGCGCCGCCACTCTGAGTCAGCGACAATTAAGTTCCTAAGCTACAACACCTACTTGACGGAAGCGCATATCACGCTGCCGGATCCATTGCCTGACCTCAGAATAACTGCCAAACCGGCGCTGCATACGCGTGCCCGAGAGATTGGGCAACGAATTTTCGCTGAGTATGATTTTGCCTCTCTTTATGAAGTTATGCAGGAACAGCAACGCAATGAGATTCTTGAAGCCTGGGGACCATCTCCGCCTGATAATTTCTTTGGCGGCACGCTGAGCAGTCTGTTCACAATCAGCAAGAAGTTCAGCATCGGACGACGCGAGAATAAGACCTACGAGAATAAGGGGAAGGCAAAGAGTATTCGTATTCCTCCGGTCATCGGTCTGAAGGTAGATATAAGTTTGGACTCGGACTTTTACGCCGAGAAAGGTGTCATGCTCACCGAGATCGTCACCCCATTCGGTACGGTCGAGGTCTACTCGACGCACCTCATGTTCGGCGGTGGGTTTGGGAAAACCGGCGAGGACCTACTCAACGCCGCCACGCCGTTGGATGGGCACATCTCGGAATCGAGTGCAGACGAACGTTTTGAGATCCAGAAGAATCAACTTGATGAGCTGATCGAGTTCTATCACCAACAACATCACAGGGACGCCGCGAACAACAGGAGCAACGTTGCGATCATCTGCGGCGACTTCAACATCGATGGATCAGACGGCAAGCATTTCGGCGAGCTCAAGAATCGGCTGGCGGCAATCGGGATGAAGGACGCATGGGCGGAAACGCCATTCTTCAATAACCTGACCGGCGGGCAAACCGCCCGCAATGATGATGGCGACTCAAGGCCCTTGGAGGGAAATTTCGACAACATTTGCACCGGATTGAAGACGAATCAAGACTACTGTGATGATTCACTAGCTCCGAACCATCCACCACCACTCGATTGTGTCGGTCGCTTCGACTTCATCTTCATAGAAGATCCTCAGCCCGATCACCAATGCAATGTGGACCTGAGCAGAGTCCGACGCCGACAATTCCGCCGGCCACAGGACTCGGACGGGCAATTCTTTCTTTCCGATCATCTCGGGTTGGAAACGACGCTCATTATCAGCAGGAAAAAGTAGAGAGCCCAAAGGACTGGAAACTCTCATAGCAGCGAGGCAGCCGATCCAACCAACTCGTGCGCAGCCATTATTGGCAAGGCTCTTCGCTCACTCAAGGACAACGTCTAATCCGATCGCGTTGCAATAGGGGGGAAGTATGCCGACATTGAGGCGGACCGTAAAACGTCTGCGTGATCGCTGGATACTGCCAGAAAACGAAATCATCAGAGTCAAAGATCTTGATCAGCGATTCCAACCGTTAGCGCGAGGCTCGTTACGATCGCTTCTATCAAAGATGAATGGGATCGCTGATGATGCGAAGCCCGTCGGGGGTAGCACTCATCCTTATTACCGCCGTTCTAAGCCGTCGCCTAGGGATGCGACCAGGATAGCCAGTAACACGGATTACATCGACCTCACGAACGTTCACCTGCCGCCATACTTACCGCCGGGCAAAGATGTTGACGGGACAAAAGCCGTCTCCCTTCCGGTAGCGGCAGCAACCGGCCTTTTCGATGCTCGCGCAGCAGCGGTGGTCAGTGCTGAAGTCGGATTGGAAAATGGAATACAGATCTTTCCTTCTAACAATCCAGGTCCATCAGACCTTTTGGAAAGAAAGGACTTTGGTGACAAAGCGCCAACAGTCTTAATCCCCAGATCAAAATGTCTCGCCGCACTTGCCTATCCAGATTTCTTTCCAAGGGTTCCCGCAGATTTTTTTCCTGACCTTCGTGCAGCCCTACCGGGAATGGTGTCCGAAGCCATCATGCGCGCGACACCAGGATGGTGTGGATCTTTCGGGCCGGGTGTCGACGGCACTACCGACGTGATCGATATCTTCGGCGATCACGAAGAAGGGAATTACGACATGTCGCAGATGCATCTCATACCGATCGCGTACCGCTATTACGACGAGCTCTCGGCTGACGCACGAGAGCACCTCATCATTGAGCTACTGCAGCGAGGGCGGATTCGTCGTCCCAATCTTGACGACATATTTACGAGTGGCGGCGTGCCAAACGACTGGAGTCGAGCTGGTTTCATGGAGATTCCTAATTTCTTAGGTATCGACATAAACGTGAAGAGAATAGGCGAAACGGAGAACCATATCCTGACAATTCATACGGCGCGCTACCTCACCAACCAACTGCTTTATCAGCGCGATCACGATCTGAGTCACGATAACCGGAGGAACGGCTCCGAAGACGCGCCCTCCTGCACCGAGTTAATCCTTGGCTTGCTGCGCAACATCTTGAGAGACGACTTCTCGGAATACAACGCCAAAAACTATCAGAACGAAACTCGATCGGCCCTGCTCAATCTATGCAGCTATGCGTATGATCATGAAGTCCGCTTAGCGGCACGAATGGTCTTGGATTATGTTTCGGCACACATCGCGGTTTCCAGCAACGATCTGCGGCGCATGGTTCCATTTCGGCGTCGGAACGAAGACAAAAATGTGAGTCGGGACGGCCTCGGTCACATGACGGTGGGCCTGTTGGAGACGACGCTTGGCGCAGATCCTAACGCGCAACACTTCGCGATTCTTGCTGGGAACACCAGGGCTTACGAAACGAAATCGGACTTTCCGGAATCAGACTATCGCCCGAGGTCTTGGAGTATTAAGACTTCAGGCAGCGATGGGAATGAAGCAATTTTGGATGCGCTCAGCGAATATCGGCTTCCACCCTCAATCCATGATTTGTTCGTGAATGACCAACACCGACGTTTTTTCCAGAGACTCCATCGCGTTCCTCAGGACGATGAGGAGGTAACGGGTCGCAACTGTGACAACCATGAGATCTACGCAGGTTCACCCAGCTATCTGATCACGGCGGGCGGAAACCCTGCCACCCATGCTATTGATCCGACTTTTTTGGGAAAGGTTCCACCTGGCCAGGAGCAACAGCTAGGTGTGGCGATGCCAACCTCATTTATGCCCACCGGGACAACCGCCGGTTTTTCTCATCCCGAGCTGCATCGCCCAAACAATCTGCAAAACAGCGCACTCGAGTTGATTCAATTCTCAAAGTTCTCAGCAGACCAGAGGGTGATTAATTATGGAGTGGCTCCGGATTTTGCGTGCGGACACAATATGCATACACCGTTCTGGTGTAAGCACCCCATCAACGGGGCAGCCGACATCCACGGCAATTTCCGTTTTGTGAACCAGGGAAGTAATGGTGCTGGTCCAGGGTTTTATCTGGCAATCTACGATGGCGGCAATGGTGTCGCGATGGAAGCGTTCGATACCTGGCTGAATTCTGGCGTTCTCACATTCGAAGAGTTCAAGCAGAGCGTACTGAATAGAAATGGAGGACTGAACCTCAACATCAACGTCGAAGCCGAGTATACGACACAGAATGGCAATCACTTGCGTTTCTTAATCTGGGATGACGGCGAGCAGTATGGCGCAAGAATTCTGAGCATCGATTATGGGACGGAGGCCCCGCAGGACAGCTTCGAGGATGCCGGTCAGGCCACCGATCAATTTCTCCGTGGCACAGTCCTGAAGAGCAGGGAAGAGGGGGTCGTTGAGATTACCAACAAGTTCCTTAAAACAAAGATCAGGCTGGATATGAACGACCAATGGCATCCCAAACGCACTTCGGAGACCAACGACGTTGAAGAGGCCGGTTCCCAAAACGAAGTTTGGGTTAACTTCGGTTGGACCGGGCCAAGTGAGGGAGATTTTTTCCGTCCTTTCAAGACCATCACCGCCGCAGCAGCAGCAGTGGCTAACGGAGGCGTGATAAAAATCATGCCAGGCTGGACCACCGAGAAGCCATCCTTACCGAGTAACAAAAAGATGAGGCTCGTGGCTCCGATTGGCAACGTCACCTTCGGGGTTCTCTAGTTGCTTAACCTGATTGGTCAACAATTCAGCGATCCATGGTGCGTATGCTGAAGTTTCTACACAAATCCCACCAACGGCAAATGGTGGATGGTTCAGATCCTTCTACTGAGAGTTGCCCTCTCAACGCTGCGCGCGCAGCGCGCCGGAGGAAAAGAAGGTTTGTAAGTAGAAAGGATCTGAACTATCCACCAACTGCCGTTGGTGGGATTCTCTATCTCGTCGAAGTCGGTCTTAGTAGACAGGTTCGCCCAAGATCTGCAGGTCTCCTTACATCGGATCGGTGATGGAGCCCATAAACACCAATGTTCCGGTCTTGTTGTCGCGGATTGCGCAGAAGAACGGGTGATCGACGATCATACGAAAAGGCTTGCGCGGTTGCATTGCCGACGTAAAGCTACCCGTAACGGACGTGACGGCCGCGGCTTCGGTTCCTTCTTCGTTCACTTCGGCAAGGGTCTTATGCTTAACCTCGCTGATAAATACGTTGTTAGAAGTTTTAATGATCCCGCTAAGGTCCGCCCGTTCCGGGTCGAACGCGATCCCCATTCCGAGAGCTTTCAACGTGTCGTTCAGTTTGATTTCGTACTCCACCCTAAAGCGGGGCACCGTAATCTCGCCATCTGTCACGACGAACTCTCTCATCCACGAGTCCCAGTTCGCAGCGCTCAGGTTTTTTTGCAACTCGACCAGGCTCGATCCTTTCGCCGGAAGGAATAAGTACATGCTGACTTGACCGCCGCCATAGGGCAGGCTGACTGCTTGAAAGCCATTGCCTTCGAAATAGCGGTACTTGCCGGACTGATGCATCATTGGGTGAGGCTTCTCTTTGCCTGCCAGCGTTGTGAACTGGTCCTCCTTGGTCTTGGCTTTGTCGAATTCAGTGGTCCACCTTCCTTTGAAGTAGATCGCGTTAATCAGAAACAGAATCGCCTGCGCGTCGATCTTGTCTATTATCTTGTCAATTTTGCCTTTTGTCTTATCACTCACCCACGCATTGATCGTCGACGGAGCGCCCGGGTCACTGAAGTCTAGAGCAGACACTTCGGCGCCGTAATACTGTTGGTTTCGTTGAAGGAAATCCGGGTTGAAGTTTAGGCCCTTCTTTCCCCACAGCGAGTTGGCAATGCTGAGCTGGACTTTAGGATCAGCGCTTTCGAGAGCTGCCCTCAACTGAGAGTATGCTTGATTCAATTCGAGATGATTCATTCCCTGATTCTCGAGAGCGCGGTCCATTGCCTGTTTCGTTTCGCCTACCGCGCCGTTGTAAGTCATCGCAAGCGCAAGACCCACGCTCGCAGGCGAAATAAAGACGTTCTTCGCACCGTCCTGTTTCGCGACCTCCGCAAAGAGTTTGAAGCCGAATTTGGTGTTGGCGGAAACGAGTCGGCTATCGACGGCATCGCTATTTGCTTTGGTGCTCTGGTTTTCCATGGCGGCGTTGTTGTTCGAGGGTTGATTGTTCTTTGCGACGCTCGATTGTAAAACCGTCGAGCAGCCGATGAGCACGAAGAGAATCAAGCAGGTCAAACCGCGGCCAGTCCTTTCGACACGATGGGTATTCATTTTATCCTTCCCCTCTGTGCCGCGATCCACTCGTTGTTCCCAGCACGTCGAGCGGTGACGGAATATCGTTGAGCACAGCGATTTTAACCTTCTAACTCGACACGCGCTTGATAGTTCCAATATTCCACCAATGTTGGTTGGGGATTGTCCGAATGCGATGACCGAAAGTGCGCCTATATAAGGCCGCTAAGGGCGCTGGAGCCACGATTCCCGAAACTGAACTGTTGATAAATCTCGACGACTTCGTTACGAGGAACAGCCGAAAACGTCGTGGAAAAAACACAATTGCTGTTTAATTTGGACCTTACCAGAAAAAATAGAAGGTCCAGCAATGAAGAAATCGGAGATCATCCGAGCCTGGGGTCGTATCCTAACCGGGTACTATCCCTCCATCTCTGTTGAGATCACTCGCGAATGCCCGCTCCGATGCCCTGGTTGTTATGCCTACGAACCCGAACACCTCGGCGAACTTGGGCCACTGCGCTCAATATCTGATCATAAAGGAAAAGACCTTATCGAAGGCGTCCTCGATCTGGTGCGACGTCATCGGCCGTTACATGTTTCGATTGTGGGCGGTGAACCGTTAGTAAGGTTTCGTGAGCTAGACGTTCTGCTGCCACGGCTGAGCGCGATGGGAATCGGTGTGCAGGTCGTGACGAGTGCTGTGCGCAAAATTCCAACAGAGTGGTCGACGATCAAGAATCTAACACTATCAGTTTCGATCGATGGCCTGCAGCCCGAACACGATGAACGACGTAAACCGGCGACTTACGAACGCATTCTTAAGAACATCGAAGGCCACCGGATTAACGTACACTGTACCATTACTCATCAAATGACTGGTCGGGATCAGTATTTCGAAAAATTTCTAAGTTTTTGGTCTGCGAGACCGGAAGTTAAAAAGATCTGGTTCAGTATCTTCACTCCTCAAGTCGGCATTGCTGCGAAGGAAACACTTTCGTCCACAGAAAGAACAGAAGTGCTGACAGAGTTAAAAGATTTGCGGGAGCGATTTCCGAAAGCATATTTGCCGGGAGGTATTCTGGCAGGATATCGCAAACCACCGGCGGCGCCGGCCGAATGTATCTTCGCTCGAACGACCGTAAACTTCACAGCGGATCTTAAGAGCAAAATTACTCCGTGCCAGTTCGGTGGAGAGCCTGACTGTTCGCAATGCGGGTGTTTCGCCTCTGCTGGCCTGACTGCCATCGGCAGACACCGCATACTGAACGTGGTTTCGGTTAGAACTCTCTACGAGGCTTCTGACGCGATAGGTAAACGCGCTGCACAAATCCTCCATCGTGACTCTTAAATCCTTCATTTTCTCCATACGCTTCAGCTCAATCGGACACTGTTTTGTTACTGATTTGAGATGAGAAAAATTGTTGACTTTATACGCCGATCGCATTATCGTCCGCGGTCATCTCTGGAAGGCTATATTTCCCGTGCCCACCTCGTACGCACTGGCTAATCCAGCCAGCGACTCATCGTTTTAGATCTTCCCCCTCCGACCATTCTAGGGCTCTTGTTGTAAGGAGACCTCATCATGAGTACGTGACATCATTTCGGTCAATTCGATCACAACATTGTCTTGATAGCTAGACGGCGGTCTCATGCGATTCCGGGATTGCAGGGCCAGCTATGGTCGACCTTCGTCTGGGTGAAAATATCGTTCTCAAGAGTGATAAGGATTGATAGTCGTGTCTGCTTTAACCATTCAGATGTTTGGGAAGTTTTGCGTAAGGCGTAGCGAAAAATTGGTGAGTGCGATCGACGCATGCAAGTTGCAAGAACTGTTAGGCTACTTGTTAGTTTATCGTGATGCACCACACGCAAGGGAAGGGCTTGCGGCTCTTCTCTGGGGTGATAGCTCAACAGCTCAATCGAAGAAGTACTTACGCCAGGCTTTGTGGCAGCTCCAATCAGCTTTAGATTCACAAGGCGACAAGAGCCAAAACCGAGTCTTCAAAGTTGAGGCTGATTGGATCTCAATTAACCCTGCAGCCGAAATCTCCCTCGATCTAGCAGTTTTCGAGCAAACGTTTGCACGCGCTCGCGACGTCGCCGGACAAGTTATCGATCACGCGCTTGCCGAAGATCTTAAAACTGCTGTCCAGCTCTACCAGGGCGACTTGCTCGAAGGCTGGTATCAGGATTGGTGCTTGTGTGAGCGCGAACGATTACAGACAAACTATCTAATCATGCTCGACAAGTTGATGAGCTACTGCGAGTCAAACGAGAAATACGAGACTGGCCTTACATATGGTCTGCGAGTCCTCAGATATGACCGTGCGCGCGAATCAACGCATAGACGTTTGATGCGTTTGCACTATCTTGCGGGCGACCGAACGGCTGCGTTGCGTCAATACGATCATTGCGTCACTGCCCTGAACGAGGAACTCGGTGTCAAACCGTCGCGACTCACCGTAGCGCTTTACGACCAGATCCGTTTGGATGATGTCTATGCAGTTGTTGCCGGACCGGCCTTGGAGAAAAATGTCAACGCGAGTGTCCTGCCAAAAGTCATCGATCATTTAAGACAGGTTCGACAAGTGCTGATAAAAATCCAGAATCAAGTGCAGAAGGATATCAAGGCAGTAGAAGAGGCTCTGGACGGATGGCGCTAGTCCGGGACTGTTTTTGCTTTAACCATAAAACATCAATTTATTCTTACGTCAGCAAAAAGCTTTTCAAAAGACTGAAAACTAAAATCGGGGAACAGCCGCGGCAAGAATTCTTTTATCCGCCGGGACATCTCGTTTTCTTTCCCAGTAAGCAGCTCCACGATAAGGTACTGCCAGTACAAACAGCCCTTGGCTACCAACAAACATTTCAGATAGCTCTCGAAATTCACATAGAGTGGTATCAAGTCTCCTTCAAACCGGAACAGGAACATCATGTTGCGATAGCCCTCAAGCGAGCAAAACCCTACAGCAGCTTCATTGACAAAAAAATCGAGCGGGAAAAACTGTCGCAGTGGGCTATTCTGAGGTTCATCATCAAAGTAAACGACACCAGACCAATTGCGAACCACATCCTGAAATGGATTGACCTTTACTCTGCCAAACATCTCTTGTTCTTCGAGCGAAGCGTCGATAGGTTCCCAATCAATCTCAAAACCATCGGAGACGCCGTAAAAGTCAAGCACCGTTTTTTCGACTTTTCCCCTTTTTTCCAGTTGTTCAATTTGTCGACTGTTTGCAGGTGAATTAAAGAAATCAAAAGTAACGACTCTGATTGAGTTGTTACGACGTAATTCTTCCTTAAAGGCAATGATCGAATCGAGGATTTCTCTCATATCAATCTGTTAGAACGGCTGGAATTTCTGGCTCGGCAGCTTCTGCAGTTTTGCCGCCTTCACCCTCGTAGAGTTTTACATATTTGAGTTTCTTCAAGGCGAGCACTTGCTCCTGCTCAGGCCTGGTCGCGAATATCCGATCACGTGCGAAGTCCCTGGCGTCACTCAGTTCTTCATAGGAATTGAATCGTGTGCTATCGCGGAGTTCTTTGTGGGCCACGACAATTTTCCAAGCCATGTTGCTGTCTAGACCTTCTATGGTAGCGATCTTGTTTTCATTTTCCGGCTTTGTGTTATTCAAATAGATGATTTCCCTGGCGGGAGTATCGCTAAATGTATAACTGGCGGCGTTCTGCCCGATGGGATTGGCGACTTCAGCTTTTACAATGTTGCCTGGTTTACGTCCGAAGCTGCCATCTTCAAGCTTGTCCATTACAAAAGCTTCGCACCTTAGGTTGGTGGGAACATTTGCCTCTTCCTTGATTACTTGCTTTTTCTCTGCCGCCTTAGGATCTTCAGCAGGAATCTGGCCCTCATTCTGTCCATAACCATATGTGACGGTCACGTTGTACTCGACCGCGGCGCCTGACTGAAAGGCGGCCTTTACCAAAGCTTCAACTTGGCTCTCATGTGCTGAATTTCCTTTTCTTGAAAGGGGAGTCAGATTCTTCCAAATTCCCTGCCCGCCCACGTCTTCATTCAACAGATGTCCCTTCATGTAATAAGCGGCGGTGGGATTACCTTCTTGCCGACGTCTGTTCAGAATCTCAAACGAGGAATTCTTAGATCCAGTAGGACGTGAACCTTGTACCTTCTGCTTCTTGTTGAGTCTCGCGGCAGTCATAGTAATGCCGAACCCAGCAGACTGCGCGTTATTGTGTATTTCAGGTTCAGGAATACCGAGAAGCTCACCAAACAGAAGCTTGGTGTGGACGGCGAGGTCGCCAAGAAGTTTTTCGACTTCCAGTAGCTTTTGCTCTTTGCTTCGTTCCTTTTCTTCTTCGGTGGTGCCTTCCAGTGGTTCCAAACGTTTCTTGTCAATGTCTTGGGCGATGGGCAAGGCCAGAGCCTTCGCTTTTATTTTTTTGTCATCCGTGCCCACGTCAACATTCTGGATAAAGGTTCCAAAAGGGGTTGTGTGCGTTTGGATCATCAGGATCGGCTTCGTCTCGCTGCCGGCGAAATAGAGCTTGTGTTCCATCCCATCATTGGCGACAAATTTCTTTTCGAGCCCCAGCCAACGTCGAACAGCACTAGCTATTCGCTTCCCAGCACCAACTACTTTTTCGGTCCCCTTCGCTACTAACTCTTTCCCCTTCATGACCAGTGGCTTGAATTTCTTGAGTACAAAGTCGATGCCGCGGATGACTGGGCTCCTCATCCTTTCAATGAACCGCTCAACTTTTGCTTTTAGATCGGACAGGCCAAAGAAAGCGACCAGGAAATCAAGGGCAACCGTTATGAACTTCGTCAGAGCACTAGTAACAAGTTTTACGATCCCGGCGATGTCGCCGTTGACGGCGTTCTCCATGGATAGGACAAATGCTTCGATTAGATCAAGGATCTTATTCCTGGCTTCTACGATGAAGACCAGCAACCGGATTACCTTTTCGGCGATCGCAATGAATCCTCCTCCTGGAATAAGCAGTTTGCCTATCTCAATCATTACCTTTTTGATCGCTGCATAAAGGACGGTTTCCTTCATCTCGTCCAGGGTGTCTGACAATAGTGTTCCCAGCGATTCGACGATGTGGTCCCAGAGGCCGCCAAGGCCTTCTCTCTTGATGATGTCAAAGATCTCCAGGCCCTTGTCGAGAACGACCTCGCCTTGACGGAAGGCATTAGCAACGCTTTTGTCGTAGACGACCTCCATTCGTTGCCAGATGGTTTCTGTACTTAGATTGAGTAATTGGGTGAATAGGCTGAAAATGCCAGCAGCATTAAATTCTTTGGGGAATTGAACCTGGACACCGCTGGTGCCGCGAATCCAGTCAAAGAACGCCGTTGCCAGGAACTCATCGATTCGGCGCCCAAATTCTGCAAAACCTTCACTTATTCCGTTTGCTAAATTCCGGAAAAATGCGCGCGGGCTGGAAATGATATCGCCAAGGAGGCCAATCATTTTTCCTAACAACTCGGCAATTCTCGTTGCAAAATCTATGATGGCATTTACGACTGCCTTGATCTTATTCCATGCCTTCTTTAGCCAGCTGGTCTGAACATCTTCACTGATCTCATCAAATGTGGCCTTAAGTTTTCCGACACTCTTGTTGTAGGTTCGCGCCATATCCGCGACGATTTCACGCTGGCGCTCGTCGACTGATTTCTGCAATTCATCAAATCGATCCTTAGCGCCGGTATAAACGTCCTCGACTTCTTTCTGCTCGTCCGGACTAAGTTCCGCGTAAATCTTTTCGACGTCGTCTTTGCCTTTTGCTATAGCCCTCCTGGCTTGATTCACTGCAATAACAACTCTCCTGGCGATCTTCTTTTCAACGTCACTTACTACCAGGAAAATAAAATGGTTCTTCGCAATCTCAAAAAACTCGAGCGCAACCTGACTTTGCACATTGCTTAGTGCTTTAAAATACAAATTCACATCAGCCCCGCCGATCTCTCTAATCTTTTTTCCTATGTCGCCGAGAGTTTTGTGTTTTGTCGACAATTGCTCCAGCGCTTCATCTACATCGCGATACTTTTCTCCTATGAGTTGTTTGTATTCGGCGAGGATCCTATTTTTGTAGTCCTCGGTAAAATCGCTATATTCAAACGCGCCAGGGTAGATATATTCCAAATTTTTTCTGGTCCACCATTTGAACCAGGTATCAGCGTCGGTCAATATCCATTCAAGTTCCTCTTCGATCGTGTAACCTTCTGTCAGGGTGTCAAGGGCCTCGTCTACTTTCACCTTTGTGTCTTTGTAGACGCCTTCAATTCTCTCCATGAACGATGCTTTGACCGACTTAATCTGGGTCTTATGCTTATTCTGCGCACCTAGAACATCCTTGAAACCTTGCGAACGTAAACCGTGGTGTCCTTGTAACCCCCGTATGTTCACCAGAGAGTTCATGTCATTTTGCGCACTGCCAATTACTACCTTTTCTTCTTGCCGATATCTTGGTTTGGCCTTCGCGATTTCCGCTTGAGCTTGACGCTTGGTCTCGCCAGCATCGTCGAATGACTTTTCACCTGATACGGGAAAAGCGAGAGAGCCCTCATCAATGCTGATCTTCTGACCAGCTACATCATTGTTTTGTAACGCGTCGTCCAGCTCGCGACTCTTGTCGTCTAAAGAAATGGCTTTATCGGGTTGCGGTTTGGGAGCAGCAGCTTTGGCTTGTTTGATCGTCGGAACATTTCCGGAAGGATCGAGTTCCAGCTTAGCGCCGGTCGCTTTTTCCTTCTCGTTGTCTGGAAGCTCCTTGGGGTCCTTATCAGCTTCATCGCGCATCGGCTTTGAATGACTCTCACCCTGAGCGCCGACGTCCTGCGTCGCCTTTTGTTGTGCACCTTCAAAGACGGCTCGCTGCTCGTCTGAGTTGTTAGTTGGAATCTTTTGAGCCAGCTTTTTGACAGCGGCGTCAAATTCACCCATGAACTCTGGTACGGTGAACTCACGAGGTTGAACTTCGTCCAGCTTTTTAAGACGGTTCTCGTACCCCTTTTGTTTATTAGTAACGTTTCTGCTTTCTTCCTTGGCAGCCGCTACTGTTTCGTCTCGCTTTTCCTCAGGTGTCTTAACTGGCGTTTTCTGTGTTTTTGCTTTGACCCCCATATCCTTGGTAACCACCTGGTGCACAGGGTCTTCCTGCGAACTCGCCGGAGCTTTTTCACCGAGGATTGAACTATCAATTACTTCAGCCTCTACTGCTCGCTGGACAGCAAGATTTCCGACCGCTTTTGCGACGGTAACAAGGTTGATGGGTAGCTCCGCTGGTCCAGGTTTAGGAACGGGCTTTTCGGGAATCGGTGGGACAATCTGAGGTAGCTTAGAATGCTCGATTGGTGGCGCTAGTGCGGTTTCCATTGCGACCTCTCACATAACGTCGTCAAGCAGCCCATGGTATTGCTGAAAATCCATTGCTGAAGGGATCTTGCCCTGCTTCATCATCTGCCGTGCAAGAGCCTTGGAGAGTTGTCGCATCGTGACGACCTTGCCATCCTGCGCAGCCAGAAACGCAGCGTCGAGTGCGACGTTCCTAATATCGCCTCCCGCGATCGGAAACTTTCGAGCGAGAAATTGAAAATCGACGTCGCTACCCAAAGGCATTTCGGGCGGAAACATGTTGCGCCATAGCAGCTCGCGATAAGTGTCATCTGGAAGAGGAAACTCGACGACGTAGTGCATCCGTCGGGAGAAGGCTTCATCGATGTTCTTGCTGAGATTGCTGGCGAGGATTACTACTCCCTCGTAGTCTTCGATCTTCTGGAGGAGATAAGCTACTTCGATGTTGGCATGGCGGTCGTGTGCATCTTTTACTTCTGAACGTTTGCCGAACAGAGCGTCGGCCTCGTCGAAGAAGAGAATCGCGTTACTGCATCGCGCGGCGCGAAATATGCGGTCCAGATTCTTTTCGGTTTCACCGATGTACTTACTAACAATTCCTGAGAGATCGATCTTGTAGAGATCGAGCTCGAGTTCGCGCGCGATGACTCCAGCCGCCATTGTCTTTCCCGTTCCGGACCCTCCCGCGAACAACGACTTGAGACCTTTCCCGCTGGCGATACGTCGCTCAAAGCCCCACTCTGAATAGACGATGTGGCGATTCTTTATCGCGGACGCGATCTCTTTGACCCGTTGTAGAGTGAGACGAGGAAGGACTAGATCTGCCCACGTATGGACCGAGCTGACCTTGAGCGCGAGATTGCCGAGGCTTTGATCTGATTGTGATCTGGCGGCCGCAAAAAGAACTGCAGTGTCAGGAGTATCGGCGCGGTTGGTATCGATCGAAGTGAGTTCGAGAGCTTGACTGTCAAGGGTTACTGCAGCCGCGGAGATTATTTGGGCCGGCGTGAGAGAGAAACGATCTGCCAGAGCTTCCAGGTCATGTTCGGCAACATTCAGACTGCTTTCGGCTAGTGCGCTCTTCCACAATTGTAAGCGCGTGTCGTAATCAGGATCGTCAAACACAAAAGAGACAGCACGCTGGCCCGATAAGAGATCCTGGCATCTCAGGTTCGACTCGCAGGCAATGAAGATTGGGCTTTTGCTTTGCGCGAAAGATCCGATGATTCTTCTGGATTCTGGCAGCGGCCGGCCTTGTTCATCAAAAAGCGCTTCAGCTCGTTCGAGATAGATACTCGCACTCTGCAGTCGCTGATGCAATAAGATCGACTGCAACAGTTTCTCGAAACCTTCGACCGAAGGTCGAAGCGTTGTTAAGTCAACACGTAGTAACGGAATGCCCAGCTCACTACATACCGCTTGTGCCGCGGTCGTACGTCCAGATCCTTCGCGGCCCGTAAAAACGATGAGAGGAAGAGTGCGGCTTCGCAGCAGTAGATTTACGATTCCTTTAACGGCTGCCTGTTGCACAGGCATCAGAACAACATCCTTAATATTCGCTGATCGTTTCTGAATGATGCTGCGCACGCTTGCATCAAAACCCTCTAACCCTAACAGGTAATGCAACACTGCTGGCGCAACAGAGTAACCCGCAGCCAGCGTCGAAGATTGCTGTGGCCCCGCGGAAATGGATTGCAGTAGTCCGCTGCTGAATAGAGTCGCGTTCACCGTCAGGTAGCTACGGACTAGCAGCCGCTGTGCTTCATCCTTCGCGAAAATCCGAAGCGCAAGGTCGTGAGTAGGCCACTTGCGAGTGACATCGTTGTTCAAATACCCATACAGCGTTTCGTATTTGAGATCGAGCTCCGGCGCGAGAGCCAGAAGCAGAATGTCCTGCTCAGTCGTCGATAAAGAGAACTCATCGGCCAGCCGGCGCCAAAGAATATCCTCGTCCGCCGAGCGTAAGACCTCGGCACGTTGCGTTAACTCTTCAGTTGCGGAAGTCTCACCTGTGTATTCGACTTCCTGATCGATCAAGTGATCGACGTGCTCGTCGCTAATGTACAAACCGCGAAATTCATCCAACGAGAGTTGGTAACGAGCCCGCAGTCGGAGTATCTCCCGATGAAGCAGCACATCGAGCCTTTGCAGCTTTAGCGATAAATACTCACTTGTGTCAGTAGCAGTCGACATTCAAGATTCTTCAAAGAGAGTCAGCGGACGCTCGTCGAGCCAACTCAAACGATATGTCTGTCGCATCATTCCAGTAATTCCCAACACCAGACGTAAAGGTGGACCAGAAAGGCGCACGATGCGACGCGTGGGTTCCTCCTCCACGCTCGCTGGAAAGTCGAGAAAGTTGTTCGCTAGATAGGGTAGGTTTGACTCGGCGAAGCCCGGCAGTCTCCAGGCAAAGTTGCGTAACAAGTTGTGTGCAGTAACGCTCAACGCGAGATCGAGGGCGGAAGAACATTCTACTGCGCCGGGTAGTGCAAGATATGACAGGTCGCTTTCCGAAATATCTCGATCGTTACTTCTTCCAAGCTGCCGCTGCCAGTCGGTTAGCGTCTTGAGAAAACTATCCATGTGTTTGGTTGCAACACGCGACTGCCACTCAGTTAAGACATCTGCTGAAACAGAGGGAGGGACCAGCATGAGATCGCGCAGCAACGAATTCGTAAGAGTATGTTGCGCGTGTTTCGGTCCGGAGCATTTAATCAAAACCAGGAACCGCACCAGAGAGATCGCGGCAGCTTCATCCGAGTGCGGCCAGTTGTGCAAGGCTTCCTCTAGCGGAATCTCATCCAGCAACGGCAATAGGAGAAAGGCGCCGCCAAATGATGTGTAGCGTCGCTCGGTCTCAGCGGCCTTAACTTCAGCTTCAACGGTTTGAAGGTCTTCCGCGATGTCTCGCAAACGATCGTGCGAACATCGCAACAGCAGCAGTACGGCATGCGTTTCGTCTAACCCAGCTTCTTCCTGATGGCGCGCGACGCTTAGATACAAGTAAAGTGCTTGGCCCCACTCATTGAGTTCAGCGAGCAAGTCCGGCTCGACCAGTCTCAGTATGGTCGAGGCCATTTCGTGAAGATCGAATTCACTTTCATCGGTTAAGCCAGAGGTCAGGCTCTCGAGGATTAGACGTGCGTCCTGCCTGTTCAGAGCGCGCAGTACATCTCTTAATTCGTTCTTTGATAACAGAAGTAATGCGTCTTTCCCGGTATCCGGCCGGCTGCAGACTGCAGTACGAAGCACTGCCGAGGTTGGGAGCATGCGTAGACCGAAGAATGACTCGTAGTACCAGCGGCCCCACGCGTCACCAGCAGCGAGATCTGAGAGAAAGCGTGCCAGATAATCAGCCGGACTTGAGAACCGGACGACGTTATTTTGATCGGTATCCTGAAGTGTGTCGCCCAACGCGCGCCCGAGCTGTCGGGTGAAAGTCCTGGAGACACCTTCGCCGTTACTGGCAGCATTGATCGCCAGATCGATCTCAAGTTGCCGAACAAACCAGAGGCTCGAATCTGTTTCTGAAAACCAGGTGGAAAAAGCGGCGGACAAAACTTGCGACAGGCTGCGTCTGATCTCATTGTCCAGACGATCTTTAATGTGCCCTGGAGCCGGATGGTCCGAAGGCACCAAATACTGGGCATGAACTCGACGGATCTGCAATCGACTATCGTTCATCGGTCGCGTTCTCTGTCACTTGAAGAAGGGATTGGCTAAGCCTTTGTCGCGGCTTGTTTCTTACCTTTTTGCGCGGGCCTCTGTTTCGCAGTCGATCGGGTTGGGGGCTGTGATCTCAGATCTTCGATCTCACTTTTCAATTCTCGCAACGCCTCGATCACCAGCGCCTCAAATCCTCTCATTGTTAGCTCGCGATAGCCTTCTTGATCCCTGGTAACCCACTCGGGGATTACTTTTTCAACTTCCTGCGCAACCAGGCCAAACTGCGAACCCGATGGACTTCCCATCTTGTCCGGCTCCTTCCACTCAAAACTCACACCCCGCAGCTGCAAGAGTCGATCGAGAGCGTTACTGACTGGTTCTATATTTCGTTTCAAACGAAGGTCCGAGGCATAGGTCCAGCCACCGCCGTCCGGTTTTCTCGCCAGACCGGAGATGCGAACGTCGCCGACGACTTGCAGGTGATCAGTAGGAGCGCTGGTGCCGATGCCGACGTTGCCGCCGCTCAGGATCACAAACCGATCCTGAAAGCTGTCGCCATCTTCGACAGAGATTGAGAAAGAATTGGAGGGTTCCGTTTTTGGTCCAATCAAAACCCGCAACGCCCGGTGACCGGGAGTCGCATCATTGCGCTCTATCCGCATGGGGACGTCAAAGTTACGACCAGCGCTGTCACGAAAATCGACGGAGCCGCCGCAGATTCTGTTGTCTCCTTCGACTCGCATGTTGCCTTCAACCGAAACGAGATCACTTTCCGACTCGATCAGAGACGGTGGTTTGAATGAACTATCCGCTGGGTTGTCCGTGCGATTGCGCAAACGGATTGCTCCGTCTGCCGCTACGATCTGCTCGGTCACAACGCCGATGTAACGGCGCGCTCGGCGGATCTTGGCCGAGTCAGGATCGGTTCCACTATCGTCGCGAGCTACAAAATGCCCGAGCTGGCCCTGGACCGGAAGCCAACGCACAAAGCCGATGGGAATCAGCCATCTTGCTTTAGTGGGTAGGTCGGAAAAATTTTGATGCGGTATCGATTCGTCATGGACCAGCGCACTCGCAGGATCAAATTCCCGTAAAAAGGTTTTTGGATTGGTAACGAGCCTCCCGGCTAAGTTGACACCAGAAGTGAGTTCATTTTCGTTCTTGCTTCCCACCTCGAGGGCGAAAGTCTCCTGAATGCGAGAAGCTCTATTAGAGAGGTCACAGAGCACCGATACCGAGTTTGAAAACACAGATTCTTTTTCTTCGTACCGCAACCAGATCGGGATCAACTGTCCATGACCCTCCGGGTCGGTTCCAGCTTGAAACTGGAATTGAGCAAACTTTTCTTCCGGAATCCTGTAAGGTGAGAGCACGACGATGGGACGACCGTAACCATCCCACGCATAACCCGGCAGCAGATAAACGTCGACTCTACCGGTAGGTAAAGGGATTTCTCGAAGCTGAAGTCCGGCAGCGATCCCCCAGGTATGGGCGCCAAGGGCATGTCTTGCCTGTTGAATGCGCGCGTAGTCAACCGCCGCAGTTAGATCTGCTGCACCGAGGTATTGCTCCTCAAAATACTTTGGTCGTTCCATCTGGTTAGCGGACATCACCTACCTCCTGCTGCTTTACTGCTTTGCTGCCGTCGCTATTTCTTTCAGCATTAGACCCAGATGTTGAAAGATAGTTTGGCGATTGACTGTTTCACCCGGCTTCATCAAGTGATTGATCAAGTTCTGTAAGGCATCAGGTCGCGACACTGCTTCGAGTCGAAGTTCCCTCTCTTCGCAGCAGAGCCTCCTGAGGAGGTCACCCAGCTTGAATGCTTTGATCACGCCTTCGAGCCAATACTTCAACGTCGGCATCGTAACGAGCTGACGGCGGTTTTCCACGTTGCAGATCTTCACGACGTTGCAACCGTCGCGGCAGTTGATAGTAAGTGTCCCGAGCGGTACGCAGTTGTCTTCAGCTGGAGGGGCACACGGTGGTAGGAGCGTTGAGCATAAGCAGTGCGAAAAGACCTCAACACCAATATTGAAAAAACTCAGTTTGGCCGCGTTGATATCGGTAGAGGAAACGTCCGCTATTTTTTTGAACAGACCGCAATCATAAATTGAGTGCTGGTTTGCAATGGTAATGAATTTTGCTTTGACCGCTTCTACCTGGCTGACATTGGTTATGCCCGTGATCAATTTCTGTAACTCTTGAGAGAGTTTCGCGCATTCTTCGATGCGATTGATAAACTCACCGAAATCTCTCGTCGTTTCTGTGGGCGCCCGGCGCAATTGAAACTTGTAACCTTCGCATAGCACCGTGGGTTCACATTGAGGCACCGTCCGGGCCGGCACTGAACGATAGGCAAGCTGTTGACTGTTTGTGGCACCGCCGCATCCGCAACCACTCGTCGACATTGACATTGATGTCGATGTTCCACCACAGCCACATGAAGAAGAACCTCCGCAGCTGCATTTCGAGCAGCACGCTGCGCCGCTAGTACCATGCAAAGGTGTAACACCGCGCGACAGGCGTTCGTCGTAGCAGACATAGAGGATCCACTCAGCGTCCTGATCGCCGCAGATTGGTTGTGGTGGTGGAAAGGCAGACTCGCACTCGAATTGTTGTTGACGGCAATCCTGGATTAGTTCGCAAACATTGACGGCCTGATCGCCGCAGAGAACGATATCGTCTCCACACGGGCTCAGAGCGTAACCGGATTTGACCGTGACGAACCCTTTGCACTGATGGCAGGTCACCTCCAAGCCGCACACCACCCCCGTACCATGCAGGTAACGGTTGTGAAGTTTGTTCTTCCCGACTATGTAGTGCTCGAGACGGTTTAGATCGTCTTCAGTAAGTAACTGTCCGGCAAAGAAGCGCGGCCGGCAAAGACATTCGAGGCCGCCGCAAACAGGGCAGCGTGAGACTTTGGGCGTGCGAGTAGTTGTCGTAGCGAGTGCCATAAGATTCTCCTGACTGGTCCTGAACCGCTTGAAATTTCTCTATCCGCGTACGAGCGTGAACCAACTTTCGAAGAGTCCACCTTGAATCCCTTGCTGCTGGTCCAAGGGTAGTCCGAGCGGCGGTCTCGGTCGGTCGCCCGTCGGAAGTTCCGCACGCACAAATTCGGCATCGATGGCCCGACCCTTTGTATCCAGAACAAAATCGCCGCGGAGCCTGATCCAGATGTCATTGAATGGAGGTCCGTCGAACGGAGGGCTTTGCGAGATGATTTGGCGAGCCCTCTGCGACAAGCTGGAATCAAGAATGAAGGCGACGCCAGGCGCCTCTAAGGAATTGACTTCGGTTGCTGTCGTGATGAGTCCGTTCGTGTCGGTGTAATCGACCGGAATAACAGTCCCGACGATCGGACACCGACAGAACATCCCGAGCTCTTTGTTTTGTTCGAGGTCGGATGCTACGAGAACCTGGAAAATGTGGGAGCCATCGATGAGATTGACGGGTGCGCCTTGCGAATTCAGAGTCCTGACCAGGACTTTATCGGTAAAGCCGATCACAATTCCAAACCCGGTGTCGTTGCCGATCAGTTTCACTCCCAGAAGTTTACTGGGGGTGTTGTGAGTCCAACTGAGTGCTTTGATTCTGACAAGGCCCAATTCCAGGCCCGCACCAGGATCGCCTTTGTCACCCTTTAAACCCTGTTCTCCTTTATCACCTTTGTCTCCCTTTGGTCCTTGTGGTCCCGGCGGTCCTTGTGTGCCGGCGCCACCGTTGCCGTGTTCAATCAAACACTCAACCAGCTCGGCCAACACCTGTGTGCTTGGCAATAAGCGTCTGGTGCGATTGTCAATACGTGCGATCTTCGCAGTGGTGTCCTGTTGAGGATCTGCTGGTGGATCAGTTTGTGCCTCAAGCTTATCGTCGATGTTGTAGTTCTCTATGGTTGCTAGCACTATACAGTCGGGTAGATCGCAGTGCGGACACCCGTTCAAATGTCTCCACAGGGCCTCGCGGCAAGCGTCCTCCGAGATCTCTACAATCGCCACACCACCACTTGAGTCGTCCGCGAGATCGCCGATAAAGGGAACGTAGAGATGATCTCCAGAACCACTCAGGACTAACTGCTGGCTATCTTCTCCTACGGAAAATGGATTGCTTGCCGTAACCGGAAGGTGAAGCTTCAGACGATCGAGACTGACAGATTGAACGAAGCTGTCGGTCCCATCTTTCTCGAGAACGTAGGCCCAGTGACCACCGGGAGAAACCACGAGCGCGGTAGGCTCGTGATCCAAGGTGACTGTTCCTTCTACGGTTGGTGCGGGCGGGTTCGCGGTGCTCAGTGAAATGAGATGTAACTTGGATCCCGTCTCTTCAACGACTGCGAGCATGTCATTGGCCGTACTTTTAACCACTTCTATGAGCGTGGGATTTGCTACCGTTGCGAGTGTTAAAGCGTTGACTGTAACCGTGGCAGTTTGAATTCCGGCGATGCGCTGAATCTTATTGGTAGGTCCAACCGAAAATGCATTTGCTCCATCACTACTTATGGCGAGCCCTTTGATATTGGCAGCTACAGTAACGATCTTTTCCGGCGCATCAGCCGTGTCATTGGTGTCAAGATCATCTGGGCCGCGTAGCAAGTCTCCCGAATTGGCAAGCAACGCGAACAATATTCCGTTTGGTGCGACCGACAGGTAAACATCACTACCTGCGCTGTTTGGTAGCTCCAGTTGAATTGTGTTGAAATCTGGAAGGCCAGTATTTTCCGTGTCCAAGACATGCAATTGAAGAAGCGTGTCTGGAGCAACTGGCTCAGTGACTACATAAAGCCGCGAGCCGTCTGTTGAAACTGCAACTGCGACTACATTGGCGTCGAGTGGTCCCGAGGTGATAACCGAATGGTTGTCTGTGCTTACCTGATAAATCGTTGATGGTGATTCAGCAGTGACTACGTACAAACGATGCGTGGCGTCATGCAAAGCAACTTTTGAAGCATGCGCGATCGTAACCGAGTCGCCCCATTCGAACTTTGGAGTGTGAAAGGGGGCGGGCTCGTCTTTGGGATCGAGGATGACCCCAAATTCCCATGACTCGAGTATGCGATTGGGTGCGCACTTCGTGTCATCGCAACCGCAGTCGTCGTACAGAACGGGAATGTTCTCCGTTGGACATTCGCGAAAGCGGACACACAGCTGCAACTTGTGAGTTCCAGTATCGCCCTGCTTCTTTAGCGCCTGAATCTCCGGTAAAGCAAAGAGGTCAACGCATTCTTCCTCGCGCACGATTATGTCGTGGCCGCAGCAATCCACGGCGAAACCGGGCTCGATGCAGACAAAACGATCGCGACACGCCTCATTCGGGTGCGGTTTCACTTTGAGCCCGCAAACCACGCCCCAGCCATGCAGTTGCTGTTCGTGGTGCCGCATTTTCTCAATGTGATAGTGCGTCTCGTCGGTAAAGTCGCGCTCGACCAACAGTTTGCCTGTGAAGTAGTTGTTCCGAGTAAACGGCCCGTAACTGCAAGCGGGACAGACGTGTTGACTTGTGTCTTGGTGTGAATGAGACATAGCTCGCCTCTGCTTTAACTACCTGGTTTTAATCAAGTTTCGTGGTCGCGCCAACACGCGACTGGTTACCGATCTCTAATGATGGTCCACCCTGCTTGTGAGGTGGACTAGTTAGAACTGAAGCGCGACCAAGTGGCGTTTGGTCCAATGTGACTCCAGAGGGATAGCGCGCGATGACACTGTCGAAGCCAATCATTGATTGAAACCCGATCCGGAAACGAGGTTCGACATATTCGACCTGGGCCAACGTGGTTGCAGGTCTTGAGTTGCGCAACAGGTTCTCCAATGATTTGCGATTCGACTCGGACGCTCGATAGCAGGCCGGGACGAACACACTGAACTTGTGCGCGTAGTAATTGAACGGATCGCTCAGAGGATCTTTTCCAGGTTTCAATTGCGAACTGCCGAGTTGCGCACCGTCATTTAGTTGACTCCGATTGACGATGCGTCTGCCCCACAACACTGCCTGGTCGCCAATTCGACCGGCGCCAAGAAACAACCAACGACGCAGTTTGAAGTGTTCGAGAATTAACGGCGGCGGTTCCCAGTATGTAACAGCAGGCCCATCCGGCGCACAATTCGAGGGCAGAGGAACGCAGCGATCGCGTGGTTGATTAGTCGCGCAGCAACGAGGATCTATTTCAAGGAACAACAATAGTTCGCGCCACAGTCCTTCGCGAGTGCCTCGCAGGTCAAAAAGGCGTCCCGCTTCTTTCAGAAACCTTCTTCTCTTTGCCTCCGACCAATTTCGATCAAGCGTGACTCCTATCCATGATGCAAGCCAGTTCAGGAAATCGATGCCTGCTTTTGCCTTACGCTCCGACGGGGTCGAGAGTGGATCGTAAAACCTCGCTTGCTTATCAACTTCAGTTTCAATGCTTCGCAACGTCGTATCGAAGAGGCTGAGGAACCGATCAGTAAAATCGGCACTGGTTGGCTCTTCGCCAAAAACCGCCGGCAGATAGCGACGAAGACTGATACGTGGAAACTCAATTTCAATGCTGTCGAGGCGCGGTGTGGCCTTGCCGTTACCTTGAAGGTCGACCTTTAGCCACAAAAAGCGACCGCCTCCACTCCGCACGAGACAATCCCATTCTCCGAATTTCATCTCCGCGGCGGATTCATTTGTCTCCCACTGATCGAGACTGAGATTCTGGACCTGTTCATCGGTAAGAACGGCTTCGGCCGTGAATGTCGACACCGCAACGCTGGACCCGGCTGGAATCTCGCCCCGCAAAATCACTCGATGCCATTGACAGCGATACAACTCGCTGTCGAGCGCGATGGTGATATATGTGCCGGAAGTTAAGTAGCTCGAAGTGATTGGAGCAGAGCACCTGTTGACTGCATTAGCCCGAAGATTAAAGAGACCTCGTTCCGGCGGTTGGCTTGGAGGACACTTGATCGAAGTGTTTGTCACCGTGTCTATCGATAGAGTGCAGAGTGCACCGAGATGCAAGAGTCCTTCGCCATCTACCAGGAATGGGAGAGGAGGGAACTGCGAGCTCAACGCCTCGGGAGTCGACTCGATAACGGCGCTGCTTCCGTCTGGATTCACGAGCCGAACGGTGTCTGGCGGACCAGTTACTACAAGAAATAGATTGTTCGAACAGTCCGTTGCGATCCAGGTGACAGCTCCCAGCCCGCTAAAACATTTCTGCCATTGACCAGAAGGACTGAAAACATGAACCGCTCCATTGGCAATATCCGTCACATAGACTCTTCCATAGCAATCGAACGTAAGGTCGAACGGCTCCCAGATGTTGGTTAAGACGGGATTCTGTCCCTGGTATGCAGCATTAGGCGGTTGCCAGTGCCCGCGCAGTATGAAACTGTGAAGAGTGAATACACTCAGTCGATGATTGCCGGTGTCACAAACAAAAAGGTTGCTGGAGCAAATACCGATGCCATGAGAATTAGCCAGCTGTCTTGGACCAGAACCGACGCCGCCGAAACAGGGAACGTTCTGGAAAATACAATCGCAAGGATTGAAACGCTTCAGCTGCGCGCTCGAGAGATCGAGCAGATAGATACTGCCGTCTGGTCCAATTGCCACATTGCCTGGTGTGGTTAGACCGCCAAAACTTCCGCTTGGCTCGGTTAACGAACGCCTGCCTTCAGGTGCGAGCGGTAGTACCAGCGAATTTTTTGGGGGCAGGTATTCGATCTGACTCAACTTTGCTGCCAACCAGCCCACGTTGCCATTGAGCAACCACGAAGTCGGATCGTGCGGTGGCTGCGGAATCAACGGCAGCATGGAAACCTGGCTTGTGGCGGTTGTCTGCATATAGGTTACGTCCAGCGTTCACGATTCAAAACTGTAATGCACCTCAATCAGCGGACTGGTCGAGAAGAGCAATCCTGCTTCCTTGATGGGCACATCGCTGCAGAAAGGCGCTTCATTCCCATCAAGAGTGATCACGAGCTGCTTGATGCTCTGCACGCCGGGGACGGTAAATATTCGTTGACTGACTCGCGAGTAGAAAATCGTGCCGCCAAAGGGCCAGCCCTGACCATCTTCACCACCTTTGAGGGGATCGAAGTAGTCCTTAATCGTTTGTTCAACGCCTTTCTTGACGGTTGCAAGATCTGCTGTGTCTTCTGCTACGACTTCCGCCTCAATTTCGACTTGTTGATAACTGGGCTTGATTACATACAGCTCCGTCGTCAACAGGCGTCGCTGGTCCAGGTATGCGCACACCGTTCTCAGTGTGCCTTCACTCGGAGTTGGTGCGGGATCGTCGCCGTCTGGAACGACGATGACAGTGATCACACCGGGAACTTTGACGCCGGGAAAATCAGGGTGAAACAGCGGCAATGCTTTGGCGCGTTTTATGGTTGAGGCCTGCATCGCCAGGTATTCGAAATCTTCAACGCTAACAGCCCGACAGCGGCTCTTGATCGTGCGCGGAGCCCGCTTCTTCGCTTCATCAAGAGTCTCTTCATCACGACCGTTAATCGCGGCAAAGAGATTTGCCACTCGATTGTCGTCGACTCCATCGATCGAGGCAGACAGAGTTTTGATTGCTTTGGCAGGTACGTTGCCCTTTTTACCACCACCAAAACGATATTCGTGGGCAACGACATTTCCATCCGGATTCGAGGCGTTGGCCACGGGAATCGCACCGTTGAGCCCATCGCCAAATCGAATCTCACCGCTTGTTCGATCAAGCACGTAATGGAGATCAGTAGGAGTCGAGCCAAAGAAATCCGTTACTTCAGTCCAAGGTTCCGGTCCGTTGCCCTGGTCGATCTCGAGTTGGAGCGTTCCCTTCAAAACGGGTACGTTCGCCAGTTGAAACACCTGATCGCGCCGACCGTTGCTGCCACCGAGCACTTCAAACTGAGCTGTCTCTGCCTGTAACACCGAGGTGGTATTGGTGCGAACCGCGAGTAATCTTGGTGGCCTCTCGTATTGACTCTCCTCCACGCGAACGCGAATCCAGAAGAGCGACTTTGGCTCGGGTGGAAATACGGCTGGCTGCATTCCGGTGGTTGGTGTTTGTAGAAAGATGTGACCCGTGCGTGTTAACGCAAGCGTCTCGTCCTTGAGCAAACTTAGACGAAGCCACTGAGTGCCATCCCAGAATTCCCAGCGAAGTTTTGCCGAAGCAAATGAAGGCGCGTCGGGCAAACCACATTTGAATAACGATGACTTGGAAATGTCGGGCTGCGTCCAAATTGCGAGGTCGAGCTCGAGTGAAGGAAATGAGCCTGTTGTCTCGAAGCCTAGTAGTAAAGCAGTGTTCGCATCGGCGGTTGGACCAAACGGCAGAAAGCCCGGCTGTGCACTTTCATTTTCTTGAGTGACACTGATGAAGCTGAAGCCATCGAAGACAAGCAGGGAAGCGAGTGGGGCCTTCAGCGCAATCAGGGAGCGATCCGTTTCAAACACGATTGGCGATCCACCGCCCGGCGCTTGCGCAGTGATCTGTGTGGCCTTCGGAATAATTATTGACGACTCGGTAAAGGAAGTCTTGATCGGGAACGTTACCTCGGCGCTGGCTGGCTCAGCCGCACTCAATTCAATGCCCAACAATTGTAGGAACTTGATGTAGTTCAGTTCCGGCACCTTATTCATGCGGTAGGTAAGAATCTCCGCGAGCCAGGCAAACACCTGGACCATTGTTATTCCCGGGTCGTTGTCATTCACGTCGGTCCAGACGGGAGTCCATTCGGGCGTGTATCGCGCGATGCGGGTACGCACTTCCGCCAGTAGACTGTCGAAGTCTCGATCATCGATTGTGGGAATGGCCTGGCTCAGTGGCATTTCTTACGCACTTTCACGAATGTAAAACGGATACACGAGATTGCCCCGGGCGTTGTTTGCCCGAACGCGATAGTTAATTCTGATCAAGAGAAGGTTAAGTTGATCGGGGGCAGATTCGGCGCTGATATCAAGCACGTCGATACGCGGCTCAAAAGCAACGAGAGCTTCGCGAACCTTCTGGACCACCAGGGCTTTGGTGGTTGTGTTGTTTGCAGCAAAGACCAGCTCGTGAATTCCACAACCAAAGTCAGGCAACATCACTCGTTCGCCTTTTGCGGTGCTCAAGATGAGGTAGATCGACTCTTCAATACGTTGCTCGTATTTCGCCTGGGCGATCGTGCCACCTGGTGTCACCTGCAATGGAAATTTCCATCCAACACCAAGGAATTCTCGTTGACTGTTTCGTTGCGTTCCGTTCATACGTTTCTCGGCTTCAGGGCGTTACAGTTAGTACTGATTGAGCGGAGTTCGATATTCCTCGCTGGGTTGCGCCGATCATGAAAAACCTGTGGATGCCCGGCAGCAGAGTAGCCATAAACGCCGCCGTCATCGTGAGATCGATTTTTAGCAAAGGAACATTCCACACGCCGCCTGAAGGATTGACTGTCATCCCGGCGGGTTGTGAATTAGTTAGGTCGTGGCTCGGGGGGATTGGTCCAGGTTCATCGATCTGCATGAGTTTCCAGAGCAATGGATGTGCTGAAGTGAGCGTGAACGTTACCAGCACTGAGGCCGGCGTCATGGTACTGATTGTGAAATTGAGAGCCGGTAATGAGGTAACAATTGTTGGTTTAGTTAGATCCGTCATCTCGGGCGGCAACGGAGGCGCTGGCTGACCATCTGGAATTGCCGCTGGTGTGGTCTCGTCAAGTACGGGGTGCGTTTCAATCATCGTGATCGGCAGTCCAGTAACCGACTGATTAAAATCTGTAACTAGAATCACCTTTTTCGCCGACACAAGAGTGGCGTTAAGACCCATTGAGCGCAGTAGATATCCGCCGCAACTGATAGTGCTCGGACAGGAAGGAAAAGTTCCCGAGTCACCCTCTACGAGAACGGTGCCGCCATCGATGGTCCATAGTGGCGCCAACGGAGGGTTTTTTTGCGCCGTAGAAAAGTGAGCGCAAAGGATCTGGGCATTTGTTGTCACAACCTGAGGCATTGATTTACATACTCACTAAGTCATCTTGATTTGACCGCCGACCATATCTACTCTGCGGCCACCACCTCTTAACGTTACAGATTTGGCGGCATCGTTTAGGACGATGAACTGGTTTCCCGAATTGGTTTTGATCGTTATGGTTTCGGCGGAGTCGTCGATCTCGACCTGATGACCGCCGTTTGATTTAAGGATCACTTTTTTTGCGCCATCTTTGTCTTCAAAGCGCAGTTGATGTCCGCCGGGGGTTTTAATAACGCGATTCTGATTGGTTGTCTCAGGCGGTGTGTCCACGCCGTTCCAGAGAAAACCGACAATGAACGGATGGTTAAAGTCGCCGTGCTCAAAAGCGACCAACACTTCATCGTCGATCTCGGGCATGAAGAATGCTCCGCGTTCTTTCCCAGCCAGCGCGGAAGCAACCGGAGCCCATGAACTGCGTACCGATTCGGACAACCAGGGAAACTGCAGCTCGATCCGACCTTGACCATCTGGATCGTTGAGATTCTTGACTAGTCCTGTCACGACTCCCGGATATCGTTTCATGTTTGCCTCTCGCCGCGATCTTCACGACGTGCGTTGAACCTTGTGATGTAGCCGCCGTCGCCAATCGTGTGTGTTGTATCCGTGATGAAATACTCGCCACTGAAACGGCTTCCCAGGTTGCCAATGAGCACGCGCTGACCGGCACGCAGCTCGGTCAGGCCAATACAGGTTCCGCTGGCCGTTACAAGGTCATTGCTTCGTTGCTCCAGAAGCGCCAATGCTCTGTTGTTTGCCTCTTTTTCATTGAAGACAGGTTCGTCGTCAACTCGTTCTTCTCGTTTATCCGTTCCAAGGTTCTTGCGCAGATCGCGATTCAGATCTAGATTTTCGACAGTTGCGGTACCTTTGATTGTCGTCTTTGTTTTACGATCCCAGCTGTTTACCGTGACGCTCTCGACCTGATTGGCTGTGCTTAGCGTAGGTTTGAAATCGATGAGTGAAAGACCCCACTTCAACTCGAAGGTTAGAGGCCTGAAACCCGGATGATTACCATCCGAGGGTCCGAAGAAAAGTCGTCTTTCATTAACGACCTTATTCCCCTTCTTTTCTTCCTCTTTAACGAAAATGACATAGCCGACACGACGAGCCAGTGCGAGCAGGAATTCGATGTCCCACTGATTACTTTGGGCGATGTATTCAATTTGGGTTTCGCTGTTGAGATCGTTCCCTTTAGTGTCGACTGGCAGTGGAAAGCGCTTACCATTTGGATCTTTAGAATCACTAGGCAGCTCCTGGAAACTCTGGGCGATCTGACTTGGTTTCTGCTTTGTCCAGGCGGTGGTATGGCGGCTGGTCCGCAGCTTGTGCAATATGTTCAAGCCTCTGACGGTGAGTGTGGATCCGCCACTACTTGGAAAGTTAGGCTCCATAGATACAAAGTTTCCTCTGAGCATGAGTGTCAGCGGATTTGCTCCGTAGCCCATCAGCACATCGACGTCGTGACCGCCGGGATTAAATAAATTGTGCAGGGGATTCTTCGTCAAAGAATCCGGTGTCTCACCACCGACATACTTGAACTGCTTTTTGTCCGCATCCCAGTTGTTCACCGTGATTTCAAACGTATCCAACTCTTTAATGCTGTCTTTGTACGAGACCTGCATGACGTCGCGTAAAACATCCAACGGCAGACTTGCGCCGGCGATTTTGATTTCAAAACGAGGGACGTAAAAGCCACCCTGTCTTGCCGATTCTTCTCTAAGCGTTACTACTGCCACTGCATTACTCCTATTGGGTCGGCGGAATGGTCAGAAAAGTGCCAACCGCTAAACGCCGCGGATCTTCAATCTCGTTCTCATCCGCAATGAATCGCCAATTGTCCGGGTTCTGATAAAAGCGCGCGGCCAGGCCCGAAAGAGTTTCGCCACTCTGGATGACATGACTATGAGTGCGATCGGGCGACATCAGATTCAAGTGGGCCAACTGCTCTTCAAGAGTCTTGTATTCGCGCAACGAAACCGAGAGAGTTGCTCGCAAAGGAACGCCTTGAGGACTGAACAGCGTGAACTTCTGTTTGACGCTTTCGACGATGCACTTGAATCCATTACGACGCTGATTGCCGGTAGCGAAATCGACCACCGGTTCTACCACCTCACCAACAATCTCAGCCACATCAGGGTTCGCATTTGTCAATGCGCCGAGTGCTTCGCTTACAACGCTGCTCCCGGAACTGCCGCGCTTTCCGTTCATAGTGGATCCGGGAAATTCTTCGTGCCAGATGAAGGTGCAAATCGGAGGTGCGTGGCTCTCAGGCTCGATCTTTAATAATTGATAGATACGATCGGTGTATTTGATAACGCTGACCGCGTTTCTTCCCATCCCACCCTCGTCGGTGGTATCAAAGAACAGCTCGAGCGTAAGTTTTTCCGCTTGTCCGCGGATGAATTGTTGTAGCGGGGCATCCAGTCCGGGAATCGAGATTTCGGCGATTTGCACACCCTTGTCCCAGGAGAGTTCGGTAGGGTTGTACTGCAGAGGAATGTCCTCAGTTCTCGGTTTCCCGTCGATAACTTCGGCCCATTCAACGTGCAATAATGCCTTAGCTACCTGTTCCATGAGCCCCACTCCGTTTCTTCCATATCGTGGTTGATGCCGGTGGAAATTCTCAGTTCGTCGTACACCCTTTCACGATGAGCGTTGCGATCATCAACAGCTTGCAAAACGATCCGAAGAATCCGTTCCAAAGTTGCCGGCGACAAAAGAGCGTCGCCGTCGATTGCGCGAACAGTGCTGTTCAAGTCGCCTATTTCCACTTCCATCGAAGCTTCTCCATTTTCTCCAACGCTCAAGATTGGTCACTCAGGTTGTCGCGGTGGTAACACCGACAAATGGAACCTGATAGATTCCCTCATGAGCGATCTCGATCGCCTCAATCGCCACGCTGCTTTGGGTGGCATTCATTGAGGGCCCCGTGTATTTCACGGGTAGCCCGCGCCGGAATTGCCAGATGTTGTTCGGCTGTTGCTGAAAATCGGTGAGCAGCATAATGACGCCGTCACGACGCCTGCCCCGGCCAACAGCGAATCCATATTGCCAGTCCCACAGCGCTGTGCCTGCGCCTATTCCTTTCTTTAGGACAATGTTGGACCATGTCACACGGGTGGGAAACTTATGAATGAAACCATTGTTTCCGCCCTCTTTGAATTCATCAGGCTGCATCGACATTTCGAGACCGCTGCATTCGCTGAACCCGCCGACCGCAACATCGAAAATCGCTGACTGCGAAATCGAACCTGACGCGCCAAGCAAACTGCTGCTGTCGATCAAGCTGATAACAAAATTGTGATTCAGCAACGGATTCGCCATTAGAGAACCCCTATTCCTGAAGCGCTTGCCGGCATCTCAGTGATCTCAAACTGGTTTTGGACTCGGCCCACTCTCAGGATCACGAACTCGAAAGGATGTGAAGGCGCAACTCCGACCATAGCCAGCATTCTTCCGTTTGCTCGTTCGCTGGGTGGGTTGTTTTCCTCGTCACACTTGACGAAAAAAGCTTCCTCGGCCGCGTTGCCCATTAATGCGCCGCGTTGCCACAGCGAAACGAGAAAACTTGTCAGAGCGAGATGGATCTTTGTTCTGGTCGATATATCGTTCGGTTCGAATGTGGCCCACTGAGTCGCGACGTCAATCGCTTTCTCGATCATCATCAACAACCTGCGGACGTTGACGAAACGCCAATCGGGATCACTACTGACCGTGCGAGCGCCAAAGATCCGAATCCCTCGACCGGCAAGAGGACGAATCGCATTGATGCCAATGGGATTGAGAACGCCGTGAACCTGGTCGTTGACCGCAACTGTCACGTCCTGAATCCAGACCATCGGTGAGTTGGCGGGTGCTTTGTGAACGCCAAACTGGAAATCGCTTCGAGCAAATTGGCCCGCCACATGTCCGCTGGGAGGAATGTCGCGAGTGATTGAGATTGCTGTACGCAACGGATCAACCACGCGTAGCCAGGGGTAATAGAAAGCGGCGTACTTTGAATCGAAACGAGCGCGCCAGGCTCTTACGGCCCCGACTCCAACCTTGTCGTCGCGTGCGGCGCTGAATGGAGGATCGATCAATGCAATTCGATCGCGGAGACTCTCGCACTGGTCGATCATGTCGGATTGCACCTGAAAAATCTCGGCATCAGAAAAGACGGGCGGCAGATCGCCAATGGATGGCGGTTGCGGAACCACGGATGGTGGACCAGGCGGTAAACATGGATCCGGAACGCAAGGTAGTGGAGGCTCGTGACGTGGTGTGGAAAGCGGTTGAATATTAATGTCGGGAACGGCCAGGATCGAAATCTCACTGATCCCTTCCAACGCGCGCACACCGCGAATCTTTGTCGCTTTCACTATGTCGCTGTCCTGCGGGTCAACACTCTCACCCACGAAATCGAACTTCCGCAGCGCGACCATTCCGTCAGCTCCCCCTGAAAGTGGTAACAGCACATTCGGCGTGGCTGCGATTGGCGATAGATCGAAAATCGGGAAACTTCGAAGCTCTTCAATAACTAGAGGTTCAGGTGAAGCCGGAAGAGCCAAAAATCCATTGGAAACTTGCTGGATCGCAAGTGGGGATAAGGTCTGTGGACCATAGCTGGGATTCTCAGGAATCAGCGAGAGACCCTCATAGACTCTAATCAGTGTTCCCAGTTCTCTGACCCACAGCGTGTATTCGATACTTTCTATGAGAATGGGCTGATCGAGATCGAATCCACTCAACGGACTGTCGTATGGCAAACGAGATTTTGGGTCCGGGTGAATCCAGATGAGACGGCTCTCCACAGCATCAACGTCGGAAACGACTTTGTAGATCGTATTTGTCCCTTGTGAGAGTCTGACATGGACACCGCGGTTGAACCCTGTAATCGAAGCGACTTGTGAAAACTCCGGGGCACCACCCTTTGGTTCGGACAGCGTCTGTGCGCGATGTGTCTCTCTCAGAGCAATCTCGAGATCGTTGCCCCAAACACCAGGACTCGATGCTGAAATCTTCCAAATGTCGTTCGCACTCGTTGATTGCAAGTTCGCTCCAGCCGCAGCGGTAAGATCAGAAGCTACACGCACGATCCAGCATCGTTCACCACCATTCTCGAAGAAGCCGCGAACCGCATACGCGAGGAAACCGGCTCCAGTGAAGTCGCCAAAGAAAGCCTGGAATTGACGGAATGATTGGACAGGCAGTGCTCGGTGCACAGGGCCGCGAGTGGCGATGCCGACAAAACCTGCGATGTCCGTTCGCAGAGCTGAAATCGCCGGCGCGCTGACGTCAACTCGCTGGTAGTAAACACCCGGTGTTTGGGGTGATTGCACTTACAGATCCTCCGGTTCAGGGTCAGGCGACTTCGATCGTTAATCCTTCATGGACAATTTCCACTGATTCGATTGCCACTTCATTCCCGCTGGCTTTGAGACCCGGACCTTCTATCTTGTTGATCCATGCTCTTTCAGCGTGCCATCGCAATACTGCTGTGCGCTGTTCGTTGAGCAGATTGATGGTCACGTTACGCCGGTCCGCGAGTCCGTCGCGGATGTTGCCGTACCAGGACCAGAGCGATGTGTCCTGGGTATAGCCTCTTTTGAGAACGATGTTGGCGTACTTGCGGAGTCCCACCAGCTTGCGAACGTTCGACTGACGATCGGTGCCTTCGCGGTAGTCCACCGCATCGCCTTCCGCAGTTAACCCACTGCACTCGCTAAATGCTCCCGAGGGAATGTTGTCGATCACAAGTTCGAAATTAAACGCACGGTACGGATCTGTTGCCATCTCTCCACCTTTCCTTTCGTCGCTTAATTCTCTGCATGGGCGGTAAACAAGCCGATGCGAATAATCACAAACTCTGCCGGCTTCACCGGCGCGACACCGATCAGAACAATCAGGCGGCCGTTATCGATGTCGGCTTGGGTCATGGTCGTGCGATCGCATTTGACGAAGAATGCTTCTTCAACTTTCGTCCCTTCGAGAGCTCCATCACGCCAAACTCCGGTAAGGAAATTTGAGATCGAACGCCGCACCCGCGCCCAAAGGGGCTCGGCATTGGGCTCGAAAACGACCCATTGCAACCCTCTGTCGATCGAAGCCTCGATGAAGATAAGCAGGCGGCGTACGTTGACGTACTTCCAATCGGGATCGCTTGTGATCACCCGTCCACCGAACACGCGTATGCCTCGGTTGTTTGTACGAAAGTCGCGAATTACATTGATGTTCACTGGGAACGGGTTGAGGATGTCTTGCTCGCCCTTATTCAGGGTCCGTTGCAATCCAGTAATTCCGCGCACAACTTCGTTAGCCGGAGCCTTATGCACGCCGCGGTCAATATCGGTGCGAGCGTAGACGCCGACGACATGGCCGCTAGGCGGTAGCGGATAGTCAGCGATTCGAGCAAGGTTTGTCGGAAATGGATCAGGTACTAACAACCACGGGTGATAAAGCGCGGCGTATTTTGTGTCGTACTGTTGCCGCTGAGTTTGAATGTCTGCCAGCGCGTCTCTTGGCGGCTTCGATCCATCCAACACGGCAAAGCGATAGCGCATCAGTTCACAATGGATGATCAGTGCATTCTGTATCTCAGCATTCGTTCGTCCTGGACATGCAACAATGCTGATGTCTTCAACATTGCGGAGTGAATGCAGTCCTGTGCGATTCTCCGGAGTGTTACTGTCGTTGCCGATGTAAGTAGAGTTGGAGAGAGTTGCAATCGAATCGTTCCCGCCTTCAAGTGGATGCCTTGCTGCCCTCCGACGACCATCTGGCAGTACGTCCACCAGCGTTTCCGGTCCTAGACGGGTACTCTCGAGAGCGGTGGTGCGATCAGGCTCTGTTAGCCCTTGGGCAGCGTCGCGAACTCGTACGTACCATGATTCACCTTCGGACCGTCGGTCATAGAGGCGTAACGGTTTCTGATCGTCGTCCAGTGTTGTTCCCGGTGCAGAACTGAAGGTGGTGCCGATGACATTGTGAACATAGCGACTATGGCGCTGGTCCAAAGATAAATTGCGAAAGACCTCAAAATCCAAAATTGAAATATTTCGAGTTGGCGTGGCGGGATCAGGTTGGCGAAGTAAATAGACCGACAGGCGGAACTCGCGTGAACGCACAAGCATCGGTGTGTCCGCAGGCAATGATGCAATCGCATTGAGCTGTGATGCTGAGAGACCTCCACCCTGAAGTGTAATGTTCCCAGTGGCACGATTAAGATTTGCTACCTTGAGTAGATCTCCTTCGGTTGCATTGGTGGTTGGGTTGATAAGCTCGATTATTGTTCCACGCTCGACACCCGCGGAAGATGCCAGGCGAATCTGCGTTGGACCACCTACGAACGCAAGGGGCGTTCGAGCCACCAGACCAGACTCTTCATCTTCGACTGAGATGCGCACGCGGTCGCCCCACGCTCCGGCATCCAATGCTTGAATATTGAGCAGCGGCTCGCGTTCGGCGATCGGAGATCCAGCCGGATGCGCCCGTGTCAACGGGGTGTCCAATGTCACAGGCCGCGCGTCCATCGCATCAGCTGCGGCTTCCAGGACGTGATAGGACGCTTCACCGCCTGATATGACCCGAATGACGTCGCCCAGAGCGTACTGAGTTGCGGCCGGAGGAGCGCCGCCATCCGCAACGAAGAGTGATCGACTTCCTTCCTCAACATCGAGAATCAACGATGTGCTGGGCCGTGTGACAATCGAAAGCGGAGCGCCCTGAAGACGAACAACTGTTCCGCTGCTGTGAGAGATGCCAATCGGATCGCTCAGTACGACGTTACCCGCATTTGGCGGCGCGCCTCCGGGTGAAGGATTCGGTAACGCGGTCACAGTCACAAACTCCTGATCCGGAGACGCACCCACTCGGAGAAGGTCGCCCACCACAAGACCTACACGATTATTGAGATGAATGATGTTAGCTCCCGCTGAAACATCCGCGTCGAGGGCTCTGCTAGCGACTGTGTCATTGTCGGCAACGGTAACGCCTTCGACGATCGCCGGGGCGGGATAAGATCGATAGGCGCCGACCGAAAGTGGGAGTCGGTGTAGATTGCCAATTCTTCTCGCCTGCCTGGTAGCGTTATTCGCAACGTCGAAGACGATTAGCTGTCCGCGATCCGTAAAGTCCGTGCGTGGTGGTGTCAAGAGGACCACGCTATCTCCAACACGTGCGGCGGCATCCAGTGTGTTGTTGTTTATGTGATCGGTACCGCCGGGAGCTGGGTCGAGCTTATTCACCGGTGCAGATGCTGCATAATTCAACATCAGTGGACCATCGAGCGTGAGACGAAGGTGGGGAACAGCATCAAGTGCCTGGACACTGTGCACAAACCGGAGCTCGCTGTTCAACTGATCACCGATTTCGACCAGATCATCGACAACAATGTCGGCCACGGCTGTTACCGTGACAACGATGCTGGTATCGCCCACCTCGGCTGCTTCAAACAAAGAAAACGGGTTATTAGCTGAGCCAGAGACTCGATTTATGTCATCTACCGTAACCCCAGTGTCATAGCCGTGACTCAAGGGTAGGCTCACTGCAACATGATTTGCTGCGGCGGGAGCGGCTGCCAGACTTCGATATTCCGCGTCACTACCTCCGCCAATACGGATCCGGCTGGGCGGTGGTCCTGCCGAAAGACCGGCCTGGTCCAACACGTAGATTGGCGAGGTTGCTGTGCCATCGCCTTCGCTCGCTGAAAGCAGTAAAACTGTTTCGTCGGATGAGGGAGTTCCACGATCGTGAAGATCGAAGTCTGATCGCGCCACGCCTTCGGTATCCAACACACGTGTTACATAAACGCGTTTGCCGCCATTGAGAAAAAAACCTTCAACTCCTTGAGGCAGATAACAATGTGGCTCGTTCGGCCCCTGAGAAAAATCCAGGGCGTTGAGCCGGTCACCAAACCAACGTGTGAATTCGCCATAGCTGGTGATCAGGATTGGTACGTTGACTGGTCCACGTTCTGTAACACCCAACATTCCGGCAGTGCTGGTGCTTACGCCCTCGATGGGTTTTGTTCCAGTGTCGATTTCCTCGACGTAGACTCCTGGCGCTAGATATTCAGGCATCGCAGTCCTCCCGCATTCATCTGTTTGTTCCTGCCAACGGTACTGTTTGCAATCCAGCCGATCTGCTACACCTCAAGCGTGAGATCCAAACGATTCTCGCGCTGACGATAATCGGGTCGAAAAATTGTGGTTCTTTGAAACGTTTGTATTCCCACCGTTTTCTCAGCGTGAATCTCGATTTGTGCAAGACGGCTGAGCGGCGGTAGACGGTAATAACCGTCGGCATCACTCAGCGCAGAGAAAGTCACAACCCGGTGATATTCATCTTTGCCTGGCACGCCTGTGATCTGAATCTCGTGCCCGTTCGTCAGACCGCTCAGGTTGTCGAGAAAGATCAAAGAGTCGCCTTCAGTTCCCTCAACAGTGAATGGACGAACAGTTCCTGGCGGTTGAGGTAGTGTTTGCTTGACGACGGCGTCGCGGCGATGGGCCAGCATCAAACCCTGATTGAGCGTGATTATTGTGGGTTGATCCGGAGCTCCGGTCGCCGGCACTGCAGCGATCTCAACGAATTCGGTAAGGTCTGGCTGATCGACATCAATTGCGAGAACATCACCACTCGCGAGTCCTAACCGATCGGATAGAAAAATGGATGCTGCGTCTGACAGGACATCATTCAACAGGATCTTGGCTGGTCCAACTACCAGGGGGAAATCTCTCGGTCGAACCGATTGTGTTGTATCTCGATCTTGATACAACGCTGGTTGAACGTAGACGACATCTGGTGGATCTGGCGGAACAACAATATTTGCAGGTGGAGCGGTGCGCCAGATTCCTGTTATCGAGATTTGAGTTCCTGCTAACGGCACCGTTGCGCCGCCGTCTAGCCTGACGGTACGACCCAGGATTGTGACTGGCTCGCGATGCAGTTCCAGATTTACAGCTTGTGCCGCAAAGTGTGGTGGGAAAGTTACATCTTGAGGAATCTTCTGAGTGAGCTGCCGCGTAATGTAATTCCTAGCTTTAATTGTCAGGTTAACAAAATAGTCCTGAGAGCCTAGACCTGGTACGACATGTGAGGGAATGGCGACGATGCCGGCCAGCCCATTGTCAGCGACTCGAGCTGAATACCCTTTCTCGCGAACTGCAAGAGTAACCACGCTGTCCGGCGGTGCAGCGGTGAGCTCGTCCTTGATAAGTAGCTTGAGCATTGCCTGAATACGATCAACGAGAGATATCGGGTCATCAGTTGCGAAGGTAATGTTTCGGTTCTCGACTTGGACCACGCGACGTGACATTGAACAATTCTCACTCTCATTCGCTCCCAACAATCACGCCGTACTCTGGAAGTGCAATCTCCACCGGCGTGATATGTTCGGGCTCTAGCTCGGGATTGATATTGACAAGGCTGACTTCGTAAGACGTTGACAACTGATACGAACCCTCAAGGGCTTCCCAGACTCGTGCTATCTCTTCGAGAGTCATCGGCTCAAGTCTCATCTTTAATTCGATCTCTGTACCGAAGAATTCAGCTTGCAGATCGCTGCCCCGCAAGACAGGGTGGCTGTAGAAAGCCTGAAGTACCTTTCCCATGATGATCTGTTCTGTCTCCGGATCACCGAATCGCTCGTTAGTTACCGGGGTAATCAGGTAGTGAAGTCTTAACGGAAGTGGCGGCGGCAACAATTCAGAAGGACTGAGACGCACGGGCGGATCGTTTAGACGTTGCTCATCTCGAATTATTCGATAGAGCCAGACCGACAGCCCTTCCACCGGCTTTTCCGTCATCTCCCGCGGCGAATTCAGAGTCACAACCATCCCACCGCCACCGAAAAGACCACTGAGGAGTGGGTCTGCTAGAAATCGGGCTTCAAGGAATTTGCGTATCGTCTGACTGGTTGCTCGCAAAGCTGTGTACATGTTTCACGCTGATTCCGTGACAATGTCCTGTATCGTTCGCGAATTACTGATCACATGTCAGAAGAAGAAGCTCTTTGGAGTCGATTTCTTGAACCCCCTACCAAGACCAGTTCTGTAGACCAGGAAGAAGCGCAAGCGACTTAAGATGCCAAACTTGACGCCCCAGCGTTCCAGATATGGCCCAATAAAATCGCCAATACTCGAGAGACTTTCTAGATAACGGCGCTCGCCACTCATCGCATGAGTTATATGTCCACGCCATCGAGCTCGACCCGTCGCCTCAACTGTCTCTTCAAGCCAGATCTTAACGATGAATGATTGAGTATCGGGTTCTTCCACCTCTCAACTCTCTCGATGATCAAGCGGTTTGCAAGTTTCATCGCTAAACTTGCGCTAAGCCGCAGGCTTGACAACGCAACTGTGTTTCTTATTTACAAGTAATAGCCGGAGCTTTTTCCTTGTTCGGATAAGCTTATGAGGTGGTTGACCCTGGATGCGTCTTCCAGGCGTACGTGAGATCGTCTTTTGATGACTTTATTTATTTTTGGAGAAGGAAGTGATCGCGCAGTGGACTGACTCGACAGTTTGGTGAAAGAGAACAACGAATCTATCATGCTTTTAGAGGGAATCAATTGAAGGCACCAGGTGTAATAGATTGGATCATTCACAAGCTGGCCCAGGGCTTAATAGGGTTCCATTGGATGATCGGGATTACGACTCTTCCGTCTGACGCAACTCCCCGTCAGGAGCGATCATTCGTGCTGATGTGGTTAGGTCTGATCATCCTCATAGTCTTGTTTTTTGCTGTCATGATCTATTTCTTGTGAAAAGTGAGATTCGAGAGATTGGGTCGTGGCTAAGTGTGCTGGCGCACAGACGGTAATTCTGTTGATGCCGTATAAATGAATCTAGCCGTCCTTTAGACAATCATCTCCGACACTGATAAGGCCAGCAACCTCTGTCGTCTGCGAATTTCCAATGAAATCAGTAGACAACAAGCTTGTCGTAGCGAGCTGAGTAATTGATCCGTGTGTCAGGAATAGTTGGAGTCTCAAACAATCGCGGAACGTTTCGTTTTCATTCCTATCTCAAGTGGTGTAACAAGGGAGAAGTGAACTAATGTTGTGGACAATACTAATAGTACTGCTGGTCCTGTGGTTACTCGGTTTCCTCGGTCATGTGGGGGGCGGGTTAATTCATATCTTGCTGGTAGCAGCCATCATAGTCCTGATTTACAACCTGGTTGTTGGGCGACGAAGAGTCGTCTAATCACGCTATGCTTTGAGCCTCCGCAACAGCGAGTACGGATCTAACGATTAGACGTATGTGCTTATGACATATATCCTTTCATTGACATATAGCACCACGAAGAGTAAGGTTGCAGAGAACCGAGACCAGCTAACTCCATTCTCAGCTCCTTCTGGACCCGCCAGATCGTCTGAAGCTTACAGCTCCACTACCAAAAAGTTCAGGGTGTTTCCCTCGATGTTAGTCTGCCATCATTGAGCGTTCGTTAACGCAAGCAATAATGGCGGATCAATTTCATGCCTCGCAGAGCCCACATCTGGTAGCAAACAGAAGGAGATCCAAAAAAGTTTATGACCACTAATATCCAACCACTGCACGATCGTGTGATCGTGAAACGTATAGATGAAGGCGAGCAGGTGCGTGGCGGCATCATCATTCCTGACACTGCAAAAGAAAAACCGCAGGAAGGTGAAGTGATTGCTGCAGGTCTTGGCAAGTACCGGGAAGATGGCTCGCGCCAGCCGCTTGACGTCCATGCTGGCGACCACGTGTTGTTTGGCAAATACGGCGGGTCGGAAATCAAGATCGACGGTGAAGATCTGTTGATCATACGTGAGGACGAGATTCTCGGAATCATCAGCCGAGCCGGTGCGGCTACCGGTGGCAAAAAAAGCAAATAGGTTCTGGCATTAACGCGGTCCTAAGGTTGCGAAAATCGCTATTCCAGGACCCGCAAACTAAGAGTTTGCATCACAACTTTGAACTAGGAGAATGGAAAAAAGTTTATGGCAAAGCAAATAGTACATGGAGAAGAATCTCGAGCCGCAATCCTGCGTGGCGTCAATCAACTCGCCGACGCGGTGAAGATCACGTTGGGTCCAAAAGGACGCAATGTGGTTCTCGATAAGAAATACGGTAGCCCCACAATCACAAAAGACGGAGTGACTGTAGCGAAAGAGATTGAACTCAAAGATCCGTTGGAGAATATGGGCGCACAGATGGTGCGTGAGGTAGCCTCGAAAACCAGCGACGTCGCGGGGGACGGGACGACCACGGCGACAGTACTCGCGCAGGCAATTTTTCGTGAAGGTGTGAAGACCGTGGCCGCGGGAGCAAACCCGATGGCTCTGAAGCGAGGCATAGATAAAGCGGTCGAGCGCGCTACCAAAGAGATCAAGAAAATGTCCAAGCCCGTCACGGGAGATATGATTGCCCAGGTCGGGACCATTTCGGCGAATGGCGATGAGAGTATAGGAGCGTTGATCGCCGAAGCGATGACCAAGGTTGGCAAGGATGGCGTTATTACTGTCGAAGACTCGAAAACAATGGAAACAGCGTTGGAAGTTGTAGAAGGAATGCAATTTGATCGTGGCTACCTTTCGCCCTACTTCGTCACCAATGCTGAAACCATGAAAGCCGAGCTCGAGAATCCGGTCATTCTCCTCAGTGAGAAGAAGATTTCATCCATGAGAGATATGCTGCCTATCCTTGAGCAGGTCGCTAAGTTGGGTAAACCAATTTTGATTATCGCGGAGGATGTGGAAGGCGAAGCGCTGGCGACTCTCGTGGTCAACAAACTGCGTGGCACGATTAACGTCGCAGCGGTCAAGGCACCTGGCTTCGGTGATCGTCGCAAGGCGATGCTTGAAGACCTTGCAATACTTACCGGTGGCAAAGTAATCAGCGAAGATCTGGGTATCAAACTTGAGAACATCAAGCTTGAAGACCTCGGCACAGCGAGGCGTGTGACAATCGATAAGGACGACACCACAATCATCGATGGCGGTGGCGAGACCAAAGATTTGCAGGGTCGCGTGAAGATACTGAAAGCACAAATCGAGGATACATCGTCAGACTACGATCGTGAAAAACTGCAAGAGCGACTGGCAAAACTGGTCGGTGGAGTTGCGATAATTCGCGTTGGCGCAGCCACGGAAACCGAACTCAAAGAGAAGAAGGCGAGGGTTGAAGACGCAATGCACGCGACGCGCGCAGCTGTCGAGGAAGGTATCGTACCCGGTGGCGGAGTGGTGTTAATACGTGCCGCGAAAGCGCTCGACAAATTCAAACTCTTCGAAACCGATAGCGAGGACGAACCAGCCGGCGATCCAGACGAGCAAATAGGTGTGAACATCGTGAGGCGAGCTCTCGAAGATCCGCTGCGTCAGATTGTTCTGAACGCTGGCAAGGAAGGCGCGGTCATTGTTGAGAGGGTTCGTAACGAGAAGAACCCAAACATTGGCTACAACGCAGTGACCGAAAAGTTTGAAGACCTCGTAGCAGCGGGTGTGATTGATCCTTCCAAGGTAACACGTTGCGCGCTGCAAAACGCTGCATCAATCGCAGGGCTAATGCTCACAACTGAAGCCCTCATTTCTGAGCTACAGGACGATGACAAGCCGCGGGTAATGCCCGGCGGCATGGACATGTAATTCCGTGGCAAATTGGGAGGCCAACATGTTCACCATGCGGCTTCTGTTGACTCGTCAAGAGGAAAAGTCCTCCTGATGGAAACCCCAGATGGGGAAAGGTAAGAAAAAATGTCTATGAAACTCTATGTTGGTAATCTCTCGTTTGAGACGTCGAGCAGTGACCTACAAACCCTGTTCGCGCAAACCGGTACGGTTGAAAGTGCATCGGTCGTCGAAGATCGTGAAACGGGTCGCTCGCGCGGCTTTGGCTTCATCGAGATGTCGACAAAGGAAGAAGGCGCTGCAGCTATTCAGAAATTCAACGGTCAGGAAGTGGGCGGACGGGCTTTGAAAGTAAACGAAGCCAAGCCGCGTGAGAGTCGACCGGCTTACAATTAAGAGGAAATCAAGAGATCTCGGACTTTAAAGAGCCCGAGATCTTTTCTGATCGGAAAGTGGGATTAGTCCTCACCAAACAGCTTCGCCGCTTGCACGTGTGTTTTAGTTTGTTCTTATTTGAACTGTAAAAACTAACAGTTACCTGGCTATTTTGCCTGTTATAGAATTTCAAACCGTAAACGTCCGTCCGAGATCAGAGTACTGAACCTATCAATCGCAAAACGCAATCGTTCAAGGGGCGTTGTTCTCCAACCGTTCATCAAAATGAGGGAGGTTAGTGCTAAATGCCAAACGATGCATGCACTCGTGTGGGTTTGGACCGCAGAGGGTTTCTTCAGAGAGCAGTTACGGGTTCGGTGTTTGGAGTTGTTGCGCAATCAGGAATCACGCTGGCTTCTACTCGCAGCTTTTATGCACAGGCGAGTCTGACCCCCGAGGCGGCGCTCCAGGAACTGGTTGCGGGTAATCAGCGATTCGCTAACAACCAATTGACATCGATTGAGCAGGATCTGAAGATTCTGAAAGAACATACGGTAGAGAAGCAGGAACCGTTTGCAGCCGTGTTGGCCTGCGCCGACTCTCGAGTACCGGTCGAGTTGATCTTTGACCAGACGATCGGTCACATTTTTGTCACTCGTGTTGCGGGAAACCTCGTGACGTCTGAGATCATTGCCAGCCTTGAATATGCTGTAGCAGTCTTGCACATTCGGGCTCTAATGGTTCTGGGCCATACGAACTGTGGCGCAATAAAGGCGGCAATGAAGGCTGACGCCGTCCCGGGACAAATTAGCTCTTTGTATCCGCATCTTCGTCCGGCGGTAGAACAATCTGCTGGTAACTTCGATAAGACAATCGAAGTTAATGCAAGACTGCAGGCCGAGTTGTTGCGCACTTCTTCAACTGTAATTCGAGATGCCCTCAAGGCGGGGACTCTCAAGGTAGAGTCCGGGGTCTATAATCTCGGAAATGGCAAAGTTGTTTTGTCCTGAATGTTACCTTCTGAGTGAGGTGCGATTCCTCATCATCCGACGTGCAAGATAACAATGAGGTCCCATCCTTCTTCGGATCATTGCACTGTTTTTTATACAGAGTAAAGGCTAGCTATTAGCAACAAGCGTTAAAGACCACTGGACAAGCCAGTGGCCTTCTACACTCAAGCGGTAACTGATCTTTACTTTGCGGGGGATGCGTTCAAATTCAAGCCTTATCCTAAGCAACAATAGGCTGATTGTTCACTCAAGACCACGCTAGTCTGCACTGTTAATTCTGACAGTTATACTGGACAAACTCCCGCTCTATACTAGTATTTCATTTAATCAAGTACTTCATCGTCCTCAGTTTGATTACCGGGGCACTTCTTGTCGCCCTCGGCTTGACCATACTTACGTATCTTCTGAACTGCGCTGGGTGAACCGTCTGGCGCATCGCCTTAATAGCCGCGCTGAGACAAGTTCAAGTAGAGGCAGTTGCCTGGCGGCCAACGGTACAACACACATCGTTACATGTTCATCGAGAAGTGGTCGAGCGAAGCGCGCGTTGGACCATCAAGGCCAGCACCTAGCCTGGCTTTCAACCGAAACCCAATACCAGTCGTCAGGAGGAGATATGTGGAAAGCCAAGTTAATCGCGATCACCATCATCTGCGGTCTATCAGTAATGACAGCATCTCGTGTAAGCATTAGCCGGACATTTGCCCAGCAGCCCACGACTAAGAAGCCTGCTGCCGCAAGCGCAACACCTTCTGACCAGGACGAAGACTCCGCACAAGATGATGACACGCCTCCGGCCAAGAAGAATTTCACACCTGCAAAATCTCTAAATGAGGCCCTCTACCTGTCGACGCGCGAGGACAGAAATACCACGTCGTACCTGGACCAAGCCAACAACATGCTCGCAAGTGGCGCTGACGCGAAAGCTGGTGACGCTCAGAAGCGAACACCCCTGCACTGGGCAGTGATCGGGGCAATGTATGCCGATAAAAAGCAGGCTTCGTCATACCTCGACATAGCCGAAGACTTGATCGCTCAGGGAGCCGACGTCAATGCGCAAGACCGCTACGGTTACACGCCGCTCGATTACCAGGAGCTCTCCTCCGCGCAACAAATGTTGGACTTGCTGCTGGAAGCGGATGCCACGGGCCGAAACGAACTCGGACAGCTCGAGGAATTACTTAATGGAGTCCTTGCGGCGGCGAAAACGGGAGACATGGCCCAGGTTCAAGCTAGGCTTTTAAGTGACTTGCCGCTCGGCGCCGTTATTCCCGTTAAGCTCACAACTCCAGTGTCGAGCAATAAATCGAGAGCCGGAGACCCGTTCGAAGCTGTTGTATCCGCCCCAGTCTGGGTCGACAACCGTGTTGTGATTGCCCCGGGCACTCGTCTCGAAGGCACCGTGCTTTACGCGGCTAGGTCGCCCAATCGTTTTGAACGGTCTCAGCTCGTACTCGGTTTTCCGAACCTCGTGTACTCCGACGAGAAGACGGTGCGACTCGCGTTGCGCCTGATAGGTGTAGATAACGCCAGGGAGAGTGTCGAGATGGGGCGCATCATTGGGGTGTCCTTCCCGAATAACGCTCTTAACCAGAAGAAAGTGACTTGGGCCAAGCGCCTGGTAGGGGTCGCCACGCCAGGCGCCGTCAGTTACGCGATTGAGGCGTCGACGATGATATACAACAAGAAGTTCAACCGCGAAATCCTGTACAGCCCTGGAACGGATGTAACGCTGAGGGTAATAATGCCGGCCAAACTTAACGCACCCAAGGACTTAAAAGGATGGCCGACTTTTAGCCCTTCTGCGGAACTGGTCAAGTTGGTGGAAACGCAGCCCTACCGCGTCGACACCAAGCAGGGCGGGCCGGTCGACGTGACGAACGTAATGTTAATCGGACCGCAGTCAGGCGTAGATGAAGCGTTCCGGGCGGCTGGGTGGGTTGACGCCGCGGGCCTTAATGCAAAGTCGGGTCTAACGACGTTTGCGGCCGTAATGTTCAAGCAGGGCTACGACCGAGCCCCTTTCTCCGACTTGTACCTGGGCGGTCGGCCAACGGACCTCACATTCCAGAAGCAGCTCAACACCTTTGCCAAGCGCCACCACATCCGCATTTGGAAGGTGGGAAGTTACGACGGGAAGGACGTGTGGCTCGGTGCGGCCACACATGACATAGGCATGGGTGTTGACCGAAAGGGAGCGAAGCCGAACTGGTACCACACCGTGGATACACGTGTGGACGGCGAGCGCGACAACGTGATGAACGACCTAATGTTCGCAGGAAAGGTGAAGGCGTGCGCCCTTGTGGAGAGACCACAGATGCCGAAAAAGAACACCACTCCGGGTGGGAACGCCCGCGACACGGATGGGCGGATGCTTGTGCTCGAGCTCAACTGACACCTAGCGTCCTCGTGTCTTTCGGGTGACCCTCTACTTTTCTTGCATTCAATCCGCTGGAGACGAGCAAGCAGATTGCTCCTTTCGGGGCAAACAAAGTTAAGTTCATTTGCGGTAATAAACGTAGCTTCCACCCTGGGTTGTGATATTTTAGGTGTGTCCTGACTTTCCCTTCACTTTCTTTTCGTAAATCTGCGCGGCAAGTGTTTTGTACTGTTCGAGACTGATCTCAAGCCGCAATCCTCGATTTTTGGTTTCAATAAGATAGTTGGACGATGAAACAGTTCCTTCTATTACTCGTCTGTCTTCTGACTTTTTCGTTTGGTTGTTTAGCGCAAACTTCAGAAACTTTTGATATCGCGACGTTCCAACCACCAAGCATTATTTCTCGGGTATTCAAACCTGGAGTCTGGTGTTGCAATCAGGCACAACAACGCAAAGGGATGGTCCGTTCAGCGGTGGAACGGCCTTCGGATCTGTAGCCCACCGTGCAACCAATGTTTTATTCAACTACCAAGATAATCGTGATTCTGGAGAAGTGAGGAAAATCCCCCAATGAAACAAATACTTCTTTTGGTTTTTTGCTTTTTGGCTTTTTCAGCCACTGCTTTAGCTCAAGCTTCCGAAACATTCGACATCGCTACCTTTCAGCCGCCAGAGGGTTGGGAAAAGCAACCCAGCAAAGATTCAGTTCAATTCTCGACCGAAGACAAGGAGAGTGGGGCGCATTGCGTGATTACCCTGGTAAAATCCGTTCCCAGTCCGGGGACTTCCAAAGAAAACTTCGCTGCTGCCTGGCAAACTCTCGTTAAGAAAGCCGTAAATGTTGCGGCCGCCCCGCAGATGATTCCTTCAAACAATCCGGAGGACTGGGCATTGGAGGGTGGATTTGCACCTTTCGAGAAAGGCCGCATAAAAGGGGTCGTATTGCTTTATACGATCAGCGGTTACGGCAAAATGGTAAATGTCATGATTCTCACGGATAGTCAGGTGTACGAACCAAATATCAGGGCGTTTGTGGAATCGATCAGCTTAGAAAAGCCGGTAAAGAGGACGGTTCCGGAACTCTAACTTGGACCACTACCGACACGCTCGCTTGTCCCGGTTTTAGCAACAGCAGAACCGCCACCTTTACCCTTACTCTTCAACCCGCTTCCGATTTGGCTTGTCCATGAAAATGAAATTTCAAAAGTGAGGTGAAATTGAAAATAAGAAATCACGCAAAACTAACAGCGTTAACATTCGCACTCGCTTTTCTGAGTGTTGGCATTACCAATGCCCAAACGCCCAACGCATGGGGATACAGTACCGGCTACGGCAACGTGTACGGATCCTTCGGCTTGGCGTCGACAATGCAGAGTATGTACAACGTTGCCCGGGCGCAGTCGCAGAGAACGAGCTCACGCAATGCCATGATCAAAAAGTATGGACTCGCGGCGGTCGAGAAAGCCGAACGTGAAGCCTCCTCCCGCTCGTCTTCATCACCCTCAAATCCGCAAATTGTCGTTTCTCCTCCTCCCGTCGTACGAAATCACGGAATGTATCGTCCCGATCCGTCCGTTGACACCGGCAAGGCACTGGCCGACAACCTCGGTGACACACCGCAAGAGAAAGCCCTGATAAAACAGATTTACGCAGCTACCAAAGCCGGCTACGAAAAGGAAGCGGCGTTAAGGGGTTGGAAAAATAATATCGCCGCCGGGCTGACGTTCTTCACCGTGACAGCAATGACCGCATACCACAATGCTGAGGAGCCAAGCGATGAAGCCGTCAACACCTATTTCAAAGTAATGAATGTGGCCCTGGATGAAATGCCGGAATTGGCTACCGTAGCGAGCAAAGATAAACAGGCCTTTAATAACATGTTGATTGGTTTCAGCGGAATGCTGCTCGCGATCCATTCGGAAGCTAAACAAAACAACGACGCCGCCGCACTTGCCACTTCCAAAAAACTCGCAGGAATGTTGATAGGGATGGTTCTAAAAACCGACCCCGAAAATCTTCGAGTTGAAAACGGCCAGATCGTGATGAAGTAGATCACCACAATCGAGTCTCAGAAAGGCAGATACGAAAACAATATGTCCAAACCTAATCTCGCGATCGTGGGCCTGCTTTTGATCACCGTGGTGCTATCGTGTAAGTGGTTGCCAACAAGGACCATCAAAACAACTAAAGGTCCAACGATCGACTTTACGTCGCCCGGTAAAGGGCTCGACGTAAAGGTTCAACTCGATAAAAAACAATCCGCAACCGGTACTGTCTCACAGGGTGGCGGCAGTGTTTCGTTAACGGCAGCAGATGGGAGCAAGTTCAGGCTGGACGTTCCCGCGAACGCTGTTGAGGCGGTCACCACGATCACCATGACCGCCGTCAAGAGCCTCGATGGCGCACCGCTGACTAATAACACCCCAACCGCCGTTCAACTGGAACCCTCAGGTTTATTCTTCAAGGAAATGGCGACGTTGACGATAGTGCCGGCAAAGGAGATTCCTACCAAGACACAGATCATCTTTGCCTATGAAGGCGATGGACAGGACTATCACCTGGCCATGATCGACCCGAGAAGTAAAGAGATCAAGATCAAGTTAATGCACTTCAGTGGTGCGGGTGTAGGCAGCGGGTCGGATTCGGCTTGGGCGGCAACTTTACAGCTGCAGGCAGATAGCGCGAATGCGCGGATAACACAAGAACTTGGAGAATTAGTCCAACCTGAGCGCCTGAAGATGATTCTCGCGGGCGAGGGTTCATTAAATTCCAATGAACTCGGTGAGAAAATGGAATCTCTGCTTGATCAGTTTGAAGATCAAGTCGTACTCAAAGAAATAGCTGCGGCAGAACTGGATTGCAAGCTTGCCCTAAAGGCTCTTCAAGATCTGCTCTTTCTCGGAAGATTGAGCCAACTTTCGAGTGCTCCTTTGCCGGATGATTTTGCGGAAAAAGTTAAGAGGCTTAGAGAAATTGCTGAAAAGTGTAAAGCGAGCACAGGTGGCGGCTCGTACCAGATCGTCGGCGGTCTCGACGACTGGCAGACCAATACAAAGGTTTGCGACATCATGAAACCGTTTACGCTTACCGGTGGCGGGTTCACCATGCAGGTCTCCGGCGGACTGTCGGGTACTTACTCCTACACCGGACCGTTCAACGCCCAGGGACGTGGCAACTACACCATTTCTCTGCCGGATGGTGTTGGCAAGCCGGGAACAATGACTGGTGGAGGCTCCGGGCAGGTCACCGGAGATAAAGTCTATACAGGTAGTGGCACCGAGAAATACACGCTGACTCCGATCGAACCGTGCAAGTAGTGGCAATGAATAGTCGGTATCACCAATGAGATACTTGCAATGAAATACCTGATGTTATTAATCGCGATGTTTTTCGCGGTCAATGTGCCCGCACAGGTGCGTCCACCAGGCTCGGTTTCTACGCCGCAGTACATCGTGGTAGATAGCAAGGACAATGTTTTCGTAACTTTGAAATACGGCATGCTGAAGATCGCGCCCGACGGCACCGTTACAGATCTTTCAAAACAGGGTCCCGTGATCGGGGGGATGGACCGAACCTGGAACAACCTCATCATCGATTCAAAAGATAATCTCTACGCTAACGATGGCAAAGTCATTTACAAAATTGCAGTTAGTTCGGACAACAAAGCTATTGTGACAGTGTATGCGGGTCAGCTCTACAGCTATAAACTTGAAGATGGTCCAATCGCCACTGCGGGTTTTAATGCAATCGGGTTAATGACGATCGATAGCAATGACAATATTTATCTAACCGACAGCTATGACAAGATCTCAGCCGCGATAGGTACTAACTTTATTACCGATAGCTTTTACAAAAACGACCCGGCAAAGAAATATCAAAAGTATGCGGCACACTACAGTGTCATCAGGAAGATCAGTGCGGATAAGGTGGTTTCTACTCTAAAAACCCCCGATGGAAAATACATCCTGCCCAATGACATTAGCGGTATAGCGACAGATAGCCAGGGGAATATCATTTACGCCGCTTACGGCTTCGCGCGGTTTATTGGGAAGATAGAGCTCGGGACCGGGACAATCAGCAGCATAGCCGGTCAACCTTATAAACGAGAATGGTGTCCGGTCTATACACCAGGCATGAACAGCATTGCGGAGTTTGTAAGTCCCGAAACCATTATCACAACTAAGCACGGGGAAATAGTATTCACCGATCAGCGACTCCACAGGATTATTAAAGTCGCCAACGGTAAGGTATCAACTCTGGCGGGTAATAGTATTATTGATCCTTGCGCACAAAACATCGCGGGCCGAGCGCAGGAAGGTTATCGAGACGGTAAAGCACTGACAGCTCTTTTCAATTTCCCAAAAGGCATTGCTTATGACAGCAAAGGAAATTTATTTATTGCTGACATGAATAACCATTGCATCCGCAAATTATCACCCGACGGAGTCGTAACCACATTTGCTAAATAGCTTCCTGACCGAGTCGAAGCGATAAACATCCCTCTCCTTTCGGAGCAAAGACATTTCAGTAACTTCATCTGCTTGATCAGAAACGAGAGACGACTATAAAAGACTCAAGTTGTGTTCAGCGTAACTTAGCGTACGAGTACGCAATAGCGAGGTGGCTATCGTTGCCAGTAGCGTTTGATGCGCTCTGCAAGAAGTGGAAAAGGGACGTAGTCTGCTGAGCGTCCGCAGCGCCGCAATTCCTCAACCATTCTCATTGCACCATCGGCATTCCTTGTGTGCACCATGATCGTCGAGGCAGGCTGCTTTTCAGGATTCGCACCGAGCCACTGAGCGATAGCGTAACCTGTGCGTTCGTCGTCCGTGGTTTCTGCATGGTAGTGCTCGGGGTGAAGGTCGTGGTCCAAAAATATTGCGTCGTAGAACTGCGAACTCAACATCTCTTGAGCGCTCGCCACGTTATCGGCAATATCGACATGGTCGCCCTTGAATCGTTCAGAAAACCAACGATGGCGCCGCTTGTCATCGTCAAGTAGGAATACCCGGATCGGATGACGATCTGCTTTGATTGTTATTAGTCCGAGTTTACTTAGAAGCGAGTGCAACAGACTCATATAGACGTAATCATGGAAAAAAAACTCTATGCCATCCGGCTTTTAGATTTGGAATTTGAGGCTACGGATGCGCGATGAAATATAACACAGCACCATAAGCAAGCAATCTTGAGTCGATTCAGTATTTACCCAGGTACAAACATTTTACATCTGAATTAATCTTCATCCCTCACATGGGATCGCAACTGTGAAGTATAATCGTCGTCAAAGCAGAATCCTTCTTAAATGGTGATTAATTGAACCAGCGACAGGACGGTGCAGTTTGCGAAGAGTGTTTTGGCACGGGTACCAAACTGGATCCTGAGAAAGGCGCAATTCCATGCCCTTGCCGCAGATCTGATCGTGCAGGGAAACTGCTCGCTGCTGCCAAGATTCCACGGAGATATCAAGGCTGTACTTTCGACTCTTTCAAGAGCGAGCCAAATACTACGCAGGACAACGCTCTACTTTTTGCTCGTACACTCGTTCTAGACTATCCGGCAGTTGATCGCGGGCTCTTGTTTATGGGCAGTACTGGTGTAGGTAAAACGCATCTCGCAGTCGCAATTGTCAAAGGTTTGATCGATAAGGGATTCGCGTGTCTTTTTTCCGAGTTTGGTTCGCTGCTCAAAGAGATTCAGGATTCTTATAATCCAATATCTAAGTCTTCCGAGTTGAGAGTACTTGCTCCGGTTTACCAGGCTGATGTTCTAGTGCTCGATGAACTCGGAGCAACTATACCGACTGATTGGGTACGCGACACGATGTACCAGATCATCAACAAACGCTATAACGATCACAAGCTCACGGTTTTCACAACTAACTATCTCGACGAGCCAAAACTTGAAGATGATTCAATGGCAGCAGCAGCATCGGTACGCACCTTTAGCCGGAAGGTGAACGCAGATAAGATCCGCGAAATGACAACGCTAGAGGATCGAATTGGTACGCGGTTGCGAAGCAGGCTTTATGAAATGTGTACCAAAGTAGTCATGGATGGGGAAGACTACCGAACTCACATGGGTAGACGTCGTTTTGACGTAGGCCGCGACTGAGCTTTATCCTACCTGCCGTCCACATCGCAATTTCGAAAACTAAGTGTGAATTCTTCGGAGAAACTCACCTTACCCCGAGTGTGGTTCGTCTCCGTGAGAATGTTATGTAAAATGCCTCGATTCCAACTTCCAGCAGCGAAATGATGGCTTTCAGTTTCTAAATGCCCAAACGAACAGATATAAAGAAAATCCTGATTATTGGCTCCGGCCCAATCGTCATCGGCCAGGCGTGCGAGTTCGACTATTCCGGAACGCAAGCATGTAAAGCATTGCGGCAAGAGGGATATGAGATCGTGCTGGTGAACTCAAACCCAGCAACGATCATGACCGATCCCGAAACCGCAAACATTACATACATCGAGCCGTTAACGGTCCCGTCCTTAACCGAAATAATTCGTCGTGAGCGTCCAGATTCGTTGTTGCCGACGGTTGGAGGACAAACTGCTCTGAATCTTTCGGTCGCACTTTCAGACGCCGGCGTTCTCGAAGAGTTTGGCGTGGAGATGATTGGCGCAAATCGAGAGGCAATCAAGGTTGCCGAAAACCGTTTGCTGTTTAAACAAGCGATGGACGAGGCTGGCCTGGAAATGCCTCGAGGCGGTTTTGCCAAGACATGGGACGAAGCAAGAGAGTTAGTCACAGTGACGGGTTATCCGGCAATCATTCGCCCGTCATTTACGCTTGGCGGTACTGGTGGTGGAATCGCATATAACCCGGAAGAGTTTGAAGAGACTGTCCGTGGTGGTTTGGCTGCGTCGCCGATTCATGAAGTGTTGATCGAAGAGTCGATTCTTGGCTGGAAAGAGTTTGAACTCGAGGTGATGCGTGATCTTGCTGACAACGTCGTGATCATTTGCTCCATTGAAAACTTTGATCCGATGGGTGTACACACCGGAGATTCAATCACTGTTGCGCCAGCTCAAACTCTTACCGATCGCGAGTACCAGACAATGCGCGATATGGCGATCAAAATAATTCGCAAGGTCGGAGTCGAGACGGGTGGTTCAAACATTCAATTCGGAGTAAATCCTGAAAATGGTGATATTCGGATCATTGAAATGAATCCGAGAGTCTCTCGTTCTTCGGCATTAGCGTCGAAGGCAACCGGATTTCCTATCGCGAAGATTGCGGCAAAGCTTGCAGTTGGCTACACGCTCGATGAGATTCCCAATGACATCACTCGCAAGACTCCTGCTTCGTTCGAACCGACTATCGACTATGTAGTCGCAAAAATCCCCAAATGGGATTTTGAGAAGTTTCGGGAATCGGAAGATGTCCTGGGCACGCAGATGAAGTCAGTAGGTGAGGTGATGGCAATTGGTCGAACCTTTAAAGAAGCCCTCTTCAAAGGCCTCCGTTCATTGGAAGCCGTCAAACCCTTACGACTTGAAGATATTTCGGACGATGAATTACAACGAAAACTCGCGCGTCCGAATTCACACCGCTTCTCATACATCACGTACGCACTACAACATAACTGGCCCATTTCAGAGATTTATCGATTGTCGAAGATTGACCCCTGGTTTCTCGATCAGTTGCAGCAAGTAATGGAGATACAACATGACCTCGAAGGTATGAACCTCGAGCAGATATCTTCCGAGTCATTAAGGGAATTTAAGGAAGTCGGCTTGTCAGATCGACGTCTGGCGTATATGACCGAACGCTCCGAGGATGAAGTCCGAGCTTATCGGAAACAGCAGGGTGTCGTCCCAGTTTACAAACGCGTTGACACGTGCGGCGCCGAATTTGAATCACATACGCCATACCTATATTCGACTTATGAGTCGGAGGACGAATCAGCTCCTACTGATCGTCGGAAGATCATGATTCTAGGTTCTGGTCCAAACCGGATCGGACAAGGTATTGAGTTCGACTACTGTTGTTGTCACGCGTCCTTTGCGCTTCATGAAGCCGGGTTCGAAACCATCATGGTTAATTGCAACCCGGAAACAGTTTCAACTGACTACGACACTTCCGACCGACTCTATTTTGAACCTCTCACTTTTGAAGATGTTATGAATATCGTCGATGTCGAAAAACCTGAAGGTGTCATAGTTCAGTTTGGCGGTCAGACGCCGCTGAATCTGGCGATGCGTCTTCACAAGGCCGGAGTTAGAGTGATTGGAACGTCTCCCGACTCGATCGATCTCGCAGAAGATCGTAAGCGATTTGGGGCGCTTCTCAACGAACTGGCAATTCCACAACCTGAGAATGGCATGGCGGCGTCGGTTGAGGAGGCGAGAGAAGTTGCTGGACGCATAGGTTATCCAGTCCTGGTTCGTCCCAGTTACGTTTTGGGTGGACGAGCGATGGCGATTGTTTACGATGAAGACGCGTTGGAACGCTACGTCAGAACAGCTGTAGGGTTCACTCCTGATCGACCGGTATTGATCGATAAGTTTCTCGAGCAAGCCGCTGAGTTTGATGTCGACGCCCTGGCCGATGATTCTGCGTGCGTCATCGCTGGAATACAGGAACATATAGAGGAGGCTGGAATCCATTCAGGGGACTCCTCTTGTGTGTTGCCTCCAGTAAGAATTGATCCCGAGCATCTTGAGACGATGCGACACTACACGCGGAAACTGGCAGACGCTTTATCAGTATGCGGTTTGATGAACATACAGTTTGCCATTAAGGACCATAGAGTTTATGTGATTGAAGTGAATCCCCGTGCTTCGAGAACGGTGCCATTTGTTTCTAAAGCCACGGGAGTTCCAATTGCTCGAATTGCGGCGCTAATCATGGCCGGGCAGAAACTCAAAGACTTTGGTTTGCCGGATGAACTCACCGTCACACGCTTTTTCATTAAGTCTCCCGTTTTTCCTTTTGCAAAATTCCCCGGAGTTGATCCTATTCTGAGTCCGGAGATGCATTCCACCGGCGAGGTGATGGGTATCGGTGAAAGTTTTGGCGAAGCTTACGGTAAAGCCATGCAGGGTGCCGGCTTGCAGTTGCCGTCACGAGGTAAAGCATTTATCAGTGTCAACGACATCGACAAAGGTTCGGCGGCACTTCTGGCACGAAAGCTTATGCGTCAGGGATTCGAGATCGTTGCTACGCTCGGAACCGCTGCGCGACTTCGCGAAGTCGGACTGACAGTGGAAAATGTTTTCAAGGTTAACGAAGGACGTCCTAACATTGTGGACCACATTAAGAGCGGTGAGATATCTCTGATCATCAACACCCCGCTGGGTAGCGTTTCTCACTTTGATGAGCAGGCGATTCGGCGGGCCGCGCTGCAATACAATGTACCTTGTGTTACGACCATGACGGGGGCGCAAGCGCTGGTTGCTGCGATCGCCTCGTTTAGTGAAAACAACCCACCTGATGTGCATTCATTGCAGGATCTTCACGCAAAGAGTGGCTCAATGAATGTTGGCTCACCGGTTTGATTGGAACTCAATGGAAAATGTGAATTCACTCCTTAACGGGCCCGAGACAATCCGTCGGATACTGGATGAATGCCCAACGATCGCAGTTGTCGGGTTGTCATCAGATCCTTCTCGTCCATCAAATAGCGTCGCCGCTTACATGCGACGCAGCGGCTACAAAGTCATTCCTGTAAATCCAAACGAAGGCGAGGTGTTTGGCCTCAAGTCTTATCCCGATCTCAAGTCTGTGCCGGAAGAGGTTCAGCTTGTTGATGTCTTCCGTCGTTCGGAAGAAGCCGGAAAGGCTGTCGACCAAGCCATCGAGATCGGAGCGAAAGCTGTCTGGTTACAAGAGGGAGTAATTGATGATGCCGCTGCACAGCGAGCGCTTGCTGCCGGCTTACTTGTAGTAATGGATCGCTGTTGGCTCAAAGAACATCTACGAGCCAAAAGGTAAACTGTGAGCACATGTCAGTCGAGGTACGCGCAGTAGTCTTTACCGTTAGTGATGCCTGTGCTCGCGGCGAGCGTGAAGATGCTTCGGGTAAAGCTCTTGTAGAATTACTCAAACAAGCTGGCGCAATCGTTGTTGAGGCGATCGTCCTTTCTGACGATCTTGGACCACTGTCGGCAGCCCTTAAGCACACCGCAGAACGGAACGACGTAAATCTCATCATCACTACCGGTGGTACGGGACTTGGCCCACGCGACAACACTCCAGAAGCGACACGACAAGTCATTGAACGTGACGTGCCCGGATTGTCGGAAACGATCCGATCTCAAAGTCTAAAAGCTACGCCTATGGCAATGATTTCTCGGGGTGTCTCTGGCGTATGTTCAGGCACGTTGATAATCAATCTTCCTGGCTCACCAAGAGCTGTGCGTGAAAGCTTTGAAGTAATCAAACCAGTCTTAGCGCACGCTGTCGATCTTCTCGCCGGTCAGACATTTCATAAAAACTAAGACCTCGACGTTCATCAAGAATTAAGTGCTGTGTAACTCGCTCGTAGCTTTACCTTCTTAACTTACAACAAAACAAAGAAGGAAAGTTGCCCATAGCTGGGTTGAGGGTTATGAGCGTCGACGTGCGCTCATAACCCCTTTTTCTATTCTTCAAATCGACGGTAGCGCGTAGATCGTGCCGATATTTCCAGCTTTTTAGGAAGGATTTCAAGGTGTGTTAATGAGGACTTAATACAGCGGGGTCATTCTCGTCTCGCATGACAGACTCCGAAAATGCCCCAGTTGCCATTATCGCCGAGAGCGATGATGAGACGCGCTTTCTAATCAAGTCAGTGCTTGAGCTTCAGGGCTTTGTCGTTGTCGAGGTGGGCAACGAACATGATACGTGTGATCTGGCCTTCTGTTATCAACCGGACTTGATTCTTATTGAGTTAAGGCTTCCGCTCATGAACGGATATTCGACGATCCGTCGCATTAGAAGAGAACCCGATTTACGGAAGACTCCAATTATCGCGATCTCGGCCCGTGAGCCACGAACAACTGGAAGGCTAGCACTGGCGGCAGGTTGCAGTGCTCTGGTTCAAAAGCCCGTAGACTTCGATAGCCTGGAATCTGTTTTGGAAAGGTTGGTCCCCTGCGAAAAGTTATCGATGATTTCGATGTTGGTTCATTAAAGCTTCGAGCGCAGGGCCATCGCGGCTTTTCCTTTTCCGCTTTGACGGGTCGCATCTAATCGTTGCCAGCTCAAACGAACGGATAGATTGAACGACTGTTCAAAAAGATCCAATCGCTTACCAGCTTCTTCAATTTCATTCTCACACTCAAGATTACTCAAGAGCTTTACATAAAGAACGTTTCCAGCTCGCCGGCATTGCAGGTCTTTCACTCGACTGTCGTGACGACGGTCGATTGCGTCTGCAATGCGCAAGATTGCGGCGAGGCGATAAACTGTCTGGCGGTCAACGGTACTGAGCGACATGTAATTCGGGTGCCGATCTTTAGGATTGGAGCCCTTGTGGTAACGAGCGATGTTCGCTATTACAGCTCGCTCCGCTTCTGAGAATCCTGTGAGTTCGGAATTCGCAATTAGATAAAACGAGTGTTTGTGATGAGCTTCATGAGCGATGTGATAACCAACATCGTGAAGTAGTGCGGCGGCGGAAAGAAGCAAGCGCTGATGACGTGTCAGATTCGCGCTTGTTGCAACAGCATCAAAGATGCGTTCCGCGACACGAGCCACCTGGTGAGAATGAGCTTCTTCATATCCGAAGCGACGTCCGACAGCGTGTACTCCGCGTAACTTCTGATCAGAAATATCAGGCATCGGAGGCCGCGACTGATCCTCCCAGTCACGTAAGCGGTCGATAATTACGCCCTCACGTAATGCCCAATCACACGTTCGTAACGATTTGATACCAAGAGAACGCATGGCTCCTTCGAGTATCTGACCTCCTGCGACGATGATCTCGGCACGTTGAGCACTCAGTCCAATCTCGCGTCGTTCCGTCGAATTCATTTTTGCCACTGAGGAATTTAGCTGCGAGAGTTGGTTGAGACTGAATTGCGTTTCTGCTGGTTGAGCATTCTGTTCCTTAGGGTCGGAATTGATTGCGGACTTCGCCCGCAGCACAGAGCCGAGAGCGAGAACAGTCCCGGAAGTTCCGGTAGCTTCGTCCCAACTCTTACCGGCTAGTTCGCGTGATGGACGCTCGAGTGCAGCGCGAATCTCAGACCTGAGACCTGCCAATTCTGTAGGGCGAGGAGGATCCCCGTTTATGAACTGCTCAGTTAGACCAACCGCGCCCAGTTTTAGCGAGACTAGGTTAACAGGCTGACCCTTGCGAAAAATTGAAATCTCAGTTGAGCCGCCACCAACGTCAATATTCAGGTTTGTCACACCTCGAGTCGCACATCCTTGTGATGCAGCCAGTCCAATTAACCGAGCTTCCTCAATTCCGGATAGGACCTCGATTCGAACGCCAGTCTTCTGCTCAACTGCCTTGATAAAGTTAGCCGAGTTGTTCGCCTCCCGAACTGAGGCAGTCGCGATAGCTACTACTTGTTCGGCACCTCGAGCTTCGGAAATTGATCGAAAACGTCTGATGCAATCGATCGCCCGAATTATTGCGGCGCGACCCAGGTATCCCTTGAGAAGAGTTTCATGGCCAAGACGAACAACTTCACGTTCCCGCGCTAGAACCGCGAATGAGTCACTTGCGGCCGCGTCGACGACAACGAGCTTTATTGAGTTTGACCCTATGTCAATCGCTGCAAGTCTCAAAGAATTGCCTTCTTGCTGTCCTCAGAAGTAGCGAGAGTTGTTGCTGTATTGGCGGGGGAACTAGTTCGTTCGCTGGCTGCATATCCTAAGGATGTCTTATCAACCTGGCTGCTTGGGGGCTCATCGATCAACTTAGTCACAGATCTGCGAAGATCAGACGCTACACTTCTGACAGAGCGAGAAGCGTTAAGAACGTGAAATTGGTACTCAGTACTCATTCGATCGAAAACTTTTAGCATGCGAGTTTGATACTCAACAAAGCTGTCGTATAGATCCTCACCAAGGTGAAGGTCCATCCCTGACTCCCAGTAGTCAAACCCGCGCCCTGAGCTAAGTACCCTCTCAACCAACTGTTGCGGAGTTTGAATCCGCAGATAGAAAACAGCATCGGGTACCAGCGCCATTCCGTAAATCGATCTGATCCACGCAGAGTCGATTCCTCGTACCTCGGCTCGAGCCATCGCTGAGTAGATATATCTATCGGTTAGTACAACGAACCCCGAACGCAACGCAGGCAACATCTCATTTTCGAGTCGATCAATAAAATCGGTTGCGTAGAAGAGTTGCATCGTGAGGCGTCCGAGTGTGTGACCTGTCTTGGCTTCCTTGATGCCACGACCCGCAAGTATCGATCGAGTCATACCAGTATCCAAAACGGCGTGACCACGCGATTCGAGCCACGTGCGTAGCAAGGCGATGTGGGTCGATCGACCAACGCCGTCGGTCCCTTCGATCACGATCAGCTTGCCGCTGTACTCTTCTTCCTCGGTGTTCGGCAAAGGCGTACCGTAGAAGTGTCTGGTGTTAATTAGACCTGGACCGCCTTTTCTTGAGATGTTGAGTAATGAGAGCGCGCATTTCGCGTTGTTGTCGTTCGATCGAACGACTGGCGTCAATCACAGTGAGACCAAACTCGCTTACCATTCGGTCGTACTCCTCCAGAATCTTTCCCTGGAAAATCGTGAAGCTTTCTTCGGGATCGTCAGACCAACCCAGATCTAAACCGGCTTCGTAATATTTCAGCAGCGGCCGACCCGAAACGATTCGATCTATTGCTACGTCTAAAGGTGCTCGAAAGAAAAACGCCAGAGTCGGCTTGACCGCAAATGAATATACTTGCCGTACCCAGTCGCGATTACATCCCCGGGCAACGTCACGAGCAAATGCGGTGTAGATGTAACGATCGGCGAGCACAATCGCTCCTGCTTTGAGAGGAGGAATGATGTCGCGCTCCGTTCTATCCGCGAAGTCGGTCGCGTGCAGCAAAGAGAACGTAGCCGGAGTGAACAGATGGCGTTTCTTGGCTCGCCTTGTTGTATCCTTCACGAGAGGCGAAGAGTTCCATTCAGAGAAAAAGACAGGATACCCTTCTGCTTTAAGCCACTGATAAAGCAGGGCCATCTGAGTGGACTTTCCGCTTCCGTCTGTTCCTTCGACGACAAAGAGTTTGCCAGGGAATCGGTGTTTTCCGTAGGAGATCATTCGGCGCAGAGCCTACTTTTTCCGTGTTACACGATTGTAAACCTTACTTAGGTGGTTCATACGATGACGATGAGAACGTTGTACCTTTTAAGGCATGCTAAATCAAGTTGGAAGGACAATTCGTTAGCAGACTTTGAGCGACCATTGAAAAAACGTGGACGTGAAGCGGCTGAACAGGTTGGTCGTACACTTGCGGCTGAGAAACTCAAACACCCCTTATTAATAAGCTCGCCTGCCGTGAGAACTCGTGAAACAACTGAGTTAGTACTTGCTTCTGGTAAGCTCGATGCAAAGGTGACTTATGACGCGAGGATTTATGAGGCAAGTTTGTCGCAACTACTAGAAGTTATCGGGTCTATTGCTGACAAAGAAAAGACCTTAATTCTAGTTGGTCACAATCCTGGGATGGAGTACTTGTTGGATTACCTGACGGGTTCAAAAGCGGGGATGCCAACCGCGGCTTTGGCCAAGATTATCGTAGGGGATTCAAGCTGGCAGGGAATCGAAAGAGGGGGATGTCAGCTCGAATGGCTACGCACCCCTGACAATTAGGACCATCTTCATCTGTCACTCACGAACTCGCCATATGCGGTCCGTTTTTGTGAACCGAGATGGTTCGCGAGTATGCGATAAAAGCAGGTCAAACAAATACCGTTTCCATTCGACTGCTTCGCATCTCGAATCTTCACGCCACACGAACTACATACAACACTAAAAGCGTTACGCGCTTTCTTTACTCTTCTCACGACTTTCTTCCTCCTTTCCATTTTATTTGCTCTGAAGTTAGCAGCGCTGAGTTACATGATGTTAACGGCCGGGTTAAATGTCGGTTAAACCGTCAGGCCTCACCGCAGACCTAAAATTCAGATAAAACTTAGATGCATTTTAGAAAGGGGCGAAATAAAACTTTTTAGTATGCGAGTTGTTAACATTTTGGTAACATCAGCATAGTTCGGCGCACCACCTGTCCAAGCGCCGCTTTGTTAAGTCTCGAACCGACGCACGCCAAACGACTACGCCGGTCAATCTCTGGGAGGTACTCCTTGGAACCCAGAACATCACCCACCATTTTTATCAGGTTCGCGCATGTGGGCCTTGTCGCTTTTACTCTGTGCCTGCTGGTCACGTCCGTAGATGCAAATAGCCTCGCCAGCAAGGTGGTCATTCGAGAGAATGTCCCGAAGGCCAATCGTGATGAGCTCACCACAAGGCTGCGAACAATCACAGGATTGTCTGACCTGCACTTTGATAGTACTGGGTCTCTGTTGCTGAACGAAAATCCGACTTCGCAGGGTTCAGCAAGTGCCAGGGCGCTGCTCTCAAGAGCGGTGACGGGTGAAACGCTCATAGTTCTTGAGGACGCCAGTGGTAGATCAGATGTTGCCTTTTGCCGCGTCGTGCCAGGTAGGTTAAAACGAGATAGCGCCTTACAGATCACTGTCTATGTGGTCCTGATCGATTTCAAAGACTTTCATCAACTCACAGGTGATGAGGAGGCTCGGGCCGCGTTTGACGTCGGCTGGGGCTTGCTTCATGAGATCGACCACGTTGTAACGGAGTCGGAAGATCCAAAGATTACCAACGGGGTTGGTGAGTGCGAAGATCACATCAATGTAATGCGCCGGGAGGTCGGACTTCCCTTGCGCGCAAGCTACTTCTTTACTCCATCCTCTCTTAAAGCCGATCCAAACTTTGCCAGCCGTTTCGTCCGCCTTACGTTTGAGCGTAAGGATGGGTTGTCAGCACAAACAAAACGATACTGGCTAGTTTGGGACTCAATTACTGTAGGTGGGTTGGTTGCTGATGGACAGAGAGCGCTGGTCCAATAAGTTCTAGTTAGCGCAATTCCTTTAGTAGCCCCAACGCGAAAACGAGGCGGCTCTTCTGTCGGAGCGCGTACGTCCTCGTGCGCTAAGTTACCAAACATTCAAGAAACGAATCATTGATCATCTGTCAATTGACAATGATCAATTATCAATCAGTGTCCGCATCATCGCGATTACAACGCAAGCTCTTCGAATTGATCATTGATCATTGTCAATTGACCGATGACCAAATGCTTCGGATCTGGTCTTAAACTCAGCTGATGAAGTTGAACTCTATCGAGGTGCCAGCGATTAGTTAGGACGGTCCGTCGATGGCTTGCCGGATACCGGTAACGTTTTGAAGCGATTGGCGCGCGCTTCCTCTGACATTTTTTGTAGAGCGGAGTGAACTTGAAGAATTACATCTCGGAGTTGTCTTAACTCCTGAGGGGACTTCTTATCGACCAGGATAGCGGCAGCTATCTCACTGCTTAATTCATTCGATATGGCCATGATTCTGGAATTTCTCTAAAAACGAGATTGCCGAGGCTGATTTTTGAAGAGAGCCCATCCTAGGTTTTGGGTGTTACGTTGAAGTTAATTCCATGTTAATTAATCGCCCGGCGGCGAATTTGTGTTTTATTTCGCAATTCTTGCTCCTCTCCCTTAACAAACATTTAAGGCGCAATTCACAGTCCTTTAACCAGGCGTGGGTAAGGTTCACCTGAAAACAAGCTTCCAAGTTGCGAGTAAGGAAATCGACTGTGAGTCGATTTCAAACTCATAACGAAATAATCAAACTTTCAGGAGAAATTATATGTATTCAACGCTCCCCCGGCGAGTTCGCCGCTTTTCTTGCGTCGTCCTGGCGCTTGCCGCTGTGTGCCTTTTCCAATTCCCGGCTTTTGCACAATCGGACCAGGGTCGGATCAGCGGAATCGTTACCGATGCCAATGGCGGAATAGTTCCAGGCGCCACAGTACTGGTAAAAAATGAGCGCACAGGTGAGGAGCGAACTGCTACGAGTAACGAGAGCGGTTATTACATCATCTCGGCGTTAAAGGCTTCGACTTATACGATCACTGCTTCAGGGCAGAATCTTACAGTGCGCGCTACCAGCGTTCAGGTTCTCGTGGGCCAAGAGCTCAAATTGGATCTGACTCTACAAGCAACAGGAGTCGAGGCCAAGGTCGAAGTTGTCGCTTCGGGTGGTTCCGCTCTCGATACATCCTCAGCTGCAATGGGCGTCAATGTTAATCCTCGAGAGGTTGAAGCGCTGCCGCTGAACGGCCGTCAATTATCTCAGCTTTATCTGCAGGCGCCGGGCTCGGTCAATAGCGGATCAGGAACGTTTGGCGATATCCGTTTTAGTGGTCGCGCAGTTCAACAGAACGTGATTCGTTACGATGGCATTGAAGGATCAGCAATCATCGATGCGTCGCCAGGCAACCTGAACGGTGAGGTACCTTCGCCTTTCAGACTGCAAACGAGTTTGGAAAATGTTCAGGAGTTCCGCGTTGACTCGAACAACTTTCCCGCAGAATTCGGCACTGGTACTGGCGGACAGGTTAGCGTGGTGACTAAGTCCGGTGGCAATCAGTTTCATGGTTCACTCTTCGAGTACCTGCGAAATGACGCACTTGATGCTGCTAACTTCTTCGACAACGTTATTGGGCAAAAAGCTCCTTTGCGGCTCAATCAATTTGGCGGATCTGTCGGTGGTCCAATCATCAAGGACAAATTTTTCTTCTTCTTTAGCTATGAAGGCTATCGCCTTCGCGCGGGGATTAATTCGATTGAAGCAGTTCCGGGTTCAGCGAGTCGTCTTTGTACGGCGCCGTTTGGGACTGGAACAAACCCCTGCACCGCAATAGCCGTTTCCCTGTTGCCAGCATTTCGTTCGCCTAATGCGGCGATCATCTCCCAAGGAAGTGGGACCAATTTGTTCGACGTAGCTCAGCTACAAGCGAATTCCTCGGTAAATGAAAACTCGGCTGCCTTACGTCTCGACTATAAATTTAGCAACAAGAACTCGGCGTATTTCAGGTTCTTTAGAGACCAGGGTAAGAACGATCAACCCGAAGGTGTAACTGGACGCCGTGTTCTGATTCAAGCTGTACCGCAAAACGGTGTTGTTGGAATCCAATCGCTGCTAACACCAACACTTCTGAACGAATTCAAGTTTGGTTACAACAGCGCCTACACCCGAATTAATGGCTTTGCACCCACGATAGCTGGTTTTGATCTCTCCTCGGCGGCAATAAATATCTCCGGTAACACGGCGAACTTTGCATTGCCCGGTCAGGGGACCTCTGCAGGAACAGCAACGCCAGGCGGACTGGTTCGCGCCAATAGTGCTACGAATGGTCGTGGTCAACCATACACTCCATACACGCTGTCATTTGTTGATAGTGTGAATTGGACCAAGGGTAATCACAACGCGAAGTTCGGTGGAGAAGTCAGGTTCATTCGTTTGTACACAGATCGTCTTGGAGGTACCACGTATACCTATTCAAATCTTCCCAGCTTCCTGGCCAACACTGCTCAATCGGTTCAGTTTCTCGGCGACGTGAGTGCTCCGAGCCCATTCAACAATGGAGCCACGGGACAGCGTTATGCCAAACAGGAGTACTACATCGGTTACGCAGAAGACGAGTGGAAGCTCCGGCCAAACATCACACTCAACTATGGCCTTCGTTACGAGTACTACACTCCACTTCGTGAAGATCGAAACCTGCAAGTGTTGTTCAATATCACCAACGGCACACTGCGTCCGCCAACGGAAAAAGCATTTGAGTCGTCGAAGACGAACTTTGGGCCACGAATTTCTATGACGTGGTCTCCAAATCAGAGCGGTGATGGGTTCTTTGGTGGTGGTCGCACAGTCCTTCGGGGTGGATTTGGTATTTTCTATGGCCCAGGACAAACTGAAGATCAGATCCAGCCAATTGAGAGCGATCGTATTAGTTCGACATTCACCACTAATCCGATTAGCTCGTCTTTACCGCTCGGATTTCCATTAGATTCAAATGCTGCCATCGCGTTCTTTAACAATCCTGCGAATGTAAACACCCGGTCTTATCAGCCCCGTGCTTACTCGCCTGACTACCAGATTCCAGAGAAGGTCTATCAATACACAGTTTCTGTGCAACAAGAGCTGTTCTCAGGCACCGTATTCACGGCTGCTTACGTTGGTAGTCAGGGTCGGAATCTTTTCTTGCGGAGCATCGCAAACACGATTCTGCCGGGACAGACAACTGTTCTGAGTAACGTCGCCGCGCTTCCTTCAGGAGTTGGCGTAGTGAGTCTTCAGGACCCAGCCAATGGTCGTATTACAGCGGTGAGAACAGTCCGGCAGTTTGCGATTATTTCTGGTAACAATGTTCAGAATCCCTATGCCGAAGTCGACTTCAAGACTAGCGGAGGCCACGACAGTTACAACGCGTTGCAGATGACGTTAGCTCGACGTTTATCCAGTGGGCTCACTCTCAACGCGCAATACACTTTCGCGCGAAGCTTCGGTAATACGGCGGGGTCAAATGAAGCGAGAACAGCAGCTGTACCAGACAACTTCGATGCAGACCTCGGCTACAACAACTTTGACGTTCGCCAGACATTCAATGTCAGCGCGCTTTATAAACTGCCATTCGGTAAGGGAACGAGTTATGAATTTGGCACTGTTGGGAATGCGCTGCTCGGTGACTGGGAGATTGGCGGTATCGTCAATGCTCGAAGTGGTCTACCGATTGAGGTAGGCATAACCAGGCCGGATGTGGTTATGCAATGCGCTCAAGCAACCTGTCCGGTAATTATTGGTGGAGTTGCTTCGTCGGTTCCTCAAGGGTTTGTCGCGCAACTGCCCGGAACCATCAATGCTGCTAATCCGCTGCCGGCTGGATTTGTTGGGGTCATCAATACGCCTTTGGGCGGTGCCTCGCGTAACGTGCGGCGGCCAAACTTGATTCCTGGAGTTAGTCCATATCTGAACAACGATAGGAACGTAATTAACCCGGCGGCGTTTGCGACACCTTTGCCAGGGACGTTCGGCGACCTTCAGCGTAATGCGCTGCGTGGTCCAAGTTTTAATCAGTTCGACTTGGTCCTAAACAAACGTTTCCGACTTACGGAGACAACGAATATCGAATTCCGCACCGAGCTATTCAATATTTTCAATCACGCCAACTTCGCGGTTCCGGCAACAACATTGAACAATGCGCTGCCTACAATCACGGGTGCGACTACCACGAACTTAGGTACGCTCTCCTCCGGTAGTCTTCAGCCCGGAACCGGGTTCACGCAGTCACAAGCCGGTGGAACTTTTGGTCTGTTAAGACAGACGGTTGAGCGAACAGTTGGATTGGGTACTAATCGCCAGATTCAGTTTGCCTTGCGATTCAATTTCTAAATTGGAATTCTGGGGATCGCCAAGTCCTTGGCGATCTCCATTTTGTTTTTTTTCCATACGGGGATGATTTGAGATATGTCAGTACAAGAGATGGCTCGAACCGAACAGCAGAACGTGGGTCAGGGAACGGAAGACGTTTACGACGACGGCTACTTAAGAGTTGAGCACCGGAACTACTACGTGGCGTGTGGAGGTACACCTCTCAAATTGCCGCGGACTGAGTTCTTAATCTTCTCGCGGCTCGCGAGAACTCCGGATCGGATCGTTACCGCAGAAGATCTATGGACGTCGGTCTGGGGAGGCGGTAAACCGCTGAATTCAGAAAGTTTGCACGTCTACATCTACCGTCTCCGGACTAAGCTTGGAGGGTTCGGTCTCCAGATCGAGACCATGGTAAATGTCGGCTACAGGCTCTTGGCGACAACCCCTCAATAATTCCCGCCGGTTAACCAAGAGTTCAGGTTCTGTTCAGTTTAATGTAACACCAAATCTCTAGATTGGGTCTATCGCTCAGATAACGATTTGTCCCAGGAAGACAGGAGATGTAGATGTTCGTGTCGAAAAGAGGCTTCTCCCTAATCGCGCTGTTGATCGCTTTGTCGATCGCAGGAATTCTTTCCGCCTGTAATAATTCCGGTGGTGGCCCTGCCGCCTCCAGTTCAGTAAGTCTACAGGGGGCAGGCGCGACGTTTCCGAACCCGCTTTACCAGAAGTGGCTCAGTGAGTACAGCAAGCTTCACCCAAATGTCCGAATCGACTACCAGTCGATTGGATCCGGGGGCGGTATTAAACAGATTCAGGCTCAGACAGTAGATTTCGGCGCGTCAGACGCACCAATGAAAGACGAGGATCTCAAGGCTGCATCGTCGGAGATCCTCCACGTTCCCACAGTTCTCGGTGCTGTGGTGATTACCTATAACCTGGCCGGAACGAGTAAAACGCTCAACTTCTCTCCAGAGGTGATCGCGGACATCTTCCTCGGGAAGATTACCAAGTGGAACGATCCACGAATTGTCGCAGATAACAGCGGGGTGACGTTGCCCTCCGCCGATATCACGGTGGTCCACCGCTCAGATGGCAGCGGCACCTCAGCTGTGTTCACAGATTACCTTTCAAAAGTCAGTGGCGAATGGAAGACAAAGGTCGGAACGGGAACATCTCCCAGTTGGCCCATAGGGATTGGGGGCAAAGGTAATGAAGGTGTCACCGGTCAAGTGAAGAACACTCCCAACACGATTGGATATGTTGAGTTGGCGTATGCCGTACAAAACAAGTTACCAGTGGGCCATGTGAAGAATTCGAGTGGCACTTTTATTGAGCCGACAATTGATGCCGTCACAGCGGCCGCTGCCGCCTCAGTGGCAACAACTCCTGATGACCTCCGAGTGTCGATCACGAACGCAGCTGGACCGCAGGCTTATCCAATCTCGAGTTATACCTACATCCTTGTGTACAAAAACCAGAAAGACGCGGCGAAAGGCAAGGCGCTAGTCGATTTTCTCTGGTGGGGATTACACGATGGTGAGGGCTTCGCAAAGGAACTCCAATATGCTCCGCTGCCGGCTGATATCGTCAAGCGCGCTGAAGCGAAGATAAATTCAGTGACGGCAAGTGGCGCACCGCTTCGCCAGGGGTAATCGAGGCGTTATCACCAGAAATTCGATCGGGCATAGGGTTTGATGAGCGCTGTAGCGGACCACAACAAAACAAGGACTTTCGGAACGACTGACTGGCGTCGACTGCTTTCGCCCACGGGCAATACTGGCGACGCAATCTTTCGCGTGCTGATGTTCTTGATGGCGATGTTGATGGTCTCAATTGTGGTTGCAAAAGTCATCGCGCTCACCTCCGATTCGCTAATGTCGATTCGGCAGTTTGGTTTCGGGTTCCTTCTTGGTCGTGAATGGAACCCGGTGAAAGGCGAGTTTGGGGCGCTTCCATTTATTTATGGAACAGTTGTTTCCTCACTCATTGCTTTATTGATCAGTGTCCCGTTTTCGTTGGGAATCGCAATCTTTCTTGTTGAACAGGCTCCGTTGTACATCGCACGTCCGGTGGGTTTTCTCGTGGAGTTGTTGGCGGCCATTCCGTCAGTGGTCTACGGACTCTGGGGGATCTTCGTGTTAGCGCCTTTCCTGCGCGTGTACGTGGAACCCTTCCTGGCGCGTTGGCTTGGCTGGACACCTTTCTTTCGTGGACAAATGACTGGGATAGGCCTTCTCACCGGAGGAATAATCCTGGCGATAATGGTGACGCCGATCATTTCAGCAGTGGTGAGAGATGTGTTGACCGCGGTACCTGGTTCACAACGTGAAGCCGCACTCGCCCTTGGTGCAACGAAGTGGGAAATGATTCGTGTGGTGCTAGTGAATGGAGCACCCGGAATTGCGGGAGCGATAATTCTTGGTTTAGGTCGAGCTCTCGGAGAAACGATGGCGGTGACAATGGTAATCGGTAACCGGCCAGACATTAGTCTGTCGTTATTTGAGCCGTCGTACACGATCGCCTCAGCCATCGCAAATGAGTTCACGGAAGCGACTGACAATCTTTATCTGAGTGCTCTCGTGGAACTCGGGCTCATTCTTTTCCTTGTCACCTTTGTGGTTAACGGAATGGCTCGAGTATTGGTTTGGAACGTGCTCCGAAAGACTGGTGGAGTTGGCAGGGCAGCGTGATGTCTAGCTTAAGCGTAGCAGACCAACGACGTCGTATCAGTAGCGCAGTAATGACAAGCCTTACTGCCTTATGCACCATTATGGTTGTTGGTGCTTTGCTCATCATTCTTGGCTACATTGCCATACAAGGAATTGGTTCGCTAAACGTTCGTTTTCTCATCGATAGTCCTCGCCCCGTTGGTGAAGGCGGAGGAATTGGAAACGCGATCATTGGATCTCTAGTGTTGCTTTCGCTTTCCTCCGCCTTGGGCTTACCGATTGGAATTTCGGTCGGAGTTTATCTTTCGGAGATTGGCAGAGGTCGCTTTGCCGGGATGATCAGATTCATCGTTGATACTCTCACAGGAATTCCCTCGATTGTTACAGGTGTCTTCGTCTACGCAATCCTGGTTCTTCCCATGAAGCATTTCTCAGCGTTTGCTGGCGGCATCGCGTTGGCATTAATCATGGTTCCGATCGTGGCGCGTACGACGGAAGAGATGTTGAAGCTAGTGCCACACAGCCTGCGCGAGGGTGCTTTGGCGTTAGGAGCCCCTCAATGGCGAGTTACATTGGGAGTGATTATTCCTGCAGCAGCGCCTGGTATCGCAACTGGAGCCATGCTAGCCATAGCACGTATTTCGGGTGAAACAGCGCCATTGTTATTTACCGCCTTTGGCAGCCGGTTCTTTCCCACTACGTTGAATGAACCAATCGCGTCGCTTACAGTCCAGATCTATAACTACGCAATTTCGCCGTACGATGAGTGGCATGCGCAAGCCTGGGCTGCAACACTTGTGCTGATGACGTTAATCCTGGGAATAAACATCGTGGTCAGGTTAATAACGCGGAAGAGATTTTAATTTGATCGAGACTATGCCTGTACAAACTGCCCCACGAATTGAAGTGCCGGAGCGTCGTAACGACTCTGCGAACGACCGCGAGTCGGACAAGGCAAAAGTGTCGGTCCGCGACTTAAACTTCTTTTATGGAAAGACTCAGGCGCTCCATAACATCAACGTTGAGATTCCTGAGAGAATCGTAATGGCGTTTATCGGTCCGTCGGGTTGTGGTAAATCGACCTTCTTAAGAACGCTAAACAGGATGAATGATGTAATTCCGGCGACGCGAGTTGAAGGTCAGGTCACAATCGACGATCGCGATATCTATGCACCTGGGACAGATGTTGTCGACTTGCGTCGGAAAGTCGGGATGGTATTTCAGAAATCAAATCCGTTTCCGAAATCAATATTCGATAATGTCGCCTACGGTCTACGAATAAATCGTTTGACAAAGGGTGGCAGCGAACTGGCCGATCGAGTTGAGCAAGCGCTGATCGATGCGGCGCTGTGGAACGAGGTAAAGGATCGACTAAAGACCTCTGCTTTGAGTCTTTCGGGCGGCCAACAGCAACGATTGTGCATAGCGCGCGCGCTCGCCATTCGTCCTGAGGTATTATTGATGGACGAGCCGGCGTCGGCACTGGATCCAATAGCCACGTCTAAGATCGAAGAATTGATATTTGATTTAAAGAAGCAGTACACAATTGTGATTGTGACGCACAACATGCAACAGGCAGCGAGAGTCTCCGATACAACAGCCTTCTTCCTGCTTGGTAAAATGATCGAAGTGAATGCCACTGAGAAAATGTTTACTGCACCAAACGAAAAACTCACAGAAGATTACATTACGGGTAGGTTTGGATGAAGAAGGTCGGCTTTGGCCTTAGTATTTAGAACTTAGTACTTGGAACTTGGTCAAAGACCCAAACCAAAGACCGAACAAAGTACAAAGCACCAATCTATATGGATCAACACCGTCATCTTGACGACGAATTAAGTTCCCTGCGGGATCGTGTATTGCTTCTCGGCGGCGAGGCAGAGCAGGCACTTGAACGTGCGATGTACTCACTTCGCGAACGTGACAACGAGGTTGCGCGAGAGGTTTTGGACAATGACGACCGAGTGGATCATCTCGAAGTTGAGATTGACCGACAGTGCATCGATATCATTGCTCTCAGACAGCCGGCCGCACGGGATTTACGCTTTGTTATCTCAGTGGCCAAGATGGCGCCAGTGCTGGAACGAATTGCAGACCATGCGTGCAATATCGCAAGAACCGCGCTCGATTTGAATAACGAACCAGAATTGAAGTCGGTGATGGATCTAAGTCGGATGGCCGATCATGCTTTGCGAATGTTGCGCGCAGCTCTCGATGCTTTCACCTCGAATGATCCTCTTATGGCTCGAGAGATCATTAAGAGCGACACTGCGATCAACGATCTCTACAATCACACGTTCCACCGTCTGATTGAGCTGATGGTGACTGAACCCGAAACAGCAACTCGTGACGCGCGTCTGCTGTTTGTTGCCAAGCACCTTGAACGTATTGGCGACTATGTGACGGATATTTGCGAACTCACCGTTTACATGGCTGAGGCCGCTTTCATCAAACACAGTAACTAAAGAATGACTCGCCCAATCCTAATAATCGAAGACGACGCAGACATTGCTGAAAGTCTGAAATACAACTTTGAGCGAGAAGGGCTTGTCGCAATCACGGCCCCCACCGGAGAGGCTGGTCTCTCATCGGCATTGAATGAACGCGAGCCGCCGCGCCTGATCATCCTTGATCTGATGTTGCCCGGGATGAGTGGTATCGAGCTTTGCCGCCGACTCCGAAGAGAACCGGCAACCAGGCGGACTCCGATAATTATGCTGACCGCCAAAGCTTCAGAGTCCGATAGAGTTGCGGGCCTCGATCTTGGCGCCGACGATTACATTACAAAGCCGTTCTCAGTCCGCGAACTGCTTGCCCGCGTTCGCGCGGTTATGCGACGCGCTGACGAGAACATGGGAAAGACATACGAGGACGACCACCTGATCATCGATTTCGACGACATCAGGGTTGTCTGTGACGGAGCCAAGATTAGGCTTACAAACAAAGAGTTCACGCTCTTGTCGGTCCTCGCAAAAAGCGCCGATCGCGTAGTTACTCGTCAGCAACTCCTAGATAGTGTTTGGGGTTACAGCTACTATGGTGATGCTCGCACATTAGATGTTCACATTCGGCGCTTACGACAGAAGCTCGATAAGTGCGGTGATTGCATCGAGACTGTTGTCGGAGTTGGTTATCGTTTCGTTGGTTGTACCGGGCAGGCTGCGGCGAATGGCAATGGTGGTTAAGTTGTCGTGTTAAAGCGTCACACTCTCCTTCTAGCAGGCTGTGTAGTTCTCACCTTCATTGGTCTTCTAGTTCCATCCTTCTCCGCGAGAGTTATCCTTGCGGGTGTCCTACTAATTCTGGCGGTTGTTACCCTTATCATCCCGCGCTTTCTGGGCTCGACGGAATCGGAACATTCACCCGTTGCGCCAAAGGACCAGCCGCGAAACAAAAAACTCGACATATTTACTGTCGGAACCCTCTTTGAGGCGACCATAGGTGGCATGAGAGAGGGTTTGCTGGTCGTTAACAAAGACATGCAAGTCGTGGCTTCGAATCGGGCAGCATTCAAGTTATTCAATCCGTCGCTATCGCAAATCGAATCGCAACGACTTACGGAACTCACCCGCAACCCTGCGATCTACGGCGCATTCCTGGATGGACTCAGGGGCGTTGAACGAAGTGGAGTCAAAGTAGAAACTCATGGACCAGAGCGTCTGGTGTTCGACTTGCGCGTCGTTCCGCTCGGCAATGGAAATGGTGGCGGAGCTGAAGGCGCTCTCGGAGTCTTCTTTGACATCACGCGCACCGAACGTCTGGAATTAGTCAGACAAGAATTTCTGTCAAACGTTTCTCACGAGCTTCGTACACCCCTTACTGCAATCCTTGCATTTGTGGAAACGCTTGAGACTGGTGCATTGGACGATCCGGAGAGCAGCCTGAGGTTTCTAGCGATCATTCGTAAGAACGCTTCGCGGATGCACGCGTTGATAGACGACATACTTGAACTTACGTCGATCGAGGGCGGCACAATCCAGTTACGATGTGGACCAGTCGAACTGCAACCACTGGTTAGTGATGTTATTTCGTCGCTCGCGGCTAAAGCTAAAGCACAGCAAGTGACCATAAAGAATAACGTCCAACCAAACGTCCTCGTGCATGCAGATGCGCGTCGGCTCGAGCAGATGCTCACGAACCTGATCGACAACGGCATTAAGTTTGGAAAAGTTAACGGTATTGTTGTAGTGGGTCACGAAGCTGGTAACCGTGACAAAATCGTCGTCGAAGACAATGGCGATGGCATTCCTGCGCAACACCTGGAGCGACTCTTCGAACGGTTCTACCGCGTTGACCGCGCCCGCTCCCGTGACATGGGAGGCACGGGATTGGGGCTGGCAATAGTTAAACACTTGGCTCTCCTACACGGGGGAGAAGTTACGGTGACGTCTGAACTGGGTCTGGGGACCTCCTTTACTATTCACCTTCCGCACGCAGCATAACTGCTCAAATCATTGAGGTTCTGACTCCTGCTAAAGACAACTGTTGTCAACCTCTAGTCTCCTTTGCAATAATGCTGAGTGAGATAAAACGGTTTTAATCTCACCAGATAGCCCCGCAATTGAATCCTCAAAAACGATTGAAAAGCCCCTGATCCGGGAGTCAATGCTTTCGGCAGACTATCTCCTCGCCTGCCTGACCAGGCAGATCGGAACGAACCTGGATGATCAGAGGAGTTAACCATGCGTTACAGGCTGTTGCGTTCTTTGTCGGCGGCTATAAAGCAGGTCTGCGGAGCAGTCTTGCGAGCGTTACTTACGAGCCTTGTTTTCGGAATCTGTGTTGTTGCGTTGATGCGTTACCTGGGAGTTCCGGTTCCCAGTCCCTTCGAACTTTTCAGAGACGTTGAAGGCTTATCAAAGCTAGCCAAGATACTTTCATAGAGGGTGGGAAAAATCAGTGAACACTGAGTTCAAGCCTTATGATGTACTGGGCGTTAAGCCCGGTATCTCAACTCAGGAACTTAAGGCGGTATATAGAGATCTGGCCAAAGTCTGGCATCCGGATCGCTTTGGGCACGACCCGCGTCTACAACAGAAGGCACAGGAAAAACTCAAAGAGATAAACGAGGCATACGAACAGATCGTCTCCGGGGCCGCTTCGAAACCAAAGGTTGAGCAAAAGAATTACGAGCGCTCGTCGAATGGCTATGAATATCAAGCCAAGAGTAGCTCCGAATACCAGACCAAGAGTAGCTACGAATACCAGGCCTATCCCGTTAGATCGAAAGCTACGGTCCAAACGTTTCGTTGGACCTGGTTAGTCGTTCCACTCGTATTATTCTTTTTAGTTTTCTACGTTACCCGGAACTCAATACTTCGCCAGCCTCAGACACAGGTGGTACAGGCGTCGCAGCAGTTGGACCAGACCACTTCCGATCAATCCAATCGCGTTGCTGAAAATTCCGCGAATAAGAAAACTGTTACCAAAACAAGTACCGAATCTCAGATCGAACCTCAAACGAATCCAGTATCGACGGAAGCCGTGTCGTCGCCAGCTCGCGCTCTTGCAACAGTGACGGTGCTTGTTGACGGATCTACTGGACTCCTTGCAAGACCCGAGTGCCCCACGAAGAGCAGAATGACGTATCCGGCCGGAAGTGAGCCACATGAGTATTGCAATGCACACCGACCAGTTATTGCGGATTCGTCTGAATCGAAGGTGAAGTCGCTAGCGAAGAAGGTAATAACGCCTGGCAAGTGGATAGGCTCAGGCAACGACAACAAAACTGGGAGTGAGGGCAGGCAGAAAGACTAGTCCTTCTGAGTGTTTAATGGGGCCGCATGCGTCCATTCCAATTAGCGCAGTTCAGGCGCGGTCGTGCCTGAAGAGTCGAGGCCTTTGGGCATTGCCCGCGTCTACGACCACGCAGTTGCTGACGCTGCGGTCCCATTAAGCACATTAGAATAATTCACAGGCTCCTGGAACGAAAATACGATCTGCTGCTGGCACCCCAAAATTGATTCGTTGACAATAATCTTAGCTGCCGCTTACTATTTTCGAGTTACAAAACTTCTCCGGCTCCTCTGCACTTGAGAACAAATGCTTCTTCAGGCAGCAACGACCACTACATCTCCGACGATTGGTAGCCCCATTACAGCCTATTGGCCGGTAATGATCTTTTTTGTTGTCGCCGTGATTTTTCCGGTTCTACCAATCGTTTTGGGCAGATTTATCCGGCCAATTAAGTACGAGAAGAGCAAGATGCGACCTTATGAGTGTGGCATCGACCCGACGACCGGTGCTCACGAGCGGTTTACTGTTCGCTACTACATAGTGGCGATGTTGTTTCTAATTTTTGACGTAGAGACAATTTTCTTACTGCCGTGGGCGATTATCTTTATGGGTAACGACTTCTCGTTCACCAAATTTGCCCTGATTGAAATGTTGGTTTTTATTGGAATTCTGGTAGTGGGCTACTATTACGCTTGGCGCAAAGGCGCTTTGGAATGGGCTTAAACTTCCCGGAGTGCATGCCGGTCCCGTTCTCCCCTTACACAATTTGTTAAAATCAACTTACCTTTAAGACATTACGATGGCTGAACACGAAGAGGGATTTGTTCTAACAACGTTCGATTCGATAATGAATTCGGTTCGGCGGACTGTGGGCGCCAAGACCGTTGATATAGCAGCTCCGGTAGTGAACTGGGCACGCAAGTCCGCGCTGTGGCCCATGACGTTTGGGCTAGCTTGCTGTGCCATTGAAATGATTGCTACCGGTGCAGGAAGATTCGATATCGATCGATTTGGCGCAGGAGTTTTTCGGCCTAGCCCACGACAAAGCGACCTGATTATTATTGCAGGAACTGTGACTCTCAAGATGGGGCCAGTTGTACGTCGTGTTTACGATCAGATGCCGGAACCAAAGTGGGCCATCGCCATGGGTGCTTGTGCCTCTACAGGTGGTCCATTCGATTCTTATTCAACTATGCAGGGCGTTGATCGTTGCATTCCAGTCGATGTTTATATCCCGGGTTGTCCACCACGACCAGAAGCATTGCTTTATGGTCTGATGAGGTTACAGGACATCATCATGCGCGAGGCGCCGTCAGCTTACATTTTCGATTCGGATGGTACAGTCCATCGTACCCGCAGTTTTGATGACGAACCGCTACCATCCCCGGAGAAAGATCGCCCCGCTTTACCGGCATAGTCCTAGCCGTTATTCGGCATCGGTTCCTTAAGGTTATCCAGGCCTTCCTTGTTCTCAAGGGAGGCCAATTTTCTTTTCGACAACCTCTTCTGCATCTATTATTAAACTTGCTCTAAAACGGAAGAAACGAATATCTGCCTGCGTCTAAGGATCGTGGCCTTAGTTTAGTGGGGGAACGAATGGAGCGGCGCGCAGTAATGGCTGAGCAGCTTATCGAGGGAGGGGTGATAGAAGCCTGCCAACGAGGCGATCGCGAAGCCTTCAGAGTTTTGTTCGAAACCTACAAAGATAAAGTCTTTTCCATCGCCGTCTACTCGTCCGGAGGCGACCGTTCAATCGCCGAAGATGTAACTCAGCAAATATTTCTGAAGTTGTTCACGGCAATCCAACAGTTTCGCGGGGAAGCGGAGTTTACGACCTGGCTTTATCGTCTGGTTGTTAATGCCTGCCTCGATGAACGGCGAAAACGTCGACGGCTATTGTCCTGGGGAGATGTTTTGCCAATGAGTGGTCCAATTAACAAAAAGCCGCAGGAAAAGAGTTACGCGCGGATGGAGGTTGCCGAAGCTGTTCGCGTCGCAATCGAAGAATTGAAACCAAAGTTCCGCATTCCAATTCTACTTAAGTACATTGAGGGCTTATCGTACGAAGAAATCGCTAAGGCGATGGGATGTTCAAAAGGGACGGTCGCGTCGCGCCTAAACCGCGGACATGGTCAACTGGCAAAGCGATTGTCTCACTTGCGCAATCATGAAGTATTGAATGATTAAGATAGACTTCACCGAGATTTACGGAGTCAAGAAATAATGCTTTCGCAGCACGTATCAAAAAACGCAGCAGCTTACTGTCATGGCGAACTCTCATCAGAGGAGTCGAAACAGTTTGCTGAGCACATCATGTCGTGTGCAACTTGCCGGGCGGAATTTGAAGAGATCAAGTTGGGGATTAAGCTCGCTGAACAACTCCCGGAGATCCAAGCCCCTAATCATATCTGGACAAACATTGAATCGAGGCTGAAACAGGACCACGCAGTTACGAGGTCATCGCCCAGGTTTTCGAGACCAACCTATGCTGCCATCGCGGCAGTGTTATTGCTTTCGATCAGCATGGCTGTTTTTTGGCTCTACCGAGATCACACCGCACTCAACGGTCAGCCTTTTTGGCAAGTCGTAAATTTGACCGGTTCACCAACTATCGGCTCGTCCGGGATCGGCACTAATGGAAGATTAGCGGTGGGCCAGTGGTTGGAAACGGACGGTAACTCACGTGCGCAGATTGCGGTCGGTTCCATTGGTCACGTCGATATCGATCCAAACACTCGTGTCCGGTTACTTGAAACACAACCGACCGAACATCGACTTGAACTTGCCGAAGGAAAACTGAGTGCACGCATCTGGGCACCGCCGCGACTTTTCTTTGTTGATACGCCATCCGCAGTTGCGGCCGATCTTGGTTGCGCCTACACACTGGAAGTCGACAAGACCGGAGCTAGTTTGTTACGCGTTACGTCTGGTTGGGTTGAGTTGCAGCTTAAAGATAGGGAATCAATGGTTCCTGCGGGTGCTGCATGCGAAACTAGACCCGGGATAGGACCAGGAACACCTTACTTTGAAGATTGTGCTGGTGAATTCAAGAGCGCACTCGAGAAAGTAGATTTCGAAAGTGATGCTCAGACAAGGTCTCAGTCACTGACCCTCATGTTGCAGCAGTCGCGACCGCGAGACACTCTTACCCTTTGGCATTTGCTCGCCAGAGTGGACGGCGATGATCGCGTTCGAGTCTTTGAAAGAATCGCGTCGTTCGTTCCTCCCCCTCAGGGAGTAACTCGTGAAGGCATTCTCCAGCTGGATCGCGAGATGCTTGACCGCTGGAGGTTAGTACTCGAATCAAGTTGGAGCAATCACACATTGCTTCCGAAGGAGGTAGGTAAAGCGTACTGGCAAGTAAAAAATGGAGTAGATCAACGCATGAAAAACCCGGCTACGAAGTAAATAGCATTACCGTAAGGAGTAAGAGCATGATCGGTCAAAACAGAGAATTGGATCGTAGGTCCTTTCTGCGGCGTCTCTCAGCAGCTGCAGTTACGCTGCCAATTGTCGGGTTCGCCACGCTCGAACTCACAAACTACACAAACATCCTCGCATTGTCAGAGGGGGCGTCGTTAACGCCGGGTACATGGAAGACTTCCCTGTGCTCGGATAAGGAGCCTGGACTTCCACTGATTGTCTCCGGAACCATTTTCGGTCCGGATGGGCGAACGGCGCTGAAAGGCGCAACCCTTTTCGTTTATCAAACCGATGCAACCGGTGTCTACACACCTGTGGCAGGATCGAAAGATAATCGTACCACTCGTTTGCATGGACAGATGATCACTGATGCGTCTGGCAGGTATGAGTTTCGCACAATCAAGCCAGCCCCCTATCCAAACAGCCGTATTGCGTCGCACATTCATGCGCATCTTTCTGGTCCAGGTTATCCGGAGTATTGGATCGATGAGTATTTATTTGCGGATGACAAGTTTCTAGACGACGGAGTTAGGAAGAATCAATCCGATAAGGGAAGGTTTTCGTGTGTGCTCAACCTGACTCAAGATAGCGATGGTGTTCTACGTGGAGAACGTCATATTCAGATCGAAAAATGTTCAAGTCGATGCACTGCGAAATGACCGCAGTGCTAAAGCGAGGATGCCTGCTAATCGGCGTCGCAGTAGTCTCGCTGCTGATCGACTCAAGTGTCTCATGATCTTTCTTTTGTTGGTCGCAGGTTTTCAATAGGTTGTGTGGAAGCGACTAAAGCAACGAGCGAGGAGTACTTGAGGAGATGCGGATGACTAAGGCCGGGAAAATTATCAAATGGTTTTTACTGCTAATGGTTGGTGCGTTTATCGTTATTCAATTCATCAGGCCCACTAAGACAAATCCAACTGCGCAAGCTTCACTCGCTATCGATGCTCATACTCAATTAGCACCTCCGATCAAAGACATCATTAATCGATCCTGTAAAGACTGCCATTCAAACAATACGCAGTGGCCGTGGTACAGCAACGTTGCGCCGGTTTCCTGGTTTGTTATCAACCATGTAAACGAAGGTCGACAACACTTGAATTTTTCAGATTGGGGAAACTACGACAACAATCGTCAACGGCGAAAGCTTGATGAAATGTGTGAAATGGTCGAAGGCGGAGAAATGCCCCTGAGTTCCTACACTCCAATGCATCCAGGCTCGAAGTTAAATGGCCAGGATGTCAAGACGTTGTGTGATTGGACGAACGCAGAACGCCAACGACTCAGCTCACTCGATACCAGATAAGTGTCGAGTGTCGTTGATTGAGATAACGCGGATAAAGCCATTTGAGTGGAGCTCGAAGTGTGAGATGCCGCAGTTGGAACTGGAGATCCAAACCGGTTTCAGCTCGGGCGAATCAAGCGCTCCCATTATGTGCAGCGCAAGAATACAGATCGTACCGGTGTGACTGAAGACTGCAATCTTTCCGCCCTGATGTTCCTTAATGACGTGGTCCAACTTCTCCGAAGCGCGATCCAACATTTGCCGGTAACTCTCACCCTCTGTTAGAACATGGTCAAAATCGCGACGCAACAGCGCGGCGTACTGATCGGGATATTTTTGGGCTGCGTCTTCAAACGTCAAACCTTCCATTACTCCAACGCTTCGTTCACGCAGTGTCTTTGTTGCTTCAATCTGAAGACCTGCGAGATTTGCAAGAGGTCTCGCTGTCTCCACAGCTCTCGGAAGGTCGCTTGAATAGATCGCGGTGATGGATTCAGAGGCAAGGGCTTCAGCCGTTGCCTTAGCTTGTAATTGTCCTTTGAGAGATAAGGGAGTGTTGCTGTGTCCGCCAAAACGTCGTTCGGCGTTGCCCTCTGATTGACCATGTCGAATCAGGAGGATGTGAGTGGGAAAAGGCATCTGTGATGCTTAGTGAAGTCTTCTCGTGTCTGGAGGGACTTAAGAACGAAGCGACAACTCAGGAGACGGAAGAGTTACAGCAACCGTTTCCGTTTTAAGTTTCTCTGCTTGATAGTGTGCAACGAGCGCATCGATGAACGGGTCAAGGTTCCCCTCCATGACCAGATCGAGCTGGTGAACTGTGAGACCAATGCGATGATCTGAAACTCGATTCTCTTTGAAGTTATAGGTACGGATCTTCTCAGAACGATCTCCTGAGCCGACCATGGAACGACGTTCACTCGCGAGCGCCTCGTGTTGCTTTTGTTCTTCGAGTTCTTGCAAGCGAGCGCGAAGTACGCGCATAGCTTTCTCGCGGTTCTTGATCTGTGACTTCTCGTCTTGCATCGAGACCACCACACCGGAAGGAATGTGAGTTATGCGGACAGCTGAATACGTTGTGTTAACTGACTGTCCGCCAGGTCCTGACGAACAGAAGGTATCAATCCGAAGATCTTTTTGATCGATCTTCACATCCACTTCTTCAGCCTCAGGAAGGACCGCCACAGTTATCGCTGATGTATGAATACGGCCGCTGGCCTCCGTTTGCGGTACACGCTGAACTCGGTGGACGCCTGACTCGTGCTTCAGCTTTGAATAAACCTTGTCGCCTTCGATCAAAGCAATGGCTTCTTTCAACCCGCCAATGCCCGACTCAGAGGCTTCAAGTACTTCAAAGCGCCATCGTTGCTTCTCTGCATAACGCGAGTACATGCGCAACATCTCGGCTGCGAATAATGTTGCTTCATCACCGCCTGTTCCCGCACGAATCTCAAGGATGACATTCTTTTCGTCGTTCGGATCCGTCGGTATTAATAACAGTTTGAGCTCTCTGTCAGTATCGTCGAGTTTGGTCTGTAGGTTATCAAGCTCCTGGCGCGCCATCTCTCGCATCTCATCGTCATCCGACGTTTCATACAACTCTCGTGCACCGGCAAGCTCGTCCTTCAACGATTTCCAGGCTTGATACTTCTGGACTACTTCGCCAAGACTGCGATGCTGTTTTGCTGCTTTGCCGTACGCGGATGGATTTGCCAGCAACTCAGGCGAAGACATCTCCTGGGTAAGTTCATCATACCGCGCTTCAATCTGTTCGAGTTTGTCTAACATAAGACCTCACGAAAGAGGCGCAAGCACTGGCTCACCAGTTTGCGGCTCTAGTTTTAGCGACTCTTTTAGAGCTTCAATCGCGACTTCCAACTGTTGATCGTCCGGTTCTTGAGTGGTTATGTTTTGCAGCCACACGCCAGGCTTGGTCATAAACTTGAAGAACCAACTGCTTTCCTTCTTAGCGGACAATCGAATGATCTCGTAGGAGAGACCTGCCACGACCGGCATCAGTGCTAAACGAATCAGAAAATTTAGCAACAGCGAATCAAACTTAATTATCGAAAACGACACTATAGCGACCAACATCACCACCATTAGAAAACTGGTACCGCAACGCGGGTGCTGACGAGGCTGGGGACGTGCGTTATCGACTGTCAGCGGCAGTCCAGCTTCCCAGGTAAAGACAGTCTTATGTTCGGCTCCGTGATACTGGAAGACGCGCCTAATATCCTTCAGGAATGAAAAGCTGACGATCATGATCAGAAAAAATGTCATTCGGATCATACCGTCGATCAAGTTGAAGGCGACTGAAGGACGCACTGGGTGCAAGTAGGTTCTGACTGCTCCCCAGGACTTTGTGAACCAGCTTTGGTTCGCTGGTGGAATGTCTGTAGCCTCGGCGCCTGCAACTGATGTCGAAGTTGGAGCTGCACTCGTTACTGTTGCCGGAGTGGTAGCCCAACCCGCGGCAATAAATAACGCGTTAGTCAAAACGAGCGGTGCTGCGACGAAGAGTAAGATATTGAAAATTAAAGCAAAAATGATCGAGCCTGCAGCTGCTGCGGTTGTTCCTTTCTTGAGTTCATCCTTTGAACGACGTTGAGTTGGAACGGGGAACAATCCTGGGACCGCGCCTGTGAGACCTGCAAAATCTCCTTCTCCTTCGATAACGGCAGGCGACAGCGTGATTTTCACTTGTTCAGCCCTGGCCTCTTCAACTTCCTCAAATGCTTCGTTGGCGGAGTAGTTTAAGGCCTTAATGCCAAGGCCCATTGACTGCACCAACACCGCACCACCCCGCAAAACTGGAAACTTAAGAATGGGGTATTTGTCGCTCCACTTCGGCAGACGGGCAGCTGTATTCACAATGGTTCCGTCAGCTTTTCTTACAGCGATTGCGTAAGCACTGGGAGTGCGCATCATCACGCCTTCAATGACGGCCTGACCCCCAACGATGAGATCTCTTTCAGGTGTGCTCATATTTTTTCTTGCGACAACCCTCATAAGTTGTCGGCTTTGAATAGGATAAAACGACTAAAGCTGCGGCCTCTTCACATACACTAACGCCGGCAGTTTCTTCCAGTCGCTAGTGCTTGGATGCACTTATTGCGACCGACTAAACAGCCGGCGTCCAAACTTCGTTAGCTAGTGTCTGTTTCTTAAAAACATCAGGCCGAAAGCATTACTGCGCAGTTGTCTCTTCTGCGGGCTTCTTGCCATAGCGCTTGTTGAAACGATCTACGCGTCCAGCAGTATCGACCAGCTTCTGTTTCCCGGTGAAAAATGGGTGACAGGCCGAACAAATTTCCACGTGCAGATCGCCTTTGCGTGTAGAGCGAGTCTTAAATGTCTCGCCACATGCACAGGTTACGGTAATTTCTGTATATTCGGGGTGTATTCCTGGTTTCATTACTTCTTTACTCGTCACTCTCTATAGACGGCTCTCGGGCCGCAATTTCGAACAGGATATGATAGGGGGCACGCGTCAAAAACGTCAAGCCGAAGCACTGATCAGGGTTCCAAATAAGTCTGTTGACACCAACTAAATCGCATGTTTAAATCGATTTTCGCCGTCCTTCTGTACTATTAGTAACATCGATTAGCACTATCAGCGCGGATATTTGCGCGGCACTTGTCTTTCAAGCCCACAAGTAGATCGTAATTGAAGCGTGGTGTAAGTGTAGACAAGCCGCAGGGCATCTATGTCAGAAGACACGAAGCAGCCCGGTTCCGACGAACCAACACAACCGGACGCGTCAGCCACTGACTCGTCCGGGAAGCCAACTTCACCAATTAAGTCTGCTTCGGGAAGCGCACCCACCGGCTCCGACGCAGAAAAAGCGTCCATGGTAGACGAGGCGAAAGCCAGAGTCGCCGCCGTTAAAGAATCGCTGGCCAATCAAGCTGCCACACCTGCTGACGCAACAGCACCAAAGCCGCCAGTAAAGAAGAAAGATGAAGGGCCGAAGCCCTCAGACGCTAGTGGCCATCCACTCGTCAAGAAACTGAAAGACAAATTTGGCCAGGCGATTGGGGAAGCAGTTGAGTTTATCGGGCAGCTTTCTGTCACGGTTGAGCGTCAACATATTGTGGCGATTTGCGATTTTCTTCGAACCGACCTAAAAACACCCTTCAATTATCTTTCAGATCTAACCTGCGTCCACTTTCCGGATAGAAAAGAAGCCCCATTTGAGGTCGTCTACAATCTTTTCTCGATTACAGCGAACGAACGTGTTCGCTTGAAAGTCCGGGTCAATGAGCAGGAAGGTGTCGAATCAGTTACCGGTGTATGGCCTGCAGCGAACTGGCTTGAACGAGAAGTCTTCGACTTGTTTGGTGTGCACTTCGCCGGTCATCCAGACTTACGCCGTCTGCTTTTGCCACCTGACTGGGAAGGCCACCCGTTGCGTAAGGACTTTCCACTGGAGTTCGTTGAAAATGAATGGACAGCTAAGCATCTCCCCGAGATGGATGAAGTCCAACTAGAACAGCTACACCAACGTCGTGCGTATGGTCTGGAGATTCTCTCGGTGCCGCAAGAGCGCGTGATGCGAGAAATATTTCGTGGCGGCAAAGATGTGATGCCAAAGGATAAGTGAGAGCTTAGTACTTAGATCTTAGCGCTTTGTACTTTGTTCGTTGATGTACAAAACGAAATTATGACGCCGAAAGAAATCGCAACCCACTTTGAAGCGAAAGTTTTTGACTCTCCCGATGCGGCACAGGGAGCGGGCTTTCTACTAACAGAAACTGCGGCGCCAAGAAATGTTTGGAATAAGGCCAGCGCTGCAAACGCGATTGTTCTTAAGCTGGTGGATCGCAGAGCAAGTGGTGAAGCGGATGAGATTGGTTTAGTGATTGAACCATGGCGCGTGACTGGCTGCTACAAACCGCATCAATCGGAGTCTTCGGCTGTCTAATTAAACTCAGTTAGGTCTCTATGCATCAGGTCGAAATCGCAACAACTCAGGAAACCCTGTTAGACAGCCCAGAGATGACGCTGAACATGGGGCCGCAGCATCCGTCGACTCACGGAGTGTTGCGGGTGGTTCTCAAGCTCGATGGCGAGACTGTGATCGATCTCGATTGCGACATCGGATATTTACATCGCGGCATGGAGAAGATTGCTGAGAACCGCATGTTCACGATGATCGCGCCGTATTGGGATCGCCTTGATTACATTGCTGCCGTCTCAAATGGTCTGGTTTGGGTTGAGACTGTCGAGCAGATGATGGGTTTGGAAGTGCCCAAGCGTGCTCATTACCTGAGGACGATTCTTACCGAACTGAATCGAATAGCATCACATTTGTTGTGGCTCGCAACTCATGCTCTTGATATTGGGGCGGTGACAGTTCTGTTGTGGGCACTGCGCGAACGTGAAGAGATACTGAAAATTTTCGAGCGGCAGTTTGGTGCGAGACTTACCTGTCATGCGTGGCGAGTGGGTGGGATGCCGAATGATGCGTATGACGATTTCAACAAAGATGTACGTCAGTTCGTGAATAACTTTCCCACCAGGCTCGACGAGTACGAGACTGTACTATCAGAAAACCGAATCTGGCTCAGCAGGACCGTTGGTATTGGCGTGATCTCGGGACCTGAAGCAATCGCAATTGGACTGTCAGGCCCGGCACTTCGGGGATCAGGAGTAGCTTGGGACGTGCGCAAGTCAAGGCCTTATGCGGCTTATGCCGATATGGATTTTGATATTCCTGTTGGCGAAAATGGCGATACCTATGATCGTTATTTGGTTCGATTAGAGGAGATGCGTCAGTCTCGCCGGATTATCGATCAAGCGCTTGAGAATCTTCCCGATGGGCCAGTCAACGCAAAGTTACCAAAGATCGTTAAGTTGCCTGTTGGTGACTACTATCATTCTATTGAAGCGCCTAAAGGTGAGATTGGTTGCTATCTAGTCTCAGATGGAAGTGCGCAGCCATATAGAGTAAGAGTCAGGCCACCATCATTTGTAAATCTTCAGGCGTTACGACAGATGTGTATCGGACATTTGGTGGCAGACGTCGTCGCAATCATCGGGACTCTGGACATCGTGCTTGGCGAAATCGATCGTTAAAGACATGCTTCTACTAGCGCCAATTAACTTTCTTGACGAATTCTTGCTGCGTTTCTTTAGTGCGCAAACGGTCAATTTTATTGTTTGGCCGTTGATTCAGATTGGTTTGGTGGTAACGCTTGTAGCCCTTTGGGTTGCGTACGCAACTTATCTTGAACGCAAGATTTCTGCTTTTATGCAGGCGCGCCTCGGCCCAATGCGAGTTGGGCTTTGGGGGTTGCTCCAGCCGATAGCCGATGGTATCAAGCTGCTCGCAAAAGAGGATTTTATTCCCGATAAAGCTGACCGGTGGATCTTCTTTTTTGCACCTTATATTGCGGTTGCTTCATCGTTCATTGTTTTTTCGGTTGTCCCATTTGGTCCTGATTGGGCAGTTATCGCGGACGTTAATATCGGATTGCTACTCGTGCTCGCGGTTTCCAGTGTTGGCGTGCTCGCACTGATCCTGGCGGGTTGGTCATCAAATTCGAAATACGCGTTGTTGGGAGGCTTGCGTTCAAGCGCTCAGATGGTCTCGTACGAAGTTTCGATGGGCCTTTCGCTTATTGGTGCCTTGATGTTTGCTCGCACGCTTTCCCTTTCCGGGATCATTGGTGCGCAGGGTTCAGACACGATCTGGTACGTGTTGTACCAACCAGCCGGGTTCATTATCTTTCTGATCAGTGGAATTGCTGAAAACAATCGTGCGCCATTCGATTTGCCTGAAGCTGAATCGGAACTAGTGGCGGGATTTCACACCGAATATTCCGGTATGCGATGGTCGTTGTTCTTTATGGCTGAATATGCCGCGATGGTAGTCGTGTCAGCTGTGGCTGCAACTGTTTTCCTTGGCGGTTGGTATTTCCCCTTCGTTAACCGGCTCGATTCAATCAATCACAATCTGTTTGTGGCAGTGAGTTTGCTCATTTTCCTGACGAAGTGCGCGATCATTCTTTACGTGTACTTCTGGCTGCGTTGGACGCTGCCGCGATTTCGTTACGATCAACTGATGGATATAGGATGGAAGTGGTTGATACCTTCAGCCCTTATCAATATCGTGTTGACGGCAATTGCAGTCTTTGTGGTCCAGGCTCTCGATGGTTGGAAGGGAATGAAGACCATCGAAGCGATGAACATGGGATTAAACCTGACAGCTACCGGTAAAGCGATCATGATTGCATTCGGGATCGTAGGTCTCTTTATTACTGGAGCGTTGTTGTCCCGAATAAACTGGCGCTCTCGTGATTTCAATCTGAGGACTCAGAGGCGAAATATTAAGCTCGTAAATGTTCCTCAGGGAAAGCCGGCGGTTCAGACAAATTGAGCTGTCGACTGCTTTTGACGATTCTGTTTTGTCGGGCTCAGTTTCTTAGTACAAAAGTCGAGTACCGTTTATGAAAGTCAAAACTCCAACTCCAACGCTCCTGCAAAAGCTGAAACGCTTCTTTATGATGGATCTTGTTAAAGGGCTTGGGTTGACGATGAAGTACAACCTGGGTGCACTCGTTGACAAGGACGCCGTCGCTGGGAAGGGGATCTACACGGAGCAGTATCCAAAGGTCCGTCCGGATGTGGCGCCACGTTTCCACGGCGCACCTAGACTAAACATGGACCCCGAGACTCACGACACTTTGTGCATTGCGTGCAACCTGTGCGCGATTGCTTGTCCCGAGGATTGCATCGACGTGATCGCGATGGACGTAGAAATTATCGTTGCTGGAAAACCTCGAAGGAAAAAAGTACTCGACGAATTCATTTTTGATACTTCGCGCTGCATGTTCTGTGCGTTATGTCAGGAAGCCTGTCCAACATCGTGCTTAGAACTAACTCAGGACTTTGAGTTGGCAACATATTCCCGCGCTGGCTTTGTTTGGAATCGCGAGATGCTTGAACAGGGCAGGGAAACTGTGAAGTATACGAGTTAGGTCTTGGGTTTTTGGAGTTTGGTGTAGCCGTCAAAGTCCAAAGATCAAATACCAAAGGCTAACGCACAGCTCATCTAAAATATGACTCTCTCAGGTTCGGAAGCTGTCATCTTCTGGATATTTGCTCTCGCTGCAATTTTTGCGGGTCTCTTTACCGTAATGGCGCGCAACGCTGTTCATAGCGCGCTCTTCCTAATCTCATCACTACTCTCGGTTGCCGCGCTTTTTGTTTTGCTTGGCGCGGAGTTTATCGCCGGCGTCCAGATCCTTGTCTACGTTGGTGGCGTGATGGTTCTGTTCTTGTTTGTCATCATGCTGGTCAACGTGAGCGCTGAGGAGGATGGTCGGGAAGAGATTTTTAATAAGCCACGTCAGGTGGGGGCGAGCCTGATCTTTTGCTTGCTGCTTGTTGGCGGTCTCTTATACGGAGTTAGTCGAGGCGCGCCAGTCCTGCAGAGTCGCATTCCAAAACCAGAAAATGCCGAGATCCAGCAGACAGAAGCTAATGATCAATTGGCGAAGTCCGGGACTGGTACGAGTCGAATAACTGCCGACACGCAACAGATTGGCGGAACGCTTTATCGCTACGCCTCATTGCCATTCGAAATTGCCAGCGTACTTTTGTTGGTAGCGATTATTGGTTCGGTGATGTTGGCCCGCACTTTGAGGCAAGAGCGTTCGGTCGACGATCTTGCACCTGAAGTTGTTGAGGAAGAGATTGGTAGAGATCCTGAGCTAGCTAGCGTTGAGGTTATCGGTTCGGAGTAACTGTCATGTTGCATACCTTAAGCTCGATATTTTTATTTCTGTTTCAGGAGACAACCTCCGGACGGGTAAGTTTCATAGACGCCGCAAAGCATCCGGATCTCTCGAAGTTCCTTGTAATAGGCGCACTGCTTTTCATCATTGGCGTAGCTGGTGTTTTGACTCGACGTAACATCATCGTGATCTTCATGTCGATCGAGTTAATTCTCAACGCAGCGAATCTAAACTTCATCGCGTTCTCGCGCTTTCTCCAGGAATCGGGAAATCCAAATGCTCTGGCCGGACAAGTGTTCACGGTGTTTGTGATCGTAGTGGCTGCCGCCGAAGCTGCAATTGGGCTGGGCATTGTCATCGCTCTCTATAGAAATAAGGAAACGATTTGGATTGACGAGATTGATCTATTGAAGTGGTAAAGCGGAGCTTAGAGCTTGGATCTTTGTACTTTGTTTCGGTTGTTAACGGACAAAGTACAACGCTCAAAGCTCAAAGCACAAAGACCTACACTCCATGTACAAGTACATCTGGTTAGTCCCATTACTTCCCCTGGCTGGTGCAGCTGTTAACGGCTTTTTTGGACGCCGATTTCGTTTCTCGGAACAGCTTATTGGCGGCATCGCCATCGGATCAGTGGCGCTCGCATTCCTGATTAGCGCAGCGGCGGTTATCTCTTACGGATTTGGCAGCCACGACGGCTGGCCCAACCCATATCTAACTAGCAAGGATGGTTTCAGTTTTAACTGGATTCCGGGTGGCGCAGTCGCCATCAACCAGGGTGCTGAAGCTCGCCAGTCGATTGAAGCGGTAAAGAAGGCGAATGAAAAACTGGCGTTAATGAGCCCTGAGGAAAGAGAGAAAGCCACCGCAGTTAGCGTCCTGACTGCTGGCGAAACTCCTCAGACAGTCTTACTCAATATTGAATGGAGCTATCAACTCGACCCACTCTCGTCGATATTCATGTTGATAGTAACGGGTGTTGGTCTATGCATCTTCATCTTCGCCACGGGTTACATGCATGGAGACGCCGGCTTCTACCGGTTCTTCGCATACATGGGTTTATTCATGTTTGCGATGTTAGTACTGGTGATGGGTTCAAACTTTCTCATGATGTTTGTCGGGTGGGAAGGCGTGGGCCTGTGTTCGTACCTTTTGATTGGTTACTACTTTGACCGTCAGGAGGCCGCCAATGCATCGCGAAAGGCCTTCATAACAAATCGAGTAGGCGACTTTGGTTTTGCCCTCGCTATCTTCGGAATCATTGCGACTTTTGGCAGCGCTCAATACACGGATGTCGTAAACCAGGCTAAAGAATATCCAATAGAGTTGCTTGGGAACTGGGGCATTTTGTCTTGGATTGCCCTCGGATTATTTATCGGTGCTTGCGGAAAATCGGCACAGCTTCCACTCCATGTGTGGCTGCCTGATGCGATGGCTGGTCCAACGCCTGTCTCTGCTCTAATTCACGCGGCGACGATGGTAACTGCTGGTTTGTACATGGTCACACGGACCAATGTCATTTTCCAGCATTCGCAAACGATGATGTTGGTTGTTGCCCTGGTCGGCGCCGCCACTGCCATCTTTGCTGCCACAATCGGAATCACTCAGAACGACATCAAGAAGGTACTGGCGTATTCGACAGTCTCCCAACTTGGATTCATGTTCATGGCTTGCGGCGTCGGTGCCTTTGTCATCGGCATATTCCATGTAATGACGCACGCGTTTTTCAAGGCTCTAATGTTCCTTGGCGCCGGCAGCGTTATTCATGGAATGCATCACGAGCAGGACATGAGACGAATGGGTGGGCTGAAGAAGTACATGCCTTACACCTATTGGACCTTCTTCGCCGGTTGGTTAGCGATTTGCGGAATCATACCTTTCAGTGGTTTCTGGTCCAAAGACGAAATCCTTTGGAAAGCAGCCGACTCGTCCCATATTCCATTCGGTTGGCTGGTGTGGTTAGTGGGAACTATCGCAGCGACCTGTACGGCGTTTTACATGACGCGACTGATGGCAATGACGTTCTGGGGCAAAGAACGGTTCCTCGAACACCAGGCTGGTGGTGAGGCAGACGAGGCACACGCTTCTGAATTTGACAAGGGCTTAGGTCAACATGATGCGCTCAAGCCCTCGGCCGGTGATAGGCCGCGACATCAAGTTGGAGAACACGTTGGTCTCGTCGACGAACACAGTTCACATCATGGCGGTCGTGTTGTTCACAGGCCGCACGAATCGCCGAAAGCGATGTGGCTGCCTCTTGTTGTCTTGGCGATCCTCGCAACCATTGGAGGATTTGTTGGAGTAGGACCGGCATTCAGGTTTATCACTGGCAGTGAACATCCAGGCGGCAAACTAAACATTGTTACATGGCTGAGTCCTGTTGTTTGGAATCCGGTGACACGTGAGTTTGGCGAGGGGGAATCAGGTGGACATGAAGCAACGGCCCCGGCAACTGAAAGCCATACCGCTGCGCCAGAACATCCGACCGCAACTGGTCCATACGGAGATGTGGGCTTTGTTCTGACGCGTGCCGTCGAAGGTGCCACTCACAGTCCACTGCTAACAGAGTGGCTCTTTATTATTCTTTCGTTGGTGGTCGCCGGGATAGGTATGGGTCTTGGTTGGCTTTTCTACGTCAAAGACACTCGCCTACCCGACATCTGGGCAGCACGACTTCGTCCTCTCTACAACGCAAGCTACCACAAATACTGGGTCGACGAATTCTACGGCTGGGCAATTACCAGGCGCACGATGGATTTGGCTCGGGCTGTTTACGCATTCGACTCAAGGATCGTTGATGGAATCGTTAATGGTCTGGCGAAATTGAGCCAGTTATCCAGTCGTATTGTCGGTGGCTTTGATATGTACTTCATTGATGGACTGGTAAACACGATCGCAGCATTCATCGCGCGTTTGATGTCACCTCTACTTCGTGCAGCTCAAACTGGTTTCACTCAGAACTACGCATTGGTAATGGTGCTGGGATTGATGATCGCGGTCGCAATATTCTTTGCGGCCGACTTTGTGAAACCCTAGAGACTGTCCGAACAAGTCGAGATTCTAATGAACAACTACATTCTCTCATTCATAACCTGGCTCCCGGCTGTGGGCGCAATTCTGATTCTTTTCGTGATGAAGAAGGATCAGTCGGGTCTAATCAAGAAGTTTACTACTGCTTGGTTTGCCCTCGACTTTGTGGCGTCGCTCTGGCTGCTTGGTTACGACCGAACTCAGGGTGGAATGCAGTTCATCGAGGATCACAGTTGGATACCGATGATTGGCGCTCGGTATCAAATGGGAGTGGACGGCGTTGCGGTGCTCCTGATTGTTCTCACAACTTTGCTCGGCATGATCGCGGCACTTTCTTCCTGGGAATATATTCAGAAGCGAGAGAAGGAGTATTACGTATTGTTGCTGTTCCTTCAGACAGCCGTGATAGGCGTATTCGCTTCCATGGACCTATTCCTGTTTTACCTCTTCTTCGAAGTCTCGTTGGTCCCGATGTACTTCCTGATTGGAATTTGGGGTGGCGAGAATCGGCTCTATGCCGCGATCAAGTTTTTTCTTTATACCTTGGTTGGATCCGTCGTGATGTTGTTAGGCGTCCTAAAGATGTATTTCCTGACTCAGGACGCCGCCCTCGCCAATCAGATTGCTCCGGCTACTTTTGCGAACATCTCAGGTGCAGGTGCGGACGCTCAAGCTCTCTTAAGGAACGCTGTAGCTGCAGCCCAAACTGGCGCGGGCACATTCAACATCATGTACATGCAGGCAATGGGTTCTGTCATCCCGATGGGAACCATGCAGATCCTGCTTTTTGCCGCGTTCGCACTCGGATTCGCAATTAAGGTACCGATGTTCCCGTTTCATACCTGGCTACCGGATGCGCACGTTGAAGCTCCTACGGCCGGTTCGGTGATTCTCGCCGGCATCTTACTCAAACTTGGAACCTACGGTTTCTATCGCTTCAACCTGCCGATGTTTCCCCTTGCGTCCCAGGATGAAAAGAGTTTTGGCACTTTTGGTGTAAGAAATGTGGTCGTGTTCCTCGCCATAGTAAGCATCCTCTATGGAGCACTCGCGGCGATGTACTTTGTCGTGAAAAAGGATGGCGATGTCAAGAAGTTGGTCGCGTACTCGTCTGTTTCGTCGATGGGTATGGTGATGCTTGGTCTATTTGCACTCAATCCCAACGGTGTGAATGGCGGCGTCCTGCAGATGATCAACCACGGCATCTACTCAGGTGCGTTGTTCCTGTTGGTGGGAATAATTTACGAGCGCAGACACACAAGGAACGTTGCTGAGTTTGGCGGGCTGTCGCACGTCATGCCCGGCTATGCCGCAATTTTCCTTGGCATGGTAATGACTGCAATTGGGCTTCCGTTGCTGGCAGTCTTTATTTCTGAGTTTTTGGCATTGCGCGGTGCATTTGAAGCGAATCCATATTGGGCGGCTGCAGCTGCACTCGGAATCATTCTCAACGCTGGCTACTTTCTCTGGTTATACCAGCGGATGTTTTTTGGGACTATCGACAATCCTAAGAATGAAAAACTACTGGATCTCAAGCCTCGCGAATGGGCTTACATGGTCCCATTAATGATTCTCGCACTCTGGATTGGCGTCTATCCAAAACCATTTCTGGAATACATTCAACAGCCTGTCAATGCCGTAGTGAGGCAAGTTAGACCAAACTATGTCATTCCTGGAATGCCAGCACCAGTACCAGCTGCCCAGGACCGAGCACAGAAGTAATTAATCATTCTCTTCGATCAAACTAGATGATATTTCTCCTGCAAGCCAATACGACTTCCTTGATTAGCGTTTCAGACCTGCAACTCATCGTGCCGGAGTTGATCCTGACTGCGTGTGCATGCGTTGCCCTGGTGATGGAGGTCATCCTCCCTTATCGCAAGAGCAAGTTGACAGCCTACTTCGCCCTGGTTGGTGTTGTCTTGGCTTTTGCTTCACTGGTCATGCAGTGGAGGACCATTCCAAATGGCGGCGAAATGGACGGCTTCTACGGTATGGTGCGGATCGACGGTTTCGCGCTTATCTTTAGGGCTATCTTTCTGGTCGCAGCCGGTCTTGCAATTGGTATTTCCACTCGCTATCTCGACATCGAAGGTGAACAGCACGGGGAATATTACTCGCTGATACTCTTTGCCACAGTTGGCATGATGTTTCTCGCCTCCGGTTATGACTTGATCTCGCTCTACATCAGTTTGGAATTGATGGCCCTCACGTTCTACGTGTTGGTGGCTTTTACGAAGCGAGAGAAGAGATCAAATGAAGCAGCGATGAAGTATTTCCTCCTTGGCGCGTTCTCGTCGGGAGTGTTGCTCTACGGCATGTCGCTGATCTACGGAATAACAGGCTCAACAAATCTTGGCGATATCAACCAACAGTTGGCTGCAAGCTTAACTACTGCAGGTCTTAGACCAATGTTGTTGTTGGGGATGTTGGCTCTGAGTGCAGGACTGTTTTTTAAGGTCGCGGCCGTTCCTTTTCACATGTGGGCGCCGGATGTGTACGAAGGTGCACCAACGTCCGTCACGGCATTTCTTTCGACCGGTTCAAAAGCTGCTAGTTTTGCTCTGTACGCGAGGATTTTTCTTGAGGCATTGCGGAGCATGGAATCGGATTGGGCACCATTGCTGGGACTGGTCGCAGCAATCACGATCATGGTTGGCAACTGGGCCGCTGTCACTCAAGACAATTCAAAGCGCTTGCTCGCTTACTCGTCAATCTCGAATGCCGGATACTTATTGCTGGGACTGGTTGCCAACAATCAATACGGTAGGAATGGCCTGGTAATTTATCTATTCGTCTATACGTTGATGAATATGGGTGCCTTCGGAGTAATCATTAGTTTGCGACGGCGCGGGATCATCGGCGACAACGTCGAAGATCTGACAGGTCTCGGTCAAAAGTCACCCGTGCTCGCGGTCATGATGGGAGTTTTCATGATGTCGCTGGGTGGTTTACCCATGACAGGCGGATTTATCGGCAAATGGTACTTGTTTGGTGGTCTACTTCAACGAGGCAGTGGGCCTAACGGTAAGAGTTGGTACACGTGGCTCGCAGTATGGGCCATCCTGAATACCGTCGTGTCTTTCTATTACTATTTCCGGTTTATCAAGGCAATGTTCCTTGGCGATCGAATTGCTGACGATAAGCCATTAATCGTTGCTCCGGCCTTGCAAATTGCGCTGGTTGTTTCTCTCGTTGGCGTACTCTTTACGGGAATATTCCCGGACAAGTTAATTACGTTGGTTCAGAATCTAATGAACACTAACTAGTTTTTCGCTCGTTTGAAAAACACGACAAGGCTCACTTCTGGCGATGCTCGGTCAAAAGCATCGCCTTAATGCTTTTATGTATCTCTACTATTTCCTCGCCGCCGTCTCCTGCTGGTTCGGTCTTCAATCCTTATTGGGTGGGTTTCGCTTCGTTGCTTATGTGCGACGAGAGATGAGTCGACCATCAAACGATTACAGTCCATTCGTTTCTATACTCGCGCCTGGGAGAGGACTTGAAGATGGCTTAGAGGAAAATATTCGCGTCCTGCTGACTCAAGAATATCCTGCTTATGAAATTCTCTTCATTTTCGACCGCGACGAAGATCCGGCAATCGAATTGATCAAAAGGCTCAGTCAGTCCTTACCAAATATCCCCGCAAGAATTGTCATCGCAGGTCCTTCTTCTGATCGAGGTCAAAAGGTCCATAATCTGTCTGTCGCCGTTGACGAGGTAAACGCAAATTCCGAAGTGTTGGTGTTTGTAGATACTGACGCACGCCCCGATAGACGCTGGTTGCGACAGTTGGTTGCTCCACTAGTCGATCCAATGCTTGGTGCGTCAACCGGTTACCGATGGTTTGTTCCATTGAAGGGTGGATTCGCTTCGCGGTTGCGGTCAGTATGGAATGCTTCGATTGCTTCAGCACTTGGAGCCGACCGTTCAAAGAACTTTTGCTGGGGCGGGTCGACAGCAATTCGGCGAGAGACCTTTGAAAGAATCAAAATTAAGGAGCGCTGGCGTGGCACCGTCTCGGATGATTTTCTGATCACGACGGTGATGAAGGAAAACAGACTACCAGTGCATTTTACGCCTCAATGTCTCGTCGCTTCAGTTGGGGATTGTGACCTGAGTGAGCTCTTTGAGTTCACTACGAGACAAATAAAGATCACCAGAGTCTATGCATCACAGTTATGGTTACCGCTGTTGCTTGGCTCATCGTTGTTTTGCCTGGTCTTTTTCGGCGGGCTGATACTCCTGGCTGTTCGGATCGCTTTGGGGTTTTCCTGGTTAGTTCTCGCCTTCGTCCTGCTGCTTATTTTTCTGCTCGGGGCCGTGAAAGCGTATATTCGTTTGCGGGTGGTTTTGCTCCCATTGAAGCCTTATGAGCGAGAAGTAACGCGAGATTTGCCAGCACACGTAATGCTTTGGCCCGTAGCCTCCTTGCTGTACTTGATAAACACAATCACTGCGGGGTTTTCGCGAGTAATCAACTGGCGCGGAATTACCTACGAATTGAAATCGCCTACTGAAGCTGTCATTATCTCTCGCAACCAAACGTGACAAATAAAGCCAGTCAACTTGTACAACTACTTCGCTCAACAAAACGTGACAAGCGTTTGGGTACGGTAATTCTGTTTGTTACCTCCCGCTGCAATGCCTTCTGTCAGACGTGTTTCTACCATGAGGAGTTGAATCACCCTGGCGACATGACCTTCGAACAGATTGAGAAGGTGTCGCGAACTATGCCATCAATCACCGACCTATGGCTTTCGGGTGGTGAACCAACTCTGAGACGCGATGTGCCTGACATTATCGATACCTTCGTTAGTAAAAACGGAGCGAACCGAATAATCATTCCCACCAATGGTTTAATTAAATCACGCGTTATTGAAATCGTTGATCGCGCGCTCAAGAACAATGAACAGATTCATCTCTATCTTAATGTTGCTTTAGACGGGTATGGCGAGACCCACGACCGGATTCGTGGAGTGCCTGGGAATTGGGAGAAGACCCTCGACTGTATTAGCTCGCTTTATCCTTTGAAGGATAAGTACCAGGACCGTTTTCGCTTGAACGTCAATACTGTCGTGTGCGCGGAGAACTACACCGAGATAGAAAAGCTCTCCGAGTTTATGTGGTCCAACTATCGGCTTGATGGTCAGTACTTCAATATCATTCGCGGCGAAACTCTGGTAGGAGAACAGATCAAACATGTACCGGCCGAAGTATTGCCCGCAATGTATGCCCATGTTTCAAAACTGACCAAGCGCTACGGCGATCGAATGTTTGCCAACGACGATGCGTCAAGGCGCTTTGTTAAGAACGCAGCATATGTAGGGGCCATCACAACTCATTATCGAACACAGCACGCGAATTTTCAGCAGTCGACTCCGTGGTCATTTCCATGTACAGCGGGCGAGACAACAGCTGTAATTGATTACAACGGCGATGTGCGTGCCTGTGAGTTGCGCGAGAAGTTTGCCACGCTAGGGGATTACGATTACGACTTTGGTGAGTTGTGGGCGGCGCATGGCCGGGCGTCGGAGTTGGAAGCGATCGACGGTGGCAAGGCTTGTTGGTGTACACACGTGTGCTTTATTCACGACTCAATGCGCCATTCACGACGCGCGATGCTCTACGAAGTGCCCAAAAACTTTTTGCGGCGCGAGAGTTGGTAGCAATGCCAGACTCACATGATGAGACCAATCGGAAGACAGGGTTTGCCTACGCTGCTGGCATTACTTTGTTTGCGTCAGTGGCGGCTTTTTGTGGTTTGGGATATCTGGCTGATCGTTGGTTGGGAACGCAACCATATTTGTTGATTGGTGGAATTGTTCTCGGATCAGCACTTGGGTTGTATCAGTTTGTCCGGCTTAGCGCCAAGACTTATTGATGAGTTGAGTGCCTGTGAGGAATGGCTCCGCGGCAACCTGGCTAACAAGCACCTTCGTTTAGGCCACTGGCTTGTCCAGTGGTTTGTAGCGCTCGTTGCTAATCACAGCGCTTTATTCACCCTCCGCGCGCAAGCGCGCTGGAAAGCAAAAGGAGTTTCTTTGTAGCAACGAGCGTAACCGACCACGGGGCAAGCCCGTGGCCTTATGATTTCAAGAACGGCCATCTTCGTCGCTGCTCGACAAATCACTAAAAACACAGGTAAGATCGGCGGCTTCGCCAAGGCAGGAAACTGCGAACTATATAGACTATGCCTCCAGTTTTTAACCAAGCAGATCAGGGCTTGTATGACAGAATTTTCCGCACCATGGTCGCTACAACTGTGCTCGCGGTTATCGTTTCATTAGCGCTTGCACCATGGCGAGTTAGTACCGGCTTAATGGCTGGTGGTCTGCTGGCGTTGTTTAGTCACCGATGGTTGAAGAATTCCGCCGCCGCCGCAATTAAATTGTCCATAGGTGGAGACCATCCCCAACTGCGAATCGCACAATTTGCACTGAGATACATTGTGATTGCGGCAACTATTTTCGCGGCTCACACATTGAATGTAATTTCGTTAACTGCCGCCCTGGCCGGTTTGTCGACTTTTGTCGTAGCACTATTTGTTGAAGCGGTAAGAGAGTTTTATTTCGCAATTATTCAGCGAGAGGAAATCAACTGAATGTTCTGGTTGCAGGAAGCTGCTCACGGAGCGGCTGAGCACGCCGAAGTAGCGGCGGAACACGCCGAAGAGGCAGAACACCACGCGCCGATAATCGTGCAGTTAGTGAATCACTTCTTTGGTGATGCGGCACTAGCGTTCGAATTGAAATACACCAAACCCATCTGGGACAAAGTGCTGGGATGGTTTGGTACCACGCCTGAATCAGCATTTGGACCATATACAGCTGAGACTGCAATACCCTGGTATACGGTCATGTTTTTCATCGCCTGCATTCTCAGCGTCGTAATCATCTGGATCTTTAAAGGTCAGCTATCAGAAGACAAGCCAAGCGGCGGCCAACAGACTCTCGAGGTTAGTGTGCTCGCAGTACGTAGCATGTTGGAAGACATCATTGGTCCACACGGCCTGAAGTACTTCCCGGTGGTTATGTCATTCGCTGTGCTGATCCTGGTCTCGAATCTGATGGGCTTGTTCCCACTATTCATGAGTCCAACTTCAGCGACGAGCGTTACCTTTGCGCTCGGACTTAGTTCGTTCCTCTATTACAACTACATCGGAATCAGTGAGAACGGACTGTTTGGTCACCTAAAGCATCTGGCAGGACCAATCTGGTGGATCGCGCCGCTGATTTTCCCGATCGAGCTGATAAGTAACCTGATTCGTCCCTTTTCGCTCGGCATACGTCTATTCGGTAATCTCTTCGCCGACGAAAAGGTCATGGAAACGTTATCGGGATTGGCGCCACCTTACACATGGTTCGCCCCGATTCTGCTGATGCCTTTGAGTGTCTTTGTGGCACTGATTCAGACATTCGTTTTTATTCTCTTGTCGCAGTTGTACCTGAGTGAAGTCTCGCATGCTCCACATAACTCGCATGCTAAGCACGATGAGGATCACGACGAGAGCGAAGAGTTTATTGTCCCGATCTTAACTTAATACCTGGCTTTATCCGAGGCGCGTAGTGAGCGATGCGGACATTGTGAGTTCGCGCACGTTACTGCGCAAAGGTAGGAACCTCATTCAAACCGATCAGAGTAGCAAGGGTAGTCATACCTCGGGGGTTCGAGGAAAGTTCAGTGTCTGTCTCGCTGGAGCGCCGTTGTAAGAGGGGCGGTGGATACCGGATTCAGGCGAAATCATAAAGACCATTGCTAACTGGATCAAGAGAATGAAATCTTTCGACTAGTCGAAAACAGGAGAACGAAATGAACAAGTTCAGAATGCTGCTGTTCACTGTGGTTGGTATTCTCATGAGTGCAATGACCGTATTCGCTCAAACCGAAGCCGGTGATAACGCCAGTTCTGTAAGTAAGTATCGCGCCATCGCCGCCGGTATCGGTTTCGCGATTGCGGTGTTTGGTGGTGCGGTTGGTCAGTCGCGCATCGGTGCGGCAGCTTGTGAGGGCGCGGCCCGCAATCCAGGTGCAGCCGGACGTATCCAGACTATGATGATTCTGGGATTGGCGCTTATCGAATCGCTGGTTCTGTTTGCACTGCTCGTAATCTTCGCAGTCGTCAAACCCAGCTAACAACGCCATAGTGGGTAGTTTTAAGCAAATGGGCGAGAATAACTCTCGCCCATTTTCTTTTTCGATCGCCAAGGTTTCAGCCGATGATGAAATCATTTCATTGGTCATATATCATTTGAAATTTCTCATTTATCATTTTGGTCTTTGGTTTTTGAACTTAGGTCTTTGACCTTTTAGAAATTCAGCTAAAGATCAAAAAACCAAAAACCAAACTCCGAAGACCCAAGACCAAATGACAATTGAGAAATTTCAAATGATATATGACCAATGATTCTCTCAATGACCAATGATCTTTTCCCCATCTTTTGCTCCTTCTGGAACCACTATGATAGGCTGAGGCCTCTCCCGGTAGACATATATGAGGCGTAACCGCAGATGAAAACCTGTCCGAAGTGCGGGGTTGAATACCCAGACTCCAACACTCTTTGCCCCGCTGACGGTGTTGCGCTCGAAACGACCCAAGACTCCTTGATCGGGCAAACTCTTCACGGAAAATATCGCATTGATGAACGCCTGAAAGAAGGCGGAATGGGTACAGTTTATCGTGGCACACATGTGCTGATGGATAAGACTGTTGCTATCAAGGTCTTGCGACCATCTCTCGCTGCCGACGAAAAAATAGTCGCACGCTTTTCTCGCGAAGCACGAGCCGCTTCACGCATTTCACATCCAAATGCATTGAGCGTCACTGACTTTGGTGAGGACGAGAACGGAACTGTCTTTCTCGTCATGGAATACTTGAGCGGAAAGACACTCAAGCAAGTCATCCGCGACGAAGGCGCGCTACCACTCGCACGTGTTGTTGACATCATGCGGCAGGTTGGCGGAGCACTTAGTGTTGCTCATTCGCAAGGTGTGGTCCATCGCGACTTAAAGAGTGACAACATCATGTTGAGTAGTACCTCCGTGGGCGATCATGCGAAGGTCCTCGACTTTGGTATTGCAAAGATCAACGAACATGAGGACGTGATAGATCCGGGCCTTACGGCCCCGAACCTCGTGATTGGAACTCCTCAATACATGTCGCCCGAACAGTGCTCTCAGGATTCAGAGATCGACGCTCGTTCTGATATTTATTCGTTTGGTGTGATTCTCTACGAGATGCTCGTCGGGCACGTTCCTTTTTCTGGTGAGTCGCCAACAATGGTGATGATGAAGCATCTTCAGGATCCGGTTCCTTCGGTTCTTGACGAACGAAGCGATCTTCCGCCGGCTGTGGCTAAAGTTGTTGCAAAAGCAATGGCAAAGGTGCCGGCGAATCGTTACCAGAATGTTGACGACTTAATTGAAGATTTAACGATTGCAGCGGGTGGAACCATCAATAAACTTTCGCCTCCTGCTACCTCAGCTTCAGCTGAGCCGGTCGACGATGACGAAGTTACGGTTGTCCGACCAAGAGAAGAACCGGCTTACGTCCCGCCGAGGCGGCGTCCGCCCGTTACCGTTCCGATTGGAGTTCCCCAACAACCACCGTCCAGTACAAGTTTTAGTCCCCTGAAGATCCTTATTCCCTCGGCCGTTGCCTTGCTTGTGGTGTTTGCAGTGATCTATGCGTTCACCAAAAATTCGCAGTCAACCAGCAACGCAAATACTAATCAACAACCAACTTTGATGGCTGATCCCAACAGTAAACCGGTGCAGCCTGCTCAACCTCCAAGCGGAAAAGGTGAGGAAGGGATTCCCTCAGGCGGTGCCATCAAGCCCACTGCAAACGTAAACGCCAGCCCAAACCTGAACGCGAACGTTTCCGTATCACCCTTGCCAACTGACATTCTTCCTCCCGACATCAATGCAAACACAAATACCAACACGAATGCGAACAGCAATCGTAAAGCCCCTGATCTTCCTGAACCTAAACGCAAAATAAGTCCCGAAGACGCGCCGTTACCGAGTCCTTCAGGATCCAAATCGCCAACGACTCAGCCTTCGCCACCACCGGCACCGGCTGCTACGCCACCTGATTTGTCTTAGTTGTTTACAAGACGCCGCTAATCATTCGCCGCAGTTCGCTGTCGTTTTCGATCGATATTTCAACTTCAATTACAAAGCAGGGAAGAGGAAAGTCGAAGTCGGTTAGCTTTACCGCGTCCTTAGCCGTTGTGAGAAGGCGGCTGGCGCCGACCTGTTGTGCGGTTTTAGAGAGATTGTCGACGTCAGCCTCTGTGTATGAATGGTGATCGGGAAAAGTGGTTTCACGGATTACGTCGAAGCCTTGCTGACGCAATTGCAGAAAGAAAGCGGTTGGGTTACCAACGCCGCAAAAGGCGGAATATGGACCAGCTGGCATAATAGAGGAACCGTCCAGCGATTGGACTCTTCGTATTTCCATTCGAGACTTGAACACTGGTCGATCGCCGGTGATGGTTTTGATCTCCGCAACTACTGAATCGACCTCACTTGTCTGGTCTGCTCTCGTTAAGACAACGCAGTCTGCTCTTCTCAATCCACTGACGTTTTCGCGAAGACGTCCGTAGGGGAGCAACTTGCGGCCACCCCATGGATTGGTTGCGTCGATAGTTGCGATGTTTAAGTCGCGCGCCAGTCGCAAGTGTTGAAAGCCATCATCGAGGACAAAACAGTCAGTTTTCAGATGTTTGATAGCCTCTTGTCCAGCTGCAATTCGATTGGCATCGCATATCACTGCAGCAACGCCGCGGAGATTCTTTGCCAGGAGAAATGGTTCATCACCAGCTTCTAAAACGTTGGACAATACCGATTCACCGTCGGAAACAAGAACGCGACGATCAGGACGTTCCCGGCCATACCCGCGGGTTAGCACACAGACCTTCTTGCCCTCGTCGGCAACTGCCCTTGCAACCCACTCGACCAATGGAGTTTTTCCTGTTCCTCCAGTGGTAATGTTGCCTACGCTTATTACAGGACGGGCAAGCTTAGAAGTGCGAAAGGTTCCGCGCTCGTATAGCGACAGACGAGCACGTGTGACCGCGCCATAAAGAGCACTCAGAGGTGGGAGAATCACTGAACTCATAAAACTGGGGCGTTTGATACAGCTAGCGGATTTTCGTTGGAGCTTATGGATTGGTTAGCTGACAAAAGTTTGGATATTAACTGGATTGTTCGCTCCGAAGAACCGCTATTGCTCGCAACCATGTCCGCAGCTCGTCGACCCATTTCAACTCGTTCATCTGGATTATTTAAGAGTTCGGAGATCGCATGCGCAAGTGGAACAGCAGCTTCGCTTGGTTCCAGAGGTGGAAGTTGGACGATACCATTCGCCTCGAGCAGAAGTTTTACAATCGCATCGAAGTTATGAGTGTGTGAGCCAGTAACCACAGCCGTACCTACTGAGGCAGGCTCCAAAACATTGTGTCCACCCCTGTCGATAATACTTCCACCTACAAAACAAACTGACGCAAGCGAGTAGGTTGCGGTCAGCTCTCCTATTGTGTCGAGTAGGATTACTTCAGTTTGAGCGTCTTCTTTGCTCGGGGTTTGTGTACGTCTGGTCCATTTCAACCCGGAAGTTTCCAGTAGATTCGCCACTTCGTTAAAGCGTTCCGGATGACGTGGCGCTATCATTAGCCGGACCGCTCGATCTTCTTTGAGCTGTTTGAAAGCTTCGATCATAACCTTCTCTTCCTGGGCGTGTGTGCTGGCGGCGAGAATGAGTGGAACGCTGGAAGTCAGGTCAAATCGAGCGGCGATTTCTTCTGTCTTCTCACGTGACGGAGTCAGAGAACCTGCATCAAACTTTAGATTGCCTGCCATAAATACGCGGTTATTCGGCATACCCAGAGCGATAATTCGTGATGCGTCAACTTCGGACTGCATGATGGCAAGTCTAAGATCTGCGAGAACACGTCTTAGGAAAAATCTGATCATGCTGTAACGTCGAAAAGACTGACGAGAGATTCTTCCGTTTACCAGCGCAACCGGAATCTCACGGGCATCGCACTCCTTCAGGAAGTTCGGCCATAATTCTGTTTCCATGATTAGCACGAGGGATGGTTTGACGCGGGCTACTGCCCTGCGAACCGACCAGCGCCAATCGAAAGGAAAGTAAAAGACGGAATCAGCTTTGCCCGCAAAGACGTCGTGTGCGAGGGTTTGACCAGTGAGCGTTATCGTTGAAACAACGAGTGAGTAATCAGGAAACTCTTTTTTTAGACGCTCAACAAGAGGACGGGCTGCTTGAGTTTCTCCAACCGAAACACAGTGAAGCCAAATCACTGGCCGATCAAGCTTTTTTAGATCTGAGAGGTCACCCAGACGCTGGCGCAACCCGGATAGATACTTTCCGTGAGCCAGTGCCTGAAAAAGAAAGTGAGGAATTAAGACTAGTGTGCCGAGCGTCAGGAGGAGACTGTAAGCCAGATACATACTTGCTGGAACAAACTCACGGTAACAACGCGCCGGCCAGGAAATGGTAGGGTCACAATTACTTTGCGCGCTCGATGTATCGTCCTTCAGAAGGGTCAACTCGAATCTTATCGCCTTCGTTGATGAACGGTGGCACAGTTATTGTTACACCATTCTCCAGTGTTGCCGGTTTGTTTACGTTTGAGACCGTAGCGCCTTTCAGTGAAGGCTCAGTTTGAGTAACGATCAATTCCATCGAAGGTGGCAAATCGACTCCGATAGGCGCTCCTTCATAAAACTCGGCTTGAATTTTTAGTCCAGGCGTCAGCCATTGAGTAGCGTCGCCCAGCTCGTCCTCACTCAGCGCTACTTGTTCATAGTTCTCAGTGTTCATGAAATGATGATGGGAACCGTCTGAGTACAAGTACTCCATCTCGTGCTGTTCAAGTGCAGCACGATCGACGGTGTCTGCCGAGCGAAAGCGATGTTCAAATGATGAGCCAGTTCGGATATTGCGCAGCTTTGTCTGCACCATTGCTCTTAAATTGCCAGGCGTATGATGTCTGAATTCCACCACTTTGCAGGGCTGACCTTCGAATACGATAACCATACCGCGCCTAATCTGAGTTGCAGGAATTGCCATAAAACTGAAGTCTCCGTTTAAAGAATATCTAGCTAAATAAGTTGTTGGCCACAGATAAGACAATAGGCCTTTGAGAAACCGCGTAGTCTAACTATGGCCCTTCCTCTTTGTCCAGTCATGCTTCATTTGTTGGGTAATGAAACCCTTTAGTAGCCCCTGACTGTTTAACCATTCAAGCTCTTCTGTCGGAGCGCGTACGTCCTCGTGCGCATGCCGCGCTTCCTGCCTGTTTCACGCTGAAAGGTCTTCTGCGCGGGATGCGCACGAGGACGTACGCGCTCCGACAGAAGAACTTGAATGGTTGATTCGTGTGCAGCCACTGAAGGGACGCCCCTACAAACTGAAAAGGGCGGTCTTTCTGGAATATTTACTCCAGAATGACCACCCTTTTTGAGGAGCCCACCTACCTCATTTGTACTAACGCGGTTGGAGTCAGACGGTTCCAATATGTCTCGGCGAGTAACGCTAAGCTGCCCGCGCCCTCGGAACACGACGTTGACGCGCTAATCTCTCCAGCCATTTCTGCGCCTCCTGGTAATACGGAAACTTGCGTTCGTCGTGTCGAAACGCGCTGGTGTGATAGTAGCGTCGCCCGTTAATCAATCTTGCCGGGTGTTTAATGTGCAGCATCTCGTGGTAGAGAATGTACTCAACAAACCATTCCGGAACGTCGATTGAGTCAAGAGTCTTACTGATAGTAATACTGTCGTAGACGTGATCGTGATGACCAAGAATGCTGCGTGTCCGACGCTGTGACCAGGTGATTATTGGTTTTTCGATTTGGTTATCGAAATAGCGTTTATTCAATTTGCTGAACATGCGATCCAGATCGTAGACCTCGCCTCGCGACGACGAAATCATCTTTCGTCCGCGACCTCTGCGTGCCAGATCAGAAGAACGCATCACAGAAGGTGTTAGGGAGTAATCTCTGTAAACTCTTTCATGGATCGTTGGTACTCGCTTGCCTAACAATCGGCTGACCAGAATCCAGGCGAGTGCGCGAAGTACATCCGGGGGCGCATCTTTACAAATGTCGGACAGTCGAACGTAAACTCTTCCGGACCGCAAACGGATGGTGTGTCGCAGACCAGCGTACGGATAGAAGCGCACTTCAATCGGAGGCGCACCACGATTACTGCCAAGGTGACGGAAAGCGTCGGCGATGTACTTACCCACGTCGTTCATTCGGTTAACGTGCGAGTCGTCAGGTCACTTAGGGAACAGAAACGCCTTGGCGGGTAATCAAAAGAGGTAAGCTTTGATCTGACCGAGTAGGGCGTTAGCGTGACCAGTCTGGAATCCTACTGGGAGTAATCTTAAGGACGCTGTGGTCGCGTAGTCAAATGTTTGGGAAGGGTCTCCGAAAAGCCCGCAAAACACATAAGTACTTGACCTTCAATCAGATTTCTGAGGTCCTCAGAGGTGCAAACTGTTCTATATCAGGACTTTAACAGCGCGTACACAGAATTGGGATTAAGTTCACGGCAATCACGCTCAAGCGCCTGAGCTCAAGCGGTCAATACGCAAATCACACTATTACAAGCCTTTGTTTGCAGGGGTTTCAGTAAATCTTTATACTGCAAAGGCCGGTATGCAGCGAACCGCCGGTGAAGCGGAAAACCAGCCGAGAAGACGAAAGTTTTCTCGATTTTTAGCGCTTCAAGGTTCGGATTCGAAGTTATTTAATGGCCCGTCGCACCTCAAACCTGAAAGCCGTAGAGAATAGTCCGCTCGATTCGCGGGCTGAAGTACTGCTTGCTGCGCTGATCAAAGAGCACTTGGTCACCGGCGAGGCGGTGGGGTCCAGAGTGCTGTCCGACCGTTTTGCTCATGGATACGGTTGGAGTCCAGCGACGATTCGTAACGTAATGTCGGACTTGGAAGAGGCGGGCTTTGCTGAGCAGCCCCATACATCAGCAGGTCGAGTGCCCACTGACATGGGATATCGCTATTACGTAGATAACATGTTGGGTGAGGCAAGACTCTCAAAGAGTGACCTGAAAGCGATTGACCAACTCTTTACTGATTACGATATTGACGCTTCGGCGTCACCTGACAAGTTAATGGAAACAGCGTCGCACATTTTATCGGCGTTGTCGCAGAATGTCGGAATAGTAGTGTCACCGTCTCTGGCCGACAATCGACTCAAGCACATCGAGTTTGTTCAACTCCCTGACCGGCGGATTCTGGTGGTGCTGGTCTCAACTTCGAATATTATTCACAACAAGGCCATTCGAACGATGGACGACCTGTCGCAGGATGAGCTTGATCGCACTGCTCGCTATCTCAACGCAGAGTTTAGTGGCAAGAGTCTTCTGACCATTCGAGCTGAAATCGTCGAGCTAATGAAGGAAGAGAAAGCTCTCTACGACCAACTACTCCGCAATGCAGTTCTCCTATGTGAACGCAGCCTCGAAGGTGAGGAAACCAGTGTAGGCGACGTCTACGTGGACGGTGCTTCAAACATTCTTACTAAACCCGATTTTGTCGATATCGATCGAATGCGCGAGCTCTTCAAGACATTCGAGGAGAAGTCGCGATTGATCAAGATCCTGAATGAGTGTGTAACTCATGACAATCAGAGTTTCCCGGGAGATGTACATGTCGTAATAGGCCGGGAGCATCCTACTAGCTCAATGCGTAGTTGCGCCTTGATCACAGCACCATACCGTATAGGTTCAAACGAGAATGTTGGTACTCTCGGAGTTGTTGGGCCGATGAGAATTGAATATGCACGTATAATGGCTATGGTAAACTACATGGCGAGGTTGATTGAGCATCGCTTGAGCGAACAAACTGCGCCGTAAACTTTTTTTGTGACGTAGATCCTCCCGGAATGGCAGCAGATAAGAAAGACAAGCGAGGCTCCAGAATCCCCATCAGGTTTTTCGACTCCGACAGACCCGATTCTTCCGCGGACAGCGAACCAGCTGAAATGGAAAGATTAGATCCCGACAACGACATAATAGACCTGACCAGTGAGTTTGAAGCGATTGAAGCAGGTGCCGATCCGCTTAAAGAGATCGAGTCTGACGCTGAAGATTCGGCTGGAGGGCCAGCAATTGCCGAACTCGTGGCCACTCGATCTGAGTTAAAGCGGATCGAAGCTGAGAATGCAGAGTTAAAGGATCGTCTCGCACGTCGGCAAGCCGACTTCGAGAATTACCGTAAGCGTGTAGAGCGAGAACGCGCAGAAACTTACAATCGCGTCGTTGCTGACGTCGCCCTAAAGCTTGTTGGTGTTTTAGACAACCTCAAGCGAGCACTGGATGCTGAAGCATCTGTTGAAGCCGCTGAGTCGGATGAGTTCAGACATTTCTTGAGCGGTGTCGATTTGATCTACAAGCAACTGAGTGGTGTACTTGACGCTTTTGGCGTGCAGCCAATTGTTGCTGTAGGTGAACCCTTCAATCCACATCTTCACGAGGCAGTTGCAACCGAAGTCGCGAATGATGTTGAGCCTGATACTGTGATCCAGGAGATAAGAACCGGTTATCGTCTGGCTGACAAGTTGATTCGACCTGCACTCGTAAAAGTATCAGTTAGAGGCTGAGTTTGGTTTAAGAATAATGGGAAAAGCGATTGGCATAGATTTAGGTACTACCAACTGCTGTATTTCGGTGCTCGAAGGCGGTTCGGTGCAAATAGTTCCTAATAAGGAAGGCGGCCGCACAACGCCGAGCGTCGTTGGTTTTACGGACAAAGGTGAGCGTCTGGTGGGACAAATTGCGAAACGCCAGGCAGTAACCAATGCCGCTAATACAGTCTTTGCCGTCAAAAGGTTGATTGGACGAAAATTTAACTCCGCCGAAGTCGTAAGAATGCGTGAGACCACGCCCTTTGAAATCGTTGATTCACCAAATGGTGACGCTCGAGTCAGAGTTCAAGGTCGGAGTTACAGTCCGCCTGAACTCTCAGGAATCGTTTTGCAACGACTTAAAGCAGCGGCTGAGGATTTTCTTGGTGAGCCCGTAACCGACGCAATCATCACAGTGCCCGCGTACTTTGATGATACTCAACGTCAGGCGACCAAAGACGCCGGAAAAATCGCCGGCCTGCGTATCGAACGCATCATTAATGAGCCGACAGCAGCTGCACTGGCTTACGGATTCGGAAAGTCAGACATCGAACGAATCGCTGTTTATGATCTCGGCGGTGGCACTTTCGATATCTCGATTCTCGAGATGAATGATGGTGTGTTCGAGGTGCTTTCGACATCTGGAAACACGTTTCTTGGTGGCGAGGACCTGGACGAGCGCATTATGAGTTGGATGGCTGACCAATTCCTGGCCGACACAGGCATCGACCTGCGACAAGATCGCCTCGCCCTCCAGCGACTAAAGGAAGTTGCCGAACGCGCCAAGTGCGAGCTCTCTTCAGTCTCTGAGACAAACATCAATCTGCCATTCATTGCTGCCGACGCAACTGGCCCGAAACACTTCAACAAATCTCTCAGCCGAGATCAGTTTGAGGATCTTGTGAGAGATCTTGTCGAGCAGACGGTTGAGCCATGCAATACAGCTCTCAAGGATGCGAAGTTGCAGCGAGGCGACATACACAAAGTGATTCTCGTTGGAGGTCAAACCAGGTCACCAATCGTAGAACGGACCGTTGAGAAGATCTTTGGTAAGAAGGCATCCGCGGAAATCAATCCCGACGAAGTGGTCGCAATGGGTGCGGCAATTCAAGGCGGCGTATTGAGCGGCGATGTAAAAGACATCGTGTTGCTCGACGTGTTGCCTTTGAGCCTGGGTCTTGAGACGCGCGGCGGTCTTTTTACAAAAATCATCGAACGCAATTCCACGATACCGTTACGTAATAGTCTGACGTTTACGACGGTCGTCGACAATCAGTCGTCAGTAGAAATTCACGTCCTTCAAGGTGAACGTGAAGTCGCGCAAGGTAATCGCTCGCTCGGCAAGTTTGAATTAGTGGGAATTCCTCCTAGCCCGCGAGGTGTGCCTCAGATCGATGTGTCATTCGAGGTAGACGCAAACGGAATCGTGTCAGTTTCTGCGCAGGACAAGGCGACTGGTCGTGAGCAACAGATGCGTATCACACCGACCTCTGGTTTGACGCCGGACGAAATTGACCGTTTGATTAGAGAAGCCGACCACTTCGCAAACACCGATAAGGGCGCAAAAGAGATCGTGATCTTGCGAAACAAACTGGAATCATTGTTGAGGAACACACAGAAATCTTTTAGTAAATTTGGCGGGTTGCTTTCGCAGAACGACCAGGACATCGCTGAACGTGTCTTTAAGGACGCCGATTCTGCGACAAGAGCTGACAATGTCGACGATATCAACAGGGCGTTGAGCAGTCTTGAACGAACAGCATTACTTCTCACCAACGCCATGATGAATCCTGCCTCGGACGCTAAAGTTTAGAAAAGCTTAACGCGCTCCTGTTTAGAACACTTTTGGAGAGGTTATAAAATAGAACTGAATGAGTAAACGAGACTACTACGAAGTATTGGCTGTTAGTCGAACAGCAACAGATCAGGAAATCAAGAGTGCCTATCGACGATTGGCAATGAAGTATCACCCCGACAAGAATCCCAACGACGCAAGCGCTGAAGAAAAATTCAAGGAAGCAGCCGAAGCTTACAGTGTTCTGTCTGACACCGAACAGCGACTTCGATACGATCGCTTTGGACACGCTGGTGTATCCAGCGGAGCTGGAGCTGGAAGCTGGGGAGCCCCCGGTTTCGGCGGAATAGAAGACATCCTGGGTGACCTATTTGGTTTCGGCGATGTATTTGGTGGTTCGCGAACCGGCTCAAGGCGTTCCGCTGCACAACGCGGCGCCGACCTGCGTTACGACCTCGAAATAACTTTAGAAGAAGCAGCAACCGGTATGACTGCGCAGTTGCGAATTCCGCGTTTGGAAGGCTGCGAGACCTGTAATGGATCGGGAGCGGCTGCCGGCTCGCAAGCGGAAAGTTGTACTACCTGTGGCGGAACCGGGCAAGTGCGATATCAGCAAGGTTTCTTCTCAGTCGCCAGGACCTGTCACGTTTGTCGTGGAGTTGGCCGCACGATCAAAAACCCCTGTGCAGACTGTAAAGGCGCCGGGAGAGTCGAACGTGAAAGGCAGATGGAAGTAAAAGTTCCTGCCGGCGTGGAGACTGGATCCCGTTTGCGAATCCAAGGCGAAGGTGAGGCAGGTACTCAGGGCGGTGCTCCCGGCGATCTCTATGTGGTAATCCACGTTGCCGAACATGAGCAGTTTGAGAGACAAGGTAGCAACCTCTATGAGGCTGTTCCAATTACGTTTGCTCAGGCAGCGTTGGGTGCAGAGATTGTTGTGAAGACACTGGATGGCGAAGAGAAGCTGAAGATTCCGACCGGGACGCAGACCGGTACGGTGTTTCGACTAAAAGGAAAAGGAATGCCCGTTCTGAGTGGACGTGGCAAAGGCGATCTCTTCGTTTCGGTTACGTTGATTACACCCACAACGTTAACTCGAGAACAGCGACGTCTCTTAGAACAACTGGCTGAACTTGAAAGCAAGGACCTTGAAGACAAAGGACTGGTCGAAAAGGTCCGAAACATTTTCAGCTAAGCCCAAGACTCGTGTGAAGTCTGAAAGTGAGGAAAGGTCATGTTTGTTGGTCCCCGACGACTACGACTCAGCTTAGCCATCCTCGCGCTGATAGCTCTTTTCTCGATCAGCGCCAAAGCCCAGGACACTATGGATGCCTGGAAGGATTTCGATTTTGCCAAAAACGGACTACAGCCAGCGCAAGTGCAGCGTCTTCCTTTGGAAGATCTGAAACTGATGCGGGGAATAGTTTTTGGTCGCCACGGTCGCGTATTCAAGGACTCCGAAATTAGAGTATTTCTGGAAGCCCAACCCTGGTACAAACCCAACTCAAACTTTAGCAACTCAATGCTCAACCCCACGGAGAGGCGCAGCCTTGACCTCATCCGTGTCGCTGAAGCCAGTAAGCATGAAACGATTCAACCCGGTGATATGCGTTACTGGCGTGATCGCACGATTACGGCAAAGAAGCTCGGTAAGCATAGCGGCGCCGAGTGGAAAGTGCTGGTCGCTGAAATCGAAGCTATTCATGGCAGGAGATTCGACGACGAACCCTGGCTCCAGGAATACTTCGAGGAACGCTACTGGTATTCGCCAAGCGCAAACTACGATTCCAAATCGCTCACTGTCACTGAACGAAAGAATATCGAGATCTTATCCGGGGCCCAGCGACGACAGCGAAAGGTCGCACTGTTGCCGGGTGACATGGAACTTTTCGAGAACCGGTCGATTTCAGACAGGATGTTGCAGGGACTCAGTCTGCACGAATTGCGTTTACTTCGGAATGAAGTCTATGCACGTCACGGTCGGATGTTCCGAGCTGAATGGCTGCAGCAATATTTTTTCCAGCAACCTTGGTACACACCTGACGAGAACTTCAAAGATGAACAACTTTCCGGTAACGACAAACTAAACGTCGAAACGATCGTTGCTTACGAGAATCGCATTCACCAGGAACTCGGCACCACGCCGATCGCGAGTGCTCTATTGGAAGGACTCTTTCTGGAAGATGCGAGTCAGATGCGCCAGGAAATCTATGCGCGACACGGCAAGGTCTTCAAAGAAACCTGGTTGCAAAAATACTTCTCCAGTTTTGATTGGTATAAGGCAGATCCAAACTTCAGCGACACAGCGCTGAGTGAGGTCGAAAAGAAAAACATCGCAACCATTGCGGCATATGAAAAACGTGCCGTCACTGCGATGAGTACCATAGAGGGTTGATAAGGCCCAACTCAGGCCTCGCGTGACGAGGCCACAACAACAAAAAACCGAATCAAAAACAAAGCGGTCGGGCGGAACTCACAGCCGGTATCTTACCCCTGCACGTTTAGCTGCTTCTTCTTCCAGATCAATATTCTGCAGTCGCAGTGTAACGTCGGCATTCATATCCAGATTGCCTCGCTCACCGGCATTTAACTTAACGGTTCCCGCGGCTGCGATCATCGCAGCATTGTCCGTTGAGAGATGTCGGGACGGGAAATAGACCGGCAAGTTGAGCTGCGAAGCCGTATCCTGGGCGACCTCGCGTAGTTTCCCATTACACGCAACGCCACCTGCCACAATCAGCGTCTTTGGATAATACTCATTAGCGATTTTTTCCATCGTACGAACTAACGATTGGACCACAACGTGTTGAAAGCTGGCCGCGAGATCTTTTATTTCTTGCCCTGGCTCTTCACCGTTTGCAACGGGTTTTACTCCGGCCTCTCGAACGTACTTTGTTACTGCTGTTTTAAGCCCGCTAAAACTAAAATCCGGCAACCCATCACCCATTCTCGGAATTGCGAAAGGAACCTTTTTAGGGTTGCCTTCGCGAGCGAGACGTTCGATGATTGGTCCGCCCGGATAACCCAATCCAAGCAACTTGGCCACTTTGTCGAAGGCTTCCCCGGCAGCGTCGTCGCGAGTGCGCGACACAACCTTGTATTTCCCGGGAGACGGGATTAAAAAGATGTTTGTATGACCACCTGAAACAATAAGAGCTTCGGCAGGATATTCGATCGGAGGATTATCAAACGCGACAGAGTAGATATGACCCTCGATGTGGTTTACTCCCACAAATGGTTTCTTTAGGGCAAAGGCCATCGCTTTCGCGTATGACACTCCAACCAGTAGCGAACCGACGAGACCAGGTCCAATGGTTACAGCAATTCCCTCAATGTCACGCGTGGTTAGTTCGGCACGTTCAAATGCCTCGGTAACAACCGGAACGATCTTGTCGAGATGTTCGCGAGAAGCGAGTTCAGGTACAACTCCCCCAAACCGTTTGTGCGTTGCGATTTGAGACGAGATTATTGAGGAGACGATCTCGCGACCGTCGCGAACCAAAGCGGCGGCCGTCTCATCGCAAGATGTCTCAATTCCGAGTACAAGCATCGTTTCATGATTCTAACAAGTGGAAGGCACGTTGTCAGACACACCAATGTTTCCTTGTCGGGCATGAGCTGAAAAGAGCGTTACGAATCGCAGGAGTTTCGAATGCGAAAGCGATTAATCCGACCGAGTTTTGTTGGTAATTACGCTGTCCGCTTAGCTTTCGCCCTCCTTTGCCTGCAAAACTCGATAGCCATTGCACAGACGCCCGACGATGTGATCAAAGTTGACGTTGCTCTTGTGACCGTTAACATCTCGGTGACTGACAGTAAGGGGCGGCCGTTATTGGGTCTCAAGTCCAAGGACTTTTTCATTACTGATGAAGATAAACCAGTGAACCCTGAATTCTTCGACGGCGAGGGTCCATCGAGTATCGTGTTTTTGATTGATACGTCCTCGTCAATGACAGGTCCAAAATGGAAGAGTCTTATGACAGGACTGAAAGACTTTCTGCGGATTGCTCGAGAGGGTAACGACTACACCCTCGTTACATTCGATAGCACTCCTCACGTTATTGCTTCATCCGTCAATAAAGCTGAATTGCAGAAATACCTCGACACTCTGGAGCCCGGAGGCGATACCGCTTTATACGACGCTGTGCTCGTGGGCCTTAAAGAGCTCAAGCGAGTGGGTCAACGCCACAAGGCGCTAGTCATGATCTCCGATGGGGAAGATAATTCAAGCCGTCGCAGTCTTGAAGAGGTGGGACGCGAAGTTTCGGCACAACAGACGACAATCTATTCGATCGGATTACTCTTCGGTCACTATTGTAGTGTCGGTGTCGTCGAGGCTTGCCGGGGCAAAGAAACGATAGGCCAGATGTCGAAAGTCACAGGAGGGATGTCACATTTTCCTGATCTAAAAGATCTGTCGAAGGTTTTGATAGAGGTTAGTAACGACATTCGCAACCAGTACACTGTCAGCTACTATCCTCCTGACAAGATCAGTGGCTGGCGTCGAGTCAAAGTTAATACTCATGAACTACTTGGCCCATCAAAACTCCGCTATCAGTCGGTCTATTTCTTAAGATGACTGTCGTTCATAGAAACTTAGCGAGGAGTCTCCTTGTTTTAGAACACGAACGCGGCGCATGTGTGCGAGCTCATCCGGCAAGTCCGTTTTATGGTGATGCTCAACTATCAATAGTCCATCGTCATTAAGCAGCGTCTCCCAGCTTTCGCCAATTGCCTGAAGTACGCGCAGATAGTTTTCACTGTAGGGTGGATCGAAGAAGATCACGTCCCATTGCGACATCTTCCACTGCTGTGCCTGCCTGAGAAAATCGTCTACATCATTGTTGTAAATTTCTGTTTGCTCTTCGGGAATGCGGCAGAGATTAATGTTTGCCTCGATCAAGGCGCAGCTTTTTCGGGAGCGATCCACAAACGTAGCGTGGGAAGCTCCGCGTGAGATCGCCTCAATACCAACAGCACCTGAACCCGCACACAGATCCAAAAAGCGTGAGTCAACAATTCTTGGGGCAATTACATTGAAGAGTGTTTCGCGGAGGCGATCCGAAGTGGGTCTTACTTGCATTGAAGGAGGACTCTTCAAATGTCGACCCTTGTAAACTCCGGCTATGATGCGCATATGTTTGAGGGAAGTGAATCAACCAATAACGGCGAGTCCAACCCGCGGTTGCTGTTTTACCTGCTCAATCAGCTTCAACGTCACCGCCGAGTTCTCTTTAACGAGATAAGACTCAGCTTCGTGCTTTGCCTTCTCCAGCAGCTGTTGGTCACGGACGAGGTTGCCGATACGAAATTCAGGCAAGCCAGATTGTCTCGTTCCGAGTACTTCACCCGGTCCTCGTAACTCCAGATCCTTTTCGGCGATCACAAAGCCATTGGAGCTCTTAGCCATGATTCCCAGTCGTTCTTCTGCGATCGCGGTTTTCTTGTCACTGGTTAGCAACACACAGTAGCTTTTTTCGGCACCACGTCCCACTCGCCCACGTAGCTGGTGAAGTTGTGATAGACCGAATCGTTCCGCATGCTCGACGATCATTACGGAAGCATTTGGGACATCAACTCCAACTTCAATGACAGTCGTCGAAACCAGAATCTTGATCTCGCCAGAGACGAAGCGTCTCATCACCTCTTCTTTCTCAACAGGTTTCAACTTTCCGTGTAGGAGTCCGACTGAGAATTTAGGAAAGACGGTGTCACGAAGATATTCATAACGCCGAGTGGCGTCCTTGAGATCCATCTTCTCTGACTCTTCGACGAGTGGATAAACGACATAAACCTGACGACCCGCGCGGACCTCACGAGAAATCAAACGCTTAACTTCCTGCCGCTGATCCTCACCATAAACTGAGGTTTCAATTGGTGTACGTCCTGGCGGAAGTTCATCAATGACGGACACGTCGAGATCGCCGTAAACCGTCATCGCCAAAGAACGAGGAATGGGAGTCGCAGTCATCACCAATACGTCCGGATTCAGGCCGCGCGATCTAAGTTCGGCACGCTGCATCACTCCAAAGCGATGCTGTTCATCGATGACAATGAGACCAAGTCGATCGAATAAAACAGCTTCCTGAATCAACGCTTGCGTTCCGACACAGGCATTGATTTCCCCAGTCTTGAGAGCTTCATGCAACCGACGTTTTTCTGCCGGTCGCAGAGAGCCGGTCAGTAACTCAACACGGTAGGGCGTCTTTGCCAGGAGTCGCTTGATGTTTCGGGCGTGCTGCTCGGCCAGAATTTCAGTGGGTGTCATTAAAGCAGTCTGTAATCCGTTTTCCATTGCCACGATCATCGCAATTAGCGCAACGATCGTTTTGCCGCTGCCAACGTCTCCCTGGAGAAGCCGGTTCATTGGAGCATCGGACTTCATGTCTTTGAAGATCTGCGCAGTTACATTTCGTTGAGCCGCAGTTAACTTAAATGGCAAAACAGCAGCGACAGCATCTTTGACCGTTTTGTCGATCCGAACTGGTGTGTTCTTGGCTTCCTTGACTCTCTGTCCTCGCTTTAGACCAAGCGCAAAGGTCAACCAGAAGAAGTCCTCGAAGATCATCCTGATGTGGGCTTTGCTTCTCGCGTTTTCGTACTCGGTCATTGAGGCATCAGCTGGCGGGAAGTGAATTTCCCTGAATGCTTGTGCTCTGCCAATTAAGCGTATTCGTTGACGAAGTTCGGAGGGTAGTGTCTCGGGAATTGATTTCTCATCCAGATTAGCTAGGACCGCGTGGAGGATTTCACGTACCCGCTTGGAGTTGAAATTGCCGAGTTTGCGATAGACCGGAACGCGGCTGCCGACGTGAATCGCTGCCAACGCCGGATCAGGACGATTCTCTTCTGTTTGTTCTGAGTCTTCGCCGTTTGCTTCTTCCAATTGATCTGGAGCTTCAGCGACTGCCAACAATTCCAATTCATCTGCAGGACGTTGCAGCCGAAGTGAAAAGGTGTTGCGTCTCTTGTCCCAGTCCCAACGTCCAAACGTAATGAAGGGAGTACCGCGGGTGAGCTTGTTTGTGTAGTACTTAACGATTTCGTAGGCATTACGCCCTGACACAAACCACCAAACCATCACGGGCCGGCCAGACCTCGAAGCATCATCGGCCGATACTTCAAAAATAAACAGACGAGATTTGCTGAATGAACGTTTGTTGCGAACTTGATATCCGCCAGAGAGTTTTACGGTTAATTCAAGCGTGGCTTCCATTCCGTCTTGCAGATCCTTAATGGAAGCGAGGTGAGAGCGGTCCTCATATCGCATCGGGATGTAGTTGAGTAAGTCTTCAACGGTTGCGTCGGAGTAGCTCTTTTTATTTGCGTGATGGGCTACTGCGGCTGCTAACTTACGGGAAAGGATTTCGCCTAACCGCGCAATCTTAAACTTGTGAAGATCCTCAACCGGAGTATTGAGGGAGATGGCGCTGGGCATCGCGAAGATCATAGCATAGCGTACGGAACACGAGGCAGCGGCCGTGCGTTAAAGGTGTTGGAGGCTGTTTATGGATAAGTGGGAACCGTTAGTCGACAGGTTGATCAGAGAAGGGATGGAGAGAGGCGAGTTTGACGATCTTACTGGTTCAGGTAAGCCCATAGACTTAACCGAAAACCCATTTGAAGATCCTGATGTACGAACCGCCCATCGACTCTTAAGAAATGCCGGCTTCGCGCCCCCGTGGATTGAAGAGAGAAAAGACATCGACGCCGAGCTACATCGAGCGAAGACAATGTTGTCCAGGGCTCATTCTCTCTATCAAGGCGACGGTAAGTTAGCAATGAGTCCCCAATGGCAACGAGCTGTGAAAGAGTTTCGTGAGACGGTTGATCAACTTAACGACCGAATCAGAATGTACAATCTCAAGGCGCCTGTGGCGACGCTGCATCGGAGCATTATTAGCGCTGACGATTTGGTTCGCGATTTGGAGCGTAAGTCTGATCAAGATTGAGGAGTCAGGATGATGGCAGAAGAAGCGGTCTCCGAGTCTACAAAGGTTAGATTGAAGGACCTTCGGCAGGGTCTGCTACGACTTCACAAAACGTTACTTGACCTCGAAAGAGTTGGGTATGAACGAGCTCGTGGCAAGATAGCGAATAGTTACGAGTTCTTACAGCTGGCAATGAAAGACCCGTGGTTTGACTGGCTACATCGGCTGTCTGAGTTGATCGTCCAAATTGACGAAACTTTGGATTCGCTTAATTCGGATAAACCAGCTTCGGAATCAGATTGCGCGGCGTTAGTCGATCGGGCCAAACAGTTGCTATCACCATCTGAGACAGGTAGTGAGTTTCAAAAGAACTATTTTCTTGCGATGCAACAATCCCCCGACGTGGTCCTCTTACACTCCGAAATGGTGAAGATACTCTCGGCCGCGAAGTAAAAACCCTCTTTAGCTAATAGGCCACTGGCTTGCCCGGTGGTCTCTAACTCTCGTTGCTAATCACAAGTTCTCGCCTTCACCCCTCCGCGCGCAAGCGCGCTGAAAGGAAAGAATGGTTCTTTGTAGCAACATGCGTTAACGACCACTGGGCAAGCCAGTGGCCTAGAAACACGTTAAGTTGACGAGAGGATGAGAGTTGAGGCGGGGCGCGTTGAGATTCTATGAGGCTTGAGTCTCCGATGCCCCGTCCTGACTGTTTCAATTTAACTTATGCCGCGCAGTGTTGGTCGAACGCCTGTGTTAGCTCCTGGGCAATCTGTGTAGCGTCGCGACCTTCAATCTGGAATCTCTCCAACATGTAGACTAACTCCCCGTCCTTCAAAATCGCGATCGATGGAGACGATGGTCCATAACCCTTAAAATAACTGCGAGCGCGTTCAGTTGCTTCGATATCCGCACCGGCAAAAACCGTTGCAACCTTGTCCGGCTTTACTTCGTGCTGAAGCGCAAGGGCAACACCAGGACGAGCCTTACCGGCGGCACAACCACATATCGAATTAACTACGATCATTAGAGTGCCCTTATTGGCAGTGACCGATGAGTCGACGTCACCTGGGGTTCTGAGCTCTTCTACTCCCAGCCGGGTTAAGTCTTCGCGCATGGGTCGAATCATGATTTCAGGATATGGCATTTCAGATAAACTCCTCTAAAAGTTGTATTTCGTAGATGGTAACACAGGGCGGGCTCAACATGCGGTGATGGATATCTTTCTTGGTTCATCGCCGTCTCCAAGAATTGAAATGTTCCACACATTGGCTGGCAAAGGATAACTTCCCATCCGCTCGGCCCATTCGATGACTATCACCGAATTCTCATCGGACAGGAGATCATCAAGATCGACGGCATGGGCTGCGCTAGCGCCTTCGTCGAGACGATAGAGATCGAGATGATAGAGACGAAGCCGTCCCTCGTGAGGATTCACAAGAGTGAAAGAAGGACTCGTAACATCTTCCTCGTCAATTCCGAGAGCCGAACACATTCCCTTAACGAAAAGCGTCTTCCCAGCACCAAGCGGCCCACTTAACAGGAGAATTTCTCCACCTTCAAGTCGAGCACCAAGTTGGAACCCCCAATTGAAAGTCTCCTCAGGAGAGTTGCTGATAAACTCCCCAGGAGAGAGTTTTGCGGCAGAGTGTGGAATCATGCTTCTGAAGGCAGTTCGCCTATCGGGTCCAGGAGTCGAATGGCCGCTCCGAAGTGCTCACGTACGTCTGAAGCAACCATCGTTCGCATGCCGAGTTTCGCAGCCGCCAGATCGCCTGCAAGACCACCTACATACAACGCAGCCTGTACTGTCGACAGCATATCACCACTTTTATTTGTTGCTCTGGCCTGTGCTGTGAAACCCGCAATCAATCCGGTTAACGTATCGCCAGCACCTGCAGTTCCGAGTCCAGGATTTCCAGTAGGGTTAACAAAAATGCGTCCATCCGGAGAAGCAATCAGGGACCTTGATCCCTTCAAGACGAGAATGACGTGGTTTTGCCTGGCAAACTCTCGCGCAACTGAAACACGACCAGAGAGTGCCGACTTATTATCCTCACCCAGCAACCGCAACATCTCACCGGGATGCGGAGTCAGAATTATTGGCAACTCATCGGAGCCATTCAAACCAACTGGCCACGGAGCTAAGCAGTTGAGGCCGTCGGCGTCGATGACGACTGGACAAGGACGCCGTTCAACAACTTCACGTACAAAACGTTTCGTTCGATCGTCTTTCGACGTCAAACCTGGACCAATTGCAATCACACTGGCTTTGGCTGCAAGTTGAAGGAAATGATTAATCGCCTCATCACTTATGGCGCCGCGGTCAGTTTCAGCTAGCGCGGTTGTCATGACTTCGGCCATAACCCCACTCGCTACGGAGAGTTGCGCCGACAATGGAGTAGCGATCGTCACGAGGCCGGCACCGGACCTCATTGCAGAATTTCCACAAAGTGCAGCCGCACCGATGTAGTCGCGTGAGCCGGCGGCCACTAATACATGTCCATGAGTATTTTTGTAAGACTCGGGGGTGTAGCGTGTGCCTCTTAGCCAAGCGCTCGCGTCGTCTTGTTCAGTTACAAAGAGCCACGGATGTAACCCGTCGAGAAGCGCGTTTGGAGAACCAATATTCGCGACTATTAACTTGCCACAAAAGTTTGCTGCCGGCGGCAATACATTCGCAGGTTTCGGAGCAGTAAAGGTAACAGTTAGATCTGCTTCGACCGCAGGACCAATCGGGTTTGCTTTGTCGGCATTTAGTCCGGACGGTATATCAACTGAGAGTACTAACGGTCTGGCACCCGAAACGCGATCTCGAGCTCGAGTCAGTAACGAAAGGTGTTCGATCACTTTTAGAAAGACGCCATCGAGCGGCCGACTCAACCCTGTGCCAAAGAGTGCATCAACTATGATGTCGTAGGTTCGACGCGGCCTGGCAATTTGTTCCCACGAGGTAATACCGTCGATTTCAGAAAATGTTAGTGGTGCGGGAGTGGTAGCTGAGCCGGCAGTGAAGCTTGCCAGCTGTTTTACGATCTCAAAGTTGGTGTGCGCGTCACCAATAGTTTCTGCCAGCTTTCCAAAAAGGACAACGTCACAATGGACCTCGCGTCTCGATAGTCCACGCGCCAAGGCAGCGCCATCGCCACCGTTGTTCCCTCGTCCGCAAAGAACAAGGGCTTTCTTTCCGGCAAGGTCGACATCGAAATGACTGTCCAGGGCTTGGAGGCACGAGTTTGCCGCCGATTCCATGAGAAGAAGGGATGGCGTCTGATAGGTCTCGATTGTGAGACGATCAATCTCGCGCGCCTGTTCGGCGAAGATCACTGGTTGCACGTCAGGATGATAAGAATACTGGAAGGATAGGGTCAATCACGGTTTTTGAGGGATAGTCCAGAATCCGGACCAAATGGACGTAGAGAGAGTCCAAAATAACAAAGGCGGCCGGGGCCGCCTTGCTTGCCTGCCTGCCGCGCCAACCTTCCGTCTTTTCCAGGATACTCTAAGAAAATATCTAATAGGACTGACCTTCCAGAAAATCTAGAAAAAATATTTAGCGTTGATTTTACTGGGCTTTTTACTCGTTTTGCCTCTAGAAGACGCAAATCTAACGGGATAACCTGAGCAATCGGAGCCCTCTTCCTACTACCTGTCTCGCCTCGGCAATTCCCAGGGCGGAGGTCACGCCAAAGTAGGTTAATCCGTAACCGCCGAGCACGACCACGGCCATCGGAATAGGATGGATTCGGCCTATCAGTATCTTTAGCCCCCACGCCACCGCCGCCCCTATTGCCGCACCAAACCACAGCTGTCCGACGTAAATCGAAGGAAGACCGGTTTTCCCTATCCGCCGATTCAGTGACCGGCGCAGCAAAACGAACTCAACCCAGCCTGCAATCCCGGCGGATATCGTTAAGCCTGCCGCACCCCAACGTTGCTCAATTCCAAGATATCGAGGCAGAGGCAAGGCGAACAAGTACCCCAGGACTGTAGTCAGCACCACTCTGAGCACCGCATACCGGAGTGGCGTCTTCGTGTCACCCAGCGCGTAATAAGTCGACGAATACAGTCGACCAAGTGTAGACGCAAGCAAACCAACTGAAGAGCCGGCGATTATGGCCCACACGTAAAGGGAATCGTTGTGAGTAAACTTTCCGGTTTGATAAAGGACGGCTGCAATTACATCTCCCAGCGCAAGAAACGCCATTGATGAAGGCACAATAAAGAATGCTATTCGGTGAAGTCCGGCATCGAGGCGGTGCCGAAGTGTTTCGGCAATTGCTTCAGCCGATCCAAGTGACCTCGACATCGTCGGAAGCTCGGCTGCGGAAACAGACATTCCAAATAGACTTACTGGAAGCGTGTAAAGACTCTGTGCGTAGATGAGTGCCGAGACTGGACCAGTGCCCAAAAAGCTGGCCAGGAAAGCATCCACAAAAGCGCTTACCTGGACCACTCCCCGACTGATGAACACCGGAAAGAAATTCCTCGCTACAGTACGCACATGCGCGTTGGCTAGTTGAAGGGCTGGACGAAAACTGTGAACCAGTCTAAGTACCGTCGGAAGCTGCACTCCAAACTGGAGCCCACTTCCGACAACTGAACCCCATGCCGCTATTTCGGCGAGACGCGCTGCGTCGACGCGATTTCCGTAGAAGACTAGTGCGGCAATAATGGAGAGGTTCCAAACAACTGGCGCGGTGTACGAGATAAAGAATCGATGATGACTGTTGAGGACTCCCAAACACCACGCCGACATGACAAGCAGACCGGCGCCTGGGAAAAATATTCTCACCAACTTGATCGTTAACTCCCGACGCTCACTGTCGAAACCTGCCGCTAGTGCGGTGACGATGTAGGGAGTAGCAGCGACGCCCAGGACAACGATTACAGCTGTGACGAGCGCTAGAAGACCAAAGATCGCATTTGCTACCTTCGCCGCTTCTTTCTCATCATTCTGGGCCAATAACCTGGCGTAGACCGGAATGAAAGAAGCTGACAGTGCGCCTTCGCCAAAGACGTTCTGAAGAAAATTTGGAATACGGAACGCTGCATTAAACGCATCGCCCTCAGCAGAGATTCCGAAGTAGTGTGAGAAGATCCGCTGTCGGACTAAACCAACAATGCGACTGATTAGAATTCCGGCGCCAACCAGAAATGCAGAACGGCCTGTGCTCGGCCCCTTCGCCTCTTTTGGTGTTTGCGGGACGGGTTCATTTGTTGCAGCACCAACCTGCGCAACTGTCTCTCCAGCAATGGCGGCTGCGTCTTGGTCGTCGACAACCTTCGGCTTCGTTGATTTATCGGGCGAGACGTTAGGTGTAGCTGAAGTACCTTTACCCGGGTTGTGAGAATCCTTCATTTTCAGGTCAGATTCCGTAGTCTTTCATTTTGTTGAGGAGGGTCTTGTAACTGATCCCAAGGTCCTCGGCTGATTTATTTTTGTTCCCGTCATGTGATTCTAAGACGCTCAGAATCTTACGACGCTCAACAACACTCAGAGCCCGATGAGCTACGTCAGACAACGTCCCGGACAGATCTAATTGATCGGGAGCTAAACTAGAAACCTCGTCGGGTATACCAAAGCCTAGATCCTTCGGTTGCAGCACCATCGTATCAGAGAGAATGCAGGCTCTTTCAATAGCGTTTTCCAACTCGCGCACATTTCCCGGCCATGGATGACGACGAAGTACAGCGAGTGATTCGTCGCTCAACTTTGCTTCACGTTTTCGAAGGTCTTTGCCGATTTGCGAAGCGAAATGATTTGCGATTAGCACTACATCTTCGCCCCGTTCTCGCAACGGGGGGATTTCAAGCGGGAATACGGCGAGACGGAAAAAGAGATCTCCACGAAACTCGCCGTTATCAACTGCAGCTTTCAGATCCTTGTTCGTTGCAGCTACCACGCGTACGTCCACGGCAACTGGTGCGCGTCCACCAATTCGGTCAACAACCTTTTCCTCAATCGCGCGCAGCAGTTTACCCTGAACGGCTAAAGGCAACTCGCCAATCTCGTCAAGAAACACCGTTCCGCCTGATGCCAGTTCAAACTTTCCCTGCCGTCGATCACTCGCGCCCGTAAAAGCACCTTTCTCATGTCCGAAGAACTCATTCTCAATAAGGGTCTCAGGAATTGCCGCACAGTTGATCGCGACAAATGGTTTGTCCCGTCTGTTAGAGAGGTGATGAACAGCTCGTGCGAAGAGTTCTTTACCAGTACCCGACTCACCAAGTAGCAACACGGTTGCATCGGTTTGGGCCACACGCTGAGTCTCACCGACGGCGCGCTTCATAACCTCTGACTCTCCCAGGATGCGTGGGAAGCCATAACGCCGGGCCCATTCTTCGCGTAACAGAATATTTTCAGTGCGCAGACCTGATTGCTGGAGCGCACGCTCAACAAGCAACAGCAGATGATTCGAGTCGACAGGCTTTTGGAGGAAATCGTGTGCTCCATCTTTCATCGCTTGAACGGCCTCATCGATGGAACCGAAGGCCGTCATCAGAATCACGGGCACGTCCGGATCCGCTGCCTGAGTCGCACGCAACACGTCGAGACCGGAACCGTTTGGCATACGAAGATCGGTTAGTACCAGTCGATGACGGGTGGTCGAGATCTCACTTACTGCTGAACGGGCATCAGCACACTCCGTGACGGTGTAACCCGCATTCTCCAGTGTCAGGCTGAGTACACGTCGCAGACTCTGTTTGTCTTCGACCAGCAGGATGTCAGACATTTATTAAAGGCTCAGTTGTTGGGAAGTAGAGATGGGGAACAGGCATTTTCTTGATGAGTTGTATCTTGCTCAAAGCACAGCAACTCATCATTAAATTGTTCAGACATGGGTGTCAAGCAACATTTATGAGCAAGAAAGGCGCAGACTCCGAAGAGCCTGCGCCTTCTTATTGCCGCCCCGCCGAGTAAACCACGAAAACAGATCAGTTCTGGAGCGACTCTAATTTTGTTTGCTGAAGGAATTTGGTGCGAAGGATGTCTTAGTATTCTCGCACTCCCATTACTGCGTGGCCGCCTACAGACTTTGCTTTATCAATTTCGGCCGAGTTGTATTGAATGTTCGCCGTACCACCGCCAGAAGTATCAAAGGTAGGAGGTTGAAAGACATCAGTGCTAGGGCCTGTACGATCAAACTTAGCAACAAAGATGGCTCCGAAAATATCACCGTGACCGCCGCCGTCGCGCAAGACTCGTCCTTCACCCAGCACCATGATTACGCCGTTGAATTGGAAATTGCCGTGTAAAGTAAGAGTGCCAGTCACGATCAAGGTACCTTGACCCGTAGGATTGCCTGGTCCAAGGGTTAGATCTCCATCTACGAAGGTAAAAACTCCGTCAGGATTCGATGCACCGATCCCGGCTGCACTTGCTAAAGCGTCAGTAGCGCTGGTGAAATAACGTCCCTGGTTCATTGCCGCGGCCATCATACCTTCGTTGCCATACATAAATTGTCTTGCGGTTTGGACCGACTGAAGGAAACTCGGAGTGTTGCCACTCGTTAATACTGTGGGGTCGCCGGGCGTGATATTTGGACCATTTCCGTTGCAACTAGATCCGTCGGGAGCACAGCCATCGATAACGTTGTTCGTAGCGGTGTAGTCCGCATTGCTGACTGCGAAAGCGGCAATCGGAGGTGCACCAGAACCAGCTGCGTCTTCACCGGATACTGACGTTACATTACTACTGCCCACATTGAAGTTGATTGGATTCCCGGATGTGTTCGGTAAAGTAACCGTAGCGTTTACTGGATATTCGAGTGTAAAGCGATTGACCACCGCCTCCATGTTTTTGCGGGCATTCTTTGGACCAATCCCCGTTACCTGGATGCGTAAGCGAGTAGGTTTGTATGAAGCGGTGCCACACTTGGCTCCGGCCTGATCGTCGAGATCGACAATCGAAGTCACCCGAAAACCAGAGCTCCCGTCAGTAGCGACATTCACCAGATTACCTGACGTAGAAGCCCAGAGCGTACGAGAACAAGCAACATTATGGAAAGACGCTCTCGTTCCAGTCGGAGTCGAGGCAACATTACCGCGCAACACTTCTAATGACCTGGCTACACCTGCTTCGGCTGCGTAATAAGCTTGCATCTCGGCGGTCGAGTCTCCCGCGGTTATGCCGGTCATGGTGGTGGTTAGAATAAGAATACCGCCAGCTGCAAGCAGCAATGTCGAAAGGAGGATTGCGCTAATCAATGCTGCGCCGCGTTCGCCCCGATTATGGTCTGAGATCATGATTGCCTTTTTGGATTTCATTCGGAAAGAGTCCTCACTCATAGAAGAAACTTAATCAGTAATTCCATAGACCGGAATTCCGCAGTATCACATCCGAGCAAAGTAATACGGTATAACCTCGTTGATAGCCTGGAGCCCCCGGGGTGGCAATTTCGTCCAACGTAACCGACACGGCAATGACGACGTAATTCGCTTGTGAAGGCAATACCTCCGCCGCTGAAATATTTGAAATGTCAGAAGCACCAGGCGTAGCCGTATAAGTCACCTTCTGGTTGAAATAATGAATCTTCATGGAGTCAACGCGATTAGCGAGAACGGTGCTCCCGGTTCCAAACTTATCGTGTCGCGCGAGGTACTTAGTCTTGTCAGCCAGGTTAAGAAAGTAAGTAATGTCCTCACCGGTCTCCCCCACATCACTTCTCATTGCGTCTGTAACCGAGGGACTGTAATCGTACTTGTTAAGGTTGGAACGGATGCGGATCTTCTCTGGCCCTGAGTCAGCTTCAACTATACCGTTGTTATTGATATTGAATCCTGAGTCCGCGATCTCTCGAGACATTATGTTCAGGGCGCGCTGCGTATCGGCTAAAGCGTCTGATTTTTGATTCTCCCGAGTGCGAGTTCGTAGCGCGCTGGCTATTAACGACGATGCTGCTGCCATTAGCGTTAAGGTAATTGCCATCGCTATGAATAGTTCGAGGAGCGAAAAGCCGTCCGAACGTGCTGTCTGCTTTAACGAATTCATGAAGTCCTCACAAGTTCCAGAGTCTTAATAGATACCGGTCACCTGAGTGGACCGTTGAGTTGTGATCGTGACCGTCTCAAAGGCGGTCTTTGCCGCATCAGGTCTCACAGACAAACTAATACGCTTCATCGTTGGGGCGCCCTGATCCGGATCGCCATTCGGAACGAAACTGACGTCTGTAATAGTGGTAGTGACGGTGTAGCTGCGACCTGCGTTGGTTACTGTCTCGACGACGCCGCTGCTGCCCGTTGCCGCCAATCCACCGTTTGGATAGGCGTAACCGACGTTACGCGTTTGAGTGGTAAAGGGAATTGCGCGAAGCCATTCGAGTCTTTCCTGCGCAATGGCCATTGCCAATTCTCGATCGTCTGCCCGGGCGTTTGCGCTCGTTGCGTAGGCGAACAGCGAAGCCACTCCAAGCCCAACGACCATCATGATTACCAGGGCTACGGCTGTTTCCATCAAGGTGAAACCTTTTTGAGAATGCCGTGTTACGACCATTGAGTCCTTCGATTCGAGTTCACAGAAACTGTACATCCTGTATCGCCTTTCAATTACTGACCGAAACTGTCAGTTGGTGAGTAGATCCACATGTTGGGGACGTGGATACGTTGATGACGAAGACACCGCGATTTCCGGAACCGTTCTTAGCTGTAACCGAGATGGTGCTCAAACCATTTCCGTCGAGCCTCGATGGCGTTACTGAAATGTTCATGCTGTTTCCGTTTCCAGCTTGATTAGCAGAAATGTTGTAACTGCCTGTCGCATTTGCCAGCGTTAACGTGACCGTTCCTGTCTTATGAGCCGAGTCACTTTGGCTTAGTGAAAGCGAACTCGAACTGAGCGTCGCGGTACACGGAGGCAGTGGTGTTGGTGTGGCCGATGGATCAACGCTGGGCGTTGGTATCGGTGTCGGTGTCGGCGTTGGTGTGGGAGTTGGATTATTTCCATTTCCGTTACCATTTCCATTTCCATTGCCGTTCCCATTCCCATTCCCATTCCCGTTTGGCGTTGGAGTCGGTGACGCACCTGGACTTCCAGATGGTGATGGCGTCGGGCTCGCACCAGGTGATGAGCTCGGATTTGGCGTCGGGTCAGGGATAACATCCCCGGTGACCTGGCTAATCTCGATCGCTGGTATTAACTGATCAGGGAAGTGTTGTTCGTCTACAGTTACGTCGCCCGAACCTGAAACGTCAACCGGAATACTTTCCTCTATGCTTTTGTTGTAAATTTGGTAAACATAGAATTTTGTTATCCTTCCACGCCAGTCAAAAGTTGTCGTGTAGGCCGCTGTTTCGATAGTAACCCCTGGTTCCAATTGGAAGGTCCTTGTTTCCACCGTGCCCGAGCCAAAATCCATAGTCACTCTGAAAGTGTTGCTGCCCGCGTCAAAGGTCTCAACGGATGCCTCATTACCGGCCGTCGCATGGCGGCGGATTGAATCTGCGCGAGCCTTTTCAAGGTACGACGCGAAGAGTCGAGCTGAGTTCTGAAGTCGAAACTGAGCTCGTGCGGTTCTCATGCCCAGGACTCCAAACGTCGTCACGATCGCGATAATTGCAATCGTGATGATCATCTGAAGGAGTGTGAATCCCTTTTGTTTGGTAGCCCCAAGGCTCCTCTTGCGGTTCATTGGCCGTCAACCTCCGAGAGACACTTAACTTGCTTTGGGACATTCATCCCTGCGAATCCTTGAGCAATAGCCATGCCCACTGCAACTTTGTCGGGAAATGGGCGATTCTTCGTTAAATCGGACTTAGCTTGTTCACTGACTTACGCCTACCTGTTTCTTTTGGTGACACCTCAGGAAACAAACTTCCTAAATCCGAAATCTCCCAAATTGAAAGTTCGGGAATTCTGTCGGCCTTAGAACTTTAGATAGAGAGCAGGGCCAATTCGGCCCCGGTTTTTAGAATTGCCAAGAGCATAAGGGATCGTCCGCTGCTAACGCGGTGCCGCACGCCGCGCGTAGATGGACGGTGAAGCGTCCCGCAGGATTTCGATCCTGCGGGACGCATGATTTATGCTCATTGATAGTGCAGAAGCTAACGTGGAATCGGTGACTAATTGTCAGGCGGGCTCAATAAGCTTTTGGGTTTTGTCTCAAACTCTTCACTCGCACTAAGCGAGCTTTCAGTATCTGATAGCTGCATCGATAGAGCGATCGGATTGTAGGCGAAGGGCTTTGGACCACCTCGAGTATTCTGAATCAACATAACCAAATAGTCCTGATTCTCTCTGAAACGTGGAACGCTTCCTCGTTGGTTCATGATCACGAAGTAGAGAACTTCTCCGTTTGCCGTTCTCATTTGACCGACGAGTGCACTGGCACCGCCATCGGTTCTTACAAGTGTTCCGGTTTTACCGATAACGCTTCCTCGCCAGGCTGGCCCAGCAAAGCGTTCTTTTAGAGTGCCGGGATCGATCCCTGCAACTGGAAGTATGTCCGATGCCGATAACCCGTTCTTTTTTAGGTTAGCAAGGAGTGCTCGGTAAATTTTCATCATCACTACTGGGGAGATGCGGTTTACTCCAAGACCACTCAAACTCGACAGTCGGATATCGTCGGCTGGTATATTCAAACTTCTGGTGAGCTGCTGTCGCACCGATTCTGGACCTCCAAGCGTTTCACCGATGCGCTCCGCCATAAAATTGTTTGAGTAACAGAGCAGTACTTTCAGGATGTCGACGAGTTTGCTCGACCTTTGCGTCAGTAGCAGTTTTGCCGAAGAAGCAACAGGAGCGACGTCTACACCTCCCATTACCGCGACACTCGGATTCAGGTTGGATTGATCCTTTAGCAGTCCACGTTCGTAGTTCCATGCTCGTATCGCATCACCGTAACGAAGCGTTGAATCAAGGTTATCGTACAGCTGCTCTCCGGAACGCAGAGAAGACGCACTGAAGTTCATCGTAAAGCCGGGTGCGACATAAAGGTCGCCACTGACTTCTTTTATTCCCAGCCTATTTAGCTCGCGAGCTAGTAAGATTGCGTGTTCGTAGTGAAATGAAGGATCCCGTCCTGAAATATAGAGGTTGCCGATTAATTTTCCGGTTGATTTGTCCAACGTACCATCAGTCCAAACGCCAGTTGCAAAGCGATGTTGGGGACCGAGTGTTTGCAAGGCCACGAGAGCCGTAGCAAGTTTCACCGCTGAAGCTGGATTAAAGGGCTGAGTCGCAGCCTGCGCTGCAACGACTTTACCGTTTGGAGTTTCGACCAGGACCCCCTGAAGCCCGTAAAGCGGCCTCGCCTCTTCTGCAGGTGAAGTTTCGGGGGAGGGCTGCGGTTGTAAGTCAGCCGGAGTTGGCGACGGGATAGGTTGCTGCGCAATTGTCGCTGTCGCAAACATCAGAACCACAGTGAACAGTAAAATGTTATGCAGTCCCTTAGCCCGACTCCAAATTGGTTTTGACCCGCAGTTTGTTTGGCAACAAGAAGTCATATCAGGGAACTGTGAGAGAGGGGTCTTACTTTGATGCGAACTTAATCACAGGAGATGTTTCTCTGGCTGGAGTGTGTGGGCGTCACACTCGACCTCTCCATGATAACGAAGTTCCACCGTGCTGAGGAAGAAATTTCTCTTTACTGGACGTGGCAGGGGTGACAGGGACAAGAAGGTAAGTGCGTTGACAAGATTTCCGACAGACCCATAGAATCGCGGTATTGACAAACAATCGTGCAGCGCAATCAAGAACCCGTAACAGTTGAAAGAGTGATTGCAACTCACAGAGCCCGTCGCAAGGAGATCAAAAACAGGCTCGGTGAGTTTCAGGAAGTTTGGCGGAAAGGTACTGAAGCCCGCCTTTGGGAAGAACTAGCCTACTGCATTTTTACTGCAGGGGCTTCGGCTCGCATGGGACTTCAATCCGTTGAAGCAGTAAAATCTATGCTGCGCAATGGTGGGCCTGATGAAATGACACAGGCTTTGAAGGACGCCGGCGCCCATCGATTTCCGGTCGCCCGTCCGCGTTACATAGTTACCACTCGCGAGTATTTCCGTACGACCTTCAAGATGACTTTGCGCCGGCGGCTGCGCAGTTTTTCCGATCCTTTCGAACGACGCGATTGGTTGGCCCAGGACAAACAGATGAAAGGCCTGGGCTACAAGGAGGCTAGCCACTTTCTCAGGAACATTGGAGTAAGTGGGCATGCCATACTTGATAAGCACGTAATGCGATGCTTGACTGAAGTTGGCGTGCTTGAATCCTCGAAACCACCATCGACGCGTAAGAAGTATCTCGACGTTGAATGCGACTTGATTCGATTCGCAAAAGAGATAAAGATTGATTTCGACGAACTCGATCTGGTTTTGTGGTCGATGAAGACTGGCGAGGTACTTAAGTAGAATTGCTAAAGGTTCGTCTCCCCGATTTGAACACATTTGCTCAGAAGGTATGAGTCATGCAGTCTCATAATCAGCGGACCTTTCTTCGAACGGCGGCGTGTGGTCTGGCCGCCGTTGTGCTTTCCCTGGCGCTTTCCCCAACAACCCCCGTAACCGCTTTTGTAGATAAGAAAGCCAACAACAAAGGTTACAAAGCACTCCGACAGGGTGACTTCAAGTCTGCGGAAAAGATCTTTCGAGATGTGCTCGGCAAGGACTCTCACGATGTAGAGGCGCGGCTTGGCTTGAGTTTCACTCTGATTAAACTGCGAGATCTACAAGGCGCTTACGACAACGCAGCACGTGTGTTATTGACGGATCCGCTTTCAGCACGTGCGCACGCTTTGCTGGGTACAGCAATATTGGGTGCAGGTGAATTTCGCTTGTCGGTTGAAGAATTTCGTACCGCGCTATCACTTAACGAGAATGAAGCCTTGGCGATTGCCGGACTAGCGATGGTCGACTTCTATGAGAATCGATTGTCACTTGCATTACCGGGATTGCGTAAGGCTGCGAGTCTCGATCCGGAAGAACCTGATTATGTTTTCAACCTTGGTCAGGCCGCTGCGAGAAGCGAGAAGTACAAGGAAGCAGCCGATTCATATGCACGGTTCTTAATAATTGCCCCTAAGACTGATGCCGACAGACGCGCACGCATTTCCGGTTTGATCGACTTTCTGAGATACCTTGGACGACAGGGACAATTGTACGTACCGGCCGGCAAGAATCGAACTTCTGTTTCGTTCGAAGCCTTTGATAATCGGCCAATCCTTAGGGTCCGGATCAATGGTCAGAAGGATCCACTACGATTTGTGTTGGATACCGGTTCAGGTATGTCGGTTATTTCCGAGGAGACGGCAAAAAAACTCGGGTTGAGAGAGGTAGCACGTGGTGGACTCGCGCGCGCAGTTGGCGGTGGTGGCAAGTTCGAGATTGTTTACGGTTTCGTCGATTCAATTGAGATCGATGACGTACGAGTTGAACATGTCCCGGTCTATATCCGAAAGTTTTTCGATAGCAACATTCCAGTCGACGGATACCTGGGTCTCTCAGTTGTGTCGAAGTACCTTGCATCGATCGACTATGGAACTCGGCAGATGACTTTGGTACGTCAGAATCAGTCGGACGATATTGAATCCTGGAGCACGGTGCGTCGTGGTGAATCTGCTCAGGGGTTAGCCCCGATTGCAGCCAACGATGGTATTGTGGAAGTACCGCTTCGCACGACATCCAGTGGATTTCTTAGCGGTGAAGTCGGACTTGAGGGATTTGAGAAGACGGTAAACTTCATCATCGACACGGCCGCGAGTATTACTGTCGTGTCAGAAAAGCTGTCGCAGGAAGAACAACTGCTTGATCTTTTGCAACCGTCCAAGATGAGAGTTTATGGTGCTGCTGGCGTCACTGAGGACGTTAAACTGTTAGAATTACCAAAGCTGAGTCTTGGGCTAACCAAGCTGGAGCGAATAAACGCGGCGGTCCTTGATCTTGAACCGGTCAACGAGACATCCGGTTTTACGCAGAGTGGAATTCTAGGTGGAAATTTCTTGAGAAACTTTCGTGTCTATTTTGATTTTGCTCGCGGGGCAATGCGTCTTGAGCCACTCAAAAAGCGAGTTAAGCCGAGCGAGACCAGTAATCCTGATGTTGGTGAAACTCCATGAAGCAGAGTTTGTATCTTGAAACGTCTGTCATTGGTGCTTACCTCGACAATGGAGAACCGTTTCGACGTGACTTGACCATCAGATGGTGGGAGCACGAGATGCCTGACTATCGTTCTGTAATTTCGCCGCTTGTTTCATCGGAGCTCGAACGAGTGCCAGAGCCTCATCGCTCGTCATACTTGAAATTGATCAAGCAGTTGGAGCAAGTTGATCTAACGGAGGAGGCGGCAATACTTGCGGAGGGTTATATTTCACGAGGGATTTTTCATCGCAAGTACATCGCTGATGCGTTACACGTTGCGATTGCCTCATTTCACAAGATCGATTACCTCGTGACATGGAACTTTGGTCATCTGGCAAATGTGCGACGTCAGGCGCGCATTCGACTCTTCAACACGGCGGCAGGATTTTACGTCCCCATGATTGTGACGCCGGAGTTCTTAGTGTCGGAAGCTACAGAGAAAGTTACTTAATAGGAAACAGACAAGCGAACGCTTGTTGAACAGAGGAACATGTATCGTCGTCCAAGATTTCTTGAAGTGCTTCATGCGATTCGCGAGGAGATGTCGCGCGAAGCAGATTATGACGTTGACCTGTTTGCCGAAATGGTGAGATCAGGTCAACAACCAGCGCATGGACCTGAGAGAGTCATTCGCGGTTTTAGAACGCGAGCGCCTCGTACCGAGAAGAACAGTACTAATAACAAGACGAATAAACATAGACAGCGCAAGCGAGCCGCGCAATAATGGACGAAAGCGGATTGGCGGATTTCTGAAGCAAGAGTCTTGTTGGAAGGTTTTGATACCGCGGCGAACACGACTCAAACTAATAATATCTTTCATACGATGACAACTGAGAACTGATGCTCGCAAACATGAATCCTACTTTTGAGACGATCGGTTTAGAAGTTTCAAGCGAAAAGGCTTTCAACTATCTTGCCGAGAGAGCAGGTGATCAGGGCGAACCAACGCAGCTTACTCGACGTGGCGCTGTGCTGCATGGACGTTGTTGGAAGCTCGGTGGTGGCTTAGAGGTATGGACCGTCTTGTACGAGTCAGGAAGCGGCGACGTCTTCTACGCCGATTGTCGACCTGGTTTTCGTGCGCGGTACATTCAAACCATTTCACCGTGGGCGTTGACGGAATATGACGAGGAAGGCGAGGCTGTTATTCACGGCTTCCGCGAAGGTACGGATTGCGAAGTTTTGTTTGAACTCCAGAATCTCACCGAAGTGGGACCTGCAGGATTCAGCGCACAAAAGTTGCACATTGGCCTTTGTGGTCTTGCATATCGGGCACGTGTGCGCAGAACTAAGGGCAAGACTCGCTGGATTCCTTTGGAGAAAGCTGCCCCGGCTCGAGCAGCTCACGAAAATGACTGGAGTTTGTCGGGTCGAGTCATTGCCTTTAAACCGCTACGAAATCCACTTTCCGGTGGTGAACTCTTCTGGATTCATTTGGACCTTGACCGAATCAAGCTGGAAGTACTAGTTAATCAACGTGCTTTGCGTGGAGATTCATTGAGTGTCGGAGCAACTCTGGACGCTGAAGTCTGGTTGCAGGGGCACGTGCTTGATGAACATGCGCTTCGATCTCGCTATGAAGGAGTTGATTACGCCTACTCACATGGCAGTTTCTGGTCTGCGCTTCGAAGGAGAAACTAGCGGCACGTCTGTAGCCGGATGTTTGATTTGGATAGTCCATCGCTCCGGCCGTCTCTACCAAACTGAATGAAACGCGCTCTAGTTGCTGTATTCATAGTTCTTACCGTAGTCCTCTCCGCATACTTCATAAATCAATACTGGGTGCATCGCTACGACGCGCTGATTGTGCGTCAAGCGTCGATCTATCGAGTCGATCCGGATCTCGTTTGGAGCATCATTTTTGAAGAGACTTACTTTAGTCCCTGGAAAATCGGCAAAGACGGCGAAATTGGATTGATGCAAGTTACTCCTGTGGTCGGGCGTGAGTGGGCCAGCGCGACTGGCATGCGCGAGTTTGAACGACAGATGGCTTCCGATCCACAAACTTTCCTGCTCGACCCTGAACACAATATTCAGATTGGTTGCTGGTACCTTGAAAAGATTCATGACCAGTTTCAAGATGTGCCCGATGCTGAAACTCGGATGGTCGCGGCTTACAATGCTGGTCCAAGCCGTGCGGTTGAATGGAATCGACTGGCGCAGACCGGTCAAACTCAATCTGGAGCAGAGTTCATCACTCGAATTGATATTCCTTCGACCAAGGCCTACGTGATTTCCATCATGGAGCGTTATCGTCAACTCAAGTCGTCGAGAGGTCAGGCAATTCCATAGTTGTAACGGGGAGTTGGATTAGTCTATAGAGGTAGATCGTGTCCACACCATATTGGCCCGAAATTCTCATAGCTCTGAAGTTGATCGTTGCGATGTTATGTGGAGGTGCTATTGGCCTCGAACGCGAATTGAGTCGTAAGGCTGCTGGCCTCAGAACAAATGTCTTAATCTGTTTTGGCGCGGCGCTCTTTATGATCGTCTCGCGTCACATCGGAGGTGGCGCTCCTTACACAGATCCAGCACGGCTTGCTGCTCAGGTAGTTACCGGCATCGGATTTCTCGGCGCCGGAGTAATTCTCCAATCTCGTGGATCAGTTACAGGATTGACGACTGCCGCAACCATCTTTGTTGTTGGAGCGGTGGGAATAACAATCGGCGAAGGTATGTTTGGGCTTGCGATCTTTGCGACCGTGCTGATCATCATCGTGCTCGTGGTGCTGCGGAGAGTTGAGCGAGCGGTCATAAAACGCAAACGGATGTTTCACTACACGTTGTCAACAATGGATCCCGCCGTGATGCTCGACCGGCTGCTTGCTCTATTAGAACGGGAACGAATGCATCTTGAAGACTTTGAAATCAAAGAGAAGCCTGAGGGTGAACATGAAGTCAGGTTGAGTGTAGTGACCTCGCTCGATGGTAATCGGCGTTTGCTTAAGCATCTTCCGGCTCTGGGTGGCACCGTGAGAACAACAACGCAACACGGGATTGAGGGATAGTATCGTTCGACTGATATGACCACCATTTATGCTGCGCGTTGGGTACTTCCGATGTCGGCTCCTCCAATTGAAAATGGTGCCGTAGCCATCGATAACGATTTGATTGTCGGTGTCGGCGTTCGTAGCCGCATTTCCGAACAATTTGTCGGTGCCAGAGTTGAAGACTTTGGCGATGCGGCAATTCTTCCCGGCTTAATCAACACTCACACACATCTCGAACTTACCTCCATGCGTGGCTACCTGGAAAGAGAAGAGTCGATCTTTATCGCGTGGCTAAAAAAACTTACTCAGGCACGGATGAATCTGCTTACCCCGCAAGACATAGAAGATTCGGCGAGTTGGGGCGCTTGCGAAGCAGCGCGAGCGGGCATTACTTGTGTTGGTGATGCGAGTGCCTCGGGATTTGCAACCATGAACGCACTCAAGTCGGTTGGTTTACGCGCAACCCTCTTTCAGGAGTCGTTTGGTGTAGATCCGAGGTTGGCAGAACAGAACCTTCAGGAGCTTCGAGCACAGGTTTCGCACCTCCGTGAAATTGAGGATGATCTAGTGACCGTGGGCGTCTCACCGCATTCGCCTTACACCGTAAGTGGTCCACAACTCGAAATGATCGCGAGGTACGCAGCTGAGGAAAGCCTTCCTGTGATGATGCATGCGGCGGAGTCTGCAGCCGAAGAATCACTGCTCTTGAAAGGAAGCGGTTTTTTTGCCGACAATCTGGCGAGTCGCGACATAAGTTGGGATGTGCCCGGAGTTTCGACCATTCAGTATTTGCGTGACCGTGAAATCCTGGCTACGCAACCTTTGCTGGCACACTGTATTCGCGTCGACAAACCCGATATCGAGACTCTTGCGCAAACCGGATCAAAAGTCGCACATTGCCCAAAATCGAATGCAAAGCTGCTGCATGGTCACGCACCATTTGGTTCTTTGGTAAAGAGCGGGATCGCCGTGGGATTGGGAAGCGATTCAGTGGCAAGTAATAACACCTGTGACATACTCGAAGAATCCAGGTTCGCGGTATTAATGGATCGAGCGTTTGATAGTCAAAGGGCTGTGACTGCCGAAGAAGCTCTTCTCGCAGCCACGGTTGGTGGAGCACAGTGTATGGGATTGGCCGGAAAGATTGGTGAGTTGCGTGAAGGCGCAAACGCTGATCTGACGGTTGTCTCGCTCAACAACAACCAACAGGTTCCCATTTATGATCCGATTTCGGCGCTTGTTTTTTCTTCGTCGGGCCGAGATGTTGTCAGGACTGTTGTCGCGGGAAAGGAAGTATTTCGCGAAGGACTAGTCACTGCTGTTGATGAGGAAAGACTGGGGGCCCGAATGAGGGAGATTGCTACGAAACTATCTCAGCTTTGAAGGTTCAGTTCTAAGATCTAAAGACGTATGAATATCCTTGTTCTCAACTGTGGCTCGTCGTCGGTTAAGTTTCAGATTATCGCGACCGATCTTGAGCTTATTACGAGTAACTCTGACCAACGGTTAGCACGTGGAGCGATCGAACGGATCGGAGGAGAAGCTATTATCTCACTTCAAGCGGAGGGAGGGACCAAGCAAATATCAACCGCCGCTCTGCGAGATACACGGGCTGCGGTAGAGTTTATTTCGCGTTGGGCTTGTTCAGATGCTGGGCCAAGTCAAGTTCAGAGCGTTGCTGATATCCATGCAGTCGGTCATCGTGTGGTCCATGGAGGCGAACACTTCAAACAGTCTGCCCTGATCGACGACGCGGTCTTAAGTGCAGTTGAAGACTGTATCGAGCTTGCTCCACTTCATAACCCAACTAACATAAAAGGAATTCAAGCAGCGCGCGATGTGTTTGGGAATGGATTACCACAAGTCGCCGTCTTTGATACTGCCTTTCATCAGACTTTGCCAGAGCATGCATATCTCTATGCCATCCCATATCAGCTTTACAGGCGCTACAAGATCAGGCGTTATGGCTTTCATGGTACTTCGCATCGTTATGTTGCTTATCGATATCGTCAGATTCGTGGAATTCCCCGTGAGCAAACTAATGTGATAACGCTGCACCTCGGCAATGGTTGTTCAATTGCCGGAATAAGATCAGGAGACTCCCAGGACACCTCGATGGGTCTGACTCCTCTCGAGGGCCTCGTAATGGGAACTCGCTCAGGTGATATCGATCCAGCGATTCTGGAGTTTGTTCAGGTGAAAGAGGGATTGAGCTCTTCAGAAGTCGAAACCCTTTTGAATAAACAATCGGGGTTGCTGGGGATTTCAGGGCTGACCAATGACATGCGAGAGTTGTTGGATGAAGAGCATGAGAATAAGGATCGGCGAGCAACTCTGGCCATAGAAGTGTTCTGCTATCGGGCCCGGAAATACATCGGCGCATATCTGGCTGCGATAGGAGGTGCCGAGGCTGTGATCTTCACCGGCGGCATAGGCGAGAATTCACCGGAAGTCAGAACACGAATCTGTGCAGGACTGGAATGGCTAGGTCTTGACCTTGATCAGAAAAGGAATTCTGAAGCGGTGCACGGGTTCGAAGGATTAATCAGCAAAGACGAAAGCCGGTTAGCGGCTTACGTGATTCCAACCGATGAAGAGTTGTTGATTGCGCGCGATACCGTTAGGTGTGTGCAAGGAGTGAGGCAGAGATTCTAACTGGAGTTTTCAAGGCGCTTTGTTCTTTGCCTTCTCACATGGCCTTGCTTCAAAAACTCTTTGAGGCAAAACCACGTGAAAAGCAAAGCACAAAGCGCCTTATTACTACAAAGACGCCGCAATCGCTTGATCGAATATTTCCAGAGCGACGTCTACATTTTCTTTCGTCAGTATCAATGGTGGCGACCATCTAATTGAGTTAGAGCCTGCACCAAGAAGTACAAGTCCTCGCTCAAAGCTGGCAATCTCTACGCGGTCCCTTAATTCAACGCCGGGTTTTAGCGTGGTTTTGTTCTCAACAAACTCAACCCCAAGCATAAGTCCCATACCACGTACGTCACCAATGCATTCGTACTTGGCTTTTAACTTCTCTAATCCTGACTTCAGATAAGCACCAACCTCAGCACTGTTCTGGACCAACCCACCTTCAAGTAACTCAATTGTCTTCAATGCTGCGGCAATGCAAACCGGGTTTCCGCCGAACGTCGAGGCATGTGCACCTGGTTTCCAGTTCATGATGTCGGCACGCGCAACACAAGCTCCGATTGGTAGACCAGAGCCAATGCCTTTAGCGATACAAACTATGTCGGGTTGTACGTCGTAATGTTCACTGGCAAACATCTTTCCTGTTCGTCCCATTCCCGATTGCACTTCATCAATAACCAGCAAAATTCCGTGCTCGTCACAAATTCGTCGGAGTCCCTTAAGAAACTCTTTGGGAGCCGGAACATATCCGCCTTCACCTTGAACCGCTTCAACAACTATGGCCGCAACTTCATCTGGTGGAGTAGTGGTCTTAAACAATCTCTCTTCGATCCAGTTGAGCGCACCCTGAGATGCTCCGCCATCACCACAGTCGGCCGCGTTAAAGGGATTGCGAAACTCATTGGGATACGGGACATGGACCACGTCGAGTGCCTGACGCTTGAAGCCTTTTCGTTGCGCTGCTCTTGATGAGGTTAACGAAAGAGAACCGAGCGTTCTTCCATGGAAACTGTTAAAGAACGCGATGAACTTCTCGCGACCCGTTGCGTGCATGGCGAGCTTCAATGCAGTTTCAACTGCTTCGGTACCACTGTTCGCGAAGTGCGTCTTTGTTGGTGACGGAACCGGTACGATCTGGTCCAACTTTTCTGCCAGCTGGGGCATATGACGGTAGTAATAGTCAGTACCGCAGATGTGTATCAGTTGCTCGGCTTGATCCTGGATTGCTTTGACCACATCTGGATGACAATGGCCAGTCGAGCAAACGGCCACTCCGGCGTTACAGTCGAGGAAAATATTGCCATCTACATCTTCGACCCACACACCGCTAGCTCGTTCGACGACCAGTTTGAAGTCGGGTCGAGGGTAAGAGGGATTTACATACTTTGCATCTGCCTCAATGATTTTTCTGGCATTTGGTCCTGGCAGTTCTGTTTTGATCTCCGGCCGTCGAGGTGGTGCAAGAACGCTGGTAGACATTTGAATACTCCTTATTGTGAAGCGGATAGATTCGGCGGCGTAAATAACCGATCGAACGGAATTCGACTTAAAAAGGGCGGGTTTTAAATAGAAAAGGATTAATCAGCGAAGAGGTTCGCGCGAGATTCGAGAGGTCTAAAGTGTAGCGGATGCCGGTTAAACATTTGACGATAGCGATTCTAACACTGGCACTGCAAGAACTGCCAGAGAACGGGTACCGACGTCCTGTGTAGCCCTTTAATGGCTGCACAAAGGAACCACTCAAGGGTTTCAAATTTCTTTGAGATTAGGCATCTTTGAGAGACTGCTCGCCCTACGATCCGGACTCCGCATCTTTCGTTGCGGCGGCGCCCTGGGGATTATCAATAACAAAGAGCCACGTACCATCCGGCTGACGACGGACGACATCTGATGTCTGACCAGACATTACCAAAGGGCTGCCCTCGGGATCCGTGCCTTGCAAGTTCCAGCTTGAGAAGAGCAACCCGATATCGTCGGCTTGAAAGACTTTGTCCACTGCGAGATCCATATGACCCTTCAATGCAAGGAAACCTTTCATCACTTCGCGGATTGACTCAAGGCCTTGAACCGGTGGCCCGGGGAAGGGGACTAACGTCGCATTTGGTTCATATAGAGATAAGAGTGCATCGAGATCTTGTTGATTGAAATAGGTAACGAAAAGTTTGTGCGCTTCCTGCGGAGTCTTAGCTCCCATGGTTGAAACTCCTCCTGATTATTGACTACCTAGAACCTCTTTCATGGCCACTGCCAGATCGTTGAGCGCTGCTTCTCCGTTGCCAACAAAACTCGAGCCATGCATAAGTGCAATTGTTTTTGGTTTGAGTGAAGCCAGCCGGCTCAAAGTCGAGTCAGTTAAACTCGTATATGGATATGCGTTGCCGAATGGTCCCTTCTGATCAGCGACTAGCCCATCCTTAAATATGCCGACTACATCCGACTCAGTTTTTGGCTCGGCGTCGCCCGAATGAAAAAACAGATCTGAACAGAACAAGGTCTTCTGTGTTTCCTCGTATAGCAAACTTGCTTCCCAACAATGTGGTACGTGCGGAGTTACAAGAAACCTGAATTTGTATTTCCCGGTGATGAACACATCGTCGTTGTTCAAAGCTTGAGCAGGCCGGCTGGCAAAATCATTGAGGCTTACATTCGCACCGACAAAGCTACAAACAGTCGTTGCTTGGGGAGCGACCGCAAGCCATTCATTCAATGAGCCACATTCATCAGCTTCGAAGTGACTAAAGCTGATCCATTTCAGAGTTGATGGATCAATCACGCTGGCAACTTCCTCGCGCACGTGGGGAAACATCCCTTTCATACCAGTATGAAACAACAAGGGTTCATCGTCACGAACGAGAAATTGGTTGAACTGTATGTTCATTTCCGGAACAAAGAGCGAGAGTCGGAAAAGGTCGGGAGCAATCTCAGTTACACTCATCGGAAACCTCCGAAAGATTAGAGAGCGTGTGAACAGCAATGGGATTCTATATCAATCCTAAGCGGTATTCCGAAGCTCTCAACGCTGAAATCTGGATCTTAGCTTTACAAAGAGTTCAAAACCCCACCCACGGGAGTGGGAGGTTCGTTCAGATCCTTTCTACGGTTACGCCTTTCATGGTCGTCACTCTGAAATCCCACCAACGGCAGTTGGTGGATAGTTCAGATCCTTTCTACAAGGGCACGCAACCGTGTTGGAAAAATCCCACCAACGGCAGTTGGTGGATGGTTCAGATCGTTTCTACAAGGGTACGCAACCGTGTTGGAAAATCCCACCAACGGCAGTGGGTGGATAGTTCAGATCCTTTCTACAAGGGCACGCAACCGTGTTGGAAAAATCCCACCAACGGCAGTTGGTGGATGGTTCAGATCCTTTCTACAAGGGCACGCAACCGTGTTGGAAAAATCCCACCAACGGCAGTTTGTGGATAGTTCAGATCCTTTCTAATAAGCAACCAAGTGCTTCTCTAATAATCGACCAAGTGCTTTATTAGTCATGATTGTGTTCGCTAACCAGGAGGGAACAGCTTTTAGCGATCCGCTCACGTCCTCCGGCGCGCTGCGCGCGGCAGCTTTGAGCGAACATGGTCTCAATAGAAAGGATCTGAACTATCCACCAACTGCCGTTGGTGGGATTTCAGAGTGACGACCATGAAAGGCGTACCGTAGAAAGGATCTGAACCATCCACCAACTGCCGTTGGTGGGATTCTAGATCTCACGTGCTACTTGCTACTTCGCTTTAATTTTCAACGAATCTCCATTAAAGTATCCGCAAAAGCGGATCCGACCATTCGGAGATAAACCATGAGAAAGAGTTCTGTGATCGATGCCACTAGTGTCAAGCAAGCTGTCTTTGCATTTGTAATTGCCGCAAGCCTGATGGCTGCAGTTGCTGTTATTCCCGCCATCAAGGTTGCGAGTGCGAACGACGCTAAACTGACTTATCCGGAAACCAAAAAGGTCGAAGTAGTTGATGAATATTTCGGCACCAAGGTTCCTGATCCCTATCGTTGGTTGGAAGATGAAACATCACCCGAAACTAAAGCCTGGGTCGATGCGCAAAATGCTTTGACGTTTTCCTACCTCGACAAGATTCCGTATCGAGAAAAGTTAAAAGCTCGACTGACTGAGCTTTACAACTATCCCAAGATCTCCGCTCCTTTTCGTCGCGGCGACACTTACTTCTTTACCAAGAACGATGGACTTCAGAATCAAAGTGTTTATTACATTCAAAAAGGTGTAAACGGGAAGCCGGAAGTTTTTCTCGATCCCAATAAGTTCTCAACTGATGGCACCAGCGTCCTTAGTGCATTCTCGCTATCAAAAGATGGAAAGTATTTGGCGTATGGCATCTCCACCGGTGGCTCTGACTGGGTCACAATCAGCGTTATGGAAGTAGCAACGAAAAAGAAGCTCACCGATGAGCTGATGTGGTTGAAAGCTTCCGGTGTTTCGTGGCAAGGCGAGGGCTTCTATTACAGTCGTTATCCCGCTCCTGAAAAAGGAAGGGAACTGTCTAGCAAGAATGAATACCAGGCTGTTTATTTTCACAAGGTTGGAACTCCTCAGTCGAGTGACGCGCTCATTTACGACGACAAAGTCAATCCACAAAGATTTCAGAATATCAGCACGACCGAAGACGAACGGTTCGCCATCTTGAGTGTTTCAGAGCGAGGCAAGGGCAAACGAGGCAACGCCGTCTTTTATAAAGATCTCTCTCAGAACCAAGAAGAGTTTTCGCCTATCGTCGCGGAAATTGGAGATGACAGTTTCAATATCATCGATAATCTCGGCGATAAGTTTCTCATGCGGACCGATAAGAACTCTCCAAATGGACGTGTGGTCCTGGTTGATCCAAAGAACCCGGCACCAGCTAATTGGAAAGATGTATTGCCAGAACGCCCTGAGCCGCTTCAGAGCGTAGGAACCGCGGGTGGAAAGCTGTTTGCTTCATGGCGAAAAGATGTTGCGACTCGCGCATATGTCTTTAGTCTCGATGGCAAGCTGGAAAACGAAGTCACGTTGCCCGGGGTGGGCACGGCAAATGGTTTTGGTGGGTTGAATGACGACAAATACGTGTTCTATAGCTTTACTTCGTTCAACTTCCCCTCGACGATTTACAAATACGACATCGCTACGAAGCAGTCTTCGGTATTTCGCTCGGTGGACATTCCCGGTTTCAAACCGAGCGACTACGAGACCAAGCAGGTTTTCTTTGACAGTAAAGACGGCACGCGTGTACCAATGTTTCTGGTCTATAAAAAAGGCTTGAAACTCGATGGTAACAATCCGACCTTGCTCTATGGATATGGTGGATTCAACGTTGTGACAGCACCTAATTTTAGTTCGCTTCGTTTGGCTTTGCTCGAGCAGGGAGTAGTTTATGCATCGTGCAATATGCGAGGCGGCGGAGAGTACGGCGAGAAGTGGCATGAAGCGGGTACCAAGCTGAAGAAGCAAAATGTGTTTGACGATTTCATCGCTGGCGCGGAGTACTTAATCAATTCCAAGTACACAAATCCAAGCAAGCTCGCGATTCAAGGTGGATCTAATGGAGGTCTACTGGTCGGCGCGGTTTCGAATCAACGTCCAGAGTTGTTCCGTGCTGTCGTTGAGCAGGCTGGCGTCATGGACATGCTTCGGTTCCACAAGTTTACGATTGGTTGGAATTGGATTGCCGATTACGGTTCGAGTGAGGCTAACGAGGCCGAGTTCAAGGCCATACTTGCATATTCGCCAATCCATAACGTCAAGGCAGGCGCAAAATACCCATCTACGTTGATCACAACAGCGGATCATGACGATCGAGTTGTACCCGCCCATAATTATAAATATGCAGCGGTGTTACAAGCTGCACAGGGTGGCGACAATCCAATCTTGATTCGCGTAGACACGAACTCAGCACACGGGGCGAGTAATACAACCAAATCGATCGAACAAACGCGAGATATTTATGCGTTCTTGTTTGAGAATCTTGGCGTGGCATACAAATAGTAAGTAGGGGCTTCCTCCGTGGCCGCCCTTCTTACGTTTGCTCAAAATTCCTGCATCTCTTTGCCCTCGGCGTCTCGGCGTCTCTGGGTTGTCATTTAACGCACGAAAAAGGCCACCGGCTTGCCCGGTGGTCCCTCACGCTCGTTGCTACAAGAATCTGTTACTAGAACGAAGAGGCCACCGGCTCGCCCGGTGGTCCCTCACGCTCGTTGCTACAAAACTCCACTCCTGGAAATCTGGCGAGGCCACCGGCTTGCCCGGTGGTCCCTCACGCTCGTTGCTACAAGAACCCCGCTGTAAAGAGTTTGTGGAGGCCACCAGCTTGCTTGGTGGTGCTTCACGCTCGCTGCTGCTAAACATTCCTCGCTGATTTGAATCCTTCGGTGCAGCGGGATAGAATGCGAATCACCTCACATGAACCTCAAGCTTTACAAACCCAGTGATCTCTCCTTTGCCTATTGCTACCGAGTTTATTTTCGCTTCCAAACATTTCGCAGGCGTTGTTGTCCAGTTCTGACTTCTCTACAGCTCGAAGTTTTACAAGAGCTGTTGAAAGCCTACTCAATTAAGGTACTAGAGTGTGCAACAAATGAAACCGAAGTGATCGCTCTTCTCAGTCTCGAAGACCGAATCAATATCGGCTTGCGCAAGTAAATTGAAAGGTCGCATTAGCAAGTGGCTCAACTCCAAACTCAAATCGGCGTTGCCCCAAAAGCTCGTCAGCCGAAGTTATTTCGCGTGTACTGTTGGTCAGAGTCGTAGCGAGGAAGTCTTATCGTATCTCGATAAACAGGCCGAACATCACAACTACGCTAATAGAATTTTACCTCCTGTATTTGTTGAGACTTTCGCACGGGATCCTGCCGATGACCGCAGACTAGAGCCGGCCCACGCTCAGGTCATCTCTAAGTTTCACGTAGTACTTGCAACTTGCAAAAGAAGAGGGGTCTTTGGGATTCGAGAGGGACAGAAGGTAACTACCAAATGGCGCGCAAAGCAATCAGAGCTTAGCATCGCCATTATCAAGGTCTCGTTTGTGCCGGACCATGTACACATCGCCTTACGTCTGCATCCGGCCATCTCACCAGCAGAGGTGGTGGCATCACTGATGAATCTCGCTCAGGATGTGTTGGAGGACATGTTGGTATTTCTGGGATTGGACCAGCTGTGGCAGGACAGTGCGTATCTTGGAAGCTTTGGCGATTTAGCGAGTGAGCAGGTTCGGAAGTACTTGCGCCGCGCGCTCGATGAATGAATGAGGTGTTATCTTTGAGGCCGCGGCCACTTATTTAACGAGTTCGATGGCCTTTCTGCTGGCAACGAGCGTGAAGGACCACCGGGCAAGCCGGTGGCCTCGCCAGATTTCCAGGAGCAGAATTTGTAGTAACGAGCGTGAAGCACCACCGGGCAAGCCGGTGGCCTCGCCAGATTTTCAGGAGTGGAGTTTTGTAGCAACGAGCGTGAAGGACCACCGGGCAAGCCGGTGGCCTACGCAGAGGTTGTAGAGTAATACGTGGCCCTCTCACCAACTCTTTTGCAGGGGGTGGGCTTCGGTGTTGTAAATGACTTTCTTGAAGTCGAGGCCTTTTGGTGAAAACAGCATATAGAAGTATTTAAAGGTTTCGGCAAAAAGGAAGCTCTGCATCGAGTCCGTCTTCTCATTCGTCTCCACATTCTTCAACGCCGCATATCCCGCATCAGTCCTACAATACCGTACAAAATCTCGCCACATCTTCTCACCCATACGCAGGTACTTCGGATCTTTCGTGTACTGATACAGATAATAAGTTGACTCTACGATCTCCGGACGCAACGGATATCCGGGCGACTTGATCTTCAGCGCTTGATAATCATATTCCTCAGGCTCAATGCCTGCCTGGTTCCACATCCTGAACGAAGAATCCTGTAGGCGCTGTGCTCTCTTCAAATCTCCGGAGAGTGCGAGCACTGCCGGAAAAAACGCATCAAGCGCACCGTAGGTTGTAGCACTACGCGTTCCGCTGTTCATGTTTGAGTGCCCGTACCACAACTCGTTCCCACGTACTTCGTCAGCAAGATATTTATTGATTGCGACGATGCTCTCGTCCCACATCTTCTTACAATCCTGATCGCCAAAAAGCAGCCAGGATTTTAGTAGGTATTCGTAATAACTATCGATGGCGCCGCTGATATGACTATCCGGATTGGTCCACTCACCAGTCTCGACGTTGATCCATTCCCCAACGAGTCCGATTGCAGACTTACGGCGGAAAGTTTCCACCAACGCGCGCTTGGCCTTGTCGTAGTAGACAGGCTTGCCAGTCAATTTACTTAGCGTTCCAAACTCGATCAGAAGTGTCCCCGTCTCAGCGGGATTGCTGACGGGATTTCTAACTTTGCCAGTCTTCAAGTTTACGTAGCGATAGGGCATGCCTGTCGGTGAATCAAAGACGGGAAGCAGTCTTGTACCGAGGTCATCCGCCAGGGCTAGTAATCTCTTGTCACCGGTCAGTTGATAATTCGCGAGTAAGCCTCCAAGCAAACGAATCGTAATCTCAAAATTTTGCACGTCGAAGTCTTTGTCGAAGGAAAGGTGATCGACGATGAACTGCTTCGTATCCGTGGCTTCGTCTTTCAGGCCCATCAAAAACATTGTGTCGAGAGCATCGACGGGCGTCATCAACAGCGGTTCTTTATGCCAGTCGTGAAAAGTCTTCGACAGAGGCTTGAGGTCATCATGGCCCCATGCATATTTCTTGTAGCCCTGCCAGGCATGCAGAAACTCGGCTTTCACCTCCGCTGCCAGTTTCACTCGATCGACTTTTTGCGATGAGGCAGAAGAGAAAACAAGTAAGATTAAGATGATTGCTTTGATTAGTCTCATGTAGAAGCTTCGACGAGTGCTACCTCGCGCTGTTCAGTCTTGAAGGCTTGGCGTATTAACTCTTTGGCAGGTGGTTCCGGCCAGATTGGGAATAGTTTTATTAGACTGTGATTGATAATACGCAGTCGAAAGTAGTGCTCATGTTCCCACTCAACTTCTGCCATTGTTAAGAGACAGTCGATTAGATCATCGCGTCCGCATTCTCGAGCATATTGAGCCGCTGTCTCATACTCGACGATATTGTGACTCTCGAGTTTTCCAGCGCCATACATTGGCGCAAACCATCCAGAGATGTGACACATCGCGCCCAGAGTTCGTCCAATGAGCGTCGCCCTAATCTCGCGCCATTTGTTTGGACCAGCCCCGAGACTGCGCAGCATCTCGCCGACTAATTTGCGGTGATGCCATTCTTCGTCTTCTATGATCTTGATGTGATTGCGTTCGTCAGTATTGCTGACGGAATGCGAGTGTCCTCGATAGGCATAACCTGCTGCCAACTCACCCGAGTAGGCAAGTTTGAGTATGGCTATCAACTTAGCAGGATCTTGCACAGGGTTAGAAGAGGGCACTAACCGGAATAGTATTAGAATCGAGTCGACGTCCTATGGTCGATCGATTCCATAGATTAGTACGTCATGGCCCATCAGTTCGGTCTTACCTTCGAGCCGTTCCCCGAGTCGCTCCGCGACCCGTATCGAATTATTGTTGTCAGGATGAATCAGGCTAATAACATGACCTTTGTCGAGCTCTTCAAACGCATATTTGAGTGCACGCCGAGCTGCCTCCGAAGCATAACCCTTTCCCCAGAATTGCCGACCTAGTGTCCATCCTATTTCAAACCCGGGCCAGCCTTGAGGGTTTAGAAAACCGACACGTCCGACAAATTCTCCGCTGGCTTTCTCTTCCACGGCCCAATGGCCGTATCCAAGAAGTTGCCAGTGTCCCACATGAAAGGCCATGTGTCGCCAGGCTTCAAGCCGATCAAAAGTTTTGCCGCCAAGATAGCGCATGATGTCGGGGTCGGCGCACATCAATGCGTACGGCTCAAAGTCTTCATTCTTCCACATGCGAAGAAGGAGCCGCTCCGTTTCGAGTTGGATTTCTGCCATGGTAAAGAGACCTTTGGTTTCTAAATATTCGGGACCCGGGTCATTAGTGACTTCTCCGGCCCTAAACGATCGACGCTCATGAGCTAATCTAAGTTACACTTCTAAAATATTACAACCATCGCTCCGACCGGAATGACGTCGAAGATCTCACGAATGTCACTGATATGCATTACGACACAGCCCCACGAAAGATGACGAGGTCCGCTGTTATCCCATTCCTTGTTCCAGCCATGAAAGCCTATGCCGCCGCCTAGTTTCGTATTTTCCAAAGTTGGTCCACGTTTTTCCCAGGCTTCCTTAATCGAATTCTGCTGGCCTTCAGAAATGATTTTTTCTGTGTTTCCCCGTTGAGCATCATACTTGTTTGGATAGTTTATTTTGATCCAGTGTCCGCCGTAGTACTCCGCGTAAGGTCCACTAAACTCTCCCCTATGCTTCTGGATGACGAAGTACATTCCCTTTGGAGTCTTATTGTCGCCCTCGACCAGCTTCTGTCCCTTTGCCTGACCAAAACTCACATCGTACTCACTCTTTAGTTTGCCTTGTTGATATAACCTTGCCTTGTAGCTCTCCTGGTCAACCAATACCAGGGTCCTCTCCTGTTGGGGCACTGGAAGTGTTCGATGAGCTCGGATGAAATTGGTTGGCGCGGTGTAGTGTTCTCTAAGCCAGGCTTTGTCCTTACCTTCTGACGATGGCCAGTATGTTGGTGCGAGACTCTTATCCAAACGCAATTCCAGATGCAGGTGGGCGGCAAATAGCTTTTCGGGATCTTGTCCAATCGTTGCAATAACCTGACGTCGTCGAACTATTTCACCGGCCTTGACCTTAATTTCATTTAAATGCGCATACTCAGAGATGATTTTTTCCAGCCTATTATTCTCGTAGTAAATGTGCTCAATCATCACGACGTTGCCCCACAGACGCCCGCAGTTCTGCGCGAAGATCACGCGACCGTTTGCGATTGTATGAACGTCCTGGCCCAGATCAGTATTTCCGCGACCGTTTCCATTCCAATCTTCACCTGTATGGATGCCAAGGCTGTAGTCCTCGGCGAACTGAACTGCGATGTACCAGCCCTCATAACTAACGCCGGTGGCCTTGTCTACATATGATCCTTTACCGTCAGCATCGCCCACAGCAAAGTCGAAACCGTCAGCTGGTGTGAAGTCGGAATTGAGAAATGCATCGAAAACATTTTGCGGCGTTCCAGAGGTGACGGAGGGGTTTTGACTCGACTGCGGTTTAGGAGAACACGCGTCAAAAGCGCCAATAATGATCATCAGCATGAGGAGCGCTGAGAATCTTTTTTCCGGAGCCATTTCTTGTTGCGCGAACTTCAGTAGGTCTCTTTCGAAAAGTTATTTTCGTTTCCAACGCACCCCATCTTTGGTGTCCTCGAGAATGATACCGAGGTTGGCCAGTTCATCTCGAATCTCGTCGGCACGACCGAAGTCACGACGGTGACGGGCCTCCTGGCGTTCATCGATTAGTGCTTGAATTTCGTTGTCGAGCATTTCACGTTGAGGCTTGCCAAAAATATTGAGGACAGTATCAAACCGATCAATCACCGCCAGTAACTCGGTCTGATTTTCAGCCTTCACGTGCTTTCTCGCCAAAGCGGTATTCACTTCCCGCGATAGATTGTGAATAACCGCAAGGGCGACCGACGTATTCAAGTCGTCGTCCATCGCTTCCTCAAACTCCTTAAGCGCTCGCGCCGCGGCCTCTTGCAACTTTTCGTTATTGCCTGGTTCTGTTTTGGCTTCGGATAGTCGAGCGCGAAAGTCGCGCAAGCTTGCAACGGTTTTTTCGGCACCAGCGAGGGCATCGAAAGTAAAGTTCAATTGTTTGTTGTAGGGAACACTGAGTAGAAAGTATCGAATCGCAGGAGCCGAGTAACCCTTCGCAGTAATGTCGCGGAAGGTGTAGTAGTTGCCTTTCGATTTTGACATCGTTTCACCATCAACTTTGAGGTGCTCGAAGTGAATCCAATATCTGACAAACTGTTTCCCGGTCGCGCCCTCACTTTGCGCGATTTCATTTTCATGATGAGGGAAGACTAGATCAATACCACCCGCGTGAATATCAAACGTTTCACCGAGATACTTCATTGACATGGCCGAGCACTCGATGTGCCAGCCCGGGCGACCGCGACCAATCTCTGTGTCCCACGCCGGTTCCGTTTCCGAAGCAGGTTCTTTCCACAACGCGAAGTCGCGAGCGTCCTCCTTTTCGTACCTGTCGGTATCGACACGTTCACTGGCGCCGGCAATATTTCCTTCAAAGTTGATCTTTGAGAGTTTCCCGTATTCTGGAAACGAAGCGATTCGGTAATAGATTGAATTATCCGAACGATAAGCATGGTTAGATTCTAGTAGCTTCTGAATTATTGCCACCATCTCCGGAATGTGTCGGGTAGCTCTTGGCACGATATCAGGACGTTCGCAACCGAGTGCATCAAAGTCTTCCCACAAAGCGTCGATGTATTTCGCGGTGTAGTCGTCGATGCTAAGACCGGCTTCCTGCGATTTAGCAATGATGCGATCTTCGACGTCAGTGATGTTCATGACATGCGTGACCTTGAATCCTTTGAATTTCAAGTATCGACGCAGGATGTCGGCCGCAACGGCGCTGCGAAAATTACCAATGTGTCCGTAGTTCCATACTGTTGGACCACAGTAGTAAAAATTGGCTTCGCCCTCCCGCATGGGACGAAACTCTTCAATTTGTCCGGAGAGAGTGTTGTGAAACTTCAGCATCGTTTTCCAATGGTCTACGCGGATTCAGGGAAAAGTATGAGGATAAAGGAGAGCTTGCCAATTGCCAACTTACCAGTGCCGGGAGAGCAGCTAAAAGTGTTTCCAACCGCCCGGTTTTAATTCCCAGACGCGCGCGCCTTCAGAAAGTTGAACTCCGTGTTCTGCTGCCCTGATTTCGCCGATTCTCGTAATCGCGACTCCATCGACTCGACGCGGCAATCGAGCCACGTTCTTTGGACTGACTGTGAAAAGTAGCTCGAAGTCTTCTCCCCCATGGAGAGCAAGTTGAAGTGGATCAAGGGCGCGGCGTCCGCACAGTTCAACTACGTGGGTGTCGATCGGGAGGAGACCAGATTCAATCAGTGCGCCGGCGTTACTCTCGTTGCAAAGATGATTCAGATCTGACGATAGGCCATCGCTTATGTCGATCATTGAGCTGGCAAGTCGTTCCTGTCCGAGTATCATCCCCCACCCAACACGAGGTTCAGGTTGGAGATGGCGAAGCAGTAAATGATCAAGCACCTGTGTCTCAGCCTGACTGAAATTTTGATCCGCGAGATGTGCGCCCCTTTCAATCAAGCGCAAACCACCGGCCGCAGCACCGAGTGATCCAGTCACAAAGATCTGGTCCCCCGGTTGTGCGCCCGATCGCTTGACCGCAGTGCCTGTCGCACACTCTCCCAGGACAATGGAGTCGATCACTATCTTCTCGTTTGTACGAGAAGTGTCTCCGCCAATTAGGTGAACATTGTAGCGAGCAGCGAGCTCGAGCAGGCCATCGTAAAACCGCTCGGTGAAATCGTTTTCCCAAACGTCTTTTGTGACGCCGATGGAGGTAAGTACCCAACGGGGGCGCGCGCCCATGGCTGCGATATCTGATAACGAAACTGCTAGAGCTTTATGACCAAGGAGATAAGCAGGAGTAGTAGTTCGACAAAAATCGATGTCTTCAACGAGCAGATCAGTGGTGATGATTGTTTCTTTACCGGCCGTTGTTTGAAAGATGGCTGCGTCGTCGCCGATGCCCGTGAGGCCTGACGAACTATCCATTCCGGAAGTTCGCTCTTTGAGCCTGCTTATGAAATCAAACTCGGAGCGTAAAGACTGATCATTAGCGATTGCGCTGGCGGTAGCAGGTTGTTGTCCCTGTGCATCCTTCATTCGACCTTCACTTTATAAGTGTCTACGAAGTGAATCAAGACCGCGTTCGATGGTCTCGATTGAAGTTGAGAAGGAAAAACGCAAGTGACTTTCTCCGTCTGGTCCAAAAACAATGCCAGGCACAGCAGCGACTTGCGCACGGTCCAACAATATTTCAGCCGCTTCCCGACTGTCTCGGCTGATGCGACTGACATCTGGGAAAGCGTAAAAAGCGCCGGCGGGGGAATCACACGTCAAGCCAAGTTCGTTCAAACCAGACAACAATAGATCTCTACGTTGGCGATACTCTCGAACCATTTGTTCATGAATCTCTGGATTCATGTTGATCGCCGCTAACCCGGCCCATTGAGTAGGAGTTGATACTCCGTTCGAGGAATACAGAATTGTTTTCTTCAGACCAGTCATCCATGGTTCGGGAGCAACCGCGTAACCAAGACGCCAGCCGGTCATCGAATACGATTTGGAAAATGTGAACGTCGTAATCGTACGTTCAAACATTCCCTCGAGTGAGGCGATGGAAACATGCTCTCCATCGTAAACGAGATCTTCATATGCTTCGTCCGCGATTACTACCAGATCGTGTTCTTGAGCAAACTCGGCAACTGCCTTTGCTTCATCGCGAGTGAACACGATGCCAGTGGGATTCTGCGGTGTGTTGTAATAAATCGCTTTCGTTTTCTCAGTTCGATAACGTGCAAGAGTCTTCTTGAATCCCGACTCGCGAGCCTCTGTAGTTGGAACGAGTACGAAACGACCTTGACAGTGAGCCGTCAGGTCTTTGATTGGTGTCCAATAAGGAGAAAAGGAAAGTACCTCATCGGCAGGATTAACCATTGACTGGAATGCGCCGAACAATCCTTGCATTCCTCCGTTGACGACAATCACATCGCTTTCGTGAGCGGGGATGTTGTTTCTGCGTCGGAGTTTGTCAGCGATTGCTGCGCGCAGTTCGGTAATACCCGACGAGGCTGCATAGCGCGTTTTGTTTTCTTCCAGCGCCTGCGTCATTGCTTCCTTGATCGGATCAGGAGTGAACATGAAAGGTTCACCACCCTCGAACTGGAAGACAGCCGCACCTTGAGTGCGCAATTCCATTATCCGGTTTCGCAGTTTGACGATGTCAGAAAACCCTACTTCGTCGAGCCGAGAAGCGAGACGCAAGTCCGTTGGCGAGGTTGTCACTGTTTGGGATCGTTTCCTTCCGAGTAGGTACGCGGGACTTCGGATTATAGCTTGCAAGATTAGGTAATCCAAATGCGAGGGAGGACAAAGGTCCAATGCCACAGCGTAGTGGAGGTTTATGCCCGCACTTTGTGTGAGCGAGCCCACGCGCTACCGAAGCTTACCGTGTAAAACACAACATTTCATTCTCCGTAACCTAAAAGGTTGAGAAGAATGAGAGGTTGAACCTTTTCCATGGTCAGGATTGGGGCGCCCGCAGGCTCGATTCCATTGGTCAGAATTGGGGGCGTCCTCAGGGCTCGATGCACGTCCATCGAAGGAGTGGGGTTCACGCATTACTTTTAAGACGAAGTTTTAAGTCAGGCGGCCTAAGTGTAAGTATTGACAGGCAAAAGACTGCGCGAGTAACATGTCGCAGGTTTGCTGGCAAGACTCGCCACTGGTCATTCCAAAACTTTCCCGAACAGCCAGCTAAATCATCGTCAGCTCAAAACTGGCTGGAATTCGAGTTGCAGTGAAACGTCGTCTATGAGTCGTCCCTTAGTCGCCATTCCCGAGAAGCTATTTTTTAAGATCGGAGAGGTTTGCGAACTCGCCGGCGTGCAGGCCCATGTTCTGCGCTACTGGGAATCGGAATTCCCAATGTTGGCGCCTCAGAAGAATCGCGCCGGGCAGCGCGTGTATCGCAAGCGGGACGTGGAGATGGCCCTGCGCATCAAAGAACTCCTTTACGAGGACCAATACACTATCGCTGGTGCGAAAAAACGACTTGGAATGGAGTTGCGAGGGGGTGGAAAACTCAAAGTCGTCGCCGCTGATGACGATGCGAACGAACCGAACGTGCCGGTGGAGTTTTCTGAAGGTGAAAGTTTTCCACAGGCCGCAGCGTTTGCTCGTTCGACCCTTCCTCCCCGCACTGAAGAAGAGCGCCAGGGATTGAAACGGTTGGCGTCCGAACTGAGAGAACTCCTGAGTTTGCTTGAGAAGGAAAACCAGAACCGGGCCAAGTGATCCACACGTTTGACAATTCTCTCTGCGCAGGATACTAAGACAGAGTGACGGGACGTGGCGCAGCCTGGTAGCGCGCACGCTTGGGGTGCGTGAGGTCCCGAGTTCGAATCTCGGCGTCCCGACCAGTTCAAAAGGGCTTTTGATCGAAATGATCGAAAGCCCTTTTAGTTTTGGTCAGTAGTCAGTTGTCAGTGGTCCGTGGTCCGTGGTAGTCCGTAGCGTCCACTAACGACTGACCACTGACTACTCAACAAGGTCTCTAATCACAATTGGTGATGTAAGAGTTTTGTGGACCGGACACTTACCAGAGATTTCGTGAAGTCTCGCAATCTGTTCTGGCGTGAGGTCACCTTCGAAGCTGACAGAGCGCTCAATGCGATGCACATATCCATCTTCAATTTCCAGACAATCCTGACAGTCTTTTGCGTGTACTCGATTCTGTCTCAATCGCACCGTCACCCGTTCCAACGGCCACTCCTTTCGACGGGCGTATAGCTTGACTGTCATTGAAATACAACTGCCCAACGCCGCTAACAGTAATGTATATGGGTCGGGTCCCGCTCCTGAGCCACCCATATCGGCGGGCTCGTCTGTGATCAAGGTTTGATCACCGCCGTATCGAACTTCGTTCTGCAGACCCTGTTGAGAAGTAACGACAACTTCGCTCATGGTGATTCCTTTGGAGAGTGTTCGCGCATTAACTTTGGCTCATCATCATTATAAGACGTTTCCCTTCAGTGGCTGTATTACAAATACCACGAAGCTCTTCTGTCGGAGCGCGTACGTCCTCGTGCGCTAAGGTGCGGTAAAGGCTTGTTGAGAAATCAAGGTAGTCTCTGGCGTAACTTAGCGCACGAGGACGTACGCGGTCCGACAGAAGAGCTTGAAGGGTGATCGCTGAGATGTCACTGAAGGGTAACGTCGAAAGTAGGCCGCTTGCAGTCAACTCCAACGCACAGCTAAACTCAGCGACGTTCCACAACAGACGAAATCATTTCACAAATCACTTTGAGGCAGATGCATGAAGATTCATGAGTATCAGGGAAAAGAACTACTGAAAAAGTATGGAGTCGCAGTTCCACGCGGCCTGGTGGCGCGAACTGGTGATGAGGCTTACCAGGCCGCCAAAGAATTAGGCACCGATGTCGTGGTAGTTAAAGCACAGATTCACGCTGGCGGACGTGGTAAAGGTGGCGGTGTGAAACTTGCGAAGAGTCCGGACGAGGCTCGAGAAATTGCCAGCAAGATGTTGGGGATGAAACTCATAACCCATCAAACTGGGCCAGAGGGAAGAGAAGTCGGCGTACTCTTAATCGAAGAAGGACTTCCGATTGATCGTGAATTCTACTTAGGTATTGTCCTTGATCGTGCGACGGGTAGACCTGTGTTCATGGCTTCTTCGGCAGGTGGAATGGATATCGAGGAAGTCGCCGCTAAAACACCAGAGAAGATTATGAAAGAGACGATCGATCCGGCTGTCGGATTCCGATCCTTTCAGGCTCGCAAACTTGCTTTTGGACTTGGCATTCCGGGCGACCTAATTGGGCAGGCAGTCAAATTTATGCAGGCGTTGTACAACGCATATGAGCAAATGGACGCCTCGCTGATGGAGATCAATCCGTTTCTCTTGACCAAAGACAACCGGCTAATCGCTTTGGATGCGAAACTAAATTTTGACGACAACGCTTTGTTCCGTCACAAAGACTTCCTCGAGTTGCGCGACTTGAATGAGGAAGAGCCGTTGGAAATTGAAGCGTCAAAGTTTGATCTGAATTACATAAAACTCGACGGCAATATTGCCTGTATGGTGAACGGCGCCGGGTTGGCTATGGCAACTATGGACATTATCAAGTTAGCTGGTGGTGAACCTGCAAACTTTCTCGACGTTGGAGGCGGCGCATCACAAGAGCGAGTAGAAGCTGCGTTTCGAATTCTGCTTGCTGATGAAAATGTAAAGGCTGTCTTGATTAATATCTTTGGCGGCATAGTGCGTTGCGACATGGTTGCTCGAGGTGTAGTAGAAGCAGCGAAGAATCTGGGAATCAAAGTGCCCGTTGTGGTTCGCTTGGAAGGGACCAACGTTGAGGAAGGTCAACGTGTGATTCGTGAGTCTGGGTTGAACTTTACCGTTGCGAACGGAATGAAAGACGCTGCGGACAAGGTCGTCGGGTTGGCGGCGTAAGAGTTGAATAGAATACTCTGAAAGGCGGACTTGAAGATGAGACCTGGCGCTTTCACGAGTATTCTGACTTGGCTGGCTCGTATTAGTCGCTTTGGACTTGTCGCCTTGTTTGTCTTTACGGCCGTAGCAAAGCTGGCGGTAATAGCAGCGTTCGCGAAGAACGTTGGAGAACTTCTCAGCGCATCAGGTTTCGATTACGAGAAATGGTCCTGGCCAGTGACCATTGTAGTGATCACAGTTGAACTGATCACAGCTCTGCTGCTACTCGTCAATCGAACAGTTCGCATCGGCGCGATCGCCTCTGCGGTACTCTTACTCGGATTCGCGAGTTACGCCCTCTACTACGTTTATGTTCTCCACGGGGAAGCGCTTGAATGCGGTTGCTTCGGTGGAATCATTGCAAGTCAACTCGGCGTTACTACAGCGTTACGAAACCTGGCCTTACTTGTACCCGCTCTAATAGTTTGGTTTGGCTACCGCAGAGTGTCCGACAAACTTTAGTTTGTCGCTCAATATGAGTACTCGACGATTTGAGATTTATCAGACAAGTCGTTCATTTGCGGTACTCGACAAACTAAAGTTTGTCGGACATTAGAGTCGGACATTAGAGTCGGACATAAAAGGAGATTCATTGGCAAGTATTTCATTTTGGGGTGGAGCTGGAACAGTTACTGGCTCAAAGTATCTGGTCGAAACAGATCGTGCCAAGGTGCTGGTCGACTGTGGGCTGTTCCAGGGTCTCAAAGAATTACGTGAGCGGAACTGGCAAGAACCCCCCTTTAGCGCGTCAGCCGTGACTTCAGTCCTTATTACTCATGCTCACATTGATCATACTGGCTACCTTCCGCGTTTGGTTAGACACGGATTTCGTGGTCCAGTCTATTGTTCTCGAGGAACTGCGGACCTGATGAAGATCCTGTTGCCCGACTCCGCGCGGTTACAGGAAGAAGACGCTGACTATCGGAATCGACACAAGCTCACAAAACACGATCCCGCTCTTCCTTTGTATACGGAAGAAGATGCGCGGGCGACGCTCGAGTTACTACACCCGGTCGCAAACACAGGTGAACGAATCAGGGTAGCGCCAGATATCTATGCGAGTTTCAGCATCTCGGGACATATTCTTGGTTCAAGTCTTGTCTTGATGGAAATCGAGCACGCGGGAGCCGATCAAACCGGACGTCGAGTACTCTTTTCCGGCGACCTGGGTCACTACGATCAACCAATCATCCGCGATCCAATGCCGCCACCTGCCTGCGATTACATGTTGGTTGAATCAACTTATGGTGATCGTGAACACGATCCAGAACATCCGAAAGATGCACTGGCCCGAATCATCAATGACGCTGCCAAACGAAATGCGCCGGTTCTCATTCCTGCATTTGCTGTTGGGCGAACCCAGGAGATTGTCTACCTGATTCGCGAACTGGAAGACGAGAAGAAAATTCCCGTTCTTCCTGTTTGTGTCGACTCGCCAATGGCAGCAGCTTCAACGACCGCATATTCAAATCGCAAGGAAGAACATGATGAAGACTATGTGAACGTCGTGGCTCGGCAGCAGCATCCATTACGAACGCACTCGATGATGACTTGTTCATCGAGACAGGAGTCGAAACGATTAAATAACGCTGAGGGAGCTCGCATCATTGTGAGTGCTTCCGGAATGATGACAGGTGGTCGCGTTCTGCATCATGCGATCAGGATGGTTCCTGATCCGGAAGCAACAATTGTTTTTGTTGGCTACCAGGCTGCGGGAACCACCGGTAGAAGAATTCTTAATAGGGAACCAGAGGTGAAGGTTCTGGGTCAGTGGTTGCCAGTCAGGTGCCGCGTCGAAAAAATTGGCGGCTTCTCCGCGCATGCTGACTGGCGTGAGATCATTCGTTGGTTGACGGATTTGCCCAACACTCCGCGAACGATCTTTGTGACTCATGGTGAGCCGGTTGCTGCAGCTGCGATGAAGCAACACATCCTGGATAAGTTTTCCTGGAATGTAGAAATCCCGCAGTATGGTGAACGGTTTGAACTATCGTAATCGCTGGCTTAGGTTGAGGATCTCGAGCTGTCTAACAACTTAAACTTTGCCCTTCGAGCCTCCGACAAACTGAAGTTTGTCGGACATTTGCTATACTGCCGCAACTTTAATCTAAACTCATATCGAGGAGCATTAATCGTTGAGCGTTCTTGTTGACAAATCAACGCGCCTGGTTGTTCAGGGCATCACCGGTAAAGAAGGCACATTCCACACAAAACAAATGGTGGAATATGGAACCAACGTCGTCGGTGGTGTTACACCCGGCAAAGGTGGAACAACTCACGAAGGTATACCTGTTTTCAACACGGTTGCCGACGCTGTTAAGCAAGCGGGCGCAAATGCTTCTGTGATTTACGTGCCGCCAGCCTTTGCTGCGGATGCCGTAATGGAAGCTGCTGACGCAAACATTCCCGTTGTTGTTTGCATCACCGAGGGAATTCCCACCTTGGATATGGTGAAAGTGAAGGAGTACTTGCGCGACAAGCAGACTCGCCTGATTGGACCAAACTGTCCAGGAATAATTTCGCCCGGCAAATGCAAGATAGGAATCATGCCTGGTCATATTCATAGAGAGGGTCGAATTGGTGTTGTGTCGCGATCCGGCACGCTAACTTATGAAGCAGTTGGGCAGTTGACTGCGTTGGGACTTGGTCAGTCATCCGCAATTGGAATTGGTGGCGACCCGATTGTCGGAACAACTCACGTTGACGCACTCCGTCTATTTCAAGCAGATGATGAGACAGACGGCATAGTTATGATTGGCGAGATTGGTGGTTCTGCGGAAGAAGAAGCTGCGGCTTTTGCTAAAGAGAATGTGACCAAACCAATCGTGGCATTTATTGCCGGACAAACGGCGCCTCCCGGAAGACGTATGGGCCATGCGGGCGCGATCATCGCAGGCGGGAAGGGTACTGCCGCAGAGAAAATGAGGGCTTTGGAAGCGGCTGGCATCCGCGTTGTAAAGTCACCGGCGGATATCGGTCAAGAAATGAAGGCTGCGCTCTAATGTCCGACAAACTTCAGTTTGTCGCAGACCCGAATACCAAACTCCGGCCCGAAAGCTCGAGCGACAACTTCAACCAGGCTTGAACGACAAACAAAAGTTTGTCGGACATTTATTTTAAAACAAAGAAAAAGGACGCATAGAAATCGAAAATGAGTAATAGGACATTCGGAATTGTGAAGCCTGATGCAGTTCGATCAGGAAAGACTGGAGCAATCATCCAGAGAATACTCGATAGTGGATTTAAGATTCGTGGGCTTAAACTTATTCATATGACACTCAACGAGGCAGAAGGCTTCTACGCCGTACATCGCGAACGTCCCTTCTTCGCTGGCCTTACCGAGTTTATGTCGAGCTCCCCATGTGTAGTAATGGCCCTTGAGAAAGAAGGCGCAGTCAAAGCCTGGCGCGATCTGATGGGCGCCACCGATCCTGCAAAAGCTGATGCTGGAACACTTCGTAAAGAGTTTGGCGGATCAGTTGGTGAGAATGCGGTACATGGTTCTGACTCCGACGAGAATGCAGCCATTGAAATAGCCTACTTTTTCAGCCAGCTTGAATTGGTCTAAACAAGTACAAGTTACGGCACGAAAGATGAAGTATTGTCCGACTTGCAATAAACAGTACACCGAGACGTGGATCACATTCTGTTCTGACGACGGAACTGTGCTTGTCGAGGAGCTTTCACCACCTCGCGATCCACACTGGGACCCAAGGATACGAACACCGCCGGTAGACATTCCGTCGGAACAGCCAACAGCCTGGTTGCCGCCGCAACCCCAGAACCCTGGTGGTTGGGTGGCACCAGATCAACGTCCTCCCATGCGGCCAGCTTGGCAACCGCCACCAGCTCCGCAAGCACGCGTATCAACTCCGAGCCAGGGATTGGCAATTGCATCGATGATCGTGGGAATCATCGGCATGTTTGCCGGCTGGATTTGTCTTGGACCAGTACCGGGACTCGTTGGGTTGGTACTCGGACTCGTCTCCCTGTCCCAAATAAAGAAACATCCCGATAAGAATGGTGGTAAACCTTTCGCGATAATTGGCGCCATTACCGGCGGATTAAGTCTGCTCTTTTACGGTGCACTCTTTCTCTACTTCATCATCGCGTCGATCCTGTCCAGTTGAAGTTTTAGTTGTGAAATGAAACGCTGTCCAACATGCAACCTGACGTTTACCGATCCGACACTCAGCTTTTGTACTGACGATGGCACGCCTCTGGCCACAGTTCCTGAAGAAGTCGAACCTCCAGTTACACTTCCCAACAATAATCCTGGTACCGAATGGAATGCAGGCGCCTCTCGACCTCCTCAGTACCCACCGATAGCAGGCAATCAACGACGTGTTTGGCCTTTACTCCTGGGAATTGGTGGGCTCCTGCTCGTGTTATTGATTGGGATCGTTGTGGGCCTTGCGATAATTCTCCCGCGAATAAAATCGAATAACGCAAGCGAAAATCGTGCACCTGTTGCAGTGCCCACAATTAAGAAGCCCAACACTAACAGCACCGCGCCAAACACCAACACAGGTGGCACAACAACCCACGAAGGTAATACGAACAACTCTGCACCTGAGTCCAATTCAGCTCCTCCGGCGGATCAGGACCAGGTTTTAGCCCAGCTCACTCAGTTAGAAAACGATTGGACGGTTGCAAACATCAATGCCGACAAAGTTAAGCTAATGGAGATTCTTGCGGACGACTACGTGGGCACTCTGCAGGACCAATCGTTGCAAGGGAAAGCCGATTACCTTCGCACCCTCGAACGCAACACTACAATTCAGAAATGGGATTTTCGGGATCTCCATTTGACCCTGCGTGGTGAACGTGCCACGCTTACAGGTAAGATTCATTTATTTGAACAAGGCACTGAACGCGTTTTGGAGTTTACCGACCGTTTTATCTGGCGCGACAATCGCTGGCAAGCGACCGGCTCGGAAGTAAAAGAAATCCAACAATAGGTTTTGGCGCTAATAGTTTTCGAACCCAAAATAACAAGGCATATCTTAAGACATGTCAATCATCTCCGACGTTGTTGAGTCAACCAAAGCAATTATCCAGGGAATGGGAGTCACTCTTTCGTATCTTCCCAAACGGAAATGGACCGTCCAGTACCCGGACGAGCCGGTAACAGTCCAGCCTCGGTATCGCGGGCAGCACCTGCTTCACGTCGACGAACTTGGTCGCGAGAAATGTGTCGCATGTTACCTGTGTGCGGCTGCGTGTCCTTCCGAGTGCATTTACATCGTTGCCGCCGACGATCCACGACCTGCGGAAGAACGAATTGGAGTCGACGAACGCTATGCTGCGGTTTACAACATTGATTATGGTCGCTGCATTTTTTGTGGGTACTGTGTAGAAGCCTGTCCGAAAGACGCAATTACTCATGGTTACAATTTCGAACTGTCGGTTTACAGCCGTGCTGACTTGTTAAAAACTAAAGACGACTTGTTGATTACAAAGCAAGTCCAATCCAAAAACTATCGTGTGGCTTTTTCGCACGAAGATGTGGACTCCGAGTACAAGGAAGTCTAAGGAGTTCCGCTTCGGTTTAGGTTTGCGATACAGATTTGATGTTTGGCGGCGGGGCTTCACGTAAACCTCGCCGCTTATTTCATCTGGGCTCGTAGTAATTTGGGCCTTTCAGGTGTGTATGGCATTTCGTGAATATCACTATCGATGGGAATTCGATCTTAAGTCGACGCCGGAGCAACTGTGGCCATTTGTCGCCGACACGAATCGATTCAACCGCGATACTGGTTTGCCCAAGCTTGAGTTAGACCACGGAGGTAAGCTGCTGCGTAACGCTCGCAAGAAAGTGAAGTTGTCGATTCACGGTATGGCCGTCGAATGGGAGGAGCAGCCTTTCGAATGGGTCAAACCCAAGCGATTTGGTTTAGAACGGACCTACACGAGGGGACCAATGGCTCGAATGCGAGCTTTGATGGAACTGACGCCGCTAGAAAACGGTGGGACACGAATGAACTATGAAGTTTGGGCCACACCACGAAACGTTAGAGGTGCGGTTGCTATTCCCCTCGAAATAACTCTTCGGAGCGCTCGTAAGTTTAAAGAGGCATTCCGTAGATATGACGAGATTGCCTACTCTGGTTCTCAGGTCACCACTAGCCAAATCAATTCCAGCTCAGTCGCTTACGAAGCTGGTCGACTAGCTGCGTTGAAGGAAAAACTACTGGCAGACGTTTCTTCCAGTGACATGCCTGAGCAGGCAAACGTACTCGTAGAACAACTCGTCGACTTTATCCAGCATGGTGATGACTTTTCTGTCGCCCGCATCCGTCCGTATCAGTTGGCTGATGAATGGCAGGAACCGCGTCGAGTCGCTCTCGAAACCTGTTTACGTGCGACTCGAATTGGTTTGCTCGATTTTCAATGGGATCTATTGTGTCCTTTGTGTCGTGGTGCAAAGCAATCGGAGAGTTCCCTTAAAGACATTGAGACAAGTGTTCATTGCAGTACGTGTAACATTACTTTCACGGCAAACTTTGATCGATATGTCGAGTTAACCTTCAAACCTAACGCAGCAATCCGCCGAGTAGAAGCAGCTGACTTTTGCATCGGTAGCCCGCAACGCACCCCTCATGTTGTTGCGCAGCAACTCCTCCCAGCGCACGAGCAACGATCACTGGAACTCCCACTTGAACAAGGTAACTACCGCTTGCGAGCGCTCGAGTTGGAGGGGTCGCAGTTAATCAGCGTTTCTGCCGACGGCCAGGAAAGTGTGCCAGTTGTACTGACCGACCAAGGGTTGAATGAGGTTCCGTTTCATGTGGCCGAACGTTCCATCTTTGAATTGCGCAATGAAACGGATCACGAGCAACTGGTAATTTTGGAGCGACAGGCTTGGAGCGACCAGGCGACAACTGCGGCGGAGGTAACAGCGTTGCAGATGTTTCGAGATCTGTTCTCCAGCGAAGCACTGCGTCCGGGTCAACAGATTTCTGTTGGCACGCTTACTGTGTTATTTACCGATCTTCGTAATTCGACACGACTCTATCGCGACATTGGCGATGCAACTGCGTTTGGACGGGTTATGAATCACTTTGATGTCCTTAAGTCCGCCATCGTCGCCAACGATGGCGCCATCGTGAAAACAATCGGCGACGCGGTGATGGCAGTCTTTCAAAGTCCCGCAGCTGCTTTGAGCGCGATGTTGGACGCTCAGGAAACACTTGCGGCTCCTCCTGATGGGGGTATGCCGCTAACTCTGAAGGCCGGCCTGCATACCGGGCCCTGCATCGCTGTAACGCTGAATGATCGCCTCGATTATTTTGGTTCGACGGTTAACATGGCCTCACGCCTCGAAGCGCTGTCAACCGGTTCTGACGTGATAATCTCACAGCGCGCTTATGAGGACAGTAAAGTTCAAGAACTGCTGGGAGCGGAGGGTCTTGGTGTGGAATCGTTTCATATGGCATTAAAGGGTTTTGAAGAAGAGACCATCGAGCTGTGGCGAGTTCGAAAAAATTAGGACCTTATGCTTTTATCTGAACAGCACCCGTTTTCAAATGTCCCCCTTACTACACGCTGAGCAAGTTTCGAAGGTTTACCAGATGGGCACAAACAATGTCGCTGCCCTCGACAACGTGTCGTTGGAGATCCAGGAAGGCGAGTTTGTTGCAATCCAGGGGACATCTGGTTCGGGTAAGTCCACTTTACTAAACATGCTGGGTGGCCTCGATCACCCAAGTAAGGGCGAAGTCTACTTTGCATCAAAGCCAATTGGACCATTTACCAAGAAAGAGATGGCGCGCTACCGGCGCTTCTCAGTGGGAATGATCTTTCAGAACTTCAATCTGATTCCCACGATGTCCGCTCGAGAAAATGTTTCCCTCGCACTCGCCTTTGGTGGACTTCGCGGTGAACCGAGACGGATGCGATCAAGTGAACTGCTTGCGCGGGTGGGCCTTGTCGATCGTCTATCTCACCGTCCGTCAGAACTCTCCGGTGGTGAACAACAACGTGTGGCTATTGCTCGTGCTCTGGCTAACAACCCTAAAGTATTACTCGCAGATGAGCCAACCGGAAATCTGGACTCGATAAGATCAAACGAACTCCTGGGGTTGTTGCGTGAGATGGTGAGCCGTGATGGTCTAACCATAGTTATGGTTACGCACGATCAAGAGCTAGCCAAAAGTTTTGCTGACCGAACAGTGTTTATGAAAGATGGGAGGGTTGTGTAACGGAAGTAAAAAATTGCGGTTAATTGATATTTAGATTTGTAGCACTAAAGTCTCGCAATTTTCCGTTTTTGGAGGACCTATGTCGAACCCGGCAAGTCAAATGACCCTTGAGGCACTGCGTTCTGTGCCGCTTTTTGCATCGCTCGACGACGAGGCAGCCACTGATCTCAGGAACCTTCTAACCGAGCAGGAGGTTGGGAGTAACACTCGACTTTTCAATCAGGGAGACGTGGGAAACGCGATGTACCTGATCGAAAGCGGCCGTGTGCGCATCAGTATTCGCGACGATGAAAGACAGGAGTTAACGCTCGCTGAACTCGCGCAAGGAGATTTCTTTGGCGAGATGTCGTTGATAGACGGAAGGCAGAGGTCCGCTGATGCGCAGGTCATAGAAGACTCGCGTCTTGCGATCCTTTCTCGCGAATCGTTTCTCGCGTTTGTGCGAAACAATCCGGATGTTGCACTCGAGATGTTGAGCGCATTGTCTGAGCGCTTGCGACGCACTGATCAGCTTTTGCGTTCGCGTGTTTCACGTAACGTGAACGAAGAATCGGAAGCTAGATTTACAATTGCTGATCGTGCTGCCGATCTAATCGCAGAGTTCGGCGGTAGTTGGAAGTTTATCGGCGTCTCGATTGCTTTGATAATCTTTTGGATCATCTTCAACTCTTACATCCTGGTAAGAGGTTTCGATCCAGTTCCTTATCAAATGCTCAATTTGGTTCTTGCCGTCATCGCTGGCATGCAGGCTCCTATCATCATGATGTCGCAAAACCGGCAGGGGGAAAAAGATCGAATTCGAGCTGATCTTGATTATCAGGTCAACCTGAAAAATGAGCTCTCGCTGGCGGAAGTTTTAAGAAGACTTGATGTACTTGAGAGCGAACGTCTACCCCGGTTGTTTGAAGAACAAAACTCGAGACTCTCCAAATAGAAAACTCATGGTTCAAGCTATCTTCTTCGACTTCAATGGCGTCATCATCGACGATGAAGCCATTCAAATGAAAGCGTACCAGCAAGTTTTACGTGATCATGAAATTGAACTAACCGAGGAGTTGTACTTTGGAGCGCTTGGAATGGACGACAAGACCTTCGTGCGTTCTATGTTTCAAAAATCCGGTAAGAACTTAACCCCGCCCTCACTCGAAAACATACTGAGCACAAAAACAGATCTTCATCGCCAGATGATTGAGGACGATTTGCCGTTATTCCCCGGCGTCGTGACTTTTCTGAAAGCAACAGCCAGACATTTCTCACTGGGATTAGTGAGCATGGCAAACAGCACCGAGATCAATTATGTCTTCGAACGGGCGAACCTGAGCTCGCTGTTTTCAGTGATTGTGACCGCTGATGATGTGTCGGTATGCAAACCTGCTCCCGACTGTTATTCAAAAGGACTCTCAAAACTTAATGAGAAACGGCAGACTGAGCGGCTTTTGCCTTTACTCCCAGGTGAGTGCTTGGCGATCGAAGATTCACCGCCGGGAATTAAGTCGGCAAAAGCTGCAGGTATGCGCACGCTTGGAGTTACGAACACCGTTGCAGCAGCGGAGCTGCGTGACGTTGGTGCAGAAGTAGTAACTCATAGTCTCGCGGATTGGACTGTGGATTCTGTAATTCTCCTCTATGGAAAATCGTGAACTACGATCAAGGCTCGGCTTAGTCTTCTAATTCATTCATGAGTTTTCTCGACATTCTTCATCTCGCGCTGCGAAATCTGCGACAGGCAAAACTGCGCGCGGCCTTGACTACGATGGGTGTCATTGTTGGGGTTGCCGTTATTGTCACCATGATTTCGTTTGGTCTTGGTCTCCAACGAAACATGCTTGCCAGATTCAAGGCGCTGGATCTTTTTAACGAAATTCAGGTGTTCGGCCGAGGCTTAAGTACGCTTGCTGGTCTGGCCTCTAGAAGAGAAGAGGGAGACCGTAATAATCGTCGACAGCGTGCTGACAAATCTCCAACCCGAATTCTTGATGATGCCGGTGTGAAAGAAATATCTGCGATTCCTGGCGTCGCCTACGTTGAACCCAATGTCAACTTCAGCGCCTACGTTCGTTCAAACGGTAAACTTCTGACTCAGTATGTTGGCGGTGCGAATATTCCTAACGCGTCGACTCGGTTTCAACAATTTGGTGCCGGCAACATGATCTCTTCGCCCACCGCTAATGAAGCAGTCGTGACTGAGCGTTTTACTCGCGACTTCGGTTTCGAGAAGCCGGCTGATGCTGTGGGTAAGACTCTTGAGTTGCTAGCCCCACCGGGTGACAAGAAAGAAAGCAAAGACGAAGAAGAAGAGACGCCGAACTTCTTTGGCATCCCCATTGACGACGGCGGACTTGATGAATCGAGTGCAGACCTGGAAACGAAAACGTTCCGGATCGCCGGGGTGTTGAGTACGGAAATAAAAGAGGGAGCGGGTCAGGGTGGACTAAGAGGTCTGATGCCGGGCGCTGGTGTTTACATCTCGTTGCCGATTGCCCACTCCTGGACTGTCACCCATCGCACTCCAATGAGTCAGGTCGCCTTAGCGTTAGCGCGAAGAGGTGGAAATCTGTCAGAGGGTCAAAACGAAGGCTACGACTCGGCAGTCGTACGTGTTACCGATCCTGTTCAACTAACTGAGGTGCGCAAACAGATCACGGATCTGGGATTTGGTAGTTTTTCGATTGTTGATGAGATCGATCAGATTCGCACAGTGTTTCTTATTATCGACTCAGTGCTCGGACTCCTTGGTGGTATCTCACTCCTGGTCGCTTCGTTTGGTATTGCCAATACGATGATCATGTCGATTCTCGAACGCACTCGCGAGATTGGCATAATGAAAGCTATCGGAGCCGAGGATCGCGAGATTAAATTGATTTTCTTTTTCGAGGCCGCTGTAATCGGATTATTTGGCGGGATTATTGGAGTGCTGCTCGCGTGGGGAATTGACGGAATAGCAAACAGACTGGCTTACCGATTTATTCTTAAGCCGCAAGGCGCTTCTTTTATCGATTTCTTTTCGTTACCGCCTTACCTATCAATTGGTGCGATCTTGTTCGCACTCTTAGTTTCAATTGCCGCAGCACTCTATCCGGCTGCCAGAGCTGCACGAATCGATCCGGTGCGAGCTCTGAGGCATGATTGAGTTCAACTTACACCCAATGATTTGCCACACTTGTTGCAGAAACGCGAGGCCTCCTTCAGTTTTGCACCGCAAGATGGACAGGTCAGTCCGACTCGAAGATTTGCCCCGCATGAGGAACAGTAGTCTGAGCCGATTACGTTAGCTGCGCCGCATGTTCCACACCTGCCGGGTAAAGGTGGAACGTAGCCGCCCGCTTTGCGCGCAATGTGATCTTCGATTATCTTCCATGCGTCTTCAGTTAGTTTGTATTGCCAGTAAGCACCGAGAGCCGCGAGAGCCAGAAGAGGAGCAAACACAATCGCTCCGACTGCTGCGACGGCGGCTTTATCGAACCACTTCTGCATCCCGATCTCGACCCGAGTTGCTCCTGACTCCGGTGTGATCTTGATTGTGAGAGCCGAAGACAACCCGGTCAGGTCGCGAAGTGTATTGGATTTGCGCGCCTGAATGATGCTCGTCGACGACACCTGAAACGCTTGAACTTCGTAGTCACTGTCAAAGAGGTCTCGCAGTTCCGCACTTAGTTTAGGAATGTCGGCTTCTACGCCAGGATAGTATCTGCTGTCCATTTAGTAGTTTGCGTTTCCTTTCGTCGAACGAGCTTCGTCTCATTGTACGGTAAATAGTGTTTTGTTGTTCAGTTACGTTACTTCGCAAAGATCGACCATCACCAAGCCAGTCGGATTTTTCCAAATGAAACTAAGACTACTTCGAAGCCTTACTATCCCTGTATTCATCGCTGCTCTTATCTCAGTAACCGCTACTAAACATTCGCTTTCCCAGAACGGGTCGGACACCCGCCCGCTTGATGGATTCTCAGAAAGTGCGAGTGTTACGCAGCGGGCGCTCGAAGCACAGTTTCGTGCTGTGCCCGCTCCAAGTTCGGCGCGCGAACATTTGCGCCGTTTGACCGCCGAGCCACATATAGCCGGTACAAAAGAGGATTACGCAACAGCGGTCTATGTTCGCGATCAACTGCGTAGTTATGGTCTGTCAGCGGAGTTGAAGGAATACGAAGTTTGGCTTAATTACCCGAAGAGTCCAACCCTCCTGGAATTGATAACAAATAGTCGTCAGAAGCTGTCAACGACAGAAGCGATTGTCGCCAGCGACTCAACCTCAACAAATCCGAAGATTAGTCCGCTGTTCAACGGTTACACCGCGAGCGGAGATGTAACCGCTGCTGTTGTTTATGCAAATTACGGCTTGCCGAATGACTACGATGACTTGAAGAAAGTTGGTGTCGATGTAAAAGGCAAGATTGTGATTGTGCGTTACGGGAATTCTTTCCGCGGTGTAAAAGCGAAGGTCGCTGAGGACCACGGTGCGATTGGTTGCATCATCTATTCCGATCCTGCTGATGATGGTTACATGCAAGGTGATGTCTATCCCAAAGGACCATGGCGTCCAGTTGCTTCAGGACAACGTGGATCGGTCCAGTATCTTTTTGATTATCCGGGCGATCCGTTGACACCCGGTAAGCCGGCAATCGACGGAGTTGCGCGACTTAAACCTGAAGAAGCCACCGACTTGACGAAAATACCGGTGCAGCCAATTGCGTATGATGTTGCCCGATCGATCATTGAGCCGTTAAAAGGACCAGTTCGTCCACGCGGATTCCAGGGAGGATTGCCGTTCGCTTATCACGTTGGTGGGACGTCCGACGTTAAGGTCCGCTTGAAGGTGGACATGGACTACAAACTTCGGACCATCTGGAATGTTGTTTCGAAAATTGATGGGAATCAGGAAAAAGATCGTTGGGTAGTGCTGGGCAATCACAGAGACGCCTGGGTGTTTGGCGCGGTCGATCCCAACAGTGGCACTGCAGCCATGCTTGAAGTTGGTCGCGGCTTTGCGGAGCTAGTTAAGAATGGCTGGAAACCAAGACGAACGATCTATCTGTGCAGTTGGGATGCCGAAGAGTACGGTCTGATTGGTTCAACCGAATGGGCGGAAGAAAACGCCGCCGACCTTAAAGAAAAGGCCGTAGCCTATTTGAACCTGGATGTGGCCGTGTCTGGTCCAAACTTCGGAGCGTCGTCGGTACCGTCATTGTGGAAGTTGATGCGTAGCGTGACCCGGGACATCAAAGATCCGAAGACTGGGAAAACCATTTATCAACAGTGGCAAGATAAAGCAAAAGAAGGCCGTGCTGACGGGGATGAGTCCAATGGAGAGGCGCGAATAGGTTCGCTTGGATCAGGGTCTGACTACACACCTTTTCTGCAACACCTTGGTGTACCTTCCACGGACATGGGATTTAACGGAGACTATGGTGTCTATCACTCCGCATACGATTCTTTTTATTGGATGGACCACTTTGGTGATCCGGGCTTCCTATATCACGTCGCCTCGGCGCAGGTTTGGGGCACGCTCGCCATGCGCTTAGCGGACGCTGAAGGTTTGCAGTTTGACTATACGGACTACGCAGCTCAGATTCGCGACTTTTTCTCGGAAGGTCAACGAATCGCTCGCCGAAGGAACATATCGGGTTTCGATGACAAAGCCATGACACAGGCGCTGGATGATTTTGCGAAAGAGGCGAGTCGAGTAGAAAAGAACAGAAGAGATGCAATTCGAGAGTCCAATTCTGCTAAGCTCAAAAGCATCAATGACGCTTTGATCGCTGTGGAGCGTCAGTTCATTGATGTGAAGGGATTGCGCGGCCGCCCATGGTATAAGCACCAGATTTATGCGCCCGGCATTTACACCGGATACGCTGCACAACCGTTAACAGATTTCCGTCAAGCTCTCGACGATCGCAATTCAACGAATGCTAAAGATTCGCTCGAAAATATCGTAGCAGCCATAAAGCGTGCGACGAGTACGCTAAAAGAGGCAGATTAATTAACAAATTGCAGGAGACAAGATATGAGGAAAAGGCTTTGGGTCTTTGGATCAGTTTTGGTTCTATTGCTGGGGTTTAGTTCTGTGTCGTTTTTCTCGGCGCAAGTTCGTCCCCGTCCAACGACTGGAAACGACTTTAAGGTTAGATACAAGACCAGTATGACGAGTGCGGGAACTCCTGGAAATGCAGGCGAGAGCGTCACGATGATCAAAGGTCCTCGCGAACGATCGGAGAATCATACTGGTTACGGATACGACACAATTGAGATAACGCAATGCGACCTAAAACGAAATATTCGCATCAGCGATAACGCCAAGAAGTACATCATCACGCCGATGGAGACAGGCGCTGCCAATAGTTCTACACCTTCAACATCGACACCGACCGCAGCTGGACCAAATAAGCGTGGCGGGATCGTCACTTACAAAACATCTTCGATCGACACCGGTGAACGCAAGGAAATGTTTGGGTTCACTGCCCGTCACGTCAAGAGTTCTACGATCATCGAATCGTCGCCCGACTCTTGTAATCCAGTTAAGCAGCGCAGCGAGTTGGACGGCTGGTACATCGATCTTAGTGTCGGCCTCGATTGTCAACTAAATCGTCCTCCTGTCATGCCCACGGCACCTAATGTTTCAGGCCGTTGTGTTGATGAGACTCGCTTTCAACGTACGGGTAATGGAAAAATCGGTTATCCATTGATCGAGACGATGAAGCTGTACGGTGAGAATGGTCAAGTTTCTTTCATGACAACAAAAGAGGTGATCGAACTATCTGGTGAGCCGCTTGATGCTGCCCTGTTTGATATTCCAGCAGGATATACACAAGCAGCAGGTAGTCAGGAACTTTACGGGATGCCTTCGATGGCTTCGATGATGGCGCAAGCACAAGGACAATCCGGAAACACTGACAGCCCAAGTCCATCAACTATGAGCGGGCCAGTGGCCAAGAAGCCAGGCTCGATCTTGATTGGCGTCGCTCAGTTGAACAATAAAGCGGGCCGCCCTGTAGCTCTCGATTCGTTACGCGCAAGATTGATGGGTCAGATAACTAATGCAGGATTCGAAGCAATCGCTCTCAACGCAACGTCGCAAGCTGAAGCCGACGCTGAAGCAAAAGCAAAACAATGCGACTTCATCGTACTGACTGATATTGCCGCATTGAAGATGAACAAGCTCGGCGGAATGTTTGGACAGGTAACTGGAGTCGGCGGAGGTGGTAAGACCGAAGCCAAGATTGAATTCAAGTTGTTTGCTGTTGGCGAGAGCTCTCCACGTTTGCAGACGTCAACCAGTGCTAAGGAAGAAGGTGACGAAGTGAGTGCGGGGTTAGCAATCGACAACGAGGCGAAAATGATTACAACCGAGGTACGCAAAAAAGGTCGAGGCTAAGTCGCGACCGCAAGTCAGAAGAAAAGGTACGCGGATTCGCGTACCTTTTTTGTTTGCCACTCTAGTTTTTGTCTTTCGGCTTGTCGGTTTTGTTCTTGCCCTTCTTTTCTATCTCGGGAGGCAGTTTGTTTGCAGCCTCCTGTATCGACTTAGCATCGTCATGGAGTAGTTCAAAGGCCGCGATCTCTGCATCAGTTTTGGCCTCGGTGCTGAGCGGGGTAACTTGGGCCATAATTGTATTCGTTGCTTGAGCGAGTCTTCGCAACGCCTTCGGCACTAAAGGATTCCGTTCGTCTCGAGCACTCACGTCGTCGATGTTTGTTATCGCTTCATCAAGAATTCTGGCGATGTCTCCGACGAGCTCAGCGCGCGAACCCGTAGGCAAGTCACCCCATAACTCCGCGTCTTTCTTTAATTGCTTTGCATTGGCGCCAGCGCTGTTAGTGAGCACGATCATGCGACGGTCAGCGGCCTTAACAAATACATCAATGCGCTTGTCGAGGATTTGAGCTTCCTTCACCAAATCCACTTCTTGCGGTGTGAGGTGATCGCGTGCCTGCGCGTTTACCTCAACGCAGACAGAGAGAATGCTTATTAGAAGAGTCAGGGCCAAGCGAAGTGAAGTCTTCATAACTAATTACTCTTAGGGGTAGGAGTTGGAGTTTCTTTCGGTTTCTCAGCAGACTTGTCTGCGTCTGACTTTTGTGGTTCGCGCACTACGGTGTGGCCGTAAAAGGAATTCAGAGCTTCAGTTCTACCCTGCCGCGCAAAGTCTTCGACCTCTTTGATCCAGACGGCAAACTCTAACGGAGTTGTGCGTCGCATAGCGGTTAGTCGTGGACCATCTCCACGTAAGGCCATTTCCAGACGTTTATAGAGGTCACGGGTCTTATTGCTGTCACGCTTTTGGGCACTGAGAAAATTAAGTACGTCCTCTATTAGTGCGTGATAAATCCCAACTTCCGCTGAGGCAGCGTCAAAACTACCTCCAGTCGTTTCCTTTTCCGCCAAACCGAGATGTGCGCCGGCCATTTCAATGGTCAAACGAACGCGTTGTTTGCTGTCCTCTGACTGGTCCAGCTGTGATCGCTCATTCTTTGGAATTAGCTTTCGCGGCGGGGGCGCAGTTAACGGAGTTGGCGAAGGCTGCGCGGGCGGCCCGTCTTGACAGAATACGGCTGGCGCGTAAACGACCGCGAGTAACAGGAGATTGAAGAGAACCAACAGCTTCCGCCGGGTTCTCCGATTCATGAATGATGGGTTCAAGGCTTCTTTTTTACGCCTTCTCCAAGTTGAATTTGTCGTCGGAGAGAGGGAAGACGTAATTTTACCTTATCTATCTCTAACTGGTTTGTTGCCGCATTTGCTTTAACAAGGAAAGTCTCATATGAGCTGAGGGCTTCCGGAAATTCCCCAAGATAATCGTGGACAGTGGCAATAAAAAAATAAGCCACTGAGAGATCCGGCTTCGCCGCTAAAAGCCACTCGTACTCGGTTAATGCATCCCGATAGAGCTTGAGTTCGTAAAGGGCAGTCGCAAGATTCGCATGCGCCACGTAATTCTGTGGGTTTAACTTTACCACTTGTCGCAGGATGTGGGCTGCTTCTTGAAAACGGCGCGCTTGGACCAGCGCTGATGCGTAACCTAACGCATACTCCGCCGATGCAGGATCTGTTCCCGCTGCGCGGCGAAAGTAGTCCAGCGAACGAGCTGGATCATCCATACGATACGATGCGCCCAACCGACTCAATAGCATTGCGTTATTCGGGTTTTTTTCGAGCAGCTTCTCCAATGCCTTTCGCGCGACGGTTGGATCTTCACTGTTCGCAGCCTCGATTTCGTCAGGACTTCCAATGACGCCCTTCTTATTATCGCCTGTAACCAGCGGTTGTAGACCTGCGGCTTTCGCTACCGCTGCAGCCTCATCAGATTTACCGGCTTGCTGATAAACGTAGACCATTCGAGTCAGGATCTGTTTGTCGTCGGGCCTTAATTTCGATGCAGCCTTTAAGTCTGCAATCGCCCCGTCGTACTTCACCTCATCGACTTGAAGGTCAGCGCGCTCCATTAATGCGGCGACGTTTGTTGCCTCATCTGATAGTACTTGGTCCAAGGTTGCGCGAGCGGATGTCTTGTCTCCAAGGGCTCGTTGCGCAGCAGCCAGTCCAATCCATGCTGAAGCTGGAGAATCGGGATTTGCCGTCGCGCGTTTGGCTAGTTCAAGAGCTCCTTTTGCGTCACCAGCCCGCAGTCGAATGTCTGAAAGGAACCGCAACGCAACATTGTCGTTTGCATCTATGGTGAGTGCTTTGCGAAAAGCAGACTCAGCTGCGGCGTCTTGCTTGTCCCTAATTAACAGTGTGCCCAACGCCGAGTAGGGAAGTGACCAATTCTTTTTCAGTTCGATTGCCTTGCGAAATGCTTCTTCGGCCTCTTTAACTCGTCCGAGTGCGGCCAGTACATTACCTCGTTGAAATTCCGCTTCCGGAAACTCAGGCCGAACTTTTATTGCTTGCTCATAAAGGTCAAGTGCTTTTTGCAAATCACCACGGGCATGTGCGGCCTGCCCGCGTTCGAAGAGCTTAACTGGATCGGCTCCAGCATCACCGAACGAATCTTCACCCTGGGCGCGTACAACCCCACTAGTTGCGGTCAAAACGAAAAGAACCGACAACACAATGGAGAGAAGCGATCTCATTAAAACAAAAGAGCTCATTTACGACCCGAATACAGCGAGCAGCAACTCAAAATAGGTAGCAAAAAGAATCATCGTGGGGATTGCTCAAATGGTAGCATGCGCGAAGTGGAGGCGTCCAAAAACAGTCCGGAAAATTCACGCACACATCTGCTGAGATGCTGGTTGCGTTGCTCTTGATGCTTAAGCTACCATGCGTTAACTCAATGATCAGTCTTGACGAAAACAACGAAGGGACCAAGGTGTCGTCTGTTCCGAACAGTAATTCCTGGTTACGAGAACCGGTAAGCGCCTTAGATCAGGTCTCGGCCGACCCAAACAAAAAGGAAGAGCGACTGCGAAGGCTTTTCAGGGAACTTGGCTCGCTCATCGTTGCCTATTCTGGTGGCGTCGACAGCAGTTACGTTGCTTACATTGCAAATGCTGAACTGGGACGCGCTGCGCTGTGTGTAACAGGTCAGTCGGCGAGTCTTCCCGTTTACCAGGGCAGAGAAATTCTTAACGTCGTCAATCAGTTTGGCTTCCATCACGAAGTGATCGAGACAAACGAACTTGAGAATCCCGATTACCGGGCCAACAACGGAAATCGCTGTTACTTTTGCAAAGACGAGTTGTACACCAGGCTCGAAACCTTGGCCCGTGAACGAGGAATCAGGTACATCGTGGACGGCTCCACCGTTGATGACCTTGATGATTATCGTCCCGGTCGTCAGGCCGCAAAGCAGCATGCCGTCCGAAGCCCGCTGATTGAGGTTGGTCTAAATAAGGCTGCCGTCCGCGAGTTAAGCCGGAGGGTCGGACTTCCCACCTGGGATAAACCAGCGAGTCCCTGTCTCTCTTCTCGAATTGCTTACGGAACTCCAGTAACGATTGAGCGCTTAGCAAAGATTGATGAAGGCGAAGAAATTCTTCGTCGATTGGGATTTCGTGAGTTCCGTGTTCGTCACCATGACACCCTCGTTCGTATTGAGATTGCGCCGGCAGAGATGGATAAAGTTCTTAGCCGGTCGGTGGTCGAACATTTAGCGGCAAGTTTTCGGGAGCTGGGATTTAAATACGTTACTTTGGATTTACAGGGTTATCGAAGTGGATCTCTTAATGAATCCTTACCAGTTGTGAAATTGTAATTTTGGACCAATCGAAGTTGGAGAGTATTTATGGCGAGCATGTATAGCACGATTTACGTGGACGATATTCGAGAGATAAAGGAACAGAACCCGTTTGAGTCGATGATGTCACGCTTTGATCGAGCTGCTCAATTGCTCGAGCTCGATCCTGATCTGTACGCAGTCCTAAGAGTTCCGAATCGCGAATTGAAAGTCTATATACCCACTCGAATGGATTCAGGACGAATTCAGGTATTCGAGGGATACCGAGTTCAGCATAATTTCGCACGAGGTCCGGCAAAGGGAGGAATTCGTTACGCCCCGGATGTCAGTCTTGATGAAGTGAGAGCACTGGCTGCCTGGATGACCTGGAAGTGTGCGGTAGTTAACGTTCCCTTTGGCGGGGCGAAGGGTGGCATCATTTGCGATCCGCAACAGATGTCCATAGGCGAACTCGAGCGAATGACCCGCCGGTACGCCGCCGAGTTACTCGATTTTATTGGACCAGAGAAGGATGTTCCCGCTCCAGACATGAATACGAACGAGCAGACCATGGCGTGGATCATGGACACCTACTCAATGCATGCGCGACATACCGTGACCGCTGTAGTTACTGGCAAGCCAATCGATCTCGGAGGCTCATCAGGAAGACGCGAAGCGACTGGACGCGGAATACTCTTCGTTATTAACGAGGCCATCAAGAGATTCAAGATGACACCCGGGGAAACGAGAGTTGTCGTGCAGGGCTCCGGCAATGTTGGCGGTATTGGCGCACGTCTCCTACATGAGGCAGGCTACAAGGTTGTAGCAATATCGGACATCCACGGCGGAGTCTATAATCCGAAGGGTCTGAATATCCCGCATGTTCTGGATTATCTGCAGGCCACTCGCTCGCTTGAAGGTTATGAGGGCGTAGAATTTGTCGCGAATCATGAACTGCTGGAGCTTGAATGTGACGTTTTGGTTCCAGCTGCGACGGAAAATCAAATTACATCTCAGAATGCAGACCGGATTAGGTGTAAGGTCCTGGCCGAAGGCGCTAATGGTCCTACTACCGCAGCTGCCGACGAGATCCTTCATGAGAAAGGGATTTTTGTAATCCCAGACATTTTGGCGAACGCTGGAGGGGTCACCGTTTCTTATTTTGAATGGGTTCAGGACAGGATGGGCTATTTCTGGCGCGAAGATGTCGTCAATGAAAGACTACAGGACAAAATGGTCGCCAGCTTTAATGATCTTTGCCGATTCGCGTACTCTCATTCGGTCGATACAAGGACCGCAGCGTACATGTTGGCTATAGACCGTGTGGCCTACGATACACGCATGAGAGGCATCTATGCGTGACTGAAAAAACATAAACAAAATGGGCGCTAAGTCGTGAAAAGGGCTTGATTTCCATTTTAAGGTAGAGTATGGTCTGGCATGATTTAGGACTGGGACCAGCAGCAAGTTTTTTTCGGAAAACAAGGTGTGGTTTGAGTCCGAAGTCGTTGATACGGGGTGTTCATTTCTCAAAAGAAGTGAACTCAATTCAAGAGCAACTCGGGAAGAAACAACTGATGGAGATGGAGTACGGAGATTAAAGTCCGAAGTATTCTGTTTACATCGCAGTCCGAGCGCCACCGCTGGTCCTGATGGGCCAAGCGGCTCAATCGTTTGACAACTTGTAGTTGGAGCCTCCGCGGAAACAAGCTTTGCCTTGTAAGTTCGGTGGCACTATTACATAGAATTTTCATACTCATTTCGCAGGAGGAATGCGATGAGACTCGCAACTTGGGCGCTTACAACTGCGCTCGCAACGTTGGTGCTGTGTGCCGCAGTATCAGCACAGACTCCAAGAAGGGCGGAAGATCCGCGCAACCAGTCTCCATCTGTTGGTACTGGTGGTCCAGAAGGTGGACCAACCGGTCTCTTCACAATTTACGACGGTTCAACGCTACGACGCGGTGAATTCACTTTCAGTATTGCGTACAGCAATTATGATCGTGATCCGGGGAACGTCGACATTACTGACATACCGTTGAGCTTTAACGTCGGCTTGAATGATCACATCGAGCTTTTCTTCAAGACGAACGCTCGGCGCGGGATTAAAGTAAACAGCCCGCAAAACCTATCAAGTTTCTATCTGCCTAACTCGCAACTTTTCTGCGGTGTGACTCTTTGCAGTCCGCCGGCAATTGTCCTGTCTCCATCTGGTCCAACAGTAGGATCGCTTGCGGGTACGGCAGTATTTCGACGTCTGAATAACCAACCATTTGTGCAGTTTCCGTTCACGGGCGGATCGGCTGGAACATTTGGTCTGGGACCCGGTCAGATTGGTCAGCAGTTTGGCTTTCCCGGCTTCAACGCTTTACTTGGACCACCGGTTGTTCAGCCGAACAGTGGGACCTGGGGTTCCGCGGATAGCTTCCCGGGCGTAGGTTCGCCAGCAGGAAGTATTCTTCCGGGTATCGTGTTGGCGACAACCACATTGCCAGCCACGGCCTTGACGCTGCCAATTGTAGTGCCGGCGACGTACACAGTGGCGCCAACTTATCTGCCTGATGCTCCTTTTGTGAATCGCCTATACGGTGAGAGCAGCTTTACGAGCTTCACGGTAGGTGGCAAGATTCGCTTTACCGGTCCAAACAATCCATTGGGCGTAGGTCTAATTCCTTTCTACCGATGGTATATGGACAAGGCTGATGACCTGTCCGGCTTTAACCAGCTACAGCGTGGTGCAAGTCCGGGTGGCGATATCGGCGACTTCGGTCTGATCGGCTTCGTCGATGGCCGTCTCACCAAGCACATCAACATCTCGGCAAACGGTGGTTACATATTTAATAGTAATCCCAAGGGCGCCGGTGGTGATTTCATCTTGTTGGACCGCCCGGATGAAGTAATCGCGGGCGTCGGCTTCGACTTCCCAATCAACGAGCGTTTCCAACCTGTTGCTGAATTGAGATCAACGCAATATGTCGGTGGTAGAACACCAAACGCGTTTGAGAACCAACCAGTTGACGTTCTCGGTGGTATCAAGATTTATCCGCGACGTTGGTTCGGTTTTGGCGTTGCATATCGTAAGCATTTGAATCAACAGGACCAGGATCATTTCAACGGTTCTGACTTCAATGTGCCGGTTTCACAGGTTACTAACGTCAACGTTGCTGGTCGTGGTTTAGTTGTTGTTCCGGGTACAAGTGCCCCGGCAACGATTTCGGGATTCCCACGAGGCTTCGTATTCTCAGAAGAGCCAAATGGTTTCATCGCTCAATTCTGGGTAGGTCGACGAAATCCACGAGGACTTCCACCACCACCAAATCAGGCACCAACGGTTAACGTTTCGGCATCGATGAGCTCGGTTCTTCGACCGTGTACGCCGCCTGCTGTTTCAAGCAGCTGTACGCCTACTGGCAGTGAGGTTCAGTTAACCGCCAACGCTACTGATCCAGATAACGACACGTTGCTCTTTACCTGGTCCGTAACTGGTGGAAAGATAACCGGCGAAGGAAGAACAGTTACCTGGGATCTTACCGGTGTCGCCAACGGAAGCTACACCGCAAACGTTGAAGTTAATGACGGTAACCAGCACGTAGTGCCGGCCTCTACCACAGTCACCGTTGCAGAGTGCAGTGGTTGTGCAGTGCCGCCGCCACCGTGCCCGACCGTATCGGTTAGCTGCCCATCGGATATTGACCTTGGTTCGCCGATTACTTTCACGGCTAATGTCCAAGGTGGCCCAGCCAGCATGACCTACAACTGGTCAGTGTCGGCCGGAACAATCACTGGTGGCCAGGGTACACAAACAATCACTGTTGATACTGCCGGTCTCGGTGGTCAGACAGTAACTGCAACTGTGAGCCTTGGTGGTGCTGACCCGTCCTGCACGACTACAGCGTCTTGCTCGACCTCGGTCAAGCCGCCGCCAGCACAAGCATTGAAGTTTGATGAGTATGGCAACATCAGATTCAACGATGAGAAGGCCAGACTCGACAACTACGCAATTCAACTACAGAACACGCCAGGTTCTACCGCGACGATTCTCGTCTACGGTAGCTGCGCTGGCGAAGGTCAGACCCGCGCGGATCGTGCCAAGGATTACCTGGTCAACACCCGCGGTATCGAAGCCAGCCGTATCACTACCATTGATGGCGGATGCCGTGCAGACCTGACAGTTCAGCTCTGGATCGTACCGACTGGTGCTAGTGCTCCGGCAGCCGATTCAACTGGCGCAATTTCACCGTGTCCCGAGTGTAAGAGGAGAGCTGCTCCTCGACGCCGCCGGGGTGACGATGAGTAAACTCTAAACGGCTGGCATAGCCAACCATTTTGCAAAAGCGGGCGATGTCCTCCTTGTGAGTACATCGCCCGCTTGGCTTTTTTTTGAACCTAAAGACTTGTACAACTGACGTTTATTGACTTGGCATCTTATCGACTCCCTAGTTTTCGACAAAAAGTTCGAAAATTGTAATAAACTAAGGGTCAAGAGTGAGTCTCTCACTAGCCTAGTTACCTTGGATGAAATAGCGATGAATAGAATTCTTAAGTATCTCCCCCGCTTTTTAGCTTTTGTCAGTTTGGCGTGTTTGAGCGCTGCCAGTTTTGCGATTTATGCAACACCTGAAGGAGATCCCGCCGATCCTTCACTGTACTCAAATGATTGGCGCAGTACTGGCCCTCCAGGAGGCGATGTTCGAGGGCTCGTGGTCGATCCTTCGAATCCGGACCGATTCTATTTCGGTACCTTGGATGGCCAGATATATACGTCCTCTGACGGTGGCAAACAGTGGGAGTTGCTCTATAACTTCGGCAAGCCGCGACTTTTCGTCGATCACATCATCGTAGATCCCAGGAATTCAAAGGTCTTGTATGTTGGCGCTCATCGTCATAAGGAGGCTGGAGGCTTTTTTAAATCAACCGACGGAGGAAAGAGCTTCAAGGAAAGCGCAGAGCTGACGAACGAAGCCCTGCATTCGCTGGCACAGTCAGATGCTGATCCCGACACTCTTATAGTTGGGACGTTTAATGGGATATTCCGTTCGGACGATGCAGGCGATAGCTGGAGGCAATTGCCAACCAGTGATACTCCTGGTCTGTTGCACGTCGAATCGCTCGCGATAGATCCTCGTGGTACGAAGATTATTTACGCTGGCACCTGGTACTTGCCTTACAAGTCGACTGACGGCGGCCAAACCTGGAGGTCGATCAAAGAAGGCATCATCGACGATTCAGACATCTTCGCGATTGATATAGATCCACGTGATCCAAGTCACATCATCGCGTCTGCTTGTAGCGGTATTTATGAGAGTAGAAACTCTGGCGAAAACTGGCGCAAGGTTCAGGGTATCCCATCACAGTCGCGTCGTACTCGTGCCATCTTGCAGCACCCTTCGGTTCCGGGCGTAGTGTTTGCCGGAACGACCGAGGGTTTCTGGCGCTCGGAACGAAGCGGTGGTGCCGACTCATGGATGGTTACCACTTCGCGTCAACTAGAGATCAACTCGATCGCAGTTCATCCTTCCCGACCCGATACTGTCTATATCGGCACAAATAATTATGGTGTGATGGTGTCCACTGATGGTGGCAAGTCATTCACTCCGACGAATGGTGGCTTCAGTGGAAGATTCGCCAATGCGATTCTGGCTGATCGTGAAACGACAAATCGCATCTATGCTTCAACTATAAATACAGCCACCGGTGGAGGCTTCCTTTTTGTTAGTAACGACAACGGCGAAACATGGCGTCCTTCAATGAAGAGTATGCCGTCGCGTTTGATTACTTATGCCATTGTCCAGGATACGCTCGACCCTAATGTGATTTATCTCGGTACAAACCTTGGTGTGTATCGTTCAATCGATCGCGGAACGTCATGGGCGCCAGTTTGGGCTCCGACAGATGCAGAACCAAAGAAGAAGAGAACAAAGAAAAGAGTTGCAAGCACACCAGTAGCAAAGCGAACACCAGTTCCTGTACTTGATGAAGAGAAAGTCTTGCTGGTTCAGGAGTCTTTAAACGTTGCTGGTTATCACCTTGGAGTACCTGATGGAAAAGCAGGGAAGGCAACGCAAGCTGCGGTAAAGAAGTTTCAGGCTGATCGTCATTTGCCGGTTACGGGTATGCTTGATGCCATCACCCTATCGGCGCTGGGAGTTGACACATCCGAAGCTTCAGATACTGAATCACCTTCGGGCAGCATGATCCTTGCCGATTCTGTGAACGCTATGGTCCATATGGTCGATCAGTCGCAACGACCTGGTTTTCTTGCCGCCACTAATTCAGGACTCTACCAGAGTTTTGATCCGAGTAAAGGCTGGCGTCGACTGCCGTACGGATTGTCGATGGATTCTCGCACGACTTGTATCTCAACCAATCCCAAAGCGCCGGACACAATTTGGGTGGGTACTGCTTCGTCAGGTGTATTGGTTTCACGCGATGCTGGAAAAACCTGGCGGAGAATTGAGGGGATTTCAAAAGAGTTTCCTGTCAATGCTGTGGTTCAGGATCCGCAGCGACCCGACTATGTTTATGTTGGAACTAAGCAGTCATTCTTTATGTCGCACGATGGCGGCGAAAACTGGACCCGTCGAGGTGGCAATCTTCCGTTTGGTGATTTCACAAGTATCCTTGTGAATCCACGTAATGGGGACGAGATATTTGCGGGAAATGCTTACCAAACCGGGGAAATAGGTGGCGGAGTGTTCCATTCGATGAATGGCGGCACAACCTGGACAAGGATCGATCCGAAGCAACGACGTTTACCAAGTCAGAGAATCTGGGCTTTAGCATTTGATGCTACTGATCAGAATATTCTGTTCGTCGGATCTCATTCAGCTGGTGTGTACGTAGTTCCGCGAACGTCTGACAGTCTTTCCTCGAGTCAGTAAAAAGACATGAAAACGCCATCGATCGTATCAATGGCGTTTTCATTGAATTTACTGGCTGCATTGAACTTGTATGACCTCATCGCGCCTTGACATGCTCTAGTTTTGACGTGTACATTGCCGACCTACCCGGTAATAACAGCGGCCGGTGTTTGTCGGACCAAGTACGGTGACTACGGCAGGGCGGTAATCGAAACAAATTAGCTCGACATTTCCAAATCCAAACGGCTCCCATCCTCGCCAGCTCCATAACCCGGCAACGCTTAAGGTCAAACAACGCACAGGCCGCTACAAGACCGTGTGTCAGTCATCGATACCTGCGGTGATTGTATGCTCAGGTGAGGCGCGATATGATCTTAGAACGCGCTGAAAAGTTACCGGGAACTACAGGAGTATGCATGTCTAGTGAACAACCCAAGCTGAGCGAAAGCGAAGCTGAAAACAACTCAACCTCCGGCGAGTCCAACACCTCGCCGCAACAAAGCGTTACCGCTTCTCAACCTGCTCCTTCGGCACCGGCACAAGAAATGGACGATGCTGAAGAATCGCGTTCGAACAGTGACGTCGACTTTGGTCAATTGCTCGACCAATTTGAGCAGGAACAGGCGGCCCTTGAAGAGGGTGAAGTCGTTCGCGGAACCGTCCTTAGTATCAGCGAACGCGGAGTCGTCATTGACTTCGGTTACAAGTCGGAAGGGATTGTAAACCCAGCCGAGTTCACTGAAAACGGAGAAATCACTGTTAAGCCCGGTGATGAAGTTGAAGTGCTCGTGAAGAGCATGGAGACTGCTGATGGTTTGCCTGTACTCTCTCGTGCTGATGCTGTCCGCATGAAGGCATGGGACGACCTCGAAAAGTCTTATCGAGAAGGCACCAGTGTGAAGGGCCGCGTCATCGATCGGATCAAGGGCGGCTTACGTGTGGATATCGACGGCATCGCAGCCTTTTTGCCAGGCTCACAAGTTGATGTCCGGCCGGTGCGAAACCTCGACACACTGCGGAACCAGATCATCGAAGCCAAAGTTATCAAGCTTAACCGCAAACGCTCCAACGTAGTGCTGTCGCGTAAGGCTGTTATCGAACAAGAGAACACTGGCAGAAAAGATCACACGCTGCAGCAGATTGAAGAAGAGATCGTGGTTGAGGGGCAGATTAAGAACTTAACCGATTACGGCGCATTTGTGGACTTGGGGGGTGTCGATGGACTTCTCCACGTAACTGATATGTCGTGGGGTCGACTGCAGAATCCCAACGAGCTTTTCAAAGTTGGCGACAATATCCAGGTCAAAGTCCTGAAGTTTGACCGAGAGCGTGAACGCGTTTCGCTTGGCTATAAACAACTGTTGCCAGATCCGTGGTCCAGTGTGGAAGAGCGTTTTCCAGTTGGTACGCGAGTTAACGGTAAGGTGGCGAGCGTTGCAGACTATGGCGCGTTTGTGGAACTGGAAAATGGCGTGGAGGGATTGGTTCATGTTTCTGAGATGAGCTGGTCGAAGCGCGTCAAACACCCAAGCAAGGTGGTCAACCCCGGTGATTCAGTTGAAGTTGAAGTTCTGAGTGTCGATCCAAAGGCGCGACGAATCAGCCTCGGTATGAAGCAGGTGCAGGAAAACCCGTGGCAAACACTGCATGAGCGTTACCAGGTTGGTACACGCGTTCATGGTCGAGTCAGAAACCTGACTGACTTTGGCGCTTTCATTGAGATCGAAGACGGTGTAGACGGTTTGGTCCATGTCTCCGATATCTCATGGTCTCGAAGAATCAAGCATCCAAGCGAGGTGCTCAAGAAGGGACAAGAGATCGATGCGGTTATCACTAGTATCGACAGTGAAAATCGGCGTCTGTCTCTCTCGATTAAGGACCTCGAGCCAAATGCCTGGGAGAAGTTTACCACCGAACACAAGCCCGGCGATGTCGTGCGAGGTAAAGTGGCACGCTTTGCCAACTTTGGAGCTTTTGTGGAGCTTGACGACAACCTGGAAGGTCTCTGCCACATTTCGGAATTGTCTGAAGAAAGAGTGGCTAAACCCGAAGATGTGGTCCAGTTGGGCCAGGAGATGGATTTCAAAATCCTCAGAATCGATCCGGATACCAAGAAAATCGGTCTTTCTGCCCGGGCTGTCGGCAAGGATGAACCAATCGTAGACACGAAGATTTACTCTTCTGAAGCTGGCGGTGGTATGGCTTCTCTTGGAGAGTTGGCTGATTTCGGTCTTGGCAAGACTGAATCAACCGAAGATTAAAGACAACGCAGTAGGACATAGGGTAGCCCTGCTTCCGATCTAATTCATGAGGTTTGGGGCAGGGCTTTCTGTTGTCAATTACTCCACCAAGACTGTTTTGTACTCGACGTAGAGAGTCTTGCCCGACCTCAATGTTTCTGTTAGTGTACGGTGAGCTTAACCTCGCCATTATCAAGATCTTAAATGGGAATTTCGTTAGGTTGCGCGGTGCTTTTTGGTTGGACCATTCACTAATTAATCGAGGTGATGCATGACAAAAGCTGAACTCGTCGAAGATGTGGCCCGAGAAGCCGAACTCACGAAGAAGGACGCTGAGCGTTTAGTCGAAATTGTTTTTGAGAGCATCATCGAGACCTTGAATCAGGGCGAGAAGATTGAGCTCCGCGGTTTTGGTAGCTTTCGCGTAAGAGAACGAGGTGCGCGACGCGGTCGAAATCCAAAAACCGGTGACCCTGTTAGCATTCCAGCCAAGCGCGTCCCTTATTTCAAACCAGGTAAGGAGCTGAAGGAACTCATCAACGACGACAATCCTTCTGCTCGTTCTTCCAGTAATTCCGCTGCCGCCTCAAGTGACGAGAATCGTCAACCACCTGTTCTTTAGTTTTAAGTTAGAGGTAACGAGAATTGGAGAGATTGTGGAGCCCGTGGCGCGCGAAGTACATCGCAGCGGGTGTCGACGCTCAAGCTGGCTTTTGTGTCTTCTGTAAGATTGCCGCCGATACCGAGAATGATGAGAAGAACTATGTCATTCATCGCGGTGAACACGGGTTCATACTCCTCAACCTTTTTCCTTACATCACCGGACATCTACTCGTAGTCCCCTATAAACACACTGCAGAGTTTGACACAGTTCCAAAGGAAGTTACCGATGAGCTGATGGATCTTACTAAAGCTTCCCAAAGGGTGATACGTGAGGTTTATGCACCCCCGGGATTCAATGTCGGTATGAATCTAGGTACTGCTGCAGGTGCCGGAATAGCTGATCATATTCACTTTCATGTACTTCCACGCTGGTCAGGCGATACAAACTTCATGACCACTATCGCTGAAACTCGCGTCATTCCCGAAAGCCTCGAGACTACATACTCTAAGCTCCTGGCGAAATACTAAACCGAAATCGAAGTAACGATTTCAACGTGGCTGATTTTATTAACGTTTGCCAACCTTCCGGGGAATCGCTTCGTCTTCTACTTCGCCGCCGCGACTGATCGGAACTTCAGAAGGCTTGTTGTAGCTGATGCCACGTTCTTCGCTGTCAATGTCGCCAGCCGGAAGTGGTGTGAGTGATTGGCTAATCGGAGGAGGATTAAATCCGGGATAGTCTATCCGAGCATGATAAATCGCTGTAAGAGCGCTAATCATCGCCTCGCGAATGGTCGTTAGTTCTTGAAGCGTAATGTCACACTCGTCAAGTTGCCCATCACTAATAATCGCGTCGACAATTTTTACGACGATAGCGCGAATGTTATCCGGATCTGGTCGAGCAAGTGATCTTGCGGCAGCTTCACATGAGTCTGCGAGCATCATGATCGCTGCTTCTTTGAACTGCGGCTTTGGACCAGGATAACGAAAATCGTTCTCGTCGATTACTTCGTTCGGTTTTGCTTTAGCCTGGGCTTTGCGGAGGAAGTAATGCAACGTCCTGGTGCCGTGATGCTGTGGAATGAAGTCCGCTATTTTTGTGGGCAGCCCGATTTCTTTCGCAAGTCTGGCGCCGTAAGTTACGTGACTGGTAATGATCTTTGCGCTCTGCTGTGGGCGCAAACGGTCGTGCGGATTCTCACCCTGTTGATTCTCGACAAAATAGTCGGGGGCTGCCAATTTGCCAATGTCATGATAGAGCGCGCCAATACGCGCCAACAGCGGATTGGCACCAATCGCGCGTGATGCATCTTCCGCGAGCTGTCCGACGGCGTGTGAATGCTGATTGGTTCCGGGCGCGCGCAACGCTAACTGTCCGAGGACTGGAAGGTCAGCATTCGACAACTCCAGCAGCTTAACGTCTGTCAGTATTCCGAACATCGATTCGTTTACTGGCAGGCCGCCTGCGGTGAAGACGGTGGTGAGAAGCCCGCCGGCAATACCACACCCAATCGAAAGAAGAATTGTTTTTGGAGTCAATGGCTGCTCTGCGTAGGCTATCAGCGCCACCGCCATCATGGCATTGGCTGCGCCTACAACAAGCCCTGCAAGCGTAACCGACTGCCGTTCTCGATATCGCCCTATTCCATAGATGGCGGCAGAACAAGAGACCATCGCAAACAGGGCTTTGTTCATGCCACTTGGAGCAAGAATCCCTGCAAACAGTGCCGTAATGATACCGGTAAGAAATGCGAGTTGCGTGTCGACCAGCAGCGCAACCAGCAGGGCCGCCGCCGCAAACGGAATCGCAAAATCCCAGATGACCGGATCGTTAAATGGTGGTCCATACGGAGACATTCTGGCTGCCACACTATCTCCAAAAGTGAAGCCGACCTTCATCAATGCTGTCTGGACCAGTATCGCTGAGCCGACCAAGGCGAATGCTTTCTTCTTACTTACAGTAAGCGCACTGCTTGAGCTGCGATGTTCAGCGAACTTCCACGCAGACCAGTAAACTCCGATTACGACCAGTAATAGTCCAATGAAATTGTGCCAGGGTCGGCCAGCATGCCCGGTACTCTTAATGGCTGCTACTTGAGCAAGGATGGTTGGCGTTATTGTGTCGCCCTCTCGAGCCAGAAACTGATTTCGCTTAAGCGAGATGACAACGACCGGGACGTTGTTTGCCTCGTTCTCTCTGGCAGCTGCAGTAGCGGTTTGATCGAGTACGACGTTAGGGCGAATCAACGGCGCTAACGCTGCGACGAGTACAGCCTTTTGTTCCGTGGACCAACCTGGAAGGTTTAGAACTCTCAGTTCAAGACTCCGACGGGCAGCCGACAGAGCTGTCATGCGCGTACGTGGTGCAGGAATGATCATTTGCGCCACCGGATTTCGCACATCGACCATAATGATCTCTTGCTTTAACCGATCAACTTCGTTGTCGTCGAAGATATAACCGGCACCGATTTCGCGAAGGATTGACGTCAAACGCTCGAGGTCGTCGGGATTGAAGTTGTGCGCGATTATTGTCCGCGCAACTGCTGGCCCACCTTCACCATTCCAAACCGGGTTCTTGCTTTGTCCCGATGCTGTTTGTTTCTTCAATTCTTCCCACGCGGCTCTAAAACTCTGTACTGAAGTTTCAGCACGACTCGAATCGAAGTTGAAGATGGGTCGGCTGGCTTCTCTTGCAGCCGCACGTCGCTTCTCCGTTTCTACTACGTCGACAGTAGTAATATCGGCAGGCACTATGATCGCGCGCGACAGTACTTCGCCCTCTTTGTAACTTTGCGTAAAGCCGGAAGAGTAGTTATTTAAGAGTAAGAGAGTCGTAAGCCCGACGAGAACACTACAGCCGATGAGAAAGCGAGTACGCGGCTGGAAGAACATTAACGGACGAATTACGTACGACACGACCTTATCGCGTGCCTGACTTAACGGTGTTTTGAATCGAGGACGAAGTCCCATTTAAGCAATACTGGACATAACAACGTGATCTGATGGTGCAATCTCCGCTGTTTTCCCAAGATTTTTCGCTAACACAGAACCTGCTCTTTCAAGCAGCCGATCCAGAGTGGCTGGTCTTAATGCCGAGATTACAACCGGCTCTGTATTTTCGAGCTGACGAGCATGTCTAACCGCAGCCTCTAAAGCGTCGGAGGAGACAAGATCAGCTTTGTTCAAAGCTAACAACGACGGTATGTCTGAGAGACTGAGTTCACTCAGAATTCTCTTAACCGATTGGACTTGTTGTGGCCAACGTGGATTTGACAAATCCACGGCATGAATCAGAAGACTACTGTCTCCAATTTCTTCGAGTGTCGCTCTAAACGCGGACAGCAGATCTGGAGGTAGTGCCTGGATAAATCCCACCGTATCGTTGACGATTACTTCCTGCTCTCGCGGTAATCGCAAGCGCCGCGAAGTTGGGTCGAGCGTAGCAAACATTCGATGCTCGGCCAGCACATCGCTCTTTGTTAGCGCGTTCAATAGCGTCGACTTGCCGGCGTTTGTGTAACCAACTATGGAAATCACCGGCAGACCCTGGCGCGTTCGACCTTTGCGACGTTCCTGCCGTCGTTGGCGCTGAACGTCGATTTCTCGTTCGAGTCTGTTTATTCGGTCTCTGACTCGCCGTCGATCAGTCTCGAGTTTAGTTTCACCAGGACCCCGGCCACCAATTCCACCAGCCAAACGCGAAAACGCCGAGTCCTGACCGGCAATCAGTCTGGGCAAGAGGTACTTCAATTGGGCCAACTCGACTTGGATCTTACCTTCCTTCGACTGAGCACGTTGAGCAAAGATGTCCAGAATCAGTTGCGAGCGGTCGATTACCTTGAGGTCGGTGGCCTCTGAAAGAGATCTGACCTGGGTTGGTGAAAGTTCGCTGTCGAAGACAAGCATATCAGCGCCTAACTGAAGTGCTCGAATTATCAACTCATCAAGCTTGCCTCGGCCCATGACAGTTTTGGGATCGATAGCTGGTCGACGTTGAATGATTGTGTCCTGGACCACGACGCCGGCAGAAGCCGCGAGGTCAGCCAATTCCGCCATTGATTCCTCAGCATCCGACAGAGCACCAGTTGCCACCCCAACCAGAATTGTTCGATCACGAACTTCGGAGCGCCTGGCAGTCTTTCTGTTTCGAGCCATTTCTTCCTCGAGTGAGTCGATCAGATCAAGGAAGTCGGTATCCATCTGTGAAGCCATTTTGGGCTCGAGAAAGCTATACAAGTCGGGGATGCTTGCGTTTTCCAGGTCTCCTGCGTGGAGTGGGAGCAAATGAGCGGCGTAAATCATGCCGGGCAGGCCGGTTTGCGAATCGACATCGATTGCGGCCATCAAATCGAGTCTCAATAGCGCAAGGTCAGTCAGGTCGTCCTGAGTTAAGGATTCACCGCGCAAATGCGTATGGACGCAACGCAGCCCTCGAAATCGACCGGTCGCGACACGGACGCGTTTGAGGTCTGGGAGTTCAATCCGGCGATTGTCGCCCACCATCACATACTGGATGTGACCTTTACGGTCGATGAGTGCGCCGATTTGTCGTCGGGTCTCGTGAGATAGTTCGCTCAACTGACGAGCAAACTCAGGTGTGACGATCTGGTCCGGAGGTATTCGCCTGGTGTACAGCTTTTCGATTCTGCGTAATTGATTGGGTTTGAGACCCAATGTATTGCCTAATGCACTAGTAATCGGTCTATCCTCCCATGTTCGACATGTGGGTTAAAGTTATTGATTCGGTTTTAACGTTTGGGGAACGAGTGGAAGTTACAGGATAAGCGTTGCGAGCGGTGGATTCGGACGCTGGGCAAGCTGTGTTGTTGTTGCTCTGCGAAATGGCGTCGCTTAGTCGCTTGAGCATTAGCCTCTATCGTGCGCAACTTTCAGGCTCCCGGCCACCTCAGGAGAAAATCTTTGAGACCGCACATGGCCGGTTCAGACTCGTGATTATAACACACCGTCGATAGCCAGATACTTTGTAGGAGCATCTCTCCGTGGGCGCGCCACTTCCGATGAGGCTCTCTTAAAACCAAGCGCACTGGGTTATCAGGAAATGGGGCGCCAACGGAGGGACCGCCCTACAAGCATCAATTAGACTTCAATTTGGGCGCAGCGTATCATGAACGACTTTGAGTCTATTGGTTTGTGTTGAGTTTGGCGCCGGCCTTGACCACGGTCTAATAAATGAATCCCGCAGGAGAAATTGTTCGAATCGATCCACCGTACGGAATTCCGGGCGGTGAGATTGTCATTGAATGTTCAGGGTTGGACACTTCCGACCCTTCGATTTGTGCTGTCCTATTTGACGACCTAACCGCGCCGATTGTTGCGCTTGGTCCACGTCGTCTGCTGGTAATCGTTCCGGAAACAAAAGGCGGAGGACAGGTTGCAGTCAGACTGCAGCGAGGCGAAGAGCTTAGCGAGCCCGCTAGATTTACTGTGGCGAAAAAGCTTGCTAGTGACGTCCATGCTGTGGCTAATCCTGCGTTCGACCCTGAAGATGGCGCACTATTCGTAACTCGTTCGGGATCACGTGGGGAACAACTTCCAGTCACGCTATTCCGGATCGATGTTGGGGGCGAGGTCGGAGAGTACTCGGGCGAGATCACCAATCCGACGGGCATTGCATTCAACGGCGAGAACCAAATGTTTGTGACCAGTAGACTCGACGGTAATGTCTACAAGGTCAGCGCATTTGGTGAAGCTGTTACGTATGCGCGAAACTTGGGTGTGGCGACAGGATTGGCGTTTGATCGTGATGGAGTTCTGCACATTGGCGATCGCACGGGTACGATTTTCAAAGTGAACGGCATTGGTGAAGAGAAGGCTTGGACTCAAATTGAGCCATCAGTTTCGGCCTATCATTTAGCGTTTGGTCCTGATGACTCTTTATACGTCACTGGTCCGACCGTCTCGAGTTTCGACGCTATCTGGAGAATCAATCGCGATGGTGAGACCGATATCTTTTTCAAAGGCCTGGGTCGTCCGCAGGGTCTCGCGTTTGATTCCGAAGGGAGTCTTTACCTTGCAGCGTCGCTTCGCGGCAGACGCGGAATTGTTCGCATAGGCCCCGATGGTGAAGCTGCCACCATTGTTGTCGCTGGCGTTAACCTTATTGGTCTAGCGTTCAGCGGAGAAGGCGAGATGGCTGTTGTCTCGACCGATTCGGTCTATAGTCTGCCGATGCAGATAAAAGGGACGTTATTGCAGTAAACTGACCCTCTGAAGGGCGGATTTGTCTTTTGACAGTCTCCATGTGGAATGCTAAGTTGACCCCTCTAATTAACTGACCTTCCGAGCCAAAATTGCGAGTGTTTGCTTGAATCCAGAACAACTAATCCCTCAGCTCGTTATGTATATGGTCGTGCTGCTCCTGGCTATTTCGGCCCACGAGGCAGCGCACGCCTGGATGTCGAACAAGTTCGGTGACGACACTGCTCGGCTTCTAGGAAGAATTACCTTAAATCCTGTTGCGCATACAGATCCAATCGGAACTCTTCTGATTCCCATCGTCGCGTTCATACTCGGCGCAATGGGCGGAGGAAGAATACCGCTAATAGGCTGGGGTAAGCCGACTCCTGTTAACCCGCTGCGATGGCGTAACAAGAACCTGGCGAATGTAATGGTTTCGATTGCGGGGATTCTCGCTAACCTGTTGATTGCTATCATCGCCTTTATCATCTTTAAAGTATTGCTCGTTACCGGTTGGTTTTTCTCTATGTCGGAATCGCTTAGAGAACCCGTAGGACTGTTTCTCCAGTTTCTTTTGACAATGAATGTGTCGCTTGCTGTGTTTAATCTGTTGCCGTTTCCACCGCTCGACGGCAGCAAGATTCTGGAGACTTTTTTACCGGCGAGTATGCAACCAGTGCTTGAGATGCTCGAGCGGTACGGGTATTTGATCTTAATGGTCCTAATGTATGTCGGGTTCTTCAACGCCATCATTGGACCAATCCTTTCCCTGGTGTATTACCTACTGTTGCGTTAGAGCAGAGAATAGAAACCGAAGCAATGGCCAAGCGAATATTTAGCGGTGCTCAACCAACGGGTAACGTTCATCTGGGTAATTATTTAGGTGCGTTACGCAATTGGGTGGCGTTACAACATGAGTACGAGAGTTTCTTCTGCATCGTAAATCTACATGCCATTACGATTCCGCAGGACCCAAAGCTACTCTCAGAAAAGACTCGCGATCTTGCAAGAATATATCTCGCAGTCGGAATTGATCCGCAGGTATCCACTGTTTTTATCCAATCGGATGTGCCGGAACATGCAGAACTGACGTGGATACTAAACTGTGTGGCGCGCATGTCAGAGCTCGAGCGCATGACTCAGTTCAAAGACAAGGCACGCAAGCAGGAAGAGAATGTTGCCGTTGGCTTGTTTGATTATCCAGTCCTGATGGCCGCCGATATTTTGTTGTATCAAACGGACCTGGTGCCCGTTGGCGACGACCAGAAACAACATCTCGAACTGACTCGTGATCTGGCACTCAGGTTTAACCGTGACTACGGCGAAACGTTTCGGGTTCCTGAGCCTTACATTCCAAAGGTTGGCGCCCGGATTATGTCGTTATCAGATCCTGCAAAGAAGATGTCAAAGTCTGATGACGATCCGAACGGTTGTGTGATGTTGATGGACGATGCGGATACGATTCAGCGCAAGTTCAAGCGTGCTGTCACGGATTCGGGAACAGAGATCCGGTTTGATGAGTCGCGTCCTGCAATCAACAACCTTCTCGAAATCTATCATCTGATTACAGGCAAGAATCAGGCGCAGGTTGAAGAACATTTTGCAGGTAAGGGATATGCGCAGTTGAAGGGTGACCTGGCGACAGCGACGATTGAGTTCTTGCAGCCAATTCAACAACGAGTGAGAGAGATAACCGACGATCGTCTCGATGACATTTTGACTAGAGGACGCGACAAAGCCCGGTCCATTGCTTCAATCACGATGATTCAGGTGTTGGAAAGGCTCGGGCTCAAAGGAGCTGGAAGGCGATAACGACGATGAGTGAGGAAGTGACGGAAACATCGTTGGAAACTACTGAACAGCAACCGACCCAGTTGAATGTGGCGGGAGCTGTACCTCACATCGTTCCTGATGACACAAACGATGACCTCAAGATTCTACTTGGCGAGTTTGAAGGACCGCTAGATCTCCTTCTGCATCTGATTCGACAAGAGCAGGTAAGTATTTACGACATCCCGGTTGCCCGGATCACGGATGAGTATCTGCGTTACTTGCGAGTTATGCAGGAAATGGATATCGCGGTTGCGGGCGACTTTCTAGTCATGGCCGCAACGCTGATCGAGTTAAAAACCAAGATGCTTTTGCCTCGTGACCCGCTTGCGCCGCAGGAAGAGGAAGATGATCCACGATCGGATCTGGTTAATCAGTTACTTGAGTATCAAAAGTACAAAGCGGCCGCTGAAATGCTTTGGTCGCGAGCTACAGTTGAGCAAGCAGTTTTTAAACGGGCTCAGATCGAGACGGATAAGAACAACCCTGAAGTTGCAGTAGGCGTTTTTGATCTACTGAAGGTATTTCAAATCATTCTTGCGCGCCACAAGGAGGAAGTACTCCTCGAGATTGAGCGTGAGGAAATCTCGATGACTGAAATGCTGGAACGGCTGCGCAACATGGTTATGTCTTCTGGCGAACTGAACCTCGTCTCGTTTTTCGAAAGAGCCAGATCTCGTCGTGAGCTGGTCCTTGCCTTCTTGTCAGTACTTGAGTTGGTGCGAACCACCGAAATCAAATTGTTTCAACGCGAAACCTTTGGCGATATCATTGCCCGCGTGGCAAGTTGAGAGAAAAACAATTGAGCGAAGAAGTCGAAAATCGAGTTCCCGAAGAGAGCGCCGATCAAGCAGCACTGAACGAGGAAGCGAGTCTTGAATTGGCTGCAATGGTGGCGGAAGCTGAAGCGACAGTACCCACTGCGGAAGCAGATGCTGCTGACAATGAGCCCTTGTATCTGTTGCAAAACCAGAGCGAGCGAGCTGGCGTCATAGAGTCGCTAATTTTTGTTTCCGAAGAGCCTCTCAGCGCAAAAATCATTGCTGACGTGTTGAAGGAAGATCGCGAGGTTGTGAATCAGGCGATAGCCGCATTAGTTGAAGAGTTCAACTCTCGGAATGGTGGGTTACAACTTCGCGAAGTAGCAGGAGGTTGGCAGTTTGCGACCCGACCAGAGTTTCACGAGCATGTTCGTGCTTTTCTAAAGACCAGACCAAGCGCAAAACTCACAATCGCCTCGCTCGAGACACTTGCGGTCATTGCCTATCGCCAACCGGTGACTGTGCCTGAGATACTCGAAATTCGCGGTGTCCAATCTCCTTCCGCGATCAAGACTTTGTTGGATAAGAAGCTGATCGTGGCTAAGGGTAGGAAGGATGCTGTTGGACGTCCGATGATGTACGGGACTTCAAAAGAGTTTCTGATGCAATTCGGTTTAAAGGACTTGTCTGAACTGCCCAGCGTGGAAGACTTCCACGATCTTAGTGGGGGCGGATCTTAAAGATAGCGGAGTTCGAAATCGAGAGCATTAATTGCTGCTTCTCGTTTTTGCAGGTGTGATATGGAGCAGCGACTACAAAAATTAATAGCGACGGCCGGAATTGCTTCCCGCAGACACGCGGAAGAGTTGATCAGCTCGGGGAAAGTCACAATCAACGGCAAGGTTGTTACCGAGCTGGGTACAAAGGCTGACCCTGACAAAGATCACATCAAGGTCAATGGAAAGTTAATCAATCCTCAACTCAAAGCTCACGAAAAACTCTACGTCCTACTAAACAAGCCGAGAGGTTATCTGACTAGCGTTTCCGATCCGGAAGGCCGACCCTTGGTAGTGGAGTTGTTGCCATCATCGTTGGGCCGGCTACATCCAGTGGGCCGGCTGGACTTCAATACCGAAGGACTATTGTTGCTAACCAACGATGGCGAGTTCACAAATTTTATTACCGCAGCTCGCAATCAGGTCGAAAAAGTTTACGAAGCCAAAGTAAAGGGAGTACCAACTGATACCGCAGTGCAGCGTCTGCGTCGGGGGATTACTCTGGAAGATGGAACACGTACCGCACCTGCAAAAATCACCAAGCTCGACGAGACCGATACGAACGCGTGGTATGAAGTTCGTTTACACCAGGGACGCAATCAGCAAATCCGAAAAATGTTTGAGTTGATCGGACACTCTGTTCTGAAACTTCGTCGGGTTCAAATCGGCAAGCTCAAGGACGAGCGGCTAAAACCAGGCCATTGGCGATTCCTTTCAACTGCCGAAGCCCGAAGATTGATGAGTCCGCCAAGGAGTTCGCAGCCGAAACAAGGGAAATCCGCTTCAACCGCAAATCCCCAAAGACCAACGGGTTCGAGGACTTCAAAGGCGAGACCAAAAGGGAAGTCGCGCGCCGCGAATCACGTTTGAACCCCGCTTTGAGGTAAAATCAAAAGCCTTCAATTTGAAGGTATCACGGCTGGCATTTCTAGTCTGTCGACTGATTTTTTGGACAGTTTAGGAATGCCTGCGTTGCGTCAGGAGCAATCTTCGAGAAAACACCAATGGACTTTGAGTTAAGCGAAGAACAACAACAGGTCAAGATGAGTGTGCGGGAGTTTGCCGAGTCGGAGATCGCGCCTCATGTGATGGAGTGGGACGAATCCCAGCATTTTCCCATCGAGTTAAAACCGAAACTTGCCGAGTTGGGACTTCTTGGCGTCATCTTTCCTGAAGAGTACGGCGGAGCAGGAATGGGATACGTCGAGTACGCGACCATCATTGAAGAGCTCTCGCGCGTTGATGGCTCGGTTGGAATCTCAGTTGCGGCTCACAATTCACTCTGTTCTAACCATATTTATCAACATGGTAACGAGGAACAACGGAAGAAGTTTCTCGTTCCGCTCGCGAGCGGAGAGCATCTTGGCGCCTGGGGTCTTACCGAACCGAGCGCCGGCTCTGATGCGTCGGGAACAAAATCAACTGCAGTAAAGACTGACGGTGGTTGGATTGTGAATGGTTCGAAGAACTTCATCACTCACGCGATCCATGCCGATACTTGTGTTGCCATGGCCGTTACCGACAGGTCGAAGCGTAGCAAGGGAATCTCTGCCTTTGTCTTTGAGAAGGGTATGAAAGGATTCTCGCCGTCGAAAAAAGAAAACAAGCTTGGGCTGCGGGCGTCGGAAACTGCCAGTGTAGTTTTTGAGGATTGTTTTGTTCCCGAAGCTAACCTGTTGGGTGAAGAAGGGCAGGGCTTTGTGAACTCGATGGAAGTGCTCGATGGCGGACGCATCTCAATCGCAGCACTCGCCGTGGGAATTGCCCAGGGAGCTTTCGAGTCAGCCATTCGGTATTCACTGGAACGACAACAGTTTGGTAAGCCCATCTCTGAGTTTCAGGCGATTCAGTTTAAGTTGGCCGACATGGCCACCAAGATTGATGCCGCTCGGCTCCTTATGTATCGGGCTGCCTGGATGAAAGACAATGGAAAGAAGACGACAAAAGAGTCGTCGATGGCAAAACTGTACGCTTCGGAAATTAGTGTGAATGTTTGCGAGGAAGCCATCCAAATACATGGAGGCTATGGTTATACAAAGGACTATCCTCCCGAGAAATACTGGCGCGATTCCAAACTGTGCACCATAGGAGAAGGAACTTCAGAGATTCAACGAATCATCATAGCGCGCGAAGTTCTCCGTCAGATTTAGAGAATGGCTCCTGCAAATAACAGCCTAAGCGATCGAGTCAGTCAAGGAGATGCGGCAGCAGTAGCGCGGGCCATCTCGAAAATCGAAGACGGATCGGTAGACGCTCCCGGGTTGATGAAAGAGATTTACCAGAACTCTCGCGGAGCTCTGGTCATTGGAATCACTGGTGCGCCTGGAGCCGGCAAATCGTCGTTGGTTGATAAGCTTGCCCTTCACTACCGGCGACAGAACGAGCGAGTTGGTGTAATAGCCGTTGATCCCTCCAGCCCTTTCTCTGGCGGCGCAATTCTGGGCGATCGAATACGAATGCAGACACTTGGACTCGATGAGGGCGTCTTCATCCGTTCAATGGCTACGCGTGGGAATCTTGGTGGACTTGCACGTTCTACTGTCGACGCCGTCGCCATTCTTGACGCCGCTGGCTACGCCAGAATCATTGTTGAAACCGTAGGTGTTGGTCAGGACGAGGTTGAAATTGTTAAGGCTGCCGATGTTTCCGTGGTTGTACTAGTTCCCGGAATGGGAGATGACATCCAGGCAATTAAAGCAGGAATCATGGAGATCGGCGATATCTTCGTAATCAATAAAGCAGATCGAGAAGGCGTCTACGCCACCGAAAAAGAACTTGAAGCCCTGCTCTCGTTGGCGATGAGGGAAGATGGATGGGAGCCACCAATCGTCAAGACAGTGGCGACCGAAGGCAAGGGCATCGCTGACCTCGCGACTGCCATCGAAAGGTTTAGCCAGGCACGACGGGAAGCCTCAACTAGCGACAACAGGAGGCGTGCGATAGCGAGGTGGAGAATCGTCGAACTGCTGCGGGAACGTCTGTTAGCGTCGGTGTTCGAGTCAGATTCTTCCGTTGCTACCCTTGAACGCATGGCCGATGAAGTTGCAACCCGGCGACGAGACCCTTATTCTGCAGTTGAGGAGATAATTCAGGCCTCCAAAAAGCAGTAATTTGCCCTTAGGTGTTAAAAAATCTTCAGAATTGAAGTCAGGGTTTTAATAATCGTTGATGAAAATTGATCACATCGGCATCGCTACGCGCGACTTGCAGGAAGGCCTGGCTGTCTGGCGCGATGCTCTTGGATTGGAATTGGATACGACGGAAGAAGTTACAGAGCAAGGGGTACGAGTTGCTATGTTGGCAATTGGTGACACCCACGTGGAGTTGCTCGAGGCCTTAAGTCCCGACTCGTCGGTGGGAAAATTTCTCGCCAAGCGGGGACCGGGAATACACCATATTGCAATCGAGGTCAAAGACATACGCGCGTCACTCGCTGACCTGAAGGAAAAGGGTGCGCGCTTGATTGATGAAACACCGCGGATAGGTGCTGGAGGCTGCTTGATTGCTTTTGTGCATCCGTCGACAACAAATGGGGTGCTGCTCGAGCTGGTGCAGCATCAATAGCATATTAGAAAGGAAAGTATTTTGAATTCAACAAAGAAGGCACTTGTCGCCGCAGCTGTCGCAGTACTCTTTTCTGCAGGGTTAATTTTCTGGCAGGTAAAGGCAAGAAAAGTTGGACCAGTCGAGTTGTCCTCCGAAGACATGTCGTTGATCGCTGAAGATCAATCTCCGCAAATGCGGATGCGTCTCGCCTCAGATGAAACCGCGCGAAAAGAGTTTGCGGACGATGTTCGAAAACTACTAGCAGTTGCGGAAGAAGCACGTTTGAATGGCGCGGACCGTTCACCTGAGATGAAACGACAACTCGAGTTTCAGAAAGCAAGTGTTCTGGCCCAGTACTATTTTGAGCAGCAAGGTGAGAAGGGCGCCGATGTTACTGACAAGGACGTCGATGAGTTTTTCAAACAGCCTGGCAATCAGGCCAAGTTCGATCAACTTCTCGCGGATGCCAAGAGCAAAGATCCTCAGCTCAAGAACCAACAAATCCCGCAGGAACAGCTGGACATGCTCAAGCAAAGACTTGGTCGCATTTACATAGCCGAGGCAAAAGCAAAAGAGCAGGGGCTGGAGAAGAAGCCGGCGGTGCGGTTGCAAATGATCCTTCAGGAGTCCCGCGTCCTTGCGCAGGAATATGCGAGGGAGAAACTGCAGGAGAAGATGAAAGCGACCGACGAAGAGATCAATGCATACCTGGCTAGCCATCCGGAGTTGGATACAGATAAGAAGAAACGAGAACAAGCAGAAGAAGTGTTGAAGCGCGCACGCGCTGGTGAAGACTTCGCCAAGTTGGCCAAAGAGTTCTCAACGGACGGGAGTAAAGATAAAGGTGGCGACTTGGGTTGGTTTGGACATGGTGACATGGTGCCGGAGTTTGAGCAGGCCGCGTACGCTCTCAAACCTGGTGAGATCAGCGGTATCGTTCAAAGCAAGTTTGGCTTCCACATTATCAAACTCGAAGAACGAAAGACCGAAACCAAAGATGGAAAACCCGAGGAGAAAGTCCACGCGCGTCACATCCTGATCGGAGACTCCGGCGCAAATCCGTTTGCGCCGCCGCAGAGTGCAAAGGAAAAAGCGAGAGTCGCGGTTGAAACCGAAAAAGCAAATAAGGTACTTGACGAAATCGTCAGTCGTTCGCACGTGAAAGTTGCGGACAATTACTCCGTCAAGATGCCAGAGCAACAGCCGGCTCAAGGATTGCCACCAGGTTTCGGAGCTCCTCCGGGCGCGCAGCCGCAGCCTCAGGAAGACGCTCCAGCTCCGGCTCCAGCAAAGCCAAATTCCGCCCCGTCAGGAGCTAAACCTCAAGCCAAGCCGCACAAATAAAAGCGGAGAGGTAGATAAGAGCCCATGCAAGTTGGCGATTATCGCGTGGAGATCATTCCCGACACCGAATTTCGCCTTGATGGCGGCGCGATGTTTGGAGTGGTCCCACGAAACCTCTGGTCGCAGGTCTGTCCTCCAGACGATGAAAACCGCATTCGGATGAATATGAACTGCGTGTTGGTCGACACCGGCTCCGACAAGGTTTTGATCGAAACAGGAATTGGTGACAAGTGGTCCAACAAGCTCACTTCGATGTACCACATTACACGTGAGCGGACTCTGGCGGAGTCGTTGTTGGCAAAGACGGGTGTTAAGGCCGAAGAAATAACAGTTGTTGTTAACACCCATCTGCATTTTGACCACGCTGGTGGAAATACAACAATTGGTGACGCTGGAACTCCGCGGCCTACTTTTCCGAATGCTCGTTACTTGATCTCGCGGGCTGAATTCGAGCATGCAGAACAGCCAAGCGAGCGTGACCGCGCGAGTTATCTGCCGGACAATTGGAGGCCGTTGCAAGCATCAGGTCAATTGGAGACACCCGAGAGCGATTACGAAGTTGTTCCTGGGCTGCGAATGGAAACTCACCCCGGTCACAATCGCTCCATGCAGTGCTGGCGACTTGAACGTGGAGGTAAAACAGTATTTGGTTTTGCCGACCTGGTTCCAATGCGAGCGCATGTACGCTATCCATGGATCATGGGCTATGACCTCTATCCGGTCGAAACACTTGAAGCTAAAAAGAAGCTTCTACCTCAGGCAGCTCGTGAACGCTGGCTCTGTCTTTTCTACCATGACCCTGACGAGCCGCTTTGCGTGTTGGAAGAGGACAATGGAAAACTTATTCCCATCGCCGCCTGAGCGTAATCTCATTCAAAAGCAAAGGTAAATAATGACTTCTATTCCGCAGGTACGTATCGGGATCATCGGAGGCAGTGGCCTCTACCAGATGCCGGAGTTGAAGGATATTCAGGAAGTTAAAGTCGATACTCCTTTTGGTAGTCCCTCTGACTCATTCATAGTTGGAACTCTGGAAGGCGAAAAGGTCGCGTTTCTACCTCGTCACGGTCGAGGCCATCGCTTTACGCCGACCGAAGTACCTTTTCGCGCGAACATCTATGCAATGAAACTGCTTGGTGTTGAAAGAATTCTTTCGGCGTCAGCGGTCGGTTCTCTGCAAGAGCAATATGCGCCTCTCGATATGGTGATTCCCGATCAGTTCTTTGATCGCACTCGCGGTCGAGTTATGGAATCGACCTATTTTGGTGAGGGTATTGTGGCCCACGTCTCATTCGCGCATCCAGTATGTAAAGCATTGGGTGATGTGTTGCAGACGGCCTGCGGTTCTGCCGAAGTAAAGGTCCATCGTGGTGGAACGTATCTCTGCATGGAAGGTCCTGCGTTTTCGACTGTTGCTGAGTCGAACGTCTATCGTTCCTGGGGTATGGACATCATTGGCATGACTAACCTGCAGGAGGCCAAGTTGGCGCGTGAGGCTGAGATTTGTTACGCAACGCTAGCGTTGGTGACAGATTACGATTGCTGGCATCCCGGGCACGATGCTGTCAGTGTGGAAACCGTCGTGGAGTACTTGAACAAGAATGTTAAGAATGCCCAGACAATTATGCGAGCGGCGATAAAGCAGTTGAGAACCACAGATCGTACCTGTAAATGTGGCTCGGCCCTCAAGAACGCGATATTTACGCCGGCAAATCTTTGGCCCGAGGTTACAACTAAGAAGCTTGAGGCCATCATCAAAAAGTATCAATCGTAAATTTTTGTAGTTTGTGAGGATTTGGAAATGAGAAATCGAATTCTACCGTTACTTTGTCTGTTACTGGTTTGCGTTTGTGCTGAAGGCGCAGTTTATGGTCAGGGTAATGTTAGAACGGGTCCTGATCCTTCAACGCTGCGTGACCCGGAACTTGAGAAAGATTCCCTGCACAATTTGGAAGTAGCTCGCAACTACTTCAAGTTAAAGAAAGCATATGTAGCTGCGCTAAAACGCTTGGAAGAGATAATCGCGGGAAATCCAAACTTCGCCAGGATTGAAGAAGTGTTGCTGATGGCCGGACAGAGCAGCCTCTGGCTCGCAGATGGCAAGGGGAAACAGGCCCGCGATCAGTACGTCACGTTCGAAGGCGGGGCCAAGCATACGCTGACCGCTGAACAATTTCGCGAGATGGGCCGTGATTATCTAACGCGACTGGTAAAGGACTACCCAAATGGTCCTTTTACAAAAGAGGCTGAAGAAGAATTACGTTCACTTGGCACGTCAACTGCCAAAGAAACCAAACCATAAAAGCTCTACTTCAATCCAAAACCTTCAGGTAACGAAAAATATGTCTCTCCTTGTAGTGGGTTCGGTGGCGTTCGACGCGGTTGAAACGCCTTTCGGTAAGTGTGACAAGATGCTGGGCGGTTCAGCGTCTCATTTCTCAATCTCAGCAAGTTTCTTTACAGACGTCAGTATCGTCGGTGTGGTCGGAGGAGATTTTAAGGAATCCGACGGTCAGGTGTTTGTTGATCGTGGAGTTGGTACTCGCGACCTTGAACGTATTCCCGAAGGTAAGACCTTTCGTTGGCAAGGACGATACGAATACGACTTGAATGTAGCGCACACACTCGACACCCAGCTCAATGTTTTTGCCGACTTCAAACCCAAGCTATCGAATGAGTCGAAATCGGCGCGTTTACTCTTCCTTGGTAACATTCAACCAGACTTACAGCGCGAGGTTCGAGAGCAGATGCCCAATGCTGAATTGGTAGCTCTCGATACTATGAACCTGTGGATTGATATTGCTCGCGAGTCATTGCTCCGTACAATTAAAGGCGTCGATGTGGTAATCATTAACGATGCCGAAGCTCGTCAGTTGACGGAGATCCCCAATCTGATCAAAGCGGCCAGGGAGATTCTTTCATGGGGGCCAAAGGCGCTGATCGTGAAGCGAGGTGAGTATGGTGCTGCCTTGTTTACTAAAGACAATTACTTTGCCATTCCCGCGTATCCATTAGAGTCGGTGTTTGATCCGACTGGCGCCGGTGACACTTTTGCTGGTGGCTTCATGGGTTATCTCTCGAGCCAGGAAAAGCTGGATGAAGCGGCAATGAGAAGAGCAATGATCTTTGGATCAGTGATGGCGTCATTCAACGTCGAAGAGTTTGGCACCGATCGCGTACGACGCTTAACCTACCCGGAAATTAACGAGCGATTTCACACCTTCAAAAACATGACGCATTTTGAGGAGATTCCGTTTGAAAGAGCAGCACAAAGCGTCAGGTAATCGGTCCCTCGTCTTGATATTAATACTTGAAAGAACGAGAATCGATTCGCAAGTTCACGACTAGTCCTGGAGAAACTGAATGTTCTGTCCTGTTTGTGAAGCTGAATACGAAGCTGGTATCGCCAAATGTCCGGATGACGGGTCTACGCTTGTTGATAAATTGACTCCGGAGAATTCGGCTCATGATAGCAGCGAAGCCCGGTATGTCGTATTGCACAATTTTGGTATGGCGGCCGAAGCAGAAATGGTGAATGAGATTCTTGTTAATAACGGGATTCATTCAGTAGTAAAGTCAGGCTCTGACGCGCTGTCACCTCTTTTGTCGGCCACATCGGAAGGCGCGGCAATATTGGTAGACGAAAGAGACTATGATCGAGCGAACGAGATTTACAGTGCTTTCTTCGGAGCTGATACCACTCCCCTCAGCGGTGGCGTATCCGAGACAGAAGACGCCGAGTAATTAGATTTGAATAGCAGTAGTCAAGGGTGGCAGCAATGTGGCCACCCTCTTACTTAAAGGCGACCCGGTCTGAGCAAGGAGGTACCTATGGCTAGCGCAAACGAATCAGAAGCAATTATTGTTTTCATGACTGCGAGCAGTGGTGAGGAAGCGGCGCGTCTTGCCGAAATGTTGGTTGGCGCAAACCTTGCTGCTTGTGTACAAATTCTTCCGGAGATTGAATCGGTCTATCGTTGGGAAGGGAAGGTCGAACGACAGGCCGAAACGCTACTTCTTGCGAAGACATGCCAGTCAAAGTTTGACGACTTGGAACGCGCAGTAAAAGCCCTTCACAGCTACGACGTTCCCGAGATCATCGCGGTCAAGATAACGGCTGGATCAAATGCGTATTTGCAGTGGCTAAACGAAAGTCTAGTTCCAATGCGCTCGCAGACTGCCTGACTACTGAGAGATTCTTATTTCATCCGGGAAACGGTCAGAGAGGTGATTCAGCTCGCTCTGGCTCTTCAACACGATCTCGACAACTTCCGCTGGCGAGTCAGTTACATGAAATAAGCGTAGATCGTGTTCCGAGATTTTCCCTCCGGTCAATACTGCTTCGTGAAACCACTCCATTAGCCCGTTCCAATATTTTGAACCGAATAGTACGACGGGAAAGTCTCGGATCTTTTTAGTTTGGATCAGTGTGAGCGCTTCGAAGAGTTCATCGAGTGTCCCGAACCCTCCGGGAAATATGACAAAGCCCAAACTGTACTTCACAAACATCATCTTGCGGACGAAGAAGTACTTGAACGTCAGACCGCGAGTTTGGTAGGGATTGGGTTTCTGCTCAAACGGCAACTCTATGTTGCAACCAATCGAAATGCCGCCGGCTTCAAAGGCGCCACGATTCGCGGCTTCCATAATGCCTGGTCCACCACCGGTGATCACGGCAAAGCCTTGCTTTGCCAGGAGCGCCGCTGTTTCCTGCGCAGCCAGGTAGTCCGGATCGTCGGGCTTAGAACGTGCAGAACCAAAGATCGAAATCCCACGCGTCAGCGTTGCGAGTTCATCGAACCCTTCGACAAACTCTCCCATGATTCTGAATACTCGCCAGGTGTCAGTGTGTGTAAACTCGTCAGGTCTGGGACTCTCTAATAATTGTTCGTCCTGGGTTGAACCTGGTGGACGGCTTCCGGTTTTTTTGTTCTCATCCATCTTGATTCTCGTAGCGGAAACTCATATGCCCATAATGTTGTAGCCGCAGTCGACGTAGATTACTTCGCCGGTAATACCCGATGACATAGAACTGCAAAGGAATACTGCGGTATTTCCAACCTCGCCAGGTTCGACATTGCGTCTCAACGGTGCGCGTTCTGCATGATGCTTCAGCATCGTGGTGAAGTCGGAGACACCCCGAGCAGACAGCGTTTGAATTGGCCCAGCGCTGATCGCATTCACGCGGATATTCTGCGGGCCCATGTCACTTGCCAGGTAACGAGTACTAGCTTCGAGTGCTGCTTTTGCGACTCCCATCACGTTATATCCGGCTACAACTTTCTCGGCCCCATAGTAGGTCATTGAGACAATGCTGCCGCCGTCGATCATTAAAGGCGCAGCAGCGCGAGCTAGTTGTGGGAGTGAATAGGCACTGATCTCGAGCGCAGTCAGGAATGCCTCGCGGCTTGTGTCGAGATATGTGCCACTGAGTGCTTCACGTGGAGCGAAGGCGATACTATGGACCAAAAAGTCGAGACGACCAAACTCGTCGCGAACCTTGGCAAAGGCAGTATCAACTTCGTCCTGCTTGGTCACATCGCACGGAATCAACAACGAAGACGGCATCGCTTCTGCCGTCAGTGACTCGACATTTTCTTGTAGACGATCACCTTGATATGTGAAGGCCAAACGCGCCCCAGCGGCGTTCAGAGCGAGCGCACTGGCCCATGCGATGGACCGCTTATTGGCGACGCCAAAGATAATTCCATTCTTCTTTTCGAGCATTTGTCCTCTCTACTGTTCTATTGCGCTTTAAGGTTCACCGGATCTCCGAGTGACCTTTCCTTCGAATTGTTCTTTAGCAGAATTGTAACGAACTTCCCAGACATTAAGAGTACCGCCGCGACCACTGTAATCAATCTCGTATTTCCAGTAACCCGGTCGAACCGGCTTCTTACTCATTAAGTAATCGGCCCAGAAAGTTGTTTGAGTTGACCTGTTTGTGGCCTCGATCTCTTCCAGCTGAATAGGATAATGAATGACCTTATCAGTTTGCGGGCTATATCCGATCAGTGTTGTTTCCAAACCCATACACGCCAGCGCATCAAAGAGAGCAAATTCGAGAGCCTGGCCGTCGCCGTTGTAGTCGCGTAACCAGATAATGTTCGGCTTGACCTCTACGCCGGATTGAGCCGCTTGCGCCACGTGATAGTAGTAGCCTTTTCGAATTGCATATGGAAGGTCAAAGTTGTCGTCACCGTCTTCATAGTCCTTCTTGAGTTGGACCGTGTTGATGAGCGTTTTAGTCTCCGAGTTGATCAGAGATACTCGAGTTGGTCCCGAAAGATAACTCCCACGCGTATACTCGGGACACGTATAAACCTCATCGGGCTGATAGTTGGTTGGATTTCGTTTGGGATTCAACATCCAGAGGACCAGAGCACGGTTCGCAGATGGAATCGTCCGTTGTTCTACAATTACGGCGCCCTTGGGCAGGCCCTCAACCGTGGCTTGGGCGGATAGATGGGTCGCACCGCACAATACTAGGAGGAGTGTTGTTATCAGGATCTTCACTAAAGTTAGAGTGGCTTTAGGCCGCGGCTGATTCGGGCGCGTTCATGAGCGCCTTATACTCGCCGCTTTCCACCCATCGTAGAATCTCTGAAACTCGCCAAACCGGGAAAGGATGGCTGAGACCTGACGTAATCACGTCAGCCCAGAAGCGATCCAGAGCCTTTTCATCGTAGTTCTTTTGAAAGTCACGTGCCTGGCCCAGAAACTGATCGTAGTCCACTCGTGACGCGAACGTGCCACCGCTGAGTTTCATCATCGTACGTCCTATGACGTGCTGATCCTGGGTTACCAGGAGTGCCGCGCGATCGCAGGACAACTCTGCGCGACGTGCCCAGGCGAGTAAGGCTGCACGCATGCTCATCGTCAGAATTTCTTTGACGATAAAAGTTAATGGCGAAGCCAGCACCGCGCTCTTTGCCAGGAACTCAAGCAAACGCGCTGCTGTTAAGTAGAGTACGTGTTCGGAGTGTATGTGGCCCACCTCGTGTGCAACGACCGCGAGTACTTCTTCATCGTTGAGGCGTTCAATTAATTGAGAATAGAGAACGATGACCGGGCGCTCTACGCCTCCGGTGAAGGCATTGACGACCGGGTTCTGCTGCACGAACAACTCGGGCATATCAACTCCCAGGGTCGTGCAAGCGATCTGAAGTTTTGCGTAAAGGTCGGGACACTGAGTAGGTGTTACTTTGACTGCGCTCGCAGTAAAAATAACCCGAATCGCTGACTCGCCCGTAACCGCCAGAAGTTTCTTGAGTGCTGTGTCGATCCCTGGAATTGCTCTTAATGCCGCGAGTGCTCGTCTATCGTCCGGATGTATGTACTGATCCTTATCAAGCCGAGCAAACTTCTTGTGCGGCGCATCCGAGAGAGGTAACCGGCAGCGCCCACAGCGAGCGTCTCCCGCATCCGGTTTAATTTGGTTTCTTTGCCCGCAATAGCGACAACGAATTGATGAATTGGGATCGATGGTCAGATTCTCGTCTTCAGCCATATGTACACCTCTTCAAGATAAGTACTAGCTTTACGATCACGCTTAAAGGGGAGTTTCACGGTTAACAATCATTCTATCGAATGGTGACTTCGAGTGTGTAGGTCGCATTGCCCCTGGTTGGACTTACCCAGATGGAATAATCCCCCGAGCGCGGAAGCGGACCCTCAAAATCCATTGTATCCGATTCCTCTTCCGCTCCTGGCAAATCTGTGCCAGAGGGATCAGCGATTCTGAACACAGCATTTTTCTCAAGTGATGTTATATGGACGATCATGGTTTGACCGCCGCTGGCACCCAGAATGTAACGGTCACGAGTGGCTCGAATGACCGCTCCTTTTAGAACTGCGGTTGTGCGTCCACGCGCAAAGCGGATCCGTTGGACCTTCCCCGACTGGGCCGCGTCGGCCACGGTCAGAACCGAGACGGTGATAACAAGAACTGCGAGAAGGGCTCGTTTCATATATCAAGATTCTCCGAGGATCGGGATATTGGATCAATGTTTGAAGTGCCGGATTCCGGTGAATACCATCGCCAAACCGTGTTCGTTCGCGGCTGATATCACCTCGTCGTCTCGGACCGAGCCACCAGGTTGGATCACGGCAGTGATTCCATTTTTGGCCGCCTCATCGAGACCGTCGCGAAATGGGAAAAAGGCGTCGGAGGCGAGAACAGAGCCCTGTATCGGAAGCTGAGCTCTCATCGCTCCAATCTTGACTGAGTCAACACGTGACATCTGTCCTGCGCCGACACCAACGGTCTGATTCTCAGTGGCATAAACGATCGCATTTGACTTCGTGTGCTTACAAACAATCCAGGCGAACAACAGAGCTCGAATCTCCTGGTCAGTCGGCTGACGTACCGTAACGACCTTCAAATCCTTTACTGTCAAGTTATGGTTGTCACGTGTTTGGACCAGCATTCCTCCGCTAATCTGTTTGTACTCCAGTCCGGACGCCGATTCTTCTGAGCCCATCCGTAGAACGCGCAAGTTCTTCTTTGCTTGCAGAATCTCGAGTGCGGCGGGTTCATAATCGTGGGCAATGATTACTTCAGTAAAGATCTTCGTGGCAGCTTGTGCTGCAGGGACATCAACCCTGCTATTGAATGCGACGATGCCTCCGAAAGCGGATATTGGGTCCGTAGCCAGCGCTCGCTGGTAAGCCTCGACGGCTGTTTCTCCGATTCCCACGCCCGCTGGATTTGTGTGTTTGATAATTGCGCACGCTGTATCGCTAAAATCACAGACAAGTTGCCAGGCCGCTTCTGCATCGACGTAGTTGTTGTAAGACATTTCTTTGCCCCACAACAGTTCCGCGCGAGCCACGCCGTTAGTGTCTGTTGACGTTCGATACAGCCCGGCTGATTGGTGAGGGTTTTCGCCGTAGCGAAGGTCGTTCATTTTACTCAACACAAGTACTTCGGTATCTGGTAGCAATGTCTTTTCGATGTCCGGTTGTGAGTTGAAGTAAATGGAGATTGCTCGATCGTAAGCAGCGGTTTTTGTGAAGGCTGCAGCTGCGAGTGACCGACGGAGCGGCAAATCGGTCGAACCATTATTTACTGTTAATTCCTCCAACACTCGAGCGTAGCTACTTGGATCAACAAGCACGGCAACGTCTCTAAAGTTTTTGGCAGCCGAACGGATCATTGATGGACCACCAATGTCGATCTGTTCAATTGCTTCTTCCTGAGTAACGCCAGGTTTGGCTACGGTTGATTCGAATGGATATAGATTGATTACAACGAGATCGATTGGTGCGATGCCGTGTTCATTCATCGCTGCGACATGTTGAGGATTATCGCGCAAGGCAAGTAACCCCCCATGTACACGTGGGTGAAGTGTCTTCACGCGCCCGTCCATCATCTCCGGGTAACCGGTCAGATCTGAAACGTCGCGTACGTCCAATCCTGCGTCACGCAGCGTTTTTGCTGTTCCACCGGTACTGATTAATTCGACACGGTAACTCTTAAGAGTTTGTGCCAACTCCACGATGCCTGTTTTGTCAGATACGCTCAATAGAGCGCGTTGAATGCGCCTTAAACCGTTTGAAGTCTCGCTAGCCATGCTGGAATAGAGGTTCGCCCTTTATGTGGTGATCTTAGTAATTGCAGTCTATTGATTTGTGCGGTGCGAAGGCAAGCGGACGAGCTGGTCAGGCTAACGACCCGTAAGAATGTGATAGAAACCACTAAAACCGTTGAGCACATATTGAACCGCCAAGGCAGCTAAAACTATCCCCATTACGCGAGTTGCAATGTGAACACCACCCTCTCCCACCAGCTTTATGAGGTGCGAACCGAGATATAGCGCAACAAACGAAACGATAAACACAACTGCAATTGCGAGGCCGATCGCGGCGAGCTTGCGCATATCTCCATTCGTCTGGGAGGTAAGAAGCAGGATAGTTGCGATGGTACCGGGACCGGAGAGGAGGGGCATCGCAAGAGGAAAAACAGAGATGTCGTCACCGACCGAGACTTGTTCTGTTGGGTCTGGCGCCTGTAGTCCGCCTCGAGAACCAAACAGCATTGGCAAGGCTGCGCCAAAAAGGAGTATGCCTCCGCTGATTGAGAAAGCGTGGACCGTGACACCGAGATAGGAAAGCACTGCACGACCCGCGATTAAGAAGAAGAGAGCAACGCAAAAAGCAATCAAGACAGCTCGAACAAGGATAGTGCGGCGCTGCGTCGGTGATTTGTTTTTTGTGAGGCCAACGAATATGGGGACAACACCCGGCGGATCAACGACGACTAAGAGCGTTACAAACGCTGCCAAACTAAATCTAAAAGAGTCCTGGTCCATTGAGTCCTGGTTCCGCTATGCAGTGGTGGAATTACATTTAGCGTAAAGACTGTAATTGTATGAATTACGCTAACTCACAATACATCTGCAATATCAGCACAGCAAGATCTTCAGAAGGCAGCACGGGAGTCGCAATCTATCGGGAGTAAGATCAATGATGCGAATAGGAGGACTATCATGAATACGACACTGCGACGAATTATTGGTCTAGTCCTATCGGCACTCTTGTTGATGGGTGTTGTGCTACTTGCTGGAACCTCAGCGGCAATGGACTATCCTTTTTAGCCAATGCGGGCGACAGGCGTTGTTCCATGGTTCTCCCTAAATCACAATCAGAAAGGAGCTAGTGAATATTCAACTATCCAAATTGCGGTAAGGAAGGAGGTACTGAGTAGATTCAAATCTCATTAAACCCAAGGCGCCCTCGCTCAAGATCCATTCCCAGATGTTGCAACTTGGATTGAGAATTTGTCCAAGTTGACAGGAAATGGACCATGAGCGGGGGCGCCTTGGGGTTCAATGAGGTTTGGATCTGAGGCGACTCCCAATGAATCGGGATTGCCCCCAGCTTTCATATTCCGCGCCTGTGGCTCTCCTCGTCTCGCTAATCAGACCTTTGAGGACAAGGTGGGACCACTGGAGCTTATCGGACTTTAGTCAGAACTATCTGACATCTGCAATTACGAATATGAGAAATCGCGGCAGCGCAAAAGTGAGATTCAGACTCTAAGGGGTCTCCAACTGCGGGTATGGGTTCACATAACTCTCTGCGCTTCCTCTGCGTCCCTCCGCGTCTCTGCGGGTGAACACTCAGTCGCTTCAAACAGCAACTCAAACAAGTACTTATGGCGTTGTGTCTGTGTAGGCCATCACAATAAACCGCAGAGACGCCGAGGACGCAGAGGACGCGCAGAGAGTTGAATCTTGCTTATTGGCTAGCATGGAAAAATGATTTTTGACTTCATGATGCGACCAGAATTGCCAGCAAAAAGGCTGGGCATGGGTCTTGCCAATGCGAGGGGGCTATAACCTGAAAACCTGGCATGGGAGATTCATTTTGATTTTCAAACGCTTAACGATATTACTCTTGGCTTTGCTGGTGACCATCGAAGTTTCATTTCCACAAAGCGCGCTCGCACAGACCACGGTCGAACAATCTCGTTCAAAGATTCAAGCTTTGTCACAAAACCAAACGCAAAAAGTCGAGCTCAAGCTTCGAGATAAGACCAAATATAAGGGCTACATTACCGCTGTCGGAGCAGACTCCTTTACTCTTCGAGAGGCCAGTAACAATTCCAACCAAACAATTCGTTATGATGAAGTGGTTGAAGCGAAGAAAGCCGGTGGTGGTCTATCTACCAAGACGTGGTTGATTCTCGGAGGCGTAGCCGCAGGTAGCATTACGACCTGGTTGATCGTAAAGCCAGCAGTGTGCGACGGCGGTGCCCAGACCCGCGGCATTTGTTAGGAGCGTCTGTGCACAGAAGTTACCCTTCAGTGACTGCGTGGAAGGAACCTGACAAGCTCTTCTGTCGGAGCGCGTACGTCCTCGTGCGCTCACGTGCGCAACGACACTCTTGAATTCCAAACTTCACTTCTACGCACGTATGCGGCAAGAGGATGTACGCACTCCGACAGAAGAGCTTGAATGATGAAATTAGAGGTGCTACTAAAGGGCTACAATAACGCCAAATTACCCTTTAGTTCACCAAACCCCTTTGTTAACGCGCGGCGGTTGGAGGTGAACTAGATCTTCATTAGAATGTCTTGCGTTCTTGTCTTCAAAACCTCGTTCTGAGGTATTTCAGTGAAGAGCTATAAATCCGTACCAGGCAGTTTGTTAGTAATTCTCTGTCTTTTTATTTCTGCACTTTCTCAGAATCCTCCACAGATTCAAGTTCGACCGCAACCTCCCATCGGAAGTGGTGTGGTGGCAATAAAAGCGGCGCGCTTGATCGACGGCACCGGTGGGCAGCAGATCAACAACGCAGTAGTAATCGTAACGGACAACAAGATCACGGCGGTTGGTGGCGGAGGTTCGGTAACTGTCCCTGCGGGTGCTCGTGTTGTCGATCTCGGTGACGTCACGTTGCTACCTGGATTTATCGACGCACATACTCACCTCATCGGACGTGTCCTCGGTGATCCAGAGGGTGACGCTGCCGCAGTTCGAGACTACGAATCATTCGCAGCCATCCTGAGTGTCGCTAATGCCAGACAGACGCTCATGGCAGGCTTTACGAGCGTACGAAATGTTGGCGCGTCAGGTCGTTTTGACGACATGGCATTGCGAAAAGCAATCAATGAAGGGTGGACGCCTGGTCCAAGGATGGAGACTGCCGGGCATGCGCTTGGCATTCGTGGTGGTCATTGCGACGACAATGGCTTTCGCCCCGGTCTACTTGAACGAGGGCCAGAACAGGGAATCGCAGATGGACCAGATGAGATCCGAGCCGCAGTTAGATATCAGATAAAGTACGGCGCTGATGTTATTAAGACCTGCGCGACAGGTGGGGTGTTGTCCGAGGGAGACGCAGTAGGCGCTACACAATACAGTTTCGAGGAGTTGAAAGCGCTGGTTGATGAAGCAAACAAGCTTGAGCGGAAAGTTGCGGCGCACGCTCATGGCACCGAAGGGATCAAACTTGCGGTACGGGCTGGCGTTTCATCGATAGAGCACGGATCGTTTCTTGACGAGGAGGGAGCACTCTTGATGAAGGAAAAAGGCACCTTCCTCGTACCAACCCTCTCGGCAGGAGAGACTGTAGAAAAAGCCGCGAGGAGTGGCGTTCTAAAAGGGCTGAGAGCCGAAAAGGCGTTGGCTGCGGGGGCAGCGATGCGGCACGCGATAAAGCTGGCCGTCGCCAACAAAGTACAGATCGCACTGGGAACAGATGCCGGCGTTGTCCCACATGGTAGCAATGCACATGAGTTTGTACTCATGGTCGAGTGGGGTGGGATGAGCAATATGGATGCGATTGTAGCGGGAACCATGAACGGTGCACGCTTACTTGGTTGGGATAAGAATCTCGGCTCACTCACGCCTGGTAAATGGGCCGACATTGTTGCAGTTTCGGGCGATCCACTAAAGGACATCCACACTATTCAGAATGTCGTCTTCGTGATGAAGAATGGTGTGGTCTACAAACAAGGGAATTGACACTCTGAGGAGCCCATCACTTCTCTGCGTCTCTGCGTTCTCTGCGCCTCCGCGTTGAAATGTAACGTTCGATCGGGTACCGCCGAGACGCAGAGAACACAGGGACGCAGAGTAAAAGCCGCCTCACTCTATTTGATCTCATCCCAGATTAGTATGTGCCGAGTCTCCTTCAACAACAGGGAACCCACCACAAATGTAATACTCGCTACAACGATCGGATAGTACAGTCCCGCGTAAATATTTCCTGTTTCAGCTACAACTGTTAACCCGATCACCGGTAGCAACCCTCCAAAGACTCCGTTGCCGATATGATATGGCAACGAGAGCGCTGTGTACCTGATCTTCGCTGGAAATGCTTCCACAAGATAAGCGGCTATAGGACCATAGACCATCGTTACAAACACTACCTGTAAGAAAACCAATAAAATTAGTTTCCACGCAGTTGAGTTTGTAATGAATGACCCGAAGTCGAGATTGGATAAGACTTCATTTGCCGGTTGCATCTTTCCATTCACAATTGTCATTGGAGTCAGTGTGCTTGTTCCGGTGGCGTCAGGTCGTGAAGTTGTTGTAACCACATTTGAACCCGCAACGCGTTGCATCATCATGTAGATGGGTATGTATGAGATGGCTGCTAGTAAGCAACCGGCCATCATGATTCGCTTCCGGCCTATCCGATCCGAGAGTGCGCCAAAGAAGACAAAGAGTGGCATTGCGAGAAGTAACGCAATAGCGACGATGTAGTTTGCGGAACGACCATTAACCTTCAGGATCGTTTGTAAGTAGAACAGTGCGTAAAACTGTCCGGTGTACCAAACAACTCCCTGTCCAGCGGTTGCTCCAAACAGAGAGATCAGGACCCGCTTGAGGTTTTCCCACTGGGTGAATGCTTCTTTCAACGGCTGCGCTGAGGTCATCCCTGCAGATTTTATTTGCTGGAAGATAGGCGACTCCTTCATGCGAACCCGGATGTAGAGTGAAATTCCAACCAGGAAGATTGAGATGATGAAAGGAATACGCCAGCCCCATGAGTTGAATGCGGACGGACTCAAGCTGTTTTGAACTACGAGAATTACAACTAACGAAACAAAGAGACCGAGTGTCGCCGTAATCTGAATAAAACTGGTGTAGAAGCCACGTCTTTCATCTGGTACATGCTCGGCTACATAGACTGCGGCGCCACCATACTCGCCACCAAGAGCTAAACCTTGAAGTACTCGAATCAAGAGCAGGAGGATTGGTGCAGCAATTCCAATTGTTGCGTAGGTAGGTAAAAATCCTATCGAAGCCGTAGCGCCACCCATAATCAACAGCGTTACAAGAAAGGCATATTTGCGGCCTACGAGGTCCCCGATGCGTCCGAAGAAGAGGGCTCCAAAAGGTCGGACCACGAAACCAACTGCAAACGTTGACAGGTATGCAATCAACGCCAAGGTGTCATTCCCGGCTGGATAGAAGAGCGGTGAAATCTGTTTCGCCAGACTGCCAAAGATATAGAAGTCGTACCATTCGATCATGGTGCCGACTGCGGAGGCTGTGATGACTTGCCAGATACGATAGTCGTGGATTTGTACGGACGACGCAGCTACCGGGTTTGGTTTCAAGTTATGGAGTTCCTTGTTTGGAATTTTTTGTGAGGTCTCTGCGAATCTGCATTAGGATTTCGTAGTAACGCCACTCAGGTGGCGCATTGGTTTCGCCGTGATGATCGGGCTTTAAGATCAGATCGCCAGTCTGCAGTAAAACTCTCCTGACATCAGCGTTTTGCTTTACCTTTTCTCGTGTTGCTTCAAGGATCAAACGATAGTGTTCTCCAGGTATTGTGGAGCGGTATGCGAAGCGCTTTCCTTCAAAGGTGGCCCACGTTATACCGAGCCGTTTCATATTCTCTTCGGCGAGAGTGCCTGCTGATTTCGCTTCGAAGGCTGTCATCTGCATCACTTCTTCGCGCGAGTACTTCCATTGAATACCTGACTTTACTCGAGGATCTTTCGGTCCCTCTGGATACAGCATCATCTGCCAGAAGCCTTCGAGACTTGCATACTTCTTTCCGTGGAAGACAAACGGGGTCGCGGCAAAGTTGGACAGCAAACCAAGTTCGTTACGCTTCGAGAGTATTACTTCACCTGGTCCAGCTTCTTGAGGCAGTATCTCCCAATCTGGCTTTCCAACTTCTGATACTGGCGTCCACCATGACGAAGGGTACCGAACATCTCGTTGAATTGTCTGACTCAGTAACTCAACCGAGGTTGCCAAAAGCAGTAACAGAAGAAGCAAACGTAACGGCATCTCAGTGATCTGCCATTGCATTGTTCTGGGACTTTGTTCCGCGAGAAGTGTTTTTCAAAACTGAACGACTTGTGGGTACCGGACGCAAATTTTCATTGAACAATTTTAGAATGCGCTTGTATTCATCGGCCCAACTGGCTTCTCGCTCAAACCCATGATCTTCGACAGGGTATGGAGCCACTTCCCAGTTTTCCTTCCTCAGTTCGATCAGTTTCTCGATGAGCCTGACTGTATCCTGGAAGTTAACATTTGTGTCGACCATGCCATGACAAATCAGGAGTGCGCCTTTGAGGCCATTTGCAAAGTAGATCGGAGAACTGCGCTTGTACGCGTCAGGATCGTTCTGAGGCAGATTTAGGATGTTCGCGGTGTACTGATTTGCATAGTGAGCCCAATCAGTTACTGGACGAAGGGCTGCTCCCGCCGCAAAGACGTCTGGCTCGGTAAACAAAGCCATCAGCGTGATAAATCCGCCGTAGCTGCCGCCGTACAGACCGATCCGCTTTGAGTCGACGCCATATTCTTTGACCAGATAGCGAGCAGCATCAACATGGTCGCTCAAATCTTTTCCTCCCATGTGACGATAAATACCGGTTCGCCAATCACGTCCATAACCCGCACTTCCGCGATAGTCGATATCGAGCACAATGTAACCTCTTTCCATCAACAGATGATGGAACATGTATTCACGGTAGTATGAGCTCCACCAGCGGTGTACGTTCTGAAGGTAGCCGGCACCATGTACGAACATCACTGCTGGACCACCTCGCTTCCAAGTGGTAGGCGTATATATTCGTCCATACACGGTCGCGCCATCGCTTGCTTTGAAGTTGATTATTCGAGGATCAACCCAATCATGGGTAAAGAACTCTGGCGTCGGTGAGGTCGTTATTGATTTCGCTTCGGCAGTAGGAGCTCCAGCTGGTTGATTAGGAAAAAGATATAACTCAGGCGGCTTGTTACTGTACGAGCGGACGTCGGCGAGCATGGTCTCGTCAGGACTAACATCCACCTGATTGTTGCCGGTCAGTCCAGTTAAACGCGTACGCACGCCGCCACTGATAGCCATTGAATAGTAGTGACGCTCAAAGGGACTGCCCTCGCTTGACTCGAAGTAAAACTTAGTCTTGTCCTTAGAGAGACGAACTTCTGACACTTCAAAGTTTCCAGACGTTAGTTGCACCGGTTCGCCGCTGGAGATAGAGACGGTATAAAGGTGTGCATAACCGTCCCGTTCTGACTCGAAGTAGACACGGTTGTTATCAGGTAACCAGCCCAGCGTGAATGAGCCTGGTCCACCTATCCAGGCATCATCATGACCTTCTGCCAGTACCTTGGTCTTTGCGGTCAATGGATCGAGCAACATTATCCATCGGTCTTTATTATCTGCTGACCTTGCCATCAAGACCGCGTTCTTACCATCGTCGGACCACTGGACCTGAAAGAGCTGTACGTCACGATCGCGTGGTTGTTGCGGCCGTTGTTGTCCACGTGCCTCGCCTGAGTTGTTTGTGTCTGTACGTTGGGGCTGTTCTGTAGCTTGTGTCGCTGCGGCGGCGGGTAGCCGGATGCCGTGGTCCACATTCTTCAAATCGCCCGTCTGCACATCGATGATGGCGAGGCGACTCTTACCGGGTTGATCGATTGCTTTTGTCCTGCCCGGAATATCTTCGGTGTAACTTGATTCGGTAACGTAGTTAGGCACGATGGTGTTCTTCGAACCCGTCGCGGCTTCAGCAATACTTGCGATTACGTATTTACCATCGGGAGAGAGGGTCAAACTGTTGATGGTCTGACCTGCGGGCACCGTGAAGGGCTTGCGTACTTCCCGTTGCTTTCTTTTGTTCTCTTGCTCCTCGCGTTGTTCGGCGCGCTCACGTACTGCATCGATTAGTGTGCGTTCTTCCTTCTTTAAGTATTCCTGACCGTCCGTGCCTTTTTGAGTATCAGTAGTTTGTCGTTGAGGACCCTGTTGCCCTGCAGCTTGTGTTGGAGCACTGCCGGCAGTTGTTGTTCGTATGTCTGTTAACTGTTCAAGCGATCCTCCGTCGAGGGACATTACGTAGAGATTATTCTGCCGAGTAAAGCAAATATGATTTTGATCGTAGGTGAAATGCGCGTTTGTTTCGGCGTCGCTGGTCCGAACAACTTGAACTCTTTGGTTCTTGATGTGGTCGTAGATAAAGATATTTCCTTCTTCGGTAAACAGCGTCTTGGTTTTGTCTCTCGATAACTCCCCATTCGCAGGAGGAGCCTGACGGGCTTCATCTTCAGTTAACCGGCGGAGTCCAGACCCGTCACGATTCACCACGTAAAGGCTCAATTCTTTCAGCCTTGGTTCATCGTTCTGCTTCCAGCGAAAGTAAACTCGTTGGCTGTCCTGCGACCAATAGACGCCCGTAGGCGGGTATCCAACAAGACGAGGCCCACGCATGATGCTATCGATCGTTAAATCGAACTTAGCGGGAGCAGGTTGTTGCGCAGAAACAAATTGCGATGCGAGCAGGGAAAACAGGCACAAAGTACAGCAAAGATATTGAGTGAATTTCTTATTCATGTTTCCTGATCTCAAAAGGCCACCTACAGCTACGGAAAGACGCGGAGAGGTGCACCAAAAATTTAACTAAACAATTAAAGCTTCGTAGAAACCGTGCTGGCAGGACAGCGGAAGAATAGCATCGCACAGACAACGATTCCAGCGCATTTACCTTTGTAGGGGCCGCCACTTGGTCGTCGCTCCCATGGTTAGAAGCGTGCCTCAAATATAAGAGCCTCTTCACTTGTTGATTCTAAATTTTGGGAGCAGCCGACAAGCTGAAGCTTGGCGGACACAAAGAAGGGGCCGCCACTCCGTCGTCGCTCCCATGGTTAGAAGCGCGCCCCCAAATATAAGAGCCTCTTCATTTGTTGATTCCAAGTTTTGGGAGCAGACGACAAGCTGAAGCTTGTCGGACACAAAGAAGGGGCGCCACGGAGGGACACCCCTACAAATTTGCGAGACCGAATTAGTATCGTTATCGGTTTGGCATTCCTCGCATAGCTTTCATTGGCATCGGAAGTTTGCCATCAGCTCCACTGGTCAAAGCAAGAAACGCCGAGTCTTGACGGATTGAATCAAAAACCGCATCAACTCTGGCTTCCATCATCTCCTTCGCTCGCACGGCTTGATACCGTTCATAAAGGAAGAAGTGACGCTGTAACAACTCGAGTGCCTCTTTACGGTGACCGGTCTGCGCGTAGATCGCTGCAAGATTGTACGAAGCTGGCAGCAGCTTGCGGTTTGCCTGGGCTATCTTAAGAGCTTCGTCGCCGTGACCCGAGGCTGCCATGAATACTGCTGCGAACACCAGGTTGTAGGAATCCTTTGGATCGAGTGCAAGCGCTTTTTGGGTGTAGGCATTTCCCTGAACGAGATCGCCTTCAGAATTCCAATATACCGCCAGGTTGCGATAAGTGAGAGCCAGAGGGAATACCGCAACCGACTGTTCCATCAGCGAGAGTCCTTTTTTGAATTCGCCTTCATGAATAGTCATCTTGCCGAGTCCGTGTAGCGCAACTGCGCGTGCAATCGGATCAGCCGGCATGTTGAGAATAGTTTCGAATGTAGTCCTCGCCTTTTCCCACTCCCCCGTGTGATGACGATAGACTTCGCCGAGGTACCGCAGCGGCGTTGGATCGGCAGGATCCATCTGGTGCGCCTGTTGATAGAGTCTTGCCGCTTCTGCATAACGTTCGGCGATTTCTGCCCTTAGGCCACTGCGCATAACGGCTTCGATGCGAGCACTCTGTTGACGTTCGAAAATCGGAGTCAGTTCAGGAATACTGCCGACCTCATTCACGCCTAGTTTCTTTAGTTCTTTCGCTGCGTCTTTAGCCTTCTTCGGGAATAAGCACTTCTCTTCTGCGACTGGTTTGAACGCGGCTATTGCGGCAGCGTTGTCGCCAGCTTTGGCTTTTTCCTTACCACTCTTTAGTTGATCATCAAGTGCAGCTTCGCGTTGTTTCATTTCCCCTTCAACTACTTTTTCGACCTGATCAACCTTGAGCTTTCCTGCCGTATTCTCAATCTTCTTAATAGGAGAACCGTCGGCATTAGTTAGGACCGCGACAGGCGGTTTCGAGTCACCAATAATATTTTGCAGTTCGGGTGTATTAGCAGCCGCCACTGACATATTTACGCACTGTCCCGAATACAACGTTAGGATTCGCGAACTTTGCATCGGTGACTTCTTGGCCTCCTCGGTGCTAGCTGGAAACCAATAGAGGACCAATCCCTTTGCAGGTGGAGTGTTTGCTGCCCACACGGCCCAAGGCACGCGATAGACGGCTGGTGCGGGACCATTACTACCGCCGCCACCACCGACACCTCCGGTGCCGCCGCCACCACCACCACCACAGGTGGCCCAGGCAGGTGAAACTGAGAAGAGAACGATCAGTAAAAGAGCAAGGGTCTTTGAAAGTTGAGTCTTCATGCGAGTACCTTTCTATGGGTCAATCTAGCCAGTACGAGGTGTTGAAATATTGAACCAGATGACCTTCAAACTCAAGGCCAGAATGTCTGACAAGCTTAAGCTTGTCGTTACCGTCCACAAGTATCTCAATAGCGAACAACACGTTGCAGCACGACAGGCTGAAGTTGTTGGACATGTGCTATCTTCAAGAGTCTCATTTATGACTGAACAACGTCACATTTGGAGTGCCTGTTTTGTCTTACTCATGGGATGTGCTGTTACTGCGTTAGCGTTGTCAGCGCCTGCCCACCAAAAGTCTGATGAGACCAGTGATTATTACCGGGGAAAGTGCGTCGAGTGTCACGGCGAAAAGGCTGAATTAAAGTTTGATGAGAAGCTATCCCAACCAGAAATGGTTAAGGTGATTTTAAAGGGAAAGCTGGTGGAGGATCCACCCGATATGCCTGCGTTTGAAGAGAAGGGGATAACCGAGGAGCAGGCAAAAGCGTTGGCAATTTACATGCTCAAACTTCGTAAGCCGTAACGACTTTAGCGGGTAGTTTGGCCAGGCAAATGAAGAAAAGGACTGATTCTTACACAACTATTACCCGCTTCAGTTGTGGAATAGGAATAACATCATTTTTGTAATAGGTGCTCTCGTAAAGTTTGCTAAACTGCAGTTAATAGAAGAATCCATTCGTCACGCGGCTTAGGAAGGACTCTCATGAAGGTCTTGCTGGTGAATCCGGAATTTCCGGACACTTATTGGAGTTTCCGACACGCTTTACCATTCGAAGGTAAGAGCTGTGTGTTTCCACCTCTCGGACTGATGACTGTATCTGGTCTAATACCGAGTTCGGTAGAACGACGTTTGGTTGACCTAAACGTCCAATCGTTGAAGACATCGCAGATCGATTGGGCCGACATGGTTTTCATAACCGGCATGTTGGCTCAGAAGGAATCACTTCATAAGGTAGTTGCGCTTTGTAAGGAGCGCGGAAAAGTCATCGTGCTTGGTGGACCATACGTAACCAGCACGATCGAAGCTCTACCTTATGCGGACTATATTTTTCAGGGTGAAGCGGAAACGACCCTTCCGCAGTTTTTTATAGATTTGGAACGTGGCGAAGCGAAGCGAACCTATAAAGCTCCTGAACGTCCGCCGATGTCGATCGCTCCGATCCCGGATTTCTCGCTGATCGACATGAATAAATACAGTTGCATGTCAGTGCAGTATTCTCGCGGTTGTCCTTTTTCATGTGAGTTCTGCGACATCATTGAGATCTACGGCCGTGTCCCTCGCACCAAGAGCAACTCCCAGATTCTCGGTGAGTTCGAAGCTTTGCGTAAACTTGACTGGCGTGGTCCAGTATTTATTGTTGACGACAACTTTATTGGTAATAAGAAGCACGTTCGCCAGTTGCTCCCGGATCTCGCCGCATGGCAGAAGAAGAATAATTACCCGTTTTCATTACTGACAGAAGCCAGTGTAAATCTCGCCGATGATGAAGATCTTTTGATTGCCATGAGGGATGCTGGTTTCCGTCGCGTATTTCTTGGAATTGAGACGCCAGTTGAAGAAAGCTTGAAGGAAGCACAGAAGTCACAGAATCGCGGCAATCTACTCGACTCCGTACGTCGAATTCAAAACAACGGGATGGAAGTTATGGCCGGCTTTATCGTGGGCTTTGACAATGATCCTGATGACATCTTTGAACGACAGATAGATTTTATTCGCGAGAGTGCAATCCCGATGGCCATGGTGGGAATGCTTAACGCCTTGCCTGATACTCAGTTATGGAAAAGGCTCGAGCGCGAAGGTCGTTTGCTTGGTGAGGCGTCGGGAAACAATACCGTCTCCACTATCAACTTTATTCCAAAGATGGATGCTGACAGACTGGTAGCGGGTTATCAAAGTATTATGCGGACGATTTACAAGCCGAGTGAGTATTACCAGCGTGCCCTGGATTCACTCGTACGCACACCGCAAAGAGCTCCGGAACCACACCAGTACAAGGGATTGAAAGCACTGACTACCTTTGTGAGGTTGGCTTTCAGACTTGGAGTGTTGGATCGTGAACGGCGCGCATTCTGGAGCTTCTTCCTAAAGGCAGTGGCTCAACATCGCGATCGCATGACCGAACTTTTGCGACACGCAGCGATGGGATATCACTTTCGTAAGCTTAATGAATCGTACGGCAAATAGGCCGACAAACATTCAGTATGGGCGTCCTTTTAGCGGGCGCCCTCATTTTTTTTTGGCTTCACTATTTGAGTTGTTCGCCCTGAACTTGTAAGTTTGTTTCGAAATGGCGGTGCCCAAGTTTACGAGTTCCCAGCCCCGTATTCCCTCCACTCCAAGGCGTTCTGCTTTTGCAGCCTTAAGGCATCGAGACTTCCGACTACTTTGGTTGGGGCAAATAGTGTCTGTGACAGGCTCACAGATGCAGTTTGTCGCAATCAACTGGCATGTTTATATCCTCACCAAGTCGGCCTTTGCTTTGGGACTAGTTGGTCTATTTCGTGGGTTGCCGATAATTGTCTGTTCATTAATCGGTGGAGTCGTTGCGGATGCCGTCGACAGAAGACGACTGATGATGCTGACTCAGGCCGTTATGCTGCTTTCTGCCGCAGGCCTGACAGCAGCGACGCTGGGCGGATTGAAAAGCGTTTGGCCGATCTATCTGCTCAGTTGTCTTGCATCGGCTGCAACTGCATTTGATATCCCCGCCCGCCAGTCGTTAATGCCAAATCTTGTTCCAACGGAAGACTTCCAGAATGCGGTAAGTCTCGGAATGGTTGTCTTCAACGTGGCCACGATCTCCGGTCCCGCCATCGCCGGATTCATCCTGGCTGGCAGTGGTCCGGCAATAGTTTACGGGATAAACGCACTCTCATTTCTTGCCGTGATTGCAGCGTTAGCGGCAATGAGTGTAAGCGGCCTGCCGGACGTTGAAGTCGATCGGCGCAAGGCATTGAGTTTCTCTGCCCTTAAGGAAGGGCTGCAATTTGTTTGGCGTACGCCAATCATTGTTCAAACAATGACTCTCGACTTCGCTGCAACCTTTTTTGGTTCTGCGACGCTGTTGTTACCTGTATTTGCGCAAGAGCGCTTGCATGTGGATGCTAGAGGTTATGGATTTCTCGCTGCTGCACCTGCGATTGGCTCTGTTGTTACAGCGCTATTGATGGCTCGACTTGGTACGTTTCGGAAACAGGGTCGAAGTGTCGTCGTCAGCGTGGCTATCTTTGGTTTGGCCACAGCGGCGTTTGGTTTGTCTACCGCCTTCTGGCTATCACTCTTGCTGTTGGCCATCACTGGCGCGGCAGATACTGTTAGTACAGTCTTGCGCCAGACGATCAGACAGTTGGTTACACCCAACTATCTACGTGGCCGCATGACTTCGATTAACATGATGTTTTTTATGGGAGGCCCGCAACTCGGAGAGTTGGAAGCAGGCTCGTTGGCTCACTTTATTGGCGCGCCACTCTCGGTGATAACGGGTGGTTTGGGATCTCTTATCTGTGCTTGTATTGTCGCTATTAAGTCAAAAAACTTGATGGATTACGAGGGAAAGTAATTGAATCAAGACTGGAGCCCAATTGATACAAATAGTCATCAGGATCACGTGATTGCGCACGTGATAGGCGCAACTGTCCTGGGCCATTTTACCTTGGATGAAACCGCTTTCTTGTTCCTTGATATTGGCTTCATCTGGAATGTCTATCTCGATGGAGAAATGGGACTACTGCCTCATCCCGTTGCTCTCGCTGAACTTCAAACCGATGACGTTACAAAGGCACAACTTCGAGCGGATGTAGACAAGTTGCAAAGCGGCAGTAGTGAGGAAGTCTCGCGTATGACCTATTCAGACATGGTTTCAGCCATAGAGAGCGTAGCGTTTTTTGGTCATGAGAACTCAAGACGTTTGACGATAACATGTGAGACGGGCAGCATTGTCGTCGAAACTTCGTTGGAGGGTGCAGAGGTTAACATCTATGAGCGACGAAAAATCTGATTTGATAGAGGCCGCCAAACTCGAAGCAGAAACTCTACGACAACAACTCACCGAAGAGCTGGGTCGCACCCCAACTGATGAGGAACTGGACGAGTACATTCGCGAACATACCGAAAGCTATTAAAGGATCATTTGACATTGATCAAGTATCACTTTGATCTTTGGCCTTAGGTCTTAGACTTTTGGTGGGTCGAAAAAAGAAAGCGCCGCGGTTCTCACCGACGGCGCTTCAATCTTTCCTGCTAAAAACTTTCGTGCGAACTGGCTTAATCAGCCACTACGGTAAGTTGATTGTCGATGTCCTTCACACCCTTAACTCTCCGAACGGCACGTTCGACTTGAGTTTTTATCGATTCACTTTTCACTGTTCCGAGTAGAGTGACCTTGCCCTCGAGCACCGTCGTCGTGATTCCCAACGTCGATAGGTTAGGATCATCCGAGATCGTCTTGTCGATTGCGGCTTGAATCGTTGAGTCGATGTTTTGTGGCACCGCCGCGGCACCACCCGACGGTTGGGTAACAATCACTGGCGCCGGCTGTGTTGCCGGAGCTGGTTGCTGCACAATTACCGGAGGCTGAGCCGGAGCTGGTTGTTGAATTATGGTTGGCGGCGGTGTCTGCTGTTGAGCCGCCTGTTGTGCCGCCAGGTTCTGATCCGACATTTGTTGATTATTTAGATAAAACAACACCAGCATTGTGATGAGCGCAATCGCCACCACGACGAGAACGCCAACCATACCTGCAGAAATACCGCTACGGTCTGGATTTCGCACCGATTGCGAATGGACAACTTCACGCCTCGCAGTTGGAGTTTCCACTACTACTCGGCTTCTCCTTGCCTCTTCTTCGTCGTATGCCATCGTTTTCTTCTCCGTTCTCAAATTGAAATAGTTGTGTTTTCGACTGTTTGATTTCTAGTAAGGTCGGCGATGACGTCGATGACGCGAATAGAGATATGAACCGCCTGCGCCCGCACCTGCGCCAATTGCAGCCGCTCGCTTACCGCCTACCGCACCGCCCACTCCCGCGCCCAGGGCCGTTCCACTCAAAACAGAACCGACGGTTCTTGTGCGACCCTTGAAATGATGTCGGGCTGCCCGTCGATTGAAGGCATACAGCCCGCTTCCGCCAGCGCCTATCGCAGCACCTTTTTTGCCGCCCACCAAAGCTCCAACACCTGCGCCGCCTGCAATGATTGCGACAGTTCGCGCTTTGCGTCCAAACTTCGATTTATGTTTTTTAGTTTGGGCGTCGGCCGAGACCAGTGTTCCGGTGACGACCAACAGACTCAGCACTAAAATGAAAACCAGTAATCGCCTCATTCCAAACGCCCCCCCCGCAGTTTGTTCTTGAACTTCTCTGGGGATGTCTTCCCCACAGCTGTCATTGGCAACAGGTATTCCGCGGAAAAATTTGGAGCATGACTGACCGCTCAAATGCCTAAGGGACAAATAGTTAGGGGAAGGATTAACGGAGATGTTGTCCAAACGTACTTAAGCGGGATCGTTTTGTTTCGGTACGTTTCCGGATCACTGAAACAGTCGAGGGGGTTCAGTTTGGGACACTCACTGATGGGGAAGGGTTCGCGAACAATTGGCAGGCGTGTTCGGTACGACGTGCGAATACCACTAACGGCAGTGGGTGGATCGTTCAGATCCGTTCTACTAGGGAAGTAGTCTCTCTCTCTGCTGGGCGCGCGAAGGCGCGCCGGAGATTAGAGAAAGAGCCCGTTTGTAGAGAGGATCTGAACCATCCACCAACTTCCGTTGGTGGGATTCATTAGCCATACTCTCGTCTAGTGTAGAAAGGATCTGAACGAATCCACCAACTTCCGTTGGTGGTATTCCATGAGCGCATTGTCCTTCAGCTGTTCAGCTATACACTCAAGCTCCACTTCCATAATCTGTAGTGAACCCTTAGGATTCGTCCATGACCACCGCAATTGTTCATCATCCAATCTTTCGCGAACACGACACTGGTCCAGGCCATCCTGAGAGTCCTTCGCGTTATAGCGTGGTAATGGATGCACTTCGGGGCGACACTGAACTCTGGCAGCAGGCGGTCGAGATCCAGGCCAGGGAAGCTCCCCGTGGAGACATTCAAGCGGCTCACTCTCCGCAGCTTTATAAGACTATAGAAAAAGTGGTCAGTGAAGGCTCGGCTTATCTCGACGCAGACACAGTCGTATCGATGCGTTCACTTGACGCAGCTAAACACGCCGCCGGGGCACCCTGTCAGGCAATTGATCTGATAATGAGCGGGGAAGTTCAAAACGCTTTTGTTCCTGTGAGACCACCTGGTCATCACGCGACTGCGGAACGGGCTATGGGGTTTTGTCTCTTTAACAACGTTGCAGTGGCGGCTCGTTATGCTCAGAACAAGTATCAGAACATCGATAAGGTTGCGATCATTGATTGGGACGTCCATCACGGCAATGGCACGCAGGGTATTTTTTACGATGATCCAACCGTCTTCTTTTTTTCCATGCACCAATATCCTTGGTATCCAGGAACAGGCACGAGAGGAGAGAAGGGAACTGGCAGAGGTTTGGGTTACACCATAAACCTCCCGCTGCGCGCCGCTACTCCCGCCGCCGAACAAAAGCGAGGTTTCGAAGCTGCTCTCGACGAGATCAGTTCATCGTTTGTCCCCGACCTGATCATCATCTCTGCAGGATTTGATTCTCACATCGATGATCCTTTGGGCCAACTACTACTTGATGACCAGGATTTTCTTACTATGACTCGCGCCGTGAAGCAGTGGGCTGCAAGTAGTTGCGAAGGTAGACTCGTTTCCTGTCTGGAAGGTGGCTACAACTTGAGTACCCTTGGCCAGACGGTACGAGCTCACGTAAAAGAGTTGCAAGCTTGAATCAGGGCGATCGTTTAACTGTGCAGGGAAACCGATGAAACTGTTTCGAGTCAAAGACGGAGCCATTATCCAAAACGGTGGTGCTTCTTATCTATATAAGACTGACTGGGATACTCTCCTGAATCGAGACGACCTGTTGGATCATCTCAAGAGCTTAGCTGAGCTACAGAAGGTCGAGCATGACTTTACTGGAGACATATTGGCGCCAATCGTCAGTCAGGAGGTTTGGGCGGCTGGAGTTACTTATTTCCGTAGTCGCACGGCGCGTATGGAAGAATCTCAAGCAGCGGGTGGCGGCGATTTTTATGATCGGGTTTACGGTGCCGAAAGACCGGAGCTGTTTTTCAAAGCTTCTCCACATCGAGTAGCTGGACCAGGTGAGGCTGTCCGAATACGTCGAGACTCAAAGTGGAATGTTCCAGAACCGGAATTGTCCCTTGTTATTACGAGTACGGGGAAAATTATTGGCTATACGATAGGGAATGATATGAGTTCGCGCGACATAGAAGGCGAGAATCCGCTCTATCTTCCGCAAGCCAAGGTTTACGATCGTAGTTGCGCCCTTGGACCGTGTGTTTTGGTAGCGTCCGTCCCGCTTTCTAAATCGACTCAGATAGAACTTGAAATTCTGCGCGCCGACAAATCGGTCTTTAATGGCACCACCACGTTGGCCCAATTGAAGCGAACCCCAGAAACTCTTGTCGAGTTTCTATATCGCGACAACTCCTTTCCCAACGGCTGTTTTCTATTGACCGGAACCGGAATCGTTCCGCCTGACGAATTCACACTCCAGTCGAGCGACCAGATCAGCATCACAATCGACTCAATCGGAACGCTGACCAACCCTGTCGCCTAACGTGGCCCTTTAGTGGTGTCACAGGCTGTCAGTAGAGAGGATCTGAACTATCCACCAACTGCCGTTGGTGGTATTCGTGGTCTCCCATGATTTTGACTGTGAACTTGAGTACCGTCTGATTCTACAACCGAAAATCCGCTTGCTACACTCCGCCTGATGGCAAAGTGCTACGTTTCTTACCTCGATACTAGTGGCTTGCGACACACAGTTGAAGTTGAAGCTGAAAGCCTTTACGAAGCAGCAGCTCTGGGTATTGCTGCATTTCGACATCATCAATGCGAGCCGGGTTCGTTGGCTCAACTCAATATTGAGGTACGCAGTTCAATAACTCACACTCTCACTGTACAGAGACTCAAGGACTGGGTCTCAGGCGCATCTAAAAGCCCAAAAGAAGCCGTCGTTAAAGAACGCCTCAAAGAGATCCTTTGATTGCCCAATGATTGGTATCCGACGGAAGAGCTTGAGTGGTTGATTCCTGTGCAGCAACTGAAGGGCGCCCACGGAGGACGGCCCTACAATCCGGGCATTGTTGGCGTAAATCAGAGACGAGAGTTATTATCAAAACCTCTCTAAAATTCAATCTGGAGGATCTAAATCATGCGTTGCAGTTTTGCGCTCGCTCTCACTCTTCTTGCAGTGCTATCGGTTCCGGTCTCCAACTTTTCTCAAGGTGGACAGAACGAAACTTCTCGCGGTGTCACTGATGGTGGTATTTCAGTTCCCGGCTGGACCGGAAAGGTCGACGCGAAGGAAGCAACCTCCGGCATGACGGTTAATAACGCGAAATTAGCCAAGGATGGCGATGGCTTGCACGTTACGACTGGTCCAGCAATTACTTACTGGAATCCTGCGAACAAAGCCTCTGGAGACTACGTCGTAAAAGCGACGTTCAAAGAACCGAAGTACATGAACCTGAATAGCCATCCCCATCCTTACGGGATAGTGATTGCGGGAAATGATCTAGGCACGGACCAGCAGAGTTATCTTTACTGCGCCGCCTACGGCAATGGTAACTTCATTGTACGCGGTTTTGGTCCTGCTCCGTTTCAATTAAACGGACCACGCGGAGCTGCCGACCCCGCCGTGAATAAAGCCTCCGCAAAGGACGAGCCCGTCACGCAAGAGATTGCACTGTCGGTAAAAGGCGATAAGGTTGAATGCTCGATCAACAACAAGGTTGTCGCGAGCTACGACAAATCAGCGTTAGTGGCTCCCGGTAAACTCAAATCGACCGATGGCGTTTACGGTCTACGTTTCGCTCATAACACTGAAGCGATTGTGACCGGACTCACCGTATCCAAACCATAGTTAACCTTTAGGAACCCCTTTGCGAAAACAAAACAAGCTCTTCTGTCGGAGCGCGTACGTCCTCGTGCGCTAACTTTCGTCAGAGATCAACTACAGCTTGAAGGGCTGCGAGAGTTAGCGCACGAGGACGTACGCGCTCCGACAGAAGAGCGTGAATGGTGATTTGTATGGGGCTACTAAAGGGTAACTCTTCCTCCGTGAACTCGCCAAAATCACTGGGAATTCCTTTGTTGGATCTGAACCAGGGGCTACAATCAGACTCCAAAATCCCTTCAAGGAGAAAGATTACATGAACCGGAAACGAAGAACGTTTCTAAAGGCGGCTGGTGTAGCCGCAGTAGCCCCCGCCATCGGAAAAGCCGAGACATTAATGGGTGATAGCAGCGATGCGAAGATCAAGGCCAACCTGGCCGCCGTTGCTGCGCACTTCCACAACGAATCAGTCAACGAAGTCGAGAAGGCTTGCGAACTCTACACGGCTGACATAGTGTGGGAAGCCCCAGCTCGCAACCTAATGTTCAAGGATAAGAATGCTACAGTTGAAAACTACAAAAAGATGTTCGCGTCGATGAAAGATGTCAAGTTTCGAACCATCGAGCGTTTCGCAACAGAAGACCGAGTTTTCGACGATAGCGAAGTAACTGTTACAGTCACCGGCCCGGATTTCCTGCCTGTACCTGTCGGCTCAAAGGTCAACATGAGGCTCGTTCACATCTTCGAGATGCGCGACGGAAAGATCGCGAAGGAAACCGCCTTTGAGATGTGGAAGGTTGTGTAGCTCACGCTGCGCTCGCTCGCCCTCACTTGATGCCAACCGTGAGTGTGAATGGCGCAGTTGCGTTACCCTCAGTGAAAACGAAGATCTTATAATCGCCGTCGTCCGGCAACGTCCCGGACCATTCCGTCTCACCAGATGAAATCGCTTGCCCGCTCGTGTCCTTGTGGCCCGATAGGTCGAATCGTGTCTTCGCGTCTCCGTCCAGCGTTACTGTCATTGACTGACCTGCCTTCGCACCTACGATATAGAGCATCGCAGCGTCCCGCGACACTTTGCCCCGCACAGTTTCGCTGTGCGTTCCTCGGGCGAAGCGTATCCTTTGCTGCGAAAAGCGGCGCTGTGGGGCCGCCGCAAGAGTCATTTCGACAAGCATGAAAACCACCACCGTTAGTGCGATCAGTGCCGTTCTTTTCATCCGCTCCCTCCTTTCTCTATTCCGGGTGCAACCGCCGCGCCCCAATCAACAAGGACCACTTATTGCCAGTCCGCTTCAAGCACTTGTTGGACATCGCCGCGGCGAGGAAAGACTATCGGGAGGGCCCGGGTTCAGCGATTAGAGACTGCACTATCTTCTCAAAGTCTTCTCCAACACCCCCACCAGTTTTGATGACTCGAATTTTGCCCGCTCGGTCAATAAAGACATATGCAGGGAGGCCCGCGATACCGTAAGCCGCAAAGTTCGATTTCGGACCAATGATAAATCCTAATTTGGCTTTCCGGTCGGTCTTGAGAGCTTTGAGTGCAGCCAACTCTTCTTCTTCACCGGTTTTATCTTGCTCGCCAAAAAAACCATAGTACTGAGTTACTCCGATGATCACTAACCCCTTCGATTCATACCTCTCCTGTATCGAGTCCAACGCCGGAAAGTTCATAATGCATGGAGCGCACCAGTGTGCGAGGAAATCCAACAGAATAACTTTACCCTTCAGATCACCGATGCTGACCTTCGGCATGTCTGCGAACGCTGTTCCTTCGATAGCCGGCGCTTGAGTGCCTGGCAGATTGATTCTCAAAGTGGCCGCCTCAACGCTGCGCCTTACCTTTTCATTTGAAGCAAGCGGACTCGTTTGGAAGCGCGCGAAAAAGTCTGAACTAAATTTTTCTGCGCTAACAACGTTTCCTGATTCACGATACATGGCTCCAAGTTCGGAGGCGTTATCCAGGATGGTGATAGCCAGGCCAGGGTTCTTAGCTTGCAACTCAGCCAACGGAAGTAACTTCGGAAGCCTTTTCTCAGAAAGACTGATCGCCTTCGATAATTTCACCGCACGCATTCCATCGATGAGAAACTGAATGTAGGTATTGATTTCCCAATCCAACTTTGGATCGCTCAATAGCTGCTCGGCAATTGGTATTGCTTCATCCCACTTCTTCTGTCGGCAGAGTGCCCAGAGAAGATTTCTTCGGGCGGGCGTCATTTCGGTTGCTGCTGGGTCGCGGATATAGGTTTTGAAGGCCCTCTCACTTCCCTCAGGTAAAAGCGCTACGAAATACAATTGGCCCAGATCAAACAGTTGCTTACCACTCCAGTCCTCAATTCTAAAAAGATTTAGATATTCTCTGGCGCGTCGCTCTTGCTCTTTATTGGCTTTGATATTGGTCTCAAGCGTTGGGTTCGGTGCTTTGCTCCAGTCACGCAACGGTTCAGTTGCTTTTTCGAATGCCTCCGTTGGCGTTCTAGGCGTGGGTATATTCTGTTGAGTGGGATAGACGGGTGCAATCAAAGCAATAGAAATTAGAAAGTGCGTGATGATCATAGTCCTCGCCTATTCCGACCGGTGAAGAAGGAAGATGTTAGGTAGGAATTGAGCCAGCCAGTACTCGAACCTGCGACCCAGTGGTTAAAAGCGTGGCCCAGCATTAGTGTTTGTACTACCTGGGTCCTGACTTATTGAACTCCGGCGCATTGCTGGCTGCAAGAGCTCTCACTCGTCCATACAATCCTTCTTCTTTGAGACGAGCTAACGACAAATAGAGTGGCGGAATACCCGAAGGCGATAACACCAGCCAGCCCTCTGTTTCACGCCAGGTGGCGAGCATTGACCATGCCACACTTGTATCCATTCGTGCACCTTTGACCCAAAGCCTCTGATCGCTGACCCCGTAAGTAAGAGCATCTCGTAGATACTTGTGTGCCCGAAAACTGCTGCGGTTGCCAAAGGAAGCTATTTTAGGGGTAAAGCCATACAAAGCGACCACTAACAATGCGATCGAACCTAGCAGCGCTGTATACACGCTAAATAGAAAAACCACGCCAACGACCGATAATGCAGCAAGCTTAAGTATTGTTTTAAACGAGCGATTGGGTAGAAAGGTCCAAATTGCGAGATATTGCGACTCCGTCAGTGTCACGGTGTTTTCAAATCTGAATTCTTCCATATGCTTTCTTTGAACACTGCCACCTATGACATGTTAGCGGAAACTCCTAAAAAAAAACTTACGAAAAATCCATTCCTGGGGTTCAGCTTGTCAAGGAACGGTCATGGCCCAACCTATCGGAGACTGGCTGCGTGGACGCAAGCTTCCCTGCCGGAAAAGTTCAGGCTGCGCCTGCTGTAATAAAAACAGGCGCAGCCTTCGCTAACAAGCTTATTGGAAAGCCAGAGGTTTTCCGCAAGGAGCGGCCAGGCAGCAACCGGCATGAACCGCTGGAACTCGAACTAGTCCTTACGGAATCTCTGAAAGGATCAGAGAAACCCGGAAATTAAGATCGTTTCTTCTGTTAAATGTCAGACCACCATTGGTAGAGAGAAATGACCTTCCTAAGATCGGCGCCTGAGTGCTCAACCCGAGTAATGGTGGTTGATTGCTCACTCCCGGAAACGGGGAAGCTGGAATCTGAATCACCAGAAACAGGTTCTGAATCGATCCATCAGCAATACCCAGCCGAATAGTTTCGCTGAGGTCATGCGGGTTCTTAAAGTAGTACGGCGCGAAATCGGTGTCTTGCCCAAGAAATGCCACCGAGCGATCAAGTGGGTTTACGAGATCAATTGTTGCCGTAGTATCTGGGTTAATAACGCCTTTAGCCAGCCAGGCGTTTGCGAACAGTACCGGGGCGGATGCATCAACCACGGAGTTGTCGAAGAGTCCCGCCTGAATGAGCGTAGGATTTCCGCCATTGATAGCGCTTATCTGCGAAGCCGGAAATTGAACGGCGTAGATAAAGCCGCCCGCCGGAGGATTGATAAACCCAATGGCGTTACGGGCTCCAAAACCGCTTATAGTGAACACACTGTTTGTAGTGATATCTGTCCCGCCGTTAATGTGGCCGGGATTTACGTGGACGTTTTTAGCATCACCCGGATCGCGTTCAATCGCTCCCTCCTTGTTATTGTTGTAAAACTCCTCGATGAAGTTCTGTTGACCAAAGAAGTTTCCAATTTGAGTTGTAAAGCTGACTTGAGCAGCGCTAACAGGGCTGCCGTCCACTGCTTCCACCGACACGTTGTAATTGCCCTTTGGGACAGGCAGTGTGTAGTTACCATTTGGAATTGCGGTGGCGACATCGGGTACAAAGAACAATCCGCCGTTAGCAGGATTAAACGATAGATTCGTCGTACCGCTGAAGGCGCTCACAGTATTCGTGTCATTGTCCCGGTCAACTGCGGTAACGCTGCCACCGGCTATTGGTTGATCTAATACTCCATGCCTCAACTCGCCCTTGATGAGGCCAAACACGCTTGCGAACGCAACGTCTCCCGCTTGCAGAGCTGCCGGACCCGAAGTAGCGGTACCTTCGGGATACGTGTAAGAGGCCCATGCGATATCGTCGATGTCTGGGCTTGCCTGGCTCAATTCCGAGGCCGGGTCGCCCGTATCAATCAAGGGAAACATCGTTGCGCCATTGCCGTCGCTGGCACTTTTCTGGTTGCCCAGCGCGTGCGACAAACCAAGAGAATGTCCAAACTCATGCACAGCAACGCACTCGAGGTCGACGGAGCGTGTCACCGTATCAGCCTGGGCGTCATCGATAGTGAAGCGAAATCCGTTACTGACCTTGGTGTTGAACTGAACGTCATTGTCGAGGATCGTCCCAGCTTTGTAGAAGCCTGCCGGAAACTCGTTATCGCCGTCCGCATCGACATCTCCGATGGTCGTAATTGTGTTTGAAACATCCGAATCACCGTCACCATCAATGTCATCTCCATTTACGAGGGTTACATCCGAAATGAGATTGGTAGATGGAGAAGAAGCGATAGCGGCGAATCCTGCCGCTGTGCGGAACGTAAGCTCATTGATCATATCGAACCTGATCAAACCCAGATTGTTAGTGGTCCCGACAATCTGGCTATTCATGTACGAGGTTGGAATCGAATTCCAGGCGTCGAATGACGACTGAAGGCCCGCGCTGGCAGTGGCCACGGTCAAAATAGGGGCTCCCAGTGGGTTGGGAATTGGATCGAGTGTGTTATTGACGCGATAGGGTACGGGTATGGTGCGCGCATCCCACTTTATCGGGATTACGCGTGCCAATAGGTGACCAGGAATTGGCGAAGGGCCGGCACCTGTAAGATCAAAGCTCTCGAAAGGCCCACCCGCACGAATTGATACAACACTCATCAGAATCATTGAGGTGGTTAATAGAATTGACGTGAGTTTTCTTCTCATAAGTCTAGTCCTCCTTGGGGACACAATTCTCGAATATTTCTCGAATCAGCCTCTCCGGCTAATTCAAATGTGAGTTATCGCAAAGGTCTTTCGGCTATTTTTTCAAGTAACCTTTAACCTGTGCTTTGAAACTCGAGAGTGGAGTCGCATTTGCTGCTCCTCGACGTACGCCGTTGTTACCCTTCAGCGACATCTTGGTCAGATCACGCGACACCATGGGTTCCCCGTCTTCGTCTTTAACTATTGAGAATTTTCCCTGAGCAAAACCAGCAACCACATAACCCAGTCCAGAGTCGGTTTCCGCGTTCAGAAACAGGAATACATCTTCACCGGGCGTTAGTCGTGGCGCTCCAGGATAGGACATTGCCACTGGAATCTTGCGGTTGGCGTCGGCGCCGCCAGGCAGCACCACAGTAAGGGTTGTCGATTCGGTTCCCTTGAGAGTTTCACTTACGGACACTGTAGCCAGCGTCACGAGACTTCGATCTATCCACACGCTCCGTGTGTCGACACAGCTCCCAATCGCGATCACGTCTGATTGGTTGGCCATGTCTTCGAGAGAGAGCGCAACGGCCAGCGTTGTGTCTGGCGTCGGCAGAGTATCCTGAGGTGGTGCCTGGGTCGCCGTCGTGGCCCAGCGCGAGGAGACCAGGAGGGCTAACACAATAATTGAGCAGCCAGCCAAAATCATCTTCTTCATGAGTGGTATTTCCTTTCTACTGATACTTAAGTTTTGAAAAAGACGTGTAGCCCAGCCCAAGAGAGAATCCTGGATAAAATAGTCGCTACTTAAGAAAAAAATTCCGCACGTTCAGCTGCTCTGACACGTAGACGCAGAGAAGTTCAAGAAACAGCCGTCCGCTCTCAAAGGAGTGCCGGGCACATTATTCTGCTGTTAGGACAAAGTCAAGGGGGGAATTCTATTAGTGGCGTTGACTAAACCAGCATCTATACCCGGTCTCATTCCGAAGATGATGGTGGCTATTCAAACGCTCGACTGTAAACGAATGAGAGTCAGCCGAAATCATCAAATCTTCGATTCACGAGGGATTGGTTCAAAAGCGCGGGTTGTGTTTTCGGTAACGCTCGTCATGGGCTGGGCAAGCTCCCAAACCTTGGCTTCACCAAGCTCTTTTGTCTCAACTTTCTTCAGTTGTGCTTGGTCACCGCCTTCTTGGACGGTTCGCGCGCGATTGTGGAGCAGCAACCAGATGAAGACTGCTTCCGCGGCGACAAGTAAGAGGAAGCTCAGAGCAGTGAAGACGATCATTAGTCCTTTGCTAAAGCCAGTCTCCTTCATAACAGCGATCAAACCGATCATAATTCCGAGGCCTGCAATGGGAATACCCATCATGCCGCCGACTAAAGTATTAAATGATGACTCTGAGAGTTTACCTACCGCATGATCTGTTACGCCATTGGCTCTCGTTCCGCAGCGAGTGCAAAAAATCACGCCTTGCTTAATACCTTCACCACAAGATGAACAGTACATAACTCTCTCCTGGAAGTTGGGGGTTCTGGGTATCGCGCTCGCTGCCCAAGTCTACTCCGAGGCGTAGATAAACTCTACCTTGGTAGATAGGCCTCTCCGAGTGATACTCAAGCGCCCTAGCTAGACACAAAGGTGATCGATGGAAAACCCCGGGGTACAACTCTGCAAACTAGAACTTCATTGGGTTGTTAGCGGGAGCACACAAACGAAAAGGGCGACCTCACCTTGTCGCCCTAACTTACCGATCTATTTGGTGAGCCGAGCAGGACTCGAACCTGCGACCCACTGGTTAAAAGCCAGTTGCTCTACCGACTGAGCTATCGGCCCATCTAAGATGAGAGCGTTCGATATAGCACGCTCTCTATTTGAATGGCAGGCATTCTAACCAAAGCGGGCTTTGATTGTCCAAAGTGCGAAATTGCTCATGGAAAAGCCAGAAAAGTTGATTGATCTCAAATGCAATCGTTGAATTCCGCCGATCCGAGCGGCAATAGTCGTTGTCACTCGTCATCAACTGCGGGCATTCGTCACGCGTGCGGACACCCACGTCACAAAACTATTTAACCCAGCCGTGTTCACTATCACACTGATGCCAATTTCTACCAAATGTACGACAAGCTTCAGCTTGTCGTATGCCGTTAATGGTTTAGCCGTAGTTGCAAGTTGCTATTGGTATCGACAAACTAAAGTTTGTCGGACATTGCAGGAGTCGGACATTGCAGGAGGTCGCATGACTAATTTGGGCCAGCCAAGGGCGTTGCCCACAATTCTGTTGGGAGGGTTGACCGTCGGAATATTCGATCTTCTCTTCGCGTTTACTTATTACGGACTATTCCTGGGCGCAAAGCCGCTGCGCATCTTCCAATCAGTTGCGGCGGGCTTGATTGGAAGACCGCGCGCCGTGGAAGGTGGAGTGCCGACGTTTATCTTAGGATTGGCACTCCACTTTGTGGTCGCGACCTGTATCGCCAGTGTTTACTACCTGGCTGTCAGACTATTACCAGTGCTGCTACGCAAGTACATTCTGAGTGGGCTGGTTTACGGAGTAGTGGCTTATTTTGGGATGAATTATGTCGTGATACCACTCTCAGCAATTGGTGGAAGTCCGGCGTCCAAACGTTTGCCGATTCTGATTACGGAAATAATCGGTCATGCTCTACTGGTTGGATTACCATTGGCTGTCATAGCCAGGCGATTCGCTAAGGCAGGTGGCCAGTCTCCTCCTTCATCAAATGTGGAAAGAGAACTCAGCCCGATCAAGATCTAAGCAAACAATCTTTCTCCCCGACATTTGTTTTCTCGGTTGCAACGAGGATATTTCAACTTCTTATTCTCCCCAACCTTTTAGGTTGGGGTTTAGCGGAAACAAAGGAAGGGCGCTAACCATTTTAATGGTTTCCCTCCGAGCGCCACATTGGTTCGCGGGTGAAATTTGAAACCATTAAAATGGTTTCCGGGCAGCGGGGCGAGCTGGAACCCCAACCTAAAGGTTGGGGAGAATGAGAGGAGGAACCACTAGAAAAAAAGAAGAATTTGTCGACTTAGTTCGCTTAACAATTGGTCTGCGCAATATCGAGAATGAGTGGATTGTTACTCATGAACACCACTCAATTCCGGCGACTTAGCAAGTCACGAATCTAACCATTTACCCAAAGCTGAATCGTACACAACAATCGTTTGGGTTCGTTCAGGACCGGTTGATACCAATCCGATCTCAGTGCCAATCTGCTTTGAAAGAAACTCGACGTAACGTCGAGCATTCTCCGGTAGATCCTTCATTTCAGTTACACCAAGCGTAGAACTCTGCCACCCTGGCAAGGTTGCATAGATTGGTTCCACTCGACGCAGATCCGACGACACTGGTGGCAGCGACTCGCAGATACGACCATCAAGCTTGTAACCAGTACAGACTTTTATCTCGTCCAGGGTATCAAGCACATCAAGTTTCGTTAATGCGACCGAGGTGAATCCATTTATCTCGGCTGCGTAACGAGTGGCGAAAGCGTCGAACCAGCCGCAGCGTCGCGGTCGTCCGGTTGAAGCTCCGTATTCGCGACCTCGTTCGCGGATAAGTTGGCCCAGTTCCTCTTCGCCTGCAAGCATCTCAGTCGGAAATGGACCTTCACCAACTCGAGTTGTGTAAGTACGAACGATTCCAAGGACTCCGGTTAGCCTGTTCGGAGCTAGACCAGTTCCGATAATTGCGCCGCCAGCAATAGTGTTTGAGGATGTGACAAACGGATAAGTGCCATGGTCGACGTCAAGTAAAGTCGCTTGTGCGCCTTCAAGAAGAATTGAACGTCCTTCCGATGCGGCCACATTCAAAAAGTGCGTTGTGTCAGCAATGAACGGCGCGAGTCGCTCGGTAAGTACTGACATTTCCTTGAAGATCTCGCCGGCATCGAGAGGTTCACCACCGTATGCTTCTATTATCCGGTTAGCGTCTTCCAGGTTCCGTTCAATTCGTGAACGAAGTACGTCGGGAGCGAGAGCATCGGCGGTGCGGATTCCACGGCGTCCAGCCTTGTCTTCGTAAGCTGGTCCAATACCACGCAGAGTAGTTCCTACTTTCTCATTTCCGAGCCGTTCTTCACTAGTGTGATCGAGTGCGCGATGGTAAGGAAAAATCAAATGAGCGCGGGAACTAATTTTTACACGTTGCGGTGAGACTTCGATACCTTGCTCAGTCAACCGATCCGCTTCGACAAAGAACGCCTTCGGATCGATAACCATGCCGCTGCCAAGAACGCAGGTCTTGCCACGATGCACGATGCCGGAAGGCAAAAGGTGAAGTACAAATGACTGGTCGCCGACCTGAACTGAATGACCGGCGTTGTGACCACCCTGGTAGCGAGCGACGATATCAAATCGTTCGGCGAGCAGATCGACGATCTTGCCCTTACCTTCATCGCCCCACTGGGCACCTATAACTGCAATTACTCTGGACATGATTTTGGGGAATTTGTGCTTTGTACTTTGCGCTTTGCGCTTTGTACTTTGTGCTTAGTTCTTTGTTCTTCTATGTACGAGCCTCAATATACTTAAAGAGTACTTACGACAGAAGAACAAAGTACAAAGTACAAAGCACCAAGCACCAATCAACTAACCTTTCCCAGTCTCGCTGGTTTTTCTATGAAGTAGTACGAACACGTCCCCTTTACTTCCTTGATATCGCGCTGCTCGATTGGGAATAGCCGGCAGGAATTGGGACGGTTTTCATAAATCCCGCAAAGCGAGGAGCCGTCGGCGTTCTTCTTTAAGAAAGGACACTTAAAGACCAGCTCGCAACATGCTCCGCAACGATTGCACTCACCTCTGCGTAACGCCAGCGCGGCAATCGTCTCTTCTTTACGAAAGTTAGTGATCACAAAGCGACGAATCTTGCCTTGCGCCTGTCGCGCCCGAAGCTTTGCTGCGGACACCTTTCGTGAGCGAAGTCTTTGTGCGAGTCGTTCTTCGAAAGAACGATGTTTGACGAGGTTTGATTGGCGGAGATTCTTCATTGATTCAAATCGGTTCGAAACATTATGCCAAACACACAAGAGGCGCGGACTGAGAATTGTGATCCGCGCCAAATCGGTACTTATTCATCAGGCGTTGAAGATGCACGAATGAAGTCGCTTCATATTCAAAGCTTTGCCACTTCCTGGTACAGCTCAACGTACTTGTTGGCTGCAGCTGTCCAGGAATTGTCAACCATCATGCCATTATGTTGTATTGCGGCCCAAGCCTCGGGCCTGCCATAAAAGTAAAGGGCTTCGCGAATTTTATCAAGCAATGCACCGGCATCATAGGCCTCAAACTTAAAGCCAGTACCTGTACGTCTTTGTGGGTCAAACTGTTGCACCGTGTCGTCAAGGCCCCCAGTGGCCCTAACAATTGGTACAGTGCCGTAACGCATACTGTACATCTGATTCAATCCGCAAGGCTCGTAAAGCGACGGCATCAGGAACATATCCGCGCCAGCTTCGATCTGGTGAGCCAACGGCTCCCCAGCGTAACCCTTATATATTCCAACCTGGCGCGGGGCCATATCGTGCCAACGTTGAAGAAAGTCCTCGTACTCTTGTGCGCCCGCGCCGAGTGCGATGAAGAAAGAACCAGTCTGGAGGATCGCACCGGAAATCTGCCGGATCAGATCATAACCTTTCTGACCAACCAGTCTCGAAATAATTGCCAATACCGGGCGATCAGGTTGATTAGCCAAGCCAAAATGGCGTAACAAATCAATCTTGCACTTTCGTTTTCCGGATAGATCTTCTGCTGAAAAGTTAGCCGCGATATGTGGGTCGGTTTCCGGGTTCCACACCGAGTAATCAACACCGTTTGTAATTCCGGCCAGACGGTCGCGACGTGAGCGCAGTAACCAATCGAGGCCATGTCCTTGTTCAGGTGTTTGAATCTCGCGCGAGTAACGAGGGCTGACTGTTGAGAGTGCGTCTGCAGTGACGATGCCCGCTTTTAATGCCGAGGCTGTGCGATCGAGCATGAAGTCGTTACTGTCAGGAGGATCACCAAATCCCAACCACCAAAGATCTTTTGGATCAAATAAACCCTGGTACCCGACATTGTGTAATGAAAACAGCGTACGCATCGGTTGAAAGAACTGATCGTAACGACGTCTCGCGCGCAGTTCAGCCATTGCAAAACCGCAGGGCCAGTCATTTCCGTGAACGACGTCAGGTTGCCAGTCGAGATGTTTTAGGAGTGCGAGTGCAGCTCGCGAAAAGAAAGCGAACCGAACGTGGTCGTCATTGTAGCCATAGACGTTTGGACGCCCAAAGAATGCGGGAGCTTCTACCAGATAAGTCGGCGCGCCCGCTGCTTCACTTTGAAGAAAACGAACTCCATGTACCTGTCCACGCCATTCCACTCGTACGTTCTCGATTGGAGGTCCGCTTAGCAGTCCGCGATCGATAGAGTCGTAAAGCGGAAGAATCAAGCGTGCGTCTACATCAAGTTCACGCAGCGCTTTTGGCAGTGCGCCAGAAACATCCGCAAGGCCACCGGTCTTGGCGAAAGGCACAGCTTCAGATGTCAGTATGGCGATCCGCATTGGCAGGGATTAATCGGAGGATGAAGGCGAAGACTCAAACGAGGGATTAAAGCCGAAAGGATGGCACCAGACGGCTTTCATCCTTTCGACTTCATCACTTTGAACTAACTCTGCATGGAAGCAAGGAACTCAGCGTTCGACTTGGTCTTTTCGAGTCGCTCGAGAACGACTTCCATTTGCTCAACTGGTGACAATGGATTAAGAACGCGTCGCATTACCCAGATGCGATTTAGATCTTCCTTGCTAATCAGTAGCTCTTCTTTTCGTGTTCCTGAACGTTGCAGGTCGATGGCAGGGAAGAGTCGTTTATCGCTCAAACGTCTGTCGAGATGAATTTCCGAGTTACCGGTACCTTTGAACTCTTCAAAGATAACGTCGTCCATACGCGACCCGGTGTCGATAAGTGCAGTGGCGATGATAGTAAGACTTCCGCCTTCTTCGATGTTTCTCGCCGCGCCAAAGAATCTCTTGGGACGTTGTAGCGCGTTTGAATCGATACCGCCTGACAGAATCTTGCCGCTGGGTGGTACGACAGCGTTATGTGCACGTGCAAGGCGTGTAATTGAATCGAGCAGGATCACCACATCGCGTTTGTGCTCGACAAGGCGTTTCGCTTTTTCGATGACCATGTCGGCAACTTGTACGTGACGCGTTGGCGGTTCATCAAAGGTTGACGAGATAACCTCTCCGTTGACGGAACGTTGCATGTCCGTAACCTCTTCAGGACGTTCGTCAATCAGCAAAACGATCAAGGTAACTTCGGGGTGATTCTGCGTAACGGAGTTGGCGATAGTCTGTAACAGCATCGTCTTACCGGTACGAGGCGGAGCCACGATCAATCCGCGTTGACCCTTGCCCAGCGGAGTTACGAGGTCAATCACTCTGGCCGACAAATTTTCGGTAGTCGCCTCCATCTTCAGCTGCTCTTCTGGGTACAGCGGCGTGAGGTTATCGAAGAACACCTTCTCGCGAGCTTGATCCGGCGATTCAAAATTGATTGCTTCGACCTTGATCAGAGCAAAGTAACGTTCGCCTTCTTTGGGTGGACGAATCTGACCGCTGACAGTGTCGCCAGTCCGTAAATCAAACTTACGAATCTGCGACGGCGATACATAGATATCGTCCGGACCGGGTAGATAGTTGTACTCGGGTGCGCGAAGGAAGCCAAAACCGTCAGGCAACGTCTCTAAAACGCCCTCGGAGAAAATGAGACCGCTTTTTTCGGTCTGTGCCGCCAATACTTTGAAGATAAGTTCCTGCTTGCGCATACCGGTTGCGCCGGGCACGTCCATCCCTTTAGCAATCTGCGTAAGCTTGGAGATCGACATCTCCTTCAGATCAGCCAGATTGTGAAAGCCCTCATTCTTACTTTCTCGGCCTTCTCTAGGTTCTCTTTCCGGAACTTCGGCGGTTGCGACAGGTGCGCCGCCGTCTTCTCCGTTGGCGTCGTTGTTCGCGCTCGAAGCGCGTGAACGTGTTCGTTGTGACATATCAGTTGTTCTCTACGATTTCATTGCCGCGATAAGCGCGGCGCTTCAATTAATTGGCGCTAGGAAGTGAACGACTCGTGCGGTTTAGAGCGATGGATACGGGATGCGTGCCGCTTCCCAATTCATTCGCGAGGCATTTAAAGAATGATTCTCCTCAACGGTGTATTACAAATTTAACTCAACTTCACGCAGGAGGCAATTTTCAGCATCGTTTTTGATGCCACCCACCTAGTGCGCGTGGCCCACACAATCAAATTTACCAAGGGGGCGAATGAGATATTCGGTTTGCCGATTTCTTTTAGGATACTAGCTTACTAACTCAAAGCGCAAACTTGAAACAGAAACGTAAGATCACGCCATTGCGCTTTTTATTGCACGCCAAATCTCATCACGGCCGCGTCCGGTTTTAGCAGAATATGCCACTATACCGTCGTGATTGAGCACGCGTGCTATGTGCTCCAGGTTCTTCCTCAATTCATTGTTCGAAAGCTTATCGGATTTTGTGGCAACTACTAATCGAGGCTTTTGGTTATGGTCAAGCCACTCGTGAAGTTGCAAATCCTGTTTTGTGGGTTCGTGGCGCGAATCTACGATATGAATTGATAACACAAGCTGACGGCGGTTGGCAAGAAACCCGGTTACCATATCTCCCCAACCCGACCGCACATCTTTTGGAACCCTCGCATACCCAAATCCAGGAAGATCCACGAAACGGAAAAGATCGTTGATGGTAAAGAAGTTGAGCGATTGTGTTCGGCCCGGAGTCGAGGAAGTTCGGGCGAGCCCACGCACCGAAAGCAGGGAATTGATCAGACTCGATTTGCCAACATTGGATCTCCCGAGAAAGGCAATTTCCGGTCTGGGGTCTTTCGGCCAATCGGTTTCAGCAAAGGCGCTTTTGAGAAACTCTGCACTCGTAACCTTCATCGGTTTCAAGGTTTACGTTGGGTATGAGCTGGCTTCGAAGCGAATACGCGAGCCAGCTCGTACCTACGTCAGAAATCTCTTAATCGCCGCTGGCGGCTGCAGTTTTTTCTTCCTGCTGTTGACGAGCTGCCGCAATCTTCTTCAAACGCTCACGAATCAAGCCGATTCGCTCTTCATGATCGGGCATGTTCTTCACGAGTTTTTCGAGATGCACTAAAAACTTCGGTGCACCGAATTCTCGCCTGATGTCCTCGAGGAACGGCTCCATCTTGGCGTACACAAATAGATGTTCACCATTTGCATCGTTGAACATCTCTTCGTCGATTGCGCCATTGTTGACGAATGAAGCAGCCATGTCCCAGTAGGAAACTACCATGCGGTAATAGCCGCTTTTGTCACTCATGACCGTGGTTTGAAAGTCCTGCACGCTGGTTGGATTGAAGAAAAAGAACCAGTTACGGGCCTCGCGCATGGTTGCTTCACGACGGAGTTCGTAGAGCTTAAGTATCAGATCGGCATCCTTGTGTTTGCTCATTGCAATGCTCCTATGCGATATGAATTGAGTGTTGAAAGGTCAAAAACTCGTGGGCATAACGAAGGTCAGCTAAATATGAAATAACAGAACGCGGTGTTGCCTTAAATCGCATTTCGATTGCGATTCAAAGACAACACCCTAAGTCTGGAACCCCCGGGATGCGAAGCGAGTTCGTTAGGTCAGAAGAGCTCAGCTAGTCTGAATTCCTTGTGAAGGCTGCTCAGTCGTCCACAGTGGAGGAGCGCCGTCGGTAGCGGCCTCGGTGGGACAAGCGTCTTCGAGCGCGAGAGCAAGTACGTCGTCGATCGTCTCGACCAGATTAATACTCAATGCGTTACGTACTTCTTCGGGCACTTCCACTAAATCTTTTTCATTATCTTTCGGCAGCAGAATTGTATCGATTCCAAAGCGATGCGCTGCCAGCAGCTTGTCTTTGACACCCCCGATGGGCAAGACGCGCCCGCGAAGTGTGATCTCACCGGTCATCGCGACATTCTTCTTAACGGGGCAACGAGCCAGGGCTGACGCCATCGCTGTGGCCATGGTGATACCTGCTGACGGACCGTCTTTTGGAATCGCCCCTTCAGGAATGTGAATGTGTAGATCGCGTTTGCGTATGAAATCGAGGCTCATACCAAGACGCTCAGCGCGTGCCTTAATACAAGTCAACGCAGCTTGTGCCGACTCTTGCATTACTTCCCCGAGTTTTCCAGTAAGCCTGACACCACCGCGACCATTTACGAGCGTGGCTTCGATTTGTAGAACTTCTCCACCGACTTCAGTCCAGGCTAGTCCGGTAGCGAGTCCGACTTCACTATGCGCCGCAACACCCTGTTGTCGGAACTTGATTGGACCAAGCATCTCGCGCACGCGTTCTGCGTCGATCCGATCCTTCGCTCCTTCAGCAGACTGCTCAGTGACGAACTTCCGTGCGATCTTACGGCAGCATGAGCCGATTTCCCGTTCCAGATTTCTCACACCGGCTTCACGTGTGTAGTGACGAATTACCTCGAGGATACCTTCGTCAGTAAACTCGATTTGATCCGGTTTCAAGCCATTACCATCTGCCTGTTTTGGTACAAGATGTCGTTTGGCAATCTCAAGCTTTTCACGTTCTGTGTATCCAGAGAGACGCAGAATTTCGAGTCGATCCTGGAGCGCAGGTGGAATGGTGTGCAACACGTTTGCGGTTGCGATAAAGAAAACCTTCGACAGGTCGTATTCGACGTCGAGATAGTGATCCTGGAAAGTATGATTCTGTTCCGGATCGAGTACTTCAAGGAGGGCTGCGCTCGGATCGCCACGGAAGTCGGCGCCCAGCTTGTCTACCTCATCCAGCAGTAAAACTGGATTGACGGTGCCGGCCTTCTTCATCATTTGGATGATCTGGCCCGGCAATGCGCCAATGTATGTTCGACGATGTCCGCGAATTTCGGCTTCGTCTCGAACTCCACCAAGCGACAGACGGATGAACTTGCGTCCAGTTGCTCGAGCGATAGACTTACCTAAACTTGTCTTGCCAACTCCCGGAGGGCCAACAAAGCAGAGAATGGAACCTTTGGGATTCTTGACGAGCTGCCGTACGGCGAGATACTCAAGAATTCGTTCCTTGATCTTCTCAAGACCAAAGTGATCTTCGTTTAAGACCTCTTCAGCTTTTGTCAGATCCCTAATCTCTTTCGATTTCTGTTTCCAGGGCACACTAATCAGCCAATCGATATAGGTGCGCGAAACAGTTCCCTCGGCTGACATCGGTGGCATGGCCTCGAGTCGATGCAACTCTTGCATCGCTTTCTCTTTGGCCTCTTCGGTCATGCCGGCTTCTTCAATCTTCTTTTTCAGCTCTTCGAGTTCGGCCTTCTCGTCTTTACGACCGAGTTCCTTGTGGATCGCTTTGATCTGCTCGTTAAGGTAGTACTCCTTCTGAGCTTTTTCCATCTGACGTTTCACACGCGTCTGGATGGTTCGATCCAGCTGTCGTTTTTCGATCTCTGTCTCAAGCAGCTCAATCAGTCGTTGCAAGCGTGCTTGCGTGGAAAAGATCTCAAGCAGACCTTGTTTGTCTTCAACTGAGATTCGCAGTTGCGAAGCGAGTGCGTCGGCGAGATGCGATGGCTCCTGATTTCGCAGCGCAGTCTGGAGTGCATCGGTCTGTGTATCTGGAGCAAGACGCAGATGTTGCTCTACGAGTTGACCAACTTTTTGGATCAACGCATCGAGGCGCGTACCTTCCTCATTTACGACCGGAGCACGGCGCACGAGCGCCATAAACGCTCCATCTGTGTTCTCCACTCGAACTGTAGTTGCGCGTTCGCGACCTTCGACAACAACTTTGATCTGACCGTTATCCTGTTTCTGAGACTGCAGGATTCTGCCGAGCGTACCTACGCCGTAGATTTGGTCCGGCTTGGGCTCGTCAACGGTGGCATCATGCTGGGTGGCCAAGAAAATGGTCCGGTCAGTTGCGAGCGCCTGCTCCAGTGCTCGTACCGATCCAGAACGACCAATTTTGAATGCGACCTTTGTAAAAGGAAAAATGACGACGTCGCGGATTGGCACCATCGGATACCAAGCAACGTCGGCGGGGGTTCTATCTGAGTATTCTTCCATGGTTTAAGTGAACTTTTTCCCGGGCTTGTTGCAACAAAGGCGAGCCGCTGTATTGCCGCCTCGCCTTCTCTAAGAAGATGTCTAATATTAGATCATTTCCCGCGGGTGCGCTACTTTCGCGTCAGGACGCGGTCGGGCCTGGATTGGATCAGGCAGCCGCGCCATCGATTCCGGTCAAACCTTCACCCGGAATGGCTCGTCGCCGTTCTACCATTTCACTGGTAATCACAAACTCTTTCACGCGTTTTTGCGAGGGGAGGGTATACATTGCGTCGAGCAGTAGTTCTTCGAGGATCATCATTAACCCACGAGCGCCCACCTTTCTTTCGACCGCTTGTCGGGCAACAGCCTTGAGCGCGTCTTCGGTGAACTTGAGTTTGACATTATCGAAGTCAAACTTCTTTTGATACTGCTTGACCAGTGCGTTCTTTGGTTCGGTAAGAATCTTGATTAGAGCTCCCTCATCCAGTTCATGCAGGACGCCCGCTACCGGTAAACGTCCGACAAATTCTGGGATCAAACCGAAACGAATCAGATCTTCGGGTTGCACTTGAGCGAGAGCTTCGGCGTGGCGGTGGGAGCCGGATTTTACTTCAGCGTGGAAACCGAGTGACTTGTTTCTCAGTCGACGTTCGATAACTTTCTCTAAACCGACAAACGCGCCACCGCAGAGAAAGAGAATGTTTGACGTATCGACAGGGAAGAACTCCTGGTGCGGGTGCTTACGACCCCCTTGAGGTGGCACATTTGCAATCGTGCCTTCCAGAATCTTTAATAAGGCCTGCTGCACGCCCTCACCCGAAACGTCGCGCGTTATGGATGGGTTCTCATCTTTGCGACAGATCTTATCGACCTCGTCTATATAGATGATGCCCTGTTGAGCGCGTTCGACATCGCCGTTGGCGGCCTGAAGAAGCTTAAGGATAATGTTCTCGACGTCTTCACCAACATAACCCGCTTCGGTAAGAGTGGTGGCGTCGACGATGGTGAATGGCACTGCCAACATCCGCGCCAGCGTTTGTGCCAGCAATGTCTTACCGGTACCAGTTGGTCCGATCAGGAGGATGTTTGCTTTTTGAATCTCGACATCCGAACGCCGTCGCCCGAGTTCGATTCTCTTGTAGTGCTGATACACAGCAACGGCCAGGCGCTTCTTTGTTTCATCCTGGCCGATGACGTATTCGTCTAGAAAGCTCTTGATCTCTCCCGGTTTGGGAAGAGGAGGTCGAGTAGCTACCGACTCTGCCTGCTGATCATCGGTAATGATCTCATTACAGATGTCGATGCATTCGTTGCAGATATAAACGGTTGGACCTGCGATGAGCTTCTTAACTTCATTCTGCGACTTCCCACAGAATGAACAACGCAGAGTATCGTCGGTTCGTCTTACCATATGCTAAGAGGAAGCTCCTTGGGGATCGCCCTAAACTACTCGCGGTGCGCGATGACCTCGTCTATTAAACCATATTCCTTAGCCTGCTTGGCAGACATTATTTTGTCGCGCTCAACATCTTTTTCGACTGTGTCGTACGACTGACCGGTGTGTTTGGCGATAATTTGGGAGGTGAGTTCGCGCATACGGAGAATTTCTTCGGCCTGGATACGAATATCAGTAGCCTGACCTTGAGATCCACCTGATGGCTGATGAATGAGGATACGTGAGTTTGGTAGTGCGAACCGTTTGCCCTTTGCACCCGCAGCTAACAGCAATGCTCCCATTGAAGCGCATTGACCAACGCAGATTGTGGTGACATCGGGACGGATGAACTGCATCGTGTCGTAGATTGCCATTCCTGCCGTAATCGACCCGCCTGGAGAATTGATATAAACGTTGATGTCCTTTTCGGGATCCTCAGCTTCGAGAAACAGTAGTTGCGCAACAATCAAGTTCGCAATCTGATCGTCAATTGGGGTGCCGAGGAAAATAATATTGTCCTTCAGCAGTCGTGAATAGATGTCGAATGCGCGCTCGCCTCTCGACGTTTGCTCGACAACCATTGGTACCAAAGCCATAAAGATCAAACCTCGTTGGTTTAAGACACAAGCCGGGGATGTTTAGTTTTCGTTCCCGACAACTTTACGTTGTGAGAATCGTGAAGTGATCGTCGAAGATTAGATTTACTCCGAAGCGGTTGCCGCGCTCGCGTCCTTCTCTTCGTCGCTCCACTCTTCCTCTGTCACGCGTGCATTTTCAATCAAAAAATCAAGCGCTTTACGATTGCGCAACCTGTGCGCGATGCTACTTTCGCCCCCATCCTTTGTCAAGGCAGCACGTACTTGCTCTTTAGGTTGTCGTGACGCGGTAGCGATAGCTTCGATCTCAGCTTCCACTTCTGCATCCGAGACCTCGATTTTCTCTTCGTCAGCGATCTGTTCCAGCAACATCGTGGCCCGCACATCTTCCTCAGCCTGTATCTTCAATTCTTCGCGCGCACCCTCCCAATTTACGTCGCGACTCCGTGGATCGATGCCACGTCCAATCATGTCACGTACGACACTTTCGAGCCGATGACTGGTTTGTTGTTCGACCAGGCTTTGGGGGACTTCGAACTGATGTGCTTCAAGCAGTTTGCGCATCAATTCGCTGCGAAGCCGGTGCTCTGATTCTGATTTTGATCTGTTTCCGAGATCTTCTCTGACCTTTGTACGGAGAGTTTCAACTGAATCGAAATCGGCTCCCAAACTCTTCGCCCACTCGTCATCTATCTCGGGTAATTCTCTACGTCTTACTGCAGTGACATGGGCGTTGTACTCGACCTTCTTGCCGGCCAAACCTTCCGCCGTGAAATCTTCCGGGTAACTAACCACAAAAGTTCTGGAGTCTTCGGCCTTCGTGTCTTGCAGATTGTCGGTAAACTCCTGCTGCACTCCTTCGCCGCCGAGTACTACCTCAACGTCTTCAGCTTTGATTTCTTCTTCGTCAGGTTGGTCAACAAACTTGCCATTTACGTTAATCGTGACTGTGTCGCCTGAGGTCGCACCACGATCTTCGACTGGTTCCATTGTTGCCGAGGCATCACGAAGACCGTCGATCATCTTTTGGACATCTTCATCTGTGACCGGTCGAGTCTTTCTTACTGCTTCAAGTCCTTTATAAGTAGCGAGCTTAACTTCGGGAAAGACTTCGACCCCGACTTTTACAGTGATGGGTTCTTCTCCGAATTTCTCAAGCGACTCAGCGTTGTCCAGATGAACATCAGGTTCGCCGATTGTGGCCAACGAGTGTTCACCGATAGCGTTGTTTACAGCTTCTGGGAGAAGTTCGCGCAGTACCTCGCTTCTAATCTCACTCTTGAATCGATTACGCACGACGGATCGCGGAGCGTGACCCCGGCGGAAGCCCGGCACACTCGCGCCCTTTGCGTATTGATCGCTAATCCGGTCGTAGGCGCTTCGTATCTGCGCCGTGTCAATTTCTATTTTGATCTCCTTACGAGTTGGGGAGACGTCTGTTAATTCAGTTTTCATATTCGATGTCTTCGTTTCTATGCTTTGTACTTAGAGCTTTGTACTTGGTTCTTGTTTCAGCCCGGACTCCGAACAGGCCAAAGCTCAAAGTACAAAGCACAAAGTACAAATTGTTGGTGCGAAAGGGGGGACTCGAACCCCCACACCTTGCGGTACCAGATCCTAAGTCTGGCGCGTCTGCCAATTCCGCCACTTTCGCAGGTGTTCGAATAAGCTTTAGCTTGTCATTGGCCAAGAATAGCATGCAGGATTGAGTTAGTCACAAGAGGCCTGCCGGTGGTGACATGATGACACTGAGTGGTCTGTGGCGAGCGCACCCGAGGCGGTACTGACACCATGACACTGAGTTAGTTTATAACGAGCGCACCCGAGGCTACCGCCTGTCGGTACTGACACCATGACACTGAGTTAGTTTATAACGA